>ERZ825137.2023-NODE-2023-length-24498-cov-4.242278_pt1 | contig 24498 bp, 25 predicted proteins | sample MGYA00519873_ERZ825137 | MGnify/ENA primary metagenome ERZ825137 (study PRJEB31778, sample SAMEA3449190) | human gut metagenome | biome: human gut; feature: human-associated habitat; material: faeces | place: United Kingdom | collected 2010/2012 ...
GTAAGCATTTAATTCTTCAGCTAATCTTTCTGATTTTAGCCAAGGTGCACCAATTAATTCAAATGGTGTAGTAGTTCCTCTACCTTCTGCGACATTTGTTCCTTCAAATATACATGTTGCATTGTAAGCATATGCCGTATTGACAGTTGGCAAATTAGGAGTAGGAACAACCCATGGAAGTAAAGTATCTTCAAAGCTCATACTTCTTGTATAATTTTTCATTGGTATTACTGTTATTTTACAATTAATTTTATATTCAGTGTTAAATAGTTGTGCTAATTCTCCCATTGTCATACCATGACGTTGTACAATTGGATAATATCCAACGAATGAACGATATTTTTCAATATCAATAATATTACCTTCAACTTTTTCACAAGTTATTGGATTAGGTCTATCGAAAACTACAAATTCTTTATCATGTTCTGCACAAGCTTGCATACAGTATGCCATTGTATATATGAATGTATAATATCTGGAACCACAATCTTGGATATCGATAGACATAATATCAACTTTATCCATGATTTCTTTTGAAGGTTTTCTAGTCGATCCATATAAGCTATATACAGTAATGCCTGTTTCTTCATCAATATATCTAAATGTTCACCAGCTTGTATACTTGCGCGTACACCATGTTCAGGAGAAAATAATCCAACTAAGTTAGTCTTTTCTCTTAATATATCGATTGATGATTTAAAATTACCATCTATTCCTGTTAGATTAGTAATTAATCCAATTCTTTTATTTCTAAAAACGTTGTTAAATTCATCAACTCTTTCAATACCCAAAATTGTTCTATTTTTCATTATTTATGTCCTCCTCTATTTGTTGATTTATTTTTTCCATATCAATTTTTTCTAATTTATAATAAAGCGGTTTAGTAAATCTTAATCCTAAATATTTAGGTAAGCTTATACCAATCATTGTCCAAATAACTAGCATAATTCTTACACTACTGTGTACAGCAAGTACAGTTTTTCCAGTTTCTTCATCAATTTTTTTTGATGTAAAAATTAAAGTTAAAATTATTACTAAACTACCATAAGCTACTAGATTTACAATTAACATTATCAATGTAGTTAAAAAGTATCTAAAAGAAATATAAAAAGATACTTTAAAAATTTGAAAGTTAGGTAAATCTTTAAATATACATATTAACTGTGGTAAATGACTTACTAATAAGACTAATATTAAAACACATATACTGATTACTACTATACCAATTTGAATAATTATTTTCATATCTTCTTCGTTAGGATTTTATAAAAACATACGTAGACTAATTTCCTACCTACAAAGTATTAACTATTTAGCATAAAAAAAAGCAACCTTAGAATAAAAGAAAAGTGAAATAAAAAACCAACTACCTTTTTAAGATGTTATGAAGTTATACATAACCCTTTAATATAATGATATATGGATAATAAGGAAGAAAACAAAAATGAACAGGCCACCGATTATGAGATAAATCCAGGACTGCCTGTACAGCAAATGGAGATTGATGGAGAAAAGCCTTCGAAAGAAGAAGTAAAAGAAGCTATCAGAGAAATCAATCCTGAAGATGACAGCCTCGGAAAAAGAGGATAAACTTGTCAAGAGAGCCGAAATATATAAAATACGACTCTCTTTTTTATTTTCCTTTCTTTAACCTACTTATATATAGATTATTTTCTTTAATTTTGTAACCTCTTTAATAGATAAACTGAAGACAAATAATAATTTATATGTACAGATCGAATACGTGCGGAGAGCTCAGACTTTCCGATACAGGAAAAAATGTAACCCTCTCAGGATGGGTACAACGATTACGCAAAATGGGAGGCATGACTTTCATTGATTTGCGTGATAGATATGGCATCACTCAATTGGTTTTCAATGAAGAAATAAATGCCGAACTCTGTGAAATAGCCAACCATTTGGGACGTGAATTTGTAATCCAAATAACGGGTATCGTTAACGAGCGTTCAAACAAAAATAAAAACATCCCAACTGGAGATATAGAAATTATCGTTTCAGAACTTAATATTCTTAATTCAGCAATTACGCCTCCATTCACTATTGAAGATAATACCGATGGAGGAGATGACATTCGAATGAAATATCGTTATTTGGATTTACGTCGTAATTGCGTTCGTAAAAATCTGGAATTACGCCATCGTATGACGATGGAAGTACGCAGATACCTAGACAGTAAAGGATTCCTCGAAGTTGAAACTCCGATGTTAGTAGGTTCAACACCAGAAGGAGCACGCGACTTTGTTGTACCTTCACGCATGAATCCAGGACAATTCTATGCTTTGCCTCAATCTCCACAAACATTAAAACAATTGTTAATGGTATCGGGATTCGACCGTTACTTCCAAATTGTAAAATGTTTCCGTGATGAAGACTTGCGTGCAGACCGCCAACCGGAGTTTACTCAGATTGATTGTGAGATGAGTTTTGTAGAACAAGAAGATATTATATCCACATTCGAAGGAATGGCTAAATATCTTTTCAAAGAATTACGTGGAATAGAAATAACAGAACCATTTCAACGCATGTCGTGGGCTGATGCCATGAAATATTATGGTAGCGACAAACCTGATTTACGCTTCGATATGAAATTTGTCGAGCTCATGGATATTATGAAAGGATATAATTTTGCGACATTCGACAACGCTGCGTACATAGGAGGTATCTGTGCTAAAGGAGCAGCCACTTATACCCGCAAGCAACTCGACCAACTGACAGAATTTGTGAAAAGACCACAGATCGGAGCTAAAGGTATGGTATATGCTCGTGTAGAAGAAGGAGGTAATATAAAATCAAGCATTGATAAATTCTATACTCAGGAAATACTTCAAGAAATGAAAAAAGCTTTCAATGCCCAACCGGGAGATTTGATTCTTATTCTGAGTGGAGACGATATTATGAAAACCCGTAAACAACTTTGTGAATTACGTCTTGAAATGGGACGCCAACTGGGACTTTGCGACAAAAATAAATTTGCTTGTTTGTGGGTAGTTGATTTTCCTATGTTTGAATGGAGCGAGGAAGAAGGCCGCCTTATGGCTATGCATCATCCATTTACTCATCCGAAAGAAGAAGATATTCCTTTATTAGATACAAATCCGTCAGCTGTTCGGGCCGATGCCTACGATATGGTAGTCAACGGTGTGGAAGTAGGAGGTGGCTCTATCCGTATCCATGATTCACAATTACAGGCAAAGATGTTCGAAATATTAGGTTTCACTCCCGAACGTGCCCAAGAACAATTTGGTTTTCTGATGAACGCTTTCAAATACGGGGCACCACCTCATGGGGGATTGGCTTACGGATTAGATCGATGGGTGAGTTTATTTGCAGGTTTAGATAGTATCCGCGATTGTATTGCATTTCCCAAAAACAATAGTGGACGCGACGTTATGTTGGATGCTCCTGCTCCATTAGAACAAAAACAATTGAATGAATTAAATTTAATTGTTAAACCGACACAACAGTCAGAGTAAAAAACTTATTTCCATAGAAAACATCTAAAACGAAAGTCGCCTCATTTTCCTAGTTTTTTGAGGCGACTTTATTATTACAAAAAATACATGCTTATGACTTTACTAGTAAAGAAATAAAGACAAGACTGTTTTTTATTTAAAACAATCCTGTCTTTTATCATCTGTATTAAAACTCTTTGATCAGAATAAAGGCGTACCTTGAAATACACTTGAATTATCATAAGGAACCAGATTTCCATTCATGGTCAATGTATTTCCATTAAAATTAGGACTAATGTAAATACTTGCCTGATTCGTTCCTCCGGTTAAAGTCAAATTTAAAGTAGCCGATATTCCCGCACCTAAAATACTGCAATTGTAAAACACGTTACCATCTTTATCCATGTTCATACTTACACCACTAACCGAACCCTGTACCGTAACTCCTCCTAATCCATTAGGACTATAAATAAAATTGGTAAAAGCTGTCTGCACCACACCGTTACCGTCATCTACCGAAACATAATTTGTAGAAGAAGAAACATAACGAACGATACCATTGCGAAACATAATATCATTAGCCTCGAGTACCCATGCTCCTTGTTTAAGTGCTTCCACCGCTTGAGAATAAGCTATAGAATCCTGAATACTCTCAATAGCTTTCAACTGCTCACGACGTTCTGCTCGTGCCTTACGCCAAGCTTCTTCGCGTTCCTTGCGAGTAGACTGAGCAGAAACTACACCACTGAACAATAAACAAAACAGCGTTGACAATAATACAAATCTTTTCATAATTAAGTTGTTATTTGAGTTATTATATATTCAAAACAACAGAATTAATAAACTTTTGTTCAAGGGTAAAAGATAGAAAAAAAATAAATAGTAAGTAATCTTAATAAGTAGTCTCCTGATCAAATAATCCAGTCTTTTCTTGAAAAATAAAAATGTTTTTAAGATATAATTAAACGATAATATACTAAAATTCTGAATTTCCACGTTCATATCACATGAAACGATGTGCAACCTGCTTATAATAAATTTTCTATAACAGTTTTATTCCTATACCAAACATTATAGAGACCTTAACCTGATGACTTACTTCACCAAGTTAACAAGAAAAAAATAGGAATACAAACCTATAAATCATTAACCTATACTATAACAGACTGTCCGGAAGTTTTTCATACAAATGCCACTAAATTCTTGGCAATGACAGAACTAACCATAAAATGTATAACGATTAACTAATATACAAAGAAAACAAATACCTATACTAATATACCCTACAATACTTCTTTTATTGAAACAATCGATTTCCAATAAAAAGAAAAATAAAAGATAATAAGAATTTTTAGTCTAAATAACGCTTTGTCAAATCACTAAACTCATCAATACGGCGATCTCTCAAAAAAGGCCACCAACGACGTACATTTTCCGAACGCTCCATGTCTACCTCCACCACCAGGTTCTGTTCCGCCGAATTGCTTGCCTGAGCCAATATTTCCCCTTGTGGACCAGCGACAAAACTATTGCCCCAAAACTGAATTCCATTAGTTCGTTCAGAAAGATCCGGTTCATGTCCAACACGGTTCACCGCAACAACCGGCAAACCATTTGCCACGGCATGCCCACGTTGAGAAACAATCCACGCCTCCAATTGACGAGCCTTTTCCTCTTCAGTATCAGAACTCTCCCAACCAATAGCTGTAGGATAAATAAGAATCTCAGCCCCTCTAAGAGCCATTAAACGGGCTCCTTCAGGATACCATTGATCCCAACAAACTTGCACACCCAATTTACCAATTGATGTTTGAATTGGTTGAAACCCTATATCACCAGGAGTAAAATAGAATTTTTCATAATAGGCCGGGTCATCAGGAATATGCATCTTTCGATATTTACCAGCAATACTTCCATCCACATCAAAAACAACAGCCGTATTATGGTACAAACCAGGAGCTCGTTTTTCAAACAAAGAAGTTACCAATACCACATTATATTGAGCCGCCAATGCCGAATAGAATTTAGTTGAGATACCAGGAATTGGTTCTGCTAAATCAAATTTGTCAGTATCTTCCGTCTGACAAAAATAAAGCGAATTGTGTAACTCTTGTAATACGACTAATTGTGCTCCCTGACGAGTAACGTTTTCTATATTTCGCCTCAACTTCTGCATATTCTCCTGAACACTCTCAACATTGGTCTGCTGAATAAGACCTATTATTACAGTTCTCATAATTACTTACTTTTTTAGTTCGAAATCTTCTTGTAAAGTTCCTGCGGGATATTGCATAGTAACACAATGCAATGAGCCATGTTGTTTAATTAATGCTCTACAATCAATGCCAACAATCTCATATCCTGGAAAAGCCTCCATCAACACCCGTTTAGCTTCCTTATCATAAATCGCTTGATTATAGGTGGGATAGAGTACTGTTCTATTCATAATCAAAAAATTAGCATAGGTAGCAGGTAAACGTTTACCATCTTCCACAAACGCATCTGGCATAGGTAAAGGTAAAAGACGAAAAGGTTCTCCCTCTATAGTACGGAATGTCTTCAATTGTTCTTCCATCCGGAACAAAGCCTCATAATGTTCATCTTCAATATCTGTACATTGTACATAAACAATCGTATCATGAGGACATAATCTGGCTAACGTATCTATATGGGTATCAGTATCATCACCTGCCAAATAACCGTAATCAAGCCAAAGAACCTGACGTAAATGAAACATTGATTTTAAACGCTCTTCAATTTTAACTCTATCATAAGTCTCATTACGATTGGGAGCTAATAAACAAGCAGAAGTAGTCAACAAAGTACCTTTTCCATCGCTCTCTATCGAGCCACCTTCCAACACAAAATCCATACAATTTTGATACATACCATGCAATATACCTGAAGCATATAATTTCCGATTTATCTGATTATCCCAATTAGCAGCAAACTTCATTCCCCAACCATTAAAACAAAAGTCGAGCAGGAGAGGACCTTGTTCGGTTTCGACCGTAATGAAAGCATGATCACGTGCCCAAGTATCATTCGTTTCACACTGAAAGAAGCGAATATTCTCCATTTGTGCCTTCCCTTTTAATTGCTCCTTTACCACATCAACCTGAGGAGTAACCACTAGCAAACGCTGCCTTACAGATATCTCACAAGCAAGTTTTACAAAGCAATCTTGTACTTCTTCAAGCATATAAGCCCAATCAGTATTAGCATGTGGCCAAGTTAGCTGTATAAAACTTTGCTGATACCATTCAGCAGGCAAAAACGAAATCCGTTGCTCTAAATTCATACCAAAGTTCAACTGCAAATTACGTTCTTTTCCACCTGTTTGAGGTAATCCTACCAATATGCCCATATTTATTTCTTTTCTTCTTTTAATTTACGATCAAAAAATGGATTTTTAGAAGATGCACTCAATGGAATAGCTATCACCTGCTTACATCCAGGTAACAATTGGAGTTGCTGTGCCGCTAACCCCGCAGAAAACATAACACGGGTATCAACTCGAAAGTCGGCAGCAGTAGCACATGCAGATCCAACGGCAATCCCGACATCAATAGAATTTAATGCACAAGGCACCCCTTCAGCACGAGCTGCACAAGTATCATAGCCACAATGTCTACAATTAAGCCCTTGAGATTGCTCTCGCGTACCTATTAATATAATAGCCTCCGCAGAAAGAATATTATCGGCATCACGAAGAAAAAATTTAAGACTATTCTTTTGGTACATATTCTTCATTTCATTACTGAGAATTTTTATCTCTTCATCAGTAATAGTAGCGACTTCGAGTATATCAATCCCTTTTCCTTTAGGCGCCGTACGAGCAGCTATCATCATTTGCTTTGCCACACTCAAAAGATGGTCATGACGCACATTCCTTTCATTCAATACCATATCACATTATTTTTATATATTTCACGACAAAGATAGAATCTTTTTATTAAACTATTTGTTATTTAAAACACATTATTATATTATGAACCGTTTTAATTATATAAAGGGATGGACAAATTGAGTATCGGAAACCATGCAGGCCTTATTTGGAAAGTTTTGTGTGATAACAAAAAATGGAGTTATCAAAATCTGAAAGCAGCAACAGGACTGCCTGACAGGGACCTGAATGCTGCCATTGGATGGTTAGCACGAGAGGACAAAATAGAATTTGAAGAAATCTGTGGTTGCAAATATATCTCTTTAGGAGTCAATATTTACATTGGCTAAATCATGTCATTATCTATTTGTTTACACATTTTTGTAAGCTATATTAAAATCCCTATCTTTTTAGGATTAAAAAGCTTTCAATTATTATTACAAATAGATAATGATTGTATAAAATACGCACAAATATTATTTAAAAACTTAATATTACACATGATTCAAAGAGAAATATTAGTGAATCAAAAAAAGACAAAATGTTCATACTTCACTTCAAAATCAAATTATTCTTTCTAAATTTATATAACGCATAACGTACTATAGAAGATATTAGAAGTAATATAACATTTTAGTATCACACCAAAATTTTGATGAATATAATTGTCCTAAACAAGTGAGGAAAGAAAAAAATAATAAAACTAAATAATTCAATCAGTAAAACACTGTCTATTTCAATCTTTTTAATTACATTTGCTGCAAATTTAGTTTAGAAGATATAGTGAAAATAAAGGAGATTGTGAATGCCCTTGAAAGGTTCGCACCTCTGCCATTGCAAGACGGTTTCGATAATGCTGGCTTACAAGTAGGATTGACAGAGATGGAAGCAACAGGGGTTTTGTTATGTCTAGACATAACCGAAGCTGTTATTGATGAAGCAATTGCATTAGGTTTTAACGTAATTATTTCTCATCATCCGCTTATTTTTAAAAGTTTGAAATGTATTTCAGGACAAACTTATTCTGAACGTTGCATTGTAAAGGCTATTAAAAATGATATTGTTATTTATTCAGCACATACAAATTTAGATAATGCATGTAAAGGAGTAAACTTTAAGATTGCAGAAAAGATAGGTTTACATGATATTAGAATTCTTGCTCCAAATAAAGAAGAAAGTATGGTTGGAAGCGGTGTCATCGGATTTTTGGATAAGCCAGAATCCGAACTAGATTTTTTAAAGCGAATAAAGAAAATCTTCGAAGTTGAGTGTATACGACATAATAAACTAACGGGCCGACTCATACATAAAGTAGCTCTTTGTGGAGGAGCAGGTGCTTTCTTAATTCCCAATGCAATTCAAGTGGAAGCTGATATTTTTATAACTGGTGAGATTAAATACCATGAATATTTCGGTCGTGAAAAAGATATATTGTTAGCAGAAATCGGGCATTACGAAAGTGAACAATATACTAAAGATCTTTTGATCTCGATACTAAAAAAGGAATTTCCTAGTTTAGAGATTGAAAAAACTAAAATAAATACCAATCCCATTAAATATCTGTAAAGAATTATGGCAAAAGAAACAAAAAAAGATCTACAAGATTTAACGGTAGAAGAAAAGTTGAAAGCGCTCTACCAATTACAAACAATGCTTTCTGAAATCGATAAGATCAAAACATTGAGAGGAGAGTTACCCCTTGAAGTTCAGGATCTCGAAGATGAAGTTGCCGGTTTAATGACTCGTATTGAGAAAATAAACAGCGAAATAAATGAATTAAAAACCGTAATTTCTACAAAGAAAAATGAAATAGAAGCAGCAAAAGTCTCTGTTGACAAATATAGGGCGCAATTAGACAATGTTAGGAATAATAGAGAATACGATGTGTTGAGTAAAGAAATAGAATTTCAAACATTGGAAATCGAACTTTGTGAAAAAAGAATCAAAGAATATACACAAGGAATTACTAATAAGAACGAAGAAATTGAAAAAAGCTCTTCATTATTAGAGGAAAGAAAAAAAGACCTAGAAGTAAAGAAAACTGAATTGGAAGAAATTATTGCCGAAACTAAACAAGAAGAAGAAATACTTAGAGAAAAAACAAAAAATCTAGAAGCAACAATTGAACCTCGTTTACTTCAAGCTTTCAAAAGAATACGTAAGAACTCACGAAACGGTTTAGGCATTGTATATGTACAAAGAGATGCCTGTGGCGGTTGTTTTAACAAAATTCCACCCCAAAGACAATTAGATATTCGTATGCGTAAAAAAATTATAGTATGCGAATATTGCGGTCGTATTATGATAGACCCAGAATTAGCGGGCATAGAACAAGTACAACATTTAGAAACTAAAACTAAAAAAGAAAAACAATAAATTAACCAACTATAAAGAGTTTGCTCTTTATGTGAATCAGTAGTTGACTTACTGATTCAAAATAAAAAATGACATAGGTTAGCATAGCAATAGCCAACTTCTCAAAAGTACGCATCAGCAACCCTTTGCTAGCTTTAACCTCTGACTCTTTTTGAATTCCTGTTTTTTTTCATTCAGCCAATTAAAGAATGATTCAATAGGTTACCTGATTTAAAAAATAACCAGAGAAAAAAGTCCTTTAGGGCTTTTTTCTCTAATTTATAACCGTTGGTTTTGCCTTAATCTCTTTATGCCGAGTAAATATTTTCACAGGATTGTTTTGATTGAAGAAAGACAAGTCAGTATATATTTTATCTCCAAGTAAGGTTTTTCCATCGAGGTATCCTACAGATCTTTTTTGAATATGGGTGGTCACTTTCAGAGACGGTAGTCAGAGTAATCATCTCTGAAAAAGGGATAACTCCCTTTCTTCACCGAAACCTACCTACCATATGGAACTTCATCCCATGATAATACATATTCTTAGTTGAACAGAATCTCATAAACGGATCGTTCAATCTTCATTATGTATTTGATGAATCACCATAAATCAATAAGTGACTATGGCACAGTAAACTTGTATTCTGGCAACATTCTCACTTGTGCCCCAAAACTTCTAGATTTTAAGATGTTGTTTGAGCTATTTGAAAAAGAGTTTAATTTGCCATCGATTGCGATATAGTAAAAACAGGATGTACAAAATTATTCGTTAAGAATACAAACTCACGACTCTGCTCTTCATCGAAATAAACCATCTTTCGGAGCGGAATCGGACAATCCGTGAAGCTCTTATAAACGACAAAGCTGATTGTTGAGTCTGATAAAACGTTTTTGTTTCCATGAGATTTGTTTGAATCGCAGGCTCTTCCTAGCACGTATCACAAAGGTGGCTTCAATCTGCTCAATATTGTAGAAAGCAACGAAGTCATTGTAGCCACGATAAAGATATAGTCGTTCCCTTTTTCGTATGGAATCTCAGGCATGACTTTCATGTTATTGGTCGTAACAGGCGTAATATGGAAGAAGGTAGAAACTTATGCTTCAATATTATACAAAGTATGTATTTTGATTCCTCTCTTATGTTTCCTGAACTTTTCCCACTCAAAAACTTCAAGACAAAGATCTATCGTTGTAGAGTCAAAAGTATAGATGTGGCTATCGAGTCTAAAGACTTTTTCGTCGTTTAAGGAACGTGCTTCGCCAATAATTAGACGGCCGACGTAATCCTCGAAGATTCTGTAGGTACCGTTGTTCATTGACTTTAGAAAGATTGCTTTTGGTTACAGTGTTACCCATATCCAAGTGACACAAACTTTTTCCAATAAGCTTCGAGTGCAACAATTCGGTCACACAAACTTTCGCGGATGATTCTTGTAAAGCATTTGCATCTAGACAGGAAAAATATATATGCTTGAAAATAAAGAAGTAATGCATGGTAACATTAGAATATATTATGCACGAACTCCTTAAACAAGCTTATTCAATAGGCTATAATAATTTAAAGATGCTGATAATCAGGAATATCCTTAAGAAAAATATAACTTTGGTTGTTATAATCCATTTTACAACAATAATGTTTTACACCATTACTCACAATTAAATAATCTACTCTCAAAACTAAATTATAATGACTTATTTGCGTGAAGACCTTTTGGGAAATCTCAATATGTGGAGCTTTATATTCAATAATCATTTTAGCTGATATATCTTTATCATATAAAACAGTATCACACCTTTTAACCATACCATTTAACGATAAAGAAATTTCGTTTGCCAATAGGGATTGTGGATACTTTTTCTCCTCTATCAGAAAATGAACAAAATGCTGACGAACCCATTCTTCCGGAGTAAGAGCCACATACCGCCTTCGCAAAATATCGAAAATAACATTTTTTCCATTTCGCAAAACTATTTTTGTTGGGTATGAAGGTAAGTTTAATGGCAACATTTATTAAATTTGCATTATGAAATATATCCAATTAAAGGTTGGGACAAAAATAATGAAATTATGAAAACAAAGCAAGAAATTGTAGAGAATTGGCTTCCTAGATACACTAAACGGAGATTAGAAGATTTCAGCGAATATATTTTGTTGACTAATTTCAATAAGTATGTAGAATTATTCTCTGAAAAATTCAATGTTCCAATACTAGGGAGAGATGCCAATATGATCTCAGCCTCTGCTGAAGGAATTACCATTATAAATTTTGGAATGGGTAGCCCAAATGCCGCAATCATTATGGATCTACTTGGAGCTATCCATCCCAAAGCCTGTTTATTTTTAGGAAAATGTGGAGGTATTGACAAAAAAAATCAATTAGGGGATCTCATACTTCCAATAGCGGCTATTCGCGGAGAAGGTACATCTAATGATTATTTTCCACCGGAAGTTCCGGCACTCCCAGCTTTCATGTTACAACGAGCAGTATCATCGGCTATCCGAGATCATGCCCGCGATTATTGGACTGGTACCGTATATACAACGAACCGAAGAATATGGGAACACGATGAAGAATTTAAAAAATATCTGACCAAGACCCGTGCCATGGCTGTAGATATGGAAACTGCAACTCTTTTTAGTACAGGATTTGCCAATCATATACCAACAGGAGCTTTACTTTTGGTATCTGACCAACCAATGACTCCAGAAGGAGTGAAAACCGATAAAAGTGACAACTTAGTTACACAAAACTTTGTAAAAGAACACGTTAATATTGGAATTGCTTCTCTACGAATGATTATTGATGAAAAAAAGACCGTTAAGCATTTGAAATTTGATTGGTAACAGAGATTATGGTAAAACAAGAAATTACGATAGAGGATATTATAAAAGAATTAAAAAACAAACACTACCGTCCAATTTATTATTTGATGGGAGAGGAATCGTACTACATTGACAAAATATCCGACTACATTGCTACTGCGATACTAACGGAAGAAGAAAAAGAATTTAACCAAACAATATTATACGGAAGCGAAACAGATATTGCTACAATAATAACTACTGCAAAAAAATATCCTATGATGAGCGAACACCAAGTTCTCATTGTAAAAGAAGCTCAAAACTTAAAAAATATTGATGAATTATGCTATTATTTACAGAAACCTCTCATATCAACTATTTTAGTATTTTGCCACAAAAATGGCATTTTAGATAAACGAAAAAAGGTTACATCTTTAATTGAGAAATGCGGAATTATATATGAATCAAAGAAAATCAAAGACTCACAACTTCCTAATTTCATTACAAACTATTTAAAGAAAAAAAATATAACTATTGAATCTAAAGCCACAGAGATTTTATCAGAGTTTGTGGGTGCTGACCTTTGCCGACTTACAAGCGAATTGGAAAAGCTAATTATAACTCTTCCACAAGGACAAGTACACATTACTTCAGAACAAATAGAAAAAAATATTGGAATCAGCAAAGATTTCAATAACTTCGAATTAAAAAATTCCTTGATAGAAAAAAATATCTTCAAAGCTAATCAAATCATTAAATATTTTGAAGAGAATCCCAAAAACAATCCTCTACAAATGACATTATCATTACTATTTAATTTCTTCTCAAACTTAATGCTTGCATATTATGCTCCTCAAAAAAACGAACAAGGTATTGCCAAACAATTGAATTTAAGAAATACATGGCAATCTAAAGAATATATAATTGCCATGCAAAGATATAGTGGAGTAAAAGTTATGAAGATTATTGCAGACATCAGATATAGTGATGCAAAATCTAAAGGTGTAGGTAATAGTTCCCAATCAAATGGTGAAATCCTAAAAGAATTGATATATAAAATATTACATTAATTTTAAAATTTATCTATAAAAAATCTTTTAAACCAATAAATACAAATTAATCAAAAAGTTTTTTCTATTAATAGATATATATTTATCTACTTAAAACAGTTCCTTCCGAGAAATACATAGTTAAGTCATAAAATAAGCTAAGATTATTAACATCCTTTCTCTAAAACCTTTGATGATAATATGATAGGATGGCGAAAAAATAAAAATTAAAAAAAACTAATTAAAGCTTTTTTTAAGAGGATAACTATTATCTATTACCTTCTACATTGATGGAACATTTTAAATAAAAAGCAGTATAATCTTTACATATTATCACGAATCCAACAATATACATTTGTAAACAATCAGCAAAATATACACATATGTAATACATAAGACATTAATATATAACATATATATAACTATAAATTATTAATATCTTATATACTAATACAAAAGTAATATGAATATCCATTGACGCTTATGCATAAAAATCCATATAACGATTAAAACAATATATTATTATTTATCAGTAACTTATATCAAACTCAAGAAGTATTAATCTATAAAAAACATCCGTTAGAATCTAAATCATATCAAAAAGCCCATTTTTCAATGCCTATTATATAAATAAACAGCTGTAAATCACACTAATACAACGTTTAGAAAAATAAATTATATAATACTATATTACGATTCTATACTTTTATTAGTTTATATTTGTGACTAGATTATATTTACAAAGCATTTCTTTAATTACAAACTTTATATATTACAATTTTGTACTATACAAATATTATATATATATTTGTAATTAAAATATTATATCTGTAATAAATAAAACATTCTAATATGAAAGATCGTATTGCACAAATAATGAAGGAAGAGCAAATGTCAGCTATACAATTTGCCAAGGAAACTGGAATTCAACAGGCTTCCTTATCACATATATTAAATGGAAGAAATAACCCAAGTCTTGAAATAATAAAAAAAATTCATCAAAGATTTACTCATATTAATTTAGAGTGGCTTTTATATGGCGAAGGAGAAATGATCAATAATCCGTCTAAATTTAATTACTCTCTATTTGACGAGAATACAATAAATGCGGATGACTCCCTAAAAAAAACTAAATATGACAAGGAAATTAATCGAGAAGAGTATCCAAATGACCTACAAAATCCTATAAAAGAAACAGTTAAGTATATAGAAAAGCCTCAAAAAGAAATTATCGAAATAAGAATATTTTTCAATGACGGCACTTATGAAACACTTATTCCACAAAATAAACAATTTTGAGTTCACTACATAAAGATATACGATCTCAATTTTGGGAATATGTATTTATGTATATTTTAACTAATTTGTTGCATTCGTGTTCGGAAGATAATTCACTCATTTAAGAGAATATCTATTTGACTGAATTCACAGCCTTTACATATTTTACGCTGTAAAGGTCTATTCAAACAATTTAAAATTGAAAAATCCAAAATCTTACAATTTACTATATATTAAATACTTAAATAGAAATTAATGATATTTATTGTATCATCAGCAATCCAGACTATCTGAACTTTGTCAAGAAACTAAAGTATGTTATTGTTATGAACTTTAAATCTATTATCTTTGCTTACATAAATCAAACCAATTGTAATTTATGAACAAACATATTTTAGATCTTACAGTAGTTGAAAATATAAAACTACACACAAATTACGTCTTATTAAAAATGACGCATGAGCTCACATTGCCTCCTATGATGCCTGGCCAATTTGCAGAAATCAAAATAGATGGTTCATCTACCACTTTTCTACGACGTCCTATATCAATAAATTATGTAGACAAAGAAAAAAATGAAGTTTGGTTTCTTATTCAATTAGTAGGTGATGGAACGCATCAATTATCTAAAGTAAATAAAGGAGACAAAGTAAATATTATCCTACCCTTAGGAAAAGGATTCACTCTTCCGCAATCCAATATACATAAAAAATGTTTAATAATAGGCGGGGGAGTAGGAATTGCTCCTCTATTATATTTAGGAGAACAACTCTTAGTAAACGGAAATCAACCGGTCTTTCTTTTAGGAGCACGCTCTAAACAAGATTTATTACAATTAGACAACTTCCAGCAATTGGGTTTAGTATATACTACTACCGAAGATGGTAGTTGTGGAGAAAAAGGATATGTTACCCAACATTCAATTCTTTCTCATGAAAGGTTCGACATTATTTATTCCTGTGGGCCGAAGCCTATGATGGTATCCGTTGCCAAATTCGCTAAAGCAAATCATATTGAATGTGAGGTTTCATTAGAAAACAAAATGGCATGTGGCATAGGGGCTTGCCTTTGTTGCGTAGAAAATACAAATGAAGGACATTTATGTGTATGTAAAGAAGGCCCTGTATTTAATATAAAACAATTACTATGGCAAATTTAAATGTAAATATTAATGGATTATTAATGAATAATCCGGTTATGACTGCATCCGGTACATTTGGATACGGAAAAGAGTATGAAGACTTCGTTGATTTAGAAAAAATTGGTGGAATCATTGTAAAGGGAACTACACTTCATAAGCGTGAAGGAAATCCTTATCCACGTATGGCCGAAACTCCTTCAGGTATGCTTAATGCAGTTGGCTTACAAAATAAAGGTGTTAACTATTTTATCAATCATATTTATCCTCAAATCAAAGATATACCAACCAATATGATTGTCAATGTATCTGGTTCCAGCATTGAAAGTTATGTGAAAACAGCAGAAGCCATTAATGAACTTGAGAAGATACCAGCTATTGAATTGAACATTTCATGTCCGAATGTAAAAAAAGGGGGTATGGCTTTTGGAGTCTCTATTCAAGGAGCAAGTGAAGTTGTTAGCGCTGTAAGGAAAGTGTACAAAAAATGTCTAATTGTAAAGTTATCCCCCAATGTGACAGACATAACGGAAATTGCCCGTGCTGCAGAAGCTTCCGGAGCTGATAGTGTTTCATTAATCAATACAATATTAGGTATGGCCATTGACGCAGAACACCGTCGCCCACTACTATCAACTGTCACTGGAGGAATGAGTGGTGCTGCAGTAAAACCAATCGCTTTACGTATGGTATGGCAAGTTGCCAAAGCGGTAAAAATTCCGGTAATTGGTCTAGGGGGCATCATGAACGCCCGTGATGCTATAGAGTTTATATTAGCCGGAGCTTCTGCAATACAAATAGGAACGGCTAACTTCATAGATCCGACTATCACAGTTAAAGTAGTAGAAGGTATTAATGATTATTTAGAAAGACATCATTATAAATCTATAAATGACATTATTGGAGCTCTAGAAATCTAGAGCTCCAATAATGAGTTTTTAATTAACATAGGAAAGGAAGTATTGGTAACTATGAATATCTTCTTTGCATAAAAGCCAAGAAGGGAGATTCAGAAAATAATATAAAATTAGCCAAGGACATTCAGGAAATACTATAAAATTAGCCAACTAATTCAAGCTCAAAGTATTGCGAATTAGTTGGCTTTTTTGTATCTTTAGATATTGCCCCGAAAATAAGGTTTAGCAGCCAAAACGGGGGAAATACCCAAACTAAGATATGGCTAAGATACAAAGAATTTCATCAATCGAGCCAACTTTAGGCTTTACAGAGAGTTCGATATTCTTCAAAAATATCGTCAAAGTAAAGTAATGTTGCTGGGGTCCCAAGCTTCCTTCCAACCTTGTAGCTCATTCCCTGCCGAGTTTTCCGAACTTAATATTTTTCTGAGTTTCTCATCCATGCCAGCTTTTTCCTTGCATATAAAGGATTGGATATTCCATAGCGGCTACAGAATTTTCGGTTGGCATTGATGGCACAAATAGAGTTGGCAACCACTGTCTCCTGTGATAAGACTACAACTTTCGTTTCATATATTTGCACCATTTACCCATGCTGTATCCGTTTTGCTTTGAGACTTCGTTTTGTGTAGCAAACTTATCCTACGGCATAGACCTTATATGATATTCGTGTTCCTCAAGCCGGAACTTTGCCATCAGCTTCTTTCTAATTCTCCCCAAAAATACTCTTGCCTTGAACTAATGGTTGGCTCGCACTCCATAGTGGAACTTACACCACCAAGTAAGGCGGCGCCATGCACGGGACCCTACTAAAAAGGCAACTAATTCACAATGAATTAATTGCCTTTAGTAATGTCTCGTTAAATCTTGAAACCCTTTATTTTTCTGTTAAAGTACGATAGCAAATGTGGATATACGAGCAGTATGATTTTATTTATTACCTAACGAATTTTGCAGAAAATATAAATTCAAATCCGTTTATTCACAACGCGACTGTAATCAACAGATTATTAATCACATACAACAGCACGCGAGTCTTTTAACGGGACAGCAGTGAATTGCCTTATATTTTTTATTTTCTGAATATCTCTATTTAAGATACACAATCACAATACTTCTCAAATATCCATTTCCTTTTTCTTCTTTAAATCTGAAAATAGGTTTGAAAATATCCCTTGTTGATAAGTTCTTTCATAACGTTTTTGCCATAAAGACAACTTCCAACTTTAATATTTAATATTTAACTCTTGCAAAATAGTACGCATTTTTTCAAAAGTAGTAATGCGTGTAGGAACTAACGGAAGACGCAACTTGTTTTCAATAAATCCCATTGCATTTAACATAGCTTTCACTCCAGCAGGATTACCATCTACAAAAAGCAAACTGAACAATTCGGTAAATTTATGATGAATTTTTAAAGCATTGTTATAATCGCCCTGCAAAGCCAATCGTGTCATACGGCTAAATTCCCGTGGAAATGCGTTTCCGATAACAGAAATAACCCCTACTGCTCCCAACGTAATCAAAGGAAAAGTTATACCATCATCACCAGAAATCACGTCAAAATTAGCAGGTTTATTCTTTATAATATCATCCATTTGCGTAATATTACCAGAAGCTTCCTTTATGGCAATAACATTATCAAAATCACGTGCAATACGTAAAGTTGTCTCAGCTGTCATATTGACGCCAGTGCGTCCGGGAACATTATATAAAACAATTGGTAAATCTGTTGAATTTGCTATTGCTTTATAATGTTGATATATGCCTTCTTGCGACGGTTTGTTGTAAAATGGTACTACAGACAATATAGCATCAACTCCAGTAAAATCATCATTTTTTAAACTGTCAATAATGGCTTGAGTATTATTTCCACCACAACCTAATAAAATAGGGACGCGCCCGTTAACACGCTCAATAACCAACTTCTTAATTTTCTCTTTCTCGTCAGTTGTTAAAGTTGGAGTTTCAGCCGTAGTTCCAAGAACACATAAAAAATCTGCTCCATTTTGGATTAAGTAATCTACCAAACGGATAAGAGCTTTATAATCAACCTCCCCATCTTCATGAAAAGGGGTAATAAGTGCAACCCCCATTCCTTTTAGTCTTGTTTGTATCATATAATTTATAATAAATTCTAACTATTTGGGCTACAAAAGTACAAAATCATTTCAAAATTTACTCTATAAGTGTTAAGAATTCGTCTTCATTCATAATTTTTATACCTAATTTGTGTGCTTTTTCTAATTTACTTGGTCCCATGTTATCTCCTGCAAGAATAAAACTTGTTTTGGAAGAAATACTACCTACATTTTTTCCCCCGTGCCTTTCGATTAATACTTTATACTCATCGCGCGAATGATGAGCAAAGACACCACTTATTACAATAGATTGTCCTTTCAACTTTTCCGTTTGTCTTTGCAAATCTTCTTTCGAAACTTGCATTTCCAAACCAGCTTCTTTAAGACGCTTAACAAGTTGCCGATTTCCTTCATTAGAAAAATAAAACAGAATGCTATGAGCTATTTTTTCACCTATTTCATCAACAAGTTTTAGCTCTTCTAATGTTGCCTGTTCAAGAGCTTCCATATTCTTGAATGCACGTGCCAATTTTTTAGCTACAGTTTCACCAACAAAACGGATTCCTAATGCAAAAAGTACTCTCTCGAAAGGAACCTTTTTAGAATTTTCAATACCGTTAATGATGTTTTCCGCCGATTTTTCTCCCATTCTGTCTAGACTGATTATATTTTCCGCTTTTAATGAGTATAGATCTGCTGCATCCTTTATCAAGCCTTGCTGATAAAACTGATCAACAGTTTCAGATCCCAGCCCATCAATATCCATAGCTCGTCGACTGATAAAATGTTCTATTTTCCCTTTTATTTGAGGAGGGCATGCAGTCTCATTTGGACAATAATGGGCAGCTTCTCCTTCATAACGTATAAGTTTACTTCCGCACTCGGGACAATAAGTAATGAATTTTACTTTTTCGCCAATCATAAAGCGTGCATCTTTATCTACACCAGTAATTTTAGGAATGATTTCTCCACCTTTCTCTACATAAACTATGTCTCCAATATGTAAATCCAACCCTTCTATAATGTCTGCATTGTGTAAAGAAGCTCTTTTTACGACTGTTCCAGATAGTTGTACCGGATCAAGATTTGCAACCGGAGTGATTGTTCCAGTACGTCCAACTTGGTAACTGATTGAATTTAATCGGGTCAGTGCTCTTTCTGCCTGAAATTTATAGGCAATAGCCCAACGAGGAGATTTGGCCGTATAGCCTAAATTCAACTGTTGTTTCAAAGAATTAACCTTTAATACAATACCATCAGTTGCCACCGGAAGATTTTTCCTCTCTACATCCCAATATTGTATAAAGTCAAAGATTTCTTGCAATGTTTTACATTTGCACATAATTTGAGACACCTTGAATCCCCATTGTTCTGCAAACTTCAGATTCTCGTAATGTCCATCGGATGGCAAGTTGTCTCCCAACAAATAATAGAGATATGCATCAAGCTTACGAGAAGCGACAATAGCAGAATTTTGTAATTTTAAGGTTCCAGAAGCAGCATTTCTAGGATTAGCAAAAAGAGGCTCCTCGTTATCTTCACGTTCCTTATTTAATTGTTCGAAAACGAGCCAAGGCATAAGAATCTCGCCCCTAATCTCAAAATTATCAGGATAATCCTTCCCATATAAAATTAAAGGTATACTTCTGATAGTCTTTACATTATTAGTTACATCATCCCCTTTTTCTCCATCTCCACGGGTAACAGCTTTCACAAGTTTACCATGTTCGTATGTCAACGAAATAGAAGTACCATCATATTTCATTTCACAGCATATTTCAAAATCTTCTCCTTCCAAACTTTTACGTATACGTTCGTAAAATTCGCTTACTTCCGTTTCTGAGTAAGTATTTGATAATGAAAGCATTGGATATTTATGAGTCACTTGTGTAAAATTCTTGTTGATATCACTCCCCACACGCATTGTAGGAGAATTTTCATCATAATATTCTGGATGTTTTCTCTCCAGATCCTGTAATTCATGCATCAGTTTATCAAACTCATAATCACTAATTTCAGGAGAATTTAGTACGTAATAATTATAATTGTGCCGATGAAGTTCTTCACGCAACTGGTCGATTCTTTCTATGTCAGTCATCATAATTTAATATTTTAGTAGGCAAATTTAATACATTTGCCTGGTTATTTGTTTAGAAAAGCTAGAAGAAAAATGTTAAAGGTTTGCTATATAATCTCTTGTAAAATTTAATTGGCATATATTTAACTACCAAGTATTTTCCAGTATAACATTGGCTTATATAGGGTGAAAGACTCCTATTAACCTGAATATTATCCAGTAGTCTTTTTCGAATCCATCCTCCATATGTTTTACCATTTTTCAAAAGAATGGCTTTACAAAGTGAAACGATGAATTTACATTTGTCGTTATAGCAACAATGAAACCATTTGATTAGGAAACTTTGTTTGTGTTCCTTCAACTTAAAAAACAGAAAAACTCACTACCGTTTGTTATGTATGCTGCATCTGAAAACAAAAGGATGTCACAAACCCACTTATTTGACTGAAGTTTACTATTTTTGCAAAAAAAATAATCTGAATATGAGAATTGACATTATAACCGTTTTGCCTGAAATGATTGAAGGTTTTTTTAATTGTTCCATCATGAGCCGCGCGCAAAAAAAAGAACTAGCAGAAATTCATATACATAACCTTCGCGATTATACTTTAGACAAGCATAAACGTATAGATGATTATCCTTACGGTGGCAGTGCCGGAATGGTAATGCAAATAGAACCAATAGATCGTTGCATTTCGGCATTGAAAGCAGAACGTAAATATGATGAGGTCATTTTCACCACACCCGATGGGGAGAAATTTAATCAAAGAATGGCCAATACACTCTCCTTAAATGAAAATCTGATAATTTTATGCGGCCATTTTAAAGGAATTGATTATAGGATTCGAGAACATTTCATAACAAAGGAAATAAGTATTGGAGATTATGTTCTCACAGGCGGAGAGTTGGCTGCTGCCGTCATAGCAGATGCTATTATTCGCATTATTCCTGGGGTTATTTCAGATGAGCAATCAGCCCTGTCTGATTCTTTTCAAGATAATTTATTAGCTCCACCAGTCTATACTCGTCCAGCAGAGTATAAAGGATGGAAAGTACCTGAAATATTATTATCCGGCCATGAAAAAAATATCCGTGACTGGGAGTTGGAACAATCGTTAGAGCGTACAAAACGTTTACGTCCTGATTTATTAAGAGAAAAGTAACTTAACGTGAGTTCGAAATAAGTCTAAATAACTCCACATTAATGACCAGCTTCTTCTCAGAAACAATAAGTGAAAATAACCGACATTTGCGATAAAGTTATGGAAAGAGCGATACCTGGAGTGATCAATCTGAGCAAGATTCAGCCCATCATTCGCCGATTCAATCAAGGCGCGTTTTCTCAGCAGAATCTTGTCACCACTCATCTCCGAGTTCTAAAAAACACGCATGGAAAACAGACGCATCAAGGGTATGCAGGCTTATTTTTATAATACTTGAGACATCTGAAACTGCCCGAATGGAACAGGATGAGAATAACTTAATCTCGGCATCACTCATACGATTGGGCTTGTCACGATGTTTGACTTCTTTATTTTCAAGTACATATTTTTCCTGCCCAGACGCAAATTCCTTGCAAAGATCATCCGCTACACGATAAATCTCTGTAACTTCATACACCGAGAACATAATGGTAATCATTCAAATAGTATAATTTTATTGCTATATTCCTAATATTCAGCACAATAAATCACACTTTATTTCAAATCCACCCTAATTTAACAATTAAATATTATCTTATAATCGAAATTACTCTTTTAATAATCATAAATTATAAACAGCTATAAATCAGTAAAATAAATCCGAGTAGTAAAATACAAATTTTCCCTAAATATTTGCCGTTGTCGTTAAATTCTTCTGGATATTTAGAATGATACCAACTTCGATTAGTAATTATGTTACTGAAAGAACTTGCATAACACATGATATGGTATCTTCTTTTTTAAAATCATTATATTTAATATTCTTGCTTATCGATTATATCTGAATACAAAGAATAATTTAATACCTAAATTGTTAATAGATAGACGGAATCTCACCCCAATAATTCACATTCCTTAACTCGAATAATTGCGATGAAAAACAATTCTATCTACTTCCCCCTCAAAAAAAGCAATTCTTTAAGTGCAATATTTCCCAAAAATCGAAATATAAACAAATGTAAAAAATAAGATTGAACTTCTCTTAAATTTTAGCTGTAGTTCTGCTGAATAACAAGCGCTACTCAACAGGATTAGGACTAAAATGTAGGAGAGACTTTCACTGTACTTCTGCTGGGCGGCAGTCAAATCTCTTCTAAATACCAAAGAAAAATAAAATTATAGGATATCCACAAAACATATATTTTTGATTTCAATACTTTGATAGTTAATGAACTTAAAAATATTTGTAGAAAGTTTATAAAACAGGTTGGAAAGGTGAGTACCCATCTTATCCTGTCTATATACGCTTCAAAGGCACTAGAATTCTAATTAACTGAAAAACAGCATTTTCTATTTCAATCAGAAATATTTATTCCCGTTCTCCAGTCTCACTTCAGAACAAATATGTAATATACTAAAGATTAATAAAATACAAAATAAAAACAAAACAATCGTCTGGAGGTTACGTTAATGTATGTACTCGAATGTTAATGAGGAGAGGAGTGAGAAAAGTTCTTTTTTCTCATAAACGCAATAATACAGCACCTATTTTAATAAGTGAAATATCGCCATTAAAAGAATTCTGCAGATTCGGTAGAACCAGTTAGATCTATATTTCAAAAGGAGGGAAGCGGACCAATCGTTATTTTTTGGATTTAACAATTAGCAGTATTCTCCTTATCAAGAAACCCTGTTGATATAATCACACAAATAGCAAATACGTATCCCGTAATTGGAAACTTATGACTGAAAGCACGCAAATCTCTTCTGATTTTGTATCTCTTTTAAACCAAAAACACTTGAGTAATTTAAGACAATGGAATCCACCGAATCGATTTGCGCACTATCAATTTCAGTAATCTTGGTAAACATAATGATTTGGATAAAAAAACGGTTAGGAGCACCATACAAATCTCTCATTCCTTGTAATTTTATTATTTAAGTTTACCTCTGTCACTTATTTATCATCAATATAGGCGATAGGCGTGCGGAGACGGCAATAACAAAACTGCCTTACTGATATGGACTAAGTTGGATAAATCCGGTTTTGAAGCATTTGCAACAATAGGACGAACGACATTGAATTCTTTTTATATGGACTCTCTAAAATTTATGCTGGATAAGATAAACCTTCAGAATTTAGGTATGACCCCATATTTATCTTGTTAGCATTAAATCTAAAGTTTTAATATAAAAAAGAAGTTCTTGAACCTTATGATACAAGAACTTCTTTATTTTGTGACCCCGACAGGATTCAAACCTGTAACCTTCTGATCCGTAGTCAGATGCTCTATTCAGT
>ERZ825137.2026-NODE-2026-length-24490-cov-5.195989_pt1 | contig 24490 bp, 20 predicted proteins | sample MGYA00519873_ERZ825137 | MGnify/ENA primary metagenome ERZ825137 (study PRJEB31778, sample SAMEA3449190) | human gut metagenome | biome: human gut; feature: human-associated habitat; material: faeces | place: United Kingdom | collected 2010/2012 ...
ACCCTGACGGTTTCCTTTCACACTTTTCTTCCCTCCGAAACTTTCGGCTTGGCAGTTTTTTGACAGTCTTACTCCGGGCAAAGCCCGGAATATCACTTTCTTTTCCGCGGGCACAGCGAACGTCGGATTTTGTCACCAAAAACCAGTATACCCGTTTTCGGATCGTACAAAAAGAAGGCAGCACAAGTTTTGCACTGCCTTTTTTCTTATGAAGCCTCTCCCGTAGCCCGGATTTTTTGATGATTCAATTCGCTCAGGATCAATCTTTTTCGCTCACAAAAGCTCTGCCAGCGTTTCCAGTGCGGCCGGAAGGCGCTCCGTTGGCATGCAGGCATAGTTCACGATCGCGCAGCCGCTGTTTTTCCCGTCGCTGCGGTAGTCGCTGAGGAAGCGCAGCGAAAGCCCGCACTCCGCGGCACTCCGCTTCAGCTCGGCATCAGAACGGGACGTCGCCAGCCGCAGCAGAAAGTGTGTCCCGGCGTTTTCCTCGATGATCTCGCAGCGCTGCGCCAGAGAGCTGGCCGCAATGGCTGCCAGGATGGCCGCGCGCTTCTCGCGGAAGCGCTTGCGCAGGCGGTTCAGGTGGCGCTCATAGTCGCCGGAAGCGATGAACCGCGCCAGCGTGAACTGCTCAAAGCTCGGCACGGCGCAGGCGTAAAAGCCGAGCTGTGTGCGCAGGCGCTCCATGAGCTGCGGCGGCAGGCAGAGGTAGGCAATACGCAGCGAGGGCGCGATCGTCTGGGAAAATGTGCTCAGGTACAGCACCCGGCCCTGCCCGTCCAGACTGAACAGCGGCGGCAAGGGCAGGCCCGTGTGGCGCAGCTCGCTGTCATAGTCATCCTCGATGATATACCGCTCCGGGGCCTCTGCGGCCCATGCCAGCAGCGCATTGCGGCGGCGGATGGGCATGACGATGCCCGTAGGATAGTGGTGCGCCGGGGAAATATGGGCGATCTGCGCGCCGCTGGCCCGCAGCGCTTCCACGGACAGGCCCTCGCTGTCAAGGCCGATGGGGCAGACGGTCACATCGTTCGCCGCGTAGATGCCGGAGATCTTGCGGTAGCCGGGGTCCTCGACGGCATAGCGCAGCCTGCGCCCGAGGAGCTGCACGATGAGGCCATAAAGGTACTCCGTGCCCGCGCCGATAAAGATCTGCTCCGGCGAGACGCGCAGGCCGCGCGCCTGCTCCAGATGGGCCGCAATAGCCGCGCGCAGCTCCGGCGCTCCGGCGAAGTCGACCGGCTGCATCAGGCGCTTGTCCGCGATGACCTCGCGCATCGTCCGCACCCAGACGGAGGCCGGGAACGGCACATCCTCGCCCGTGCCGCCGCTGAGGTCGAACAGCGGCTCCGGCGCGGTCGGCTGCGGCAGGGACGGCATATGCGGCGGCTGCACAGGGACGCTGCTGCCGATGGCACAGACATACACGCCGCTGCGCGGGCGCGCCTCGGCATAGCCCTCGGCCAGCAGCTGGGCATAGGCGCTCTCCACCGTGACGACGCTCACGCCCAGATGGGCGGCCAGCACGCGCTTGGACGGCAGGCGGGACCCGGCAGGCAGCCGTCCGGCGGCAATATCGTCGCGGATGCTCTGGTACAGCTGCTCATAGAGCGGATGGCCGGGCGTTTTTTTCAGGGTGTAGGTCAGCATGGCAGTGCCTCCATCTGGTCTGGTTAAAAAATTCTGTTTTGGGGCTTTTCATCAGTCCAATTTACAGTATAATAGGTTTCACCATGAAAAGCAAGAGAGGAAACCCATTATGAAACAGACAAAGCTCCGCACCCTGATCCTGGCCGCCATGTTCGCCGCGCTGACCTGTGTGGCCACGATGATCATCCACATTCCCTCGCCGATCGGCGGCTACTTCAACCTCGGCGACTGCATGGTGCTGCTCAGTGCCTTCGTGCTCGGTCCGGTCTGGGGCACAGCGGCAGGCGGCATCGGCTCCGCGCTGGCCGACGTCATCTGCGGCTATTTCGTCTACGCTCCCGGCACACTGGTCATCAAGGCTCTGATGGCGCTCGCCGCCGCCCTGATCTTCTGTGCCTTCGCAAAGAACGGCAGCCGGTTCGGCAAGACCTTCTCCGGTTCTCTGCTCGGCTCCGTCGCAGCGGAGATCATCATGGTCGTCGGCTATTTCCTGTATGAGCTGCCGCTGTTCGGCTATGCACCCAGTCTGGAATCCGCCGTCACAACGAACCTGCCGCAGGCAGCCGTCGGCCTTGTGGCCGGTATGGCGCTGTTCACGCTGCTCGACCGCACGCATCTTGCGGCCCGTATGAAAGGAGAACCCATCCATGCTTGAGGATATCTGCAGACAGGCCGAACAGGCCGCAGAAGAACTGATTGAAAAAGCAAAGCTGCATCCCGGTCAGATCGTCGTGATTGGCTGCTCCACGAGCGAGATCTGCGGCAGCCGCATCGGCTCGGACTCCCGTCCGGAGGTCGCAAACCAGGTCTTTGCCGTCCTGCACCGCGTGCTTTCGGCGCACGGCCTGTATCTGGCCGCGCAGTGCTGCGAGCATCTGAACCGCGCCATCATCATCGAGCGCGAGGCCGTCCCCGGCGCAGACATTGTGAATGTCGTCCCGCAGCCGAAGGCGGGCGGTTCGTTCGCCACGGCCGCTTACCATGCCTTCCGCGATCCTGTCGCCGTGGAGAGCATTCGTGCCGATGCCGGGCTGGATATCGGCGGAACGCTCATCGGCATGCACCTGAAGCAGGTCGCCGTGCCCGTCCGCCTGCAGCTCGATCACATCGGCAGTGCCATCCTGCTGGCGGCTCGCGTCCGCCCGAAGTTCATCGGCGGTGTCCGCGCCGTCTACGATCAGGACTTGCTGTAAAAAAGAGAAAAATCAAGGCCTGTTCCGCAAATTGTGGAACAGGCCTGTTTTTATGCCTCCTGCGGGCGGACATGGATATGATAATCGATATGCCCGGCCGTTTCGTTTTCAATGGCAACGGAATACGAGACGTCCATCTCTCCGCCCGCGTCCGTCAGGGTGTTTTCAAGGCGGTCGGTCAGCACGGTGATCATCAGCGCGCCGAAGCCCATGTCATACAGGGAGCGGTCCTCATGCCCCAGCTCGAACACCATCTGCGACTCCAGCGTGCCGCTGCGCTGCAGGGTGATGCGCGCAGGCTCCACGCGGAACACGGTCGTTGTACCCTCCATGCCCGTCAGCTCGCTCTCCTCGTAGGACAGCAGCAGAATGTCGCCCTCGCGTTCAAGCGTGCCCTCCGTCACAAGGCTCGTCTTCTCCGGCTCGTCCGTGCCGAAGCGCTGTGAGCCGGTGATGGTCAGAACAACCTTCATCTCAGTCCTCCAGCGCCAGCTCGATCAGATTGTCCAGCAGCTCGGGATAGGGAATGCCGCTGGCCTCAAACAGCTTGGGATACATGGAGATGGACGTGAAGCCTGGCAGGGTGTTGATCTCGTTGAAGACGATCTCCTGCCCCTCATAGGTCACGAAGAAGTCCACGCGGGACAGGCCGCGGCAGCCCATGGCCTCATAGATGCGGATGGCGTTGTCGCGCACGCGCTCTGATACCTCCTCCGGGATGCGCGCCGGGATATAGAGCTGGGCGCAGTCAGAGATATATTTGGCGTCGTAGTCATAGAATTCCGTGCCGGAGTCGATCTCGCCGCAGACGGAGGCGGCCGGACCGGCATTGCCGAGCACGGCGACCTCGACCTCGCGGCCGTTGATGAACTCTTCCACAAGGATCTTGCTGTCGTATTTTGACGCATTCGTCAGCGCCGCCAGCAGCGCCTCGCGGTTTTTGGCCTTGCTCACGCCGACAGACGAGCCCGTTCCGGCGGGCTTGATGAACACGGGATAGGAGAATGCCTTTTCCACACCGTCCAGCACGGCCTCGGGGTTATTCGCCAACTCGCGCGCCGTGACGAGCCGCCACGCCGCCTGCCGGATCCCGGCGCGATCAGCGACGAGCTTCGTCAGCGTCTTGTCCATGCAGGTGGCGGAAGCCGCCACGCCCGGCCCGACATAGGGCAGACCGGCCAGCTGCAGCAGGCCCTGAATGGAGCCGTCCTCGCCGTTTTCGCCGTGCAGGACAGGGAAAACGACGTCGATGCGCTCACGCACAACGCAGTCGCCCTCAAAATTCAGCAGGCCCTGCCCGCGCACCGGTGAGATCGCCGCGCGGCGGTTCTCCGGGCAATGCTGCCACTCGCCCGTCGGCAGCTTGCTGTAGTCCCTGCCGCCGTACAGGATCCATTCGCCGGTCTTGGTGATGCCGACCGGGAAGATGTTATATTTTTCCTTGTCGAGGTTGTTCAGCACGGACTCCGCAGAACGCAGCGAGACCTCATGCTCCGGGGACACGCCGCCGAACAGCACACAAACACTCAGTTTTTTCACGTTTTGCTCCTCCATCAGGATTCCGACAGTACCGCACGATCCGGCGAGGGCCGAAGGGGAATGATGCGGTGCTGCCTTCATTTCAAGTCACTATATCATATGCCATCCGGCCGATAAAAACAAGTGGTATTTTCCATTTTTTCTTTGTTTTCCTGTGGAAAAAATCGGGCAAAGCCGCTATAATGGTCTGGAAAGGAAGGTGAGGCTGCGATGACCGTAGATCTGACCTCTGCAGAGTTCCGCCAGCTTCTGGACATGGTCTATATCGGCAACTGGGTGCTGAACTCCGCCCGCGGCGACGACCGCATCACGGAGTACGACCGGATTGAAAGCAAAATTTTCGGCCTGTGCAGCGGTACGCCGCTGTCCGCGCTCGTGGAAAAGCGGCTCGGCATCTCGTTCCCGTCGCGGGCCTTTGAGGACGGCGGCATCCACGAGGCCATTGCATACTATGAAGACGCCGTATTTTTTGACATCCTCGCAGAGGAGCTGGCACGCCGCGATCTCGGCTATCCGGATTCCGGCATGTATAACGAGCTGAACGAACGGATGCAGAAATATCTGGCCGAATTCGACGCCAACGGCGTGGAAAACGTCACGGTCGACGGGATCGACTGAGTGAAGCGCAAAGGGACCGCCCTGCGGCGGTCCCTTTTTGTATCGTTTTGGGGCGTTCTGCAGGCGCTGACGGATTCGCACCGGGCACCGTGAAAATGGCAAACACCGAAATATAGGGTGTAGCGGCACTCACTGCGCAGCCGTTGGCGGCTTTGCCGCCTTACGGATGCGGCGTGCCCTTTACGGGTAGTGAGCGCCTTTGGCAGTTGCAAATTTCCAGTCACTATCGCCGACCGCACAGGTCTCCAGATTTGTCATTGCGAGGAGGCGCAGCCGACGTGGCAATCTCGCAGAACATGGTCAGATAACAAGTAGCCTTCGGCGAATTCGCAGGCTGTTGCCCGAGATCGCCATGGCCCCCTTGGGGCCTCGCAATGACAATTCTGGAAGCCTTATACCGCAAAAAAGCTGCCCCGCCGGAGCGGGGCAGCCGGAACGCATCTATCTGCCGTTTAGTGCGTGAGGAACAGCATCAGGAGGAACAGGATCGTGATGACCCAGGTGCCGACCTTGACTTCACGGATCTTGCCGGTGAAGATACGGATGAGCACATAGGAGATCAGGCCGAACGCGATGCCGTAGGAGATGTTGTAGGTGAAGGGCATCATCGCCATCGTGAGGAACGAGGGCAAAGCAACGGACGGATCCATCCAGTCGAGGTCCTTGACGCAGTTGATCATCAGAACGCCGACATAGATGAGGGCCGCAGCGGTGGCCGCCGTCGGGATGAGAGAGGCGATGGGGCTGAGGAACATGGCGATGAAGAAGAGCGCAGCAGTCGCCATGGCCGCAAGGCCGGTTCTGCCGCCCTCTGCAACACCGGCAGAGGACTCGACGAACGTCGTGACCGTGGAGGTGCCGCAGATCGCACCGGTGGTGGTGGCGATGGCGTCGGCCAGCATGGCCTTGTCCATGTTGGGGACCTCGCCGTTCGGCAGCAGCATGTTGCCGCGGGCGCAGGCGCCGTACAGCGTGCCGAGGGTATCGAACATATCGACCATGCAGAAGGCCAGGGACGTCGTGATGAAGACGACGACCAGGTCTGCCGTGCCATGGGCGCTGACATAGGCGCTGAAGTCGAAGCCTTCCGTGAAGACCTTGCCGAAGGCCATCTCGCCGAAATCGCGGAACGGGCCGACGAAGTCGATCTTCAGCGTGGAGCTGAGGTCGCCATAGAAGCCGGGAACGGTCAGGCCGAGCACATAATACAGGGCTGCGCCGCCGAGGATGCCCCACAGGACCGCGCCGCGCACGCCCTTCTTGGACAGGACGGCGATGAGCACAAGGGCCAGAACGGTGACGATCATGGGCATGACGGTCGCCCAGCTGACATTGGCATTGTTGAACAGGTTGAAGGAGCCGAGGGTAACGCCGGTGCTGGCATCCTTCGCGACGAGGCCGACATTCTGCAGGCCGAGGAACGCGATGAACAGGCCAATGCCTGCGGGGATGGCCTTGCGGACGGCGTCGGGGATGGCGGTGAAGATCTTCTTGCGCAGGCCGGTGATGGTCAGCAGGATGAAGATGAGGCCGTCAACGAGAACGAACACAAGGGCGTTGGCGTAGGTGAAGCCGAAGCCGACGCAGACGGTATAAACGAAGAAGGCGTTCAGGCCCATGCCGGAGGCCTGTGCGAGCGGCAGATTCGACAGCAGTCCGATGAGGACGGAGCCGATGACTGCCGAGATCGCGGTGGCAATGTAGATGGCGCCGTAGCTGACGCCGAGGACGTTCGTTCCGTCGCTGAACGGATTGGCGAACATGTTGGCGTTGACCATGAGGATGTAAGCCATGGCCATGAACGTGGTCAGACCTGCCAGGATCTCAGTTCTGACGGTGGTGCCGTGTTTTTTCAGTCCAAAAAACTTTTCCATAAGTACCTCCCGTTTGTTTTTGCCGGTTCTGCCGGGGCCGGCGGTTCCGTAAGAGACCTGCGCGGAGCGGCATCTCCTGCAGGCTCCCATTGCTGTTATCATATCAGATTCTTTGCAGAAGTGCAACGGATTTTCCACAATTTGGTGTAGAAAAATACAGGTCCAAATTGTGCAGATTTCATAAAAAAGTTTTTATGCCCTAAATATAATTTTATAGCGTTCGCGAGTCCCCTGGTGATTTTAGAATATAAATCCTGTTATATATTATTTATCGACTTGTTTTTGTGCGAAAAGATACCCCTCCGGAAGAGAAGTCTCCTCCGGAGGGGTTTCTGGCAGGATAGTTATGCAGTGCGGTGTGCCTGCTCCAGTACGGCGGCCACGCGCGCGGACTGCTCCGCCATGCGGTCGAAGAACGCCGTGTCGTGCTGCACGATGGCATCGCGGAAGCGGGCAAGTTCATAGACCATGCGGTTCTCGGCCTGCGGCAGCGCCACGTCGACCGGTTCGCCGTTCAGTTCGGCCGTGCAGCCGCCGAAGGCGTTGATGGGCCCGTCCTCCGCGAACCAGCCGTTCTCACCCGTGATGCGGCAGCCGCTGCCGAGGTCGGCGTTTTTCGCCGTGAGGATCTCGCACGTCAGGGACGGATACGTCAGTGTCAGCCGCCCGGCCAGATCGATGCCGTTCGGGCCGAGCTCCGCCAGATACCGGACGTCCTGCGGCGCGCCGAACAGGTCGACGGCCATATGCACGCAGTAAACGCCCATGTCGTTGAGCGCACCGGCCTGCATGGCAGGGTTGAAGATATTCGGGTTCTCGCCGCGCAGATAGGCATCGTAGCGCGAGGAATACTGCGCATAGGTGATGTGCGCCTGCTCGATGCGCCCGAGCTTCGGCAGCAGCAGGCGGCAGGCCTCGTACTGCGGCATGAACAGCGTCGTGATGGCCTCAAAGAAGTACACGCCGTTTGCGCGCGCGGCGTCAATGAGCCGCTGCACGTCGCCGCGGGTCACGGCGGCGGGCTTTTCCACAATGACGTGCTTGCCGTGCTCCAGCGCGGCAAGGGCCTGCTCCACATGGAAGCGGTTCGGCGAGGCGATGTCGATGAGGTCAAGGTCGCTGCGCTCCAGCATGGCGGCATAGTCCGTGCAGTGCTCCGGCACGCCCATCTCCGCCGCGAAGGCGCGGCCCTGCTCCTCGGTGCGGGAATAGACCACACGGCACTCCATGCCGTCCGTCAGACGGATGGCCTCCTGAATGGTCCGCATGATCGAGCTTGTCCCGACGGTACCCACTCGCAGCATATCAGTTCTCTCCTTCCAGCCCAAACAGGGCAGCAGCATTGTCATAGAGGATCTTCCGCTCCGTCTCCGGCGCAAGGCGCATGCCGCGCAGACGCGCCAGCTCGTGCTGCGGATCCCACATGGGGTAATCCGTGCCGAACAGCACACGGTCCGCACCGTAGGCGTCGATGAGCGCGCGCCCGGCGGCGACGTCCATGGCGAAGAACGACGACGAGCAGTCGACCCAGAGGTTTTCAAAGCGTCCGGCAAGCTGCCGCGCGGCCTCCTGCCAGATCGTGTAGCCGCCGAAATGCGCGCCGATGACCGTCAGGCGCGGGAATCGCCGCAGCAGCGGGATAAGACGGTTTGGGTTGGAGAAGTCATAGCGGCTGTCTCCCGTGTGCAGGAGCAGGGGCAGCACGCCCTCGCACTGCTCCGCCAGCGCAAAGCAGCGCGGATCGTCGAGGCGGAAGCCCTGGATGTCCGGATGCAGCTTCACGCCGTGCAGACCCAGAGCGCGCAGGTGGGCGATATCCTCCTCCAGCGTCGGCGAATCGGGGTGCAGCGCACCGAAGCCGTACAGGCGGTCCGGAAACTGCGCGACCTCGCGGGCGATGAACTCGTTGATATGCTGCACCTGATCCGGCCGCGTCGCTACGGACTGCACAAGAAATTTGGTAATGCCGTCGCCGTGGGCGAACAGCGTCTGCACCGTGCCGTCGAGCGTCTCGCCGGTGTAGTTATAGAAGGCCGCCGTGGTCTGGGCGGCCTTGCGGGCGATCTTTGCCGGGTAAATGTGGCAGTGGGCGTCAAAAACCTTCATCACAGGCGCTCCAGCACCGCCACGAGATACTCCCACGTCCGCGCCGTCGAGGCGATGTCGAGCCTCTCGCGCGACGTGTGGATGTCATGCATCTGCGGGCCGAACGAGACGGCGTCCAGACCGGGCAGGCGGTCGGAGAAAATACCGCACTCCAGACCGGCATGGATAGCCTCCACGACCGGCTTGCGGCCATACTGGGCCTCGAACACCTCGACCATGACCTCGCGCAGGCGGGAATCCTTCTGGTACTCCCATGCGGGGTACTCGCCGGATTCGCTGTAGCTGCCGCCGAAGCGGGCCGCCAGCGCCTTGAGCTGATCGATGAGGCCGAACTTCTCGCGGTTCACGGAGCTGCGCACCGAGAACGTCAGGCGCACGGCATCGGCGTCCGTCGTCAGGATGCCAAGGTTCAGGGAGGTCTGCACAAGGCCCGGGATGTCGCTGCTCATGGCCTGCACACCGTTCGGCACGGCGTTCAGAAGGCCAAGCACGGCCTCGCTCTCGGCCAGCATCTCGCCCGCCTCGGCAGGCTCGCAGTAGAATTCCGCATGCTGCTCCGTCTCCGGCAGGGCGGCTTTGGCCGCATTCGCTGCAAACAGCGCAGCAAAATCGTCCGCCTCGCTGACAACGATGGCCTCGGACGCACGCGGGATGGCATTGTCCTTGCTGCCGCCCGCGATGGAGCACAGCGTGACGGGCAGGCCCTGCAGCGCCGCCGCAAGGACCTTGTTGGCATTGGCGCGGCCCTTGTTGATCTCCACGCCGCTGTGGCCGCCGGTCAGGCCGCGCACACCGACACGCCAAGCCTTCCCCTGCGCAGGAACACGCTTGACGGGAACGGTCAGACAGGACGTCGCGCCTCCGGCGCAGCTGACGGTCAGGATGCCCTCGTCCTCAGAGTCGATGTTCAGCAGCACACGGCCCTGCAGGCCGCTCATATCGAGGGCTGCCGCGCCGAGCATGCCGATCTCCTCGTCGACGGTAAACACCGCCTCGAGCGGCGGGTGCTTCAGCTCGCTTGAGTCCAGCACCGCCAGCGCATAGGCCACGGCGATGCCGTCGTCGCCGCCGAGCGTCGTGCCGTCGGCAAAAATATAGGTGTCGTCATGGCGCAGGCGCAGGCCGTCCTTCGAAAAATCGATGTCACAGTTCGCATCCTTCTCACAGACCATGTCGAGGTGACCCTGCAGGATCACGGTGGGATGGTCCTCATAGCCGGGGCTGGCCGGCTTGCGGATGATGACGTTGTTCGAAGCATCCTGCTGCCAGCTCAGGCCGCGCTCCTGCGCAAAGCGGACGCAGTAGTCCGAGATCGCCTTCGTGTCGCGCGAGCCATGCGGGATGGCGCACAGCGTCTCAAAAAAGCCCAACGCAGCCGCAGGCTGAAGTCCTTCTAAAACACGCATAACAATAGCCTCCTTTTTTGCTCATCATAGCACATTTTTCGGATATTGTCCACGGGTCAGACACGCAGTTTTTCGGTTTCGTTGGCATTCCAACAGACTTTCCGCCTGCATTTGTTAAAATAGATGCGAACAGGAGGGAATGCCATGATTCTGGAAGGATGTCAGGGAAAACCCCGCACGCCCGAAATTTTGGAGAAGGTCTGCCCGCAGTGCGGCAGCGAGATCGAGCTGTTCACCTGCGACACGCAGGCCGTGTGCGAACACTGCGGCTTTGTGGTCTATAACGACACGCTCAGCTGCGTGCAGTGGTGCAAATATGCCCGCCAGTGCGTGGGCGACGCAATGTATGAGCAGATGATGGCCATTGCCGAACGGCAGAAAGCCAACCGAAAGTTACGCAAATCGGAGGATAACACCCATGATCAGACGGATCATTGAAATTGATGAAGAACGCTGCACGGGCTGCGGCCTGTGCGCGAAGGCCTGCCATGAGGGCGCCATCGCCATGGTAAACGGCAAGGCGAAGCTGGCCCGTGAGCATTTCTGCGACGGGCTCGGCGACTGCCTGCCCGCCTGCCCGGCCGACGCCATCCGCTTTGTGGAGCGCGAGGCCCCTGCCTATGACGAGGCCGCCGTGCAGGCCGCCAAAGCATCAAAAGTCCCGGCGGGCGGCTGCCCCGGTGCGCGGGCCATGCACCTTGCGCCATCCGCCGCGCCCGCACAGGACGGAGCCGCCTCCGCCCTGCAGAACTGGCCCGTGCAGATCAGGCTGCTGAGCACCTCGGCCCCCTATCTGCAGGGTGCGGACCTTGTCATTGCCGCGGACTGCACGGCGTTTTCCTGCGCGCAGTTCCACAGCCGCTATCTTGCCGGGCGCATCGCCATGATCGGCTGCCCGAAGCTCGACGCCGTGGACTACAGCGAAAAGCTCACGGAGCTGTTCCGCCGGAACGACATCCGCTCCGTCCTCGTCGTGCGGATGCAGGTACCGTGCTGCGGCGGCCTGACCCACGCCGTGGAAACCGCGCTCGCCGCCTCCGGCCGGGATATCCCGCTGCGCGTCGTCATTCTGACGCCAAGCGGGGAAGAGGTAGCATAAAAATCGCCCTGAGAAGCATTTCTGCTTCTCAGGGCGGTGCTTTTTTCAGGCCAGCTTTTCTCCGGCCAGCCAGACCTCACGGCGGTTCAGCTCGGCATCGCAGATCACGAAATCCGCCTGCTTGCCGTCGCGGATGGAGCCGACCTCGTCCAGGCAGCCAAGCTGCCGGGCGGGGTTATAGGTCGCGGCGCGGACGGCATCCTCGCGCGGGATGCCGAACGAAATGGCACGCAGCATGCAGTCATAGACATTCGTAGCGGAGCCTGCGATGGTCCCGTCGGACAGGCGGGCCACGCCGCCCTGCAGGAACACGGGCTGGCCGCCCAGCTCATACTCGCCGTCGGGCATGCCGCAGCAGCGCAGCGAATCGGAGATGAGCACCATGCGCGCCGGGCCGAACATGCGAAACGCCAGCCGCACGGAAGCGGGGTGGACATGCTGGCCGTCGCTGATGAGCTCCGCGCTCACCTGCTCGTTCTCCACGGCGGCCGGGATGACGCCGGGCTTGCGGTGGTGGATGCCGGGCATGGCGTTATACAGGTGCGTCAGGTGCGTGACGCCCGCTTCTATGGCGCAGACGGCATCGTCATAGGACGCATCCGTATGCGCGATGGAGACGGTGCACTGCTTGCTTGCCTTGCGCACAAATTCCGCTGCACCGGGCAGCTCCGGTGCGACGTCCACGATGCGGACGATGCCGTTGCCGGCGGCAAAGAGCTTGCTGAACGCCTCAAAGTCCGGCTCACGGAGATAGGCGGCGTTCTGCGCGCCCTTTTTCTTCTCGCTGAAGAACGGTCCCTCCATATGCGCGCCGCGCACGACGGCGCAGCCCGCGGGGCGCTCGTCCGCCATGCGGTAGGCCGTGGCAAAGGCCGCAGCCAGCGTCTCATACGGCAGGGTCAGCGTCGTGGGGGCAATGGAGGTGATGCCGTTCCTGGCACTGTAGCGCGCCATGCGGACATAGTCGTCCCAATTGCCGTCGGAGTAATCCGCGCCGGAGTTGCCGTGCGTGTGGATATCGAGCAGGCCGGGGATGACATAGGCGCCGTGCAGATCGACGGCGTCCGGGCCCGGCTGGCCCAGCACACGCGCGAAGCGGCCGTTTTCCACGGCGAAGGCCCCGTGCTCAAAGCGGAATTTCTCCGTATAGATCATTGCATTCTGAAACTGCATGATATTCTCCCTCCGTCCGGGCTCAGGCGTTTTTGCGCAGCTCCGGCAGACTGGCGGCCGCCACGGACTGGCCGACACGGCGCGTTTTTTCATCCGGCAGCATGACGCGCACCTTCTGTGCAAGCTCCGGATATTCCTCGTTCAGGATGGACAGGCAGGTCTCGAGAATGACGCTGCCGCCGAGGCCGGACATGACGCGGCCGAGCACGATCATGTGGTGCACGTCGTAGAAGCGGCAGTACAGCTTCAGCGTATGGGCCAGATATGCGCCGATGGAAGCGAAGATCCGGCGGGCGCGGCTGTCGCCCTTCTCCATGAGGTTCTGAACGACCTTGAGCTTTTCAGCGGGCGTGAGCGCGGAATCCAGCTCGATGCCGGCGCGCGGCGCGAGCTTGATGACGGCATCCTGCGAGAAATACTTGCAGCCGACGCCGATGTCCGTGGACCACTCGTCCGCCATGGCGTCCTCAAAGAGGTCGACCGGCGCAAAGGCCAGCTCATTGAGCCAGCCGAGCACCTTGCCCTCGGCGTCGACATAGCCGACGGCCTCGGACGTACCCATAGCCATGCCCATAACGGAGCCGCACTCCAGGCCCATGGCCCCGGCCAGCGCCGTCACGTCGCCGTCGTTCGCCACGACGATCGGCACATCGCCGATCTCTCTGGCCGCGCGGTCATAGATCGTCTTGACAAGCTCGCGCTTTTCGCGCGGGACCTTCAGGAACAGGGCGGAGACCATCGGGCTGTTGCCGATGAACACACCGGCGGAGGAAACGCCGATGCCGTCCACGCGCGGCATTTTGGACGCGGCCGTGCGGAAGGCCTCGACGATGCCGTTGAAATGATACTGGGGGTCCGGCTCCGTCTTCGGGTGCCAGACGACCTCCTCGGAATAAACGGTCTTGCCGTCGATGACCGCAGAGACCTTGCGGTCGGAGCCGCCCGCGTCAAAGCCGATGCGGCAGCCCTCCATATGGCCGCCGATGGCGACGGAGGACTCGTTGGCCTGCGGCAGCTGCTCCGGCGTGCAGTCGATGACCTCGAACGGCACCTCATACACATCCTGCATGAACTGTACGTCGAACGCGCGCTCGCCCGTGAGGGTATAGGCGCGCTGCAGGCGCTGCGCCAGCGCGCTGTCGCCGCAGATCCAGATGCGGAAGCCGCCGACGGACCACAGCAGGAATTTCACATAGCGCTCCACATAGCGATAATCGGCCTCGGCCATTTCCGGCGTGCCGTGGATCTTCGTCTCACGGACGGAGATCTTGCCCTGATCGCGCTCGAGCGCGATGGTCAGGGGCTTTTCTGCGCCCTTGGCATAGGCCTCGAGCCACACGCCGAAGGGGATAAAGTCCGGATCGAGCTCCGGCATATGCTTGACGGAATATTCAACGCCTAAATACTGCATAGCTCCTCCTCAGTTTCGCTTTGCCGCTTCTTCTGCGACGATGGCCTGCATCTCGTCCCAGTGGGCCTCCATGTCGGCCACCAGCTTCATCTGCGCGCGGGCGCGCACGAGATTGTGCTCGGGGTAGGCGACGCGGAAATAGCGGTCGCCGTCGAGATAGTCGGTCAGGAAGCGCACGGCCAGCTCAAGCGTGATGATCTTTGCGCCGAGCGGCAGCAGCTCCAGCTCCTTGGGTGTCAGGCTCTTGCAGGCGGCGAGATACCCCGCCGTGTAGACCTGGAACAGGTGCAGATTGATGCCCATTTTCGAAAGGTCCTTCTCATCCTCGGCCGCAGTCGCCGCGCCGAAGCGGATGGAATCACCGTAGTCATACAGCGACGAGCCGGGCATGACGGTGTCGAGATCGAGCACACACAGCGCCTTGCGCGTCCGGCGGTCGAACAGGACGTTATTGAGCTTCGTATCGTTGTGCGTGACGCGCAGCGGCAGCTCGCCGCTGTCGAGCAGACTGCAGAGCGTGCCCGCCTCCTGCTCGCGGTCGAGCGCAAAGCGGATATCGTCCGGCACGCCCGCGGCGCGGCCCGCGAGATCGTCCTGCAGGGCCTTGCGGAAGATGCGGTAGCGGTTCGTTGTGTTGTGGAACAGGGGGATCGTCTCGTGGAGCGTCTCCGCAGGGAACTCGCGCAGCATCTCCTGGAAGCGGCCGAAGGCGATGGCGCTCTCATAGAAGTCGGTGTCGGACTCCGGGGCCTCAAGGCAGATGCCGTCGGCAAATTCATAGCAGCGCCAGTACTCGCCCGCCTCATCGATATGATAGTATACCCCGGTATCGGCCGGAATAAAATTCAGGACCTCATGGGGATCCTCCGCGCGCTCCCGCAGGTACTGCGTCACGGCGCCGACATTCTCCATCACAGCCTTCGGATCGGCAAACACATAGCGGTTGATGCGCTGGAGAATATAGGCGTGCCCGTCGTCCGTCTTGACCTGATAGGTGCAGTTGATGTGGCCGTGGCCGTATTTCTCGCAGGTGATCGGAGCGCCGCTGATGGCGAAGTGGGTAATGGCTGGCTCCACGCGGTGTGCAGTCTTCAAAGCAGTATCATCCTCTCGTTTTTCCCATGCTATGCCGCCGTACAGGCGGATGGGAATCCGCATTGCGGTCTTGTTTTCCTTGTAATGCGTCGGAATCCATGTTTTTGGCAAGATTTCCGGCGCGCCGTCCAAGAACAGGTCGTTACGTCGACCGCATTTCCGCTATTATATCAGGATTTTACCATAATAGCAAGCAAATATCCCATTTTCGACGGTCCTTCCAAAAAAGTTCACATTTTATCGGGTATCTTTTGGGCATTCACAGAGGTCATTCCGCGCTGCCGAGGTCCTGCGTGCTGCGCAGGGTCGCATACAGGCCGCCGAGGCGCATAAGCTCCTCGTGCGTGCCCTGCTCGCAGATGCGGCCGTCCGCCACGACAAGGATGCGCGAGGCGCTGCGGATGGTCGAAAGGCGGTGGGCGATGATGAGCGTCGTGCGGCCCTCGGCCAGATGGTCGAGCGCGTGCTGGATCTTCGACTCCGTCACACTGTCGAGCGCGCTCGTGGCCTCGTCCAGGATCAGGATGGGCGGATTCTTCAGGAAAATACGCGCGATGGACACGCGCTGCTTCTGTCCGCCGGACAGGAGCGTGCCGCGCTCGCCGACATAGGTGTCGAAGCCGTCGGGCATGGCCATGATATCGTCATATATTTCCGCCTGCCGCGCCGCCTCCCGGATCTCCTCCATGGTAGCGTCCGGGCGGCCGTAGCGGATGTTGTTCGCAATGGTGTCGGCAAACAGGAACACATCCTGCTGCACGACACCGATGGCGTGGTGCAGGGACTCCTGCGTGACCGAGCGCACGTCCTGCCCGTCGATGCAGATGCGGCCGGACGTCACGTCATAAAAGCGCGGGATCAGGCGGCACAGCGTGCTTTTGCCGCCGCCGGACGGACCGACCACCGCAACGGTCTCGCCGGGCCGGACATACAGGGTGACGTGCTCGAGCACCTCCTGATTTTCCTCATAGGAGAACGAGACGTCCTCAACGTCGATCGCGCCGCGGACATGCACGAGCGTTTTCGCGTCCGGCGCGTCACGCAGCTTCGGCTCCGTGCGCATCAGCTCGACGAAGCGGCCGAGGCCCGCAAAGCCGTTGGCGAACATCTCGGCGAAATTCACGAGCTTGCGCACGGGGCTCGTGAACGTGGAGATATACAGGGAGAACGTGAACAGGTCGACCAGATCCATCCGGCCCTGCATGATGAGCGTGCCGCCCACGGTGATAACGGCCACGCTCAGGATCGAGAGGAAGAACTCCAGCGAGCCGGAGAAAATGCCCATCTCGCGGTGGAACTCCCGCTTCGAGACCTTGAAGCGGTCGTTGGCCTCGCTGAACTTGCCGAACTCCACGGCCTCGTTCGCGAAGGCCTTCGCCGTGCGGATGCCGGAGAGCGAGGACTCGATCTCAGCGTTGATGGCCGCCGTGCGCTTCTTCACGCCGCGCGAGACCCTGCTCATTTTCCGGCGGCGCGTGATGACGACGATAAGCAGGATCGGCAGGATGATGCACACAACAAGGGCCAGCCGCCACTCGATCGTGAACATGACGATGAGCGCGCCGACGATCGTCAGCAGGGAGATCATCAGGTCCTCTGGGCCGTGGTGCGCCAGCTCCGTGATCTCGAACAGGTCCGTCGTCAGGCGGCTCATGAGCTGGCCCGTGCGGTTGTGGTCATAGAACTCATAGCCGAGGCTCTGCATGTGGCGGAACAGGTCGCGGCGGATATCGGCCTCGACGCGGATGCCGAACGTGTGGCCGTAATAGGCGATGATATAATAGAAGAACGCGCGCACGAGATACGCTGCCGCCATGATGCCCATGACGACGAAGAACGTATGGTAGGCGTGCGCGGGCAGCATCGTATTGATCGCGCGACGGGAGATAAGCGGGAAAATGAGATCGACCGCGCCGATGAACAGCGCGCAGAGCATGTCCAGCAGAAACAGGCGGCGGTGCGGACCGAAATACGACAGGAAAATGCGCAGCAGGCCATGCTGCTGATAATAGCGGGTATCGCGCTTCACTCAGGCCGCCTCCTTTCCGACAATGTTTTGGATCCAGACGCCGCGGCGGATCATGATGAGGCCGACAACGCACTTGCCGATATCGGCCAGCTGGCAGCAGAGGAACAGCGGCACGATCGGCAGGCCGGTGAAGCGGCTGAGCACAAAGGCCATCGGCACGGTCAGCACGCAGACATAGAAGCTGTCAAACAGGAACGTCACGAATGTCTTGCCGCCGGAGCGCAGGGTAAAATAGCAGGCGTTGGCCAGCGCATTGATCGGCATGCACAGCGCACAGATGCGGATGAACGCGGCCGCAAGGCCGCGGATGCTGTCAGACGTGTTATAGATCTGCGGGAACAGGTGGGCGACCAGGGACATCAGGCCGCCGAGCACGATGCAGATGACGACGGAGAACGTGATGAGCTTACGGTCCGTATCGACGGCTTCCTCCATCTTCCCCGCGCCGAGCAGCTGGCCGACCAGAATGCCGACGGCATTGCCCATGGCCATAAAGGCGACATTGAACACGTTCGAGACGGTCGAGCAGATGTTATAGGCCGAGACAACATCATAGCCGCGCACAGAGTAGCACTGCGCCAGCAGCGCCATACCTGCTGCCCAGAGCGTTTCGTTCAACAGGAGCGGGATGCTCTTTTTCGCAATGTCGCGGGCCAGCGCAGCCGGGATGCGGAACGAGCGGTACACGCCGCGCAGATAGGGCACGCGCTCCGGGTTGCGGTGCGCCCAGAGCATGACGACGCCCGCCTCGACAAAGCGCGCGATGACCGTGGCAATGGCCGCGCCTGAGGCACCGAGCCGCGGGAAGCCGAGATAGCCGAAGATCAGCAGCGTGTTGAAGCAGAGATTCACCACAACGGACACGACGCCCGCAACCATGGGCACGACGGTCTGGCCCGTTTCGCGCAGCGTGCCGGAATAGCACTGCGACAGCGTGAACGGGATAAAGCCGACGAGCATGATGAGCAGATATTCCTTTGCATAGCCGAGGCTGGCCGCGATCTGCTCCGGGGAGCCGTCACCCTTGAGGTACAGGAGGATCAGGTTCTCGCCGAACAGCAGGAAAATGCCCGCGCCGAGCACCGTAAGGGCCGTGCAGACGAGCAGCTTGAAGCGGAATGTCTGCCGCACGCCGTCCCAGTCGCCCTTGCCGTAATACTGCGCACCGAAAATGCCCGCGCCGGACACCGCACCGAAGATGGCGAGGTTAAACACAAAGATCAGCTGATTGACGATGGCAACGCCGGTCATCTGCTCCGTGCCGACGCGGCCGACCATGATATTATCCAGCAGGCTGACGAAGTTCGTGATGCCGTTCTGGATCATGATGGGGACTGCAACGGCGAGCGCCATTTTATAAAACGCCGCATTTCCGATGTATTTCTTTCTGAGCGATAAATGCACGCCTCTTTCCTCCTCTATTCTTTCTATCTTTTTCTTCACAGTCTGCCTATTGTAACAGAATCCGTGCGGAAAAGCAAGAGGCGGCTTATGGGAGCCCTGCAGGGACGGGGCATGCAGGAAGTAGAACGCGGAAAATTTTGCGAGGCTTCCGGGCGGGCGTTGTAGGGGGCGGCGTCCTCGACGCCCCGCAGCGTAAAGTTACTGTATTCGCCGCAGCCTTTCTGTTATTCGACCGGGTACTGCGAGATTGCCACGTCGCTTTGCTCCTCGCAATGACACATTGGGGAAACGCGGCGTTGAGAATGGTGCGCTGCGCCGAATTAGCGAGCCGATTGCCGCTTCGCGGACGGGCGGGGCATGCCGCTCCCCTGCTTTTGCTCTGTAATATAAAAGCTCCTCCGGGCAGGAGGCCCGGAGGAGCAGCTGTTGTCTTTACTTTTTGACGAGGTACTTGCGCATATCCAGAGAGCAGGCGACCAGAATGATGAGGCCCTTGATGATGTACTGCAGGCTGGAATCGATGGCAAGGAAGGTCAGCGCAGCGAAGATGATACGCAGGATGAGAACGCCGAGCACGATGCCGCTGATCTTGCCGGTGCCGCCGACGAACGAAACGCCGCCGATGACGCAGGCCGCAATGGCATCACACTCATAGTTCAGGCCGGTGGACTGCGTGATGGAGCTGATGCGCGCGCCCTCGATGAAGCCGGTCAGACCGTACATCACACCGGCGAACGTGTGGACAAGGACCGTCGTGCGGAAAACATTCACGCCGGAGACATTGGCAGCCTCGGCATTCGAGCCGACGGCGAACATGTTCTTGCCGAACGTCGTCTTGTTCCACAGGAACCAGGTGATGACGAGCAGGATGATGGCATAAAGCACATACCACGGCAGGCTGACGGCACCGATGGAGATCATCTTGCCCTTGATGAAGCTCGAATAACCGTCGGACAGGCCGGACAGCGGCTGGCCGTTGTTATCGTTGAGCATGAAGAACACGAGGATCAGGCCATAGGTGATGAGCTGCGTGGCCAGCGTGACGATGAAGGGATGCAGCTTGAACTTTGCAACGAAGAAACCGTTGACAAAGCCGATGATCGCGCCGATGGCGATGACCGCAAGAATGGCGATGCAGATACCGGCCCAGGTGGGGATATTCGGCATCCAGCTGAACATTCTGCGGGCAAGGTCCGTCTTCTGCAGCAGGGCGGCAGAAAGGGCAGCGGACAGGCCGACGACACGGCCGCCGGAAAGGTCGGTGCCCGTCAGGACGATGCAGCCCGCAACGCCGAGCGCGAACGGAAGGGACGCAGCGGCCAGCGAGATGATGTTCGTGATGGAGCCGATCTTCAGGAAGTTATGGTTGACGATGGCGGTGTAGATGATGAAGATCGCCATCAGGATGTACAGCGCATTGTTCAGAATGCCGTCCGTCCAGAAGCGGCGCTTGTCGCGCCCGTCCAGCTTGCGGTAGTCCGCAGCCGTATTGCGAATTTTTGTCACAGGATTTGCCATGACCGAGACCCTCCCTTAAACGTATTTTGCTGCCAGCCGCATGATCTCTTCCTGGCTGGTCGTTTTGGCATCCACTTCACCGGCAAGGCGGCCGCCTGACATGACAAGGATGCGGTCGCAGACGCCCAGAAGCTCCGGCATCTCGGACGAGACCATCAGCACGGTCTTGCCGCGGTTGGCAAGGTCGATGATGAGCTGATAAATTTCGTACTTTGCGCCAACGTCGATGCCGCGCGTCGGCTCGTCGAGCAGCAGCACGTCCGGGTCGGTGAGCAGCCAGCGGCCGAGAATGACCTTCTGCTGGTTGCCGCCGGAGAGGCTGCGGATCTTCGTCTCCTGAGACGGCGTCTTGGTGTGCATGGCATCAATGGACCACTGCGTATCCTTCTTCATGGAGCGGTTGCTCAGCCAGATGCCGCGGCGGTGCTTTTTCAGGCTGGAAATGACCGTATTCTCCCGGATATTCAGGATGGAGAAAATACCGGTCGAGCGGCGCTCCTCCGTCAGCAGGGCAAAGCCGTTTTTGATGGACTCGCGCGCATTGCGGTTGCGGCAGGGCTTGCCGTCGAGGGTGATTGAGCCGTCCTTGCGGGTCATCACGCCGAAGATGCACTCGAGCGTCTCCGTGCGGCCGCTGCCGTCCAGACCGGCCAGGCCAAGGATCTCGCCGCGGCGCGCCGTGAAATTCACATCGCGCAGGCCGTTATACTGGCCCGTCAGGTGCTCGACCTTCAGGAAGGGCTCGCCCGGCTTGTTCGTTTTCGGCGGGAACTGATTGTTCAGCTCGCGGCCGACCATCAGGCGGATGATATCGTTGACCTCCAGCTCGGCAGCCGGGCGGGTCGCGATCCACTGGCCGTCGCGCATGATGGTGATCTCGTCGGAGATGCGCTTGATCTCCGCCATTTTATGCGAAATATAAATGATGCCCACGCCCCGGTCGCGGAGCATGTTGATAATTCGGAACAAATGCTCGACCTCGTCCTCCGTGAGAGAGGAGGTCGGCTCGTCAAATACGATGACCTTCGAACGATAGGAGACCGCCTTCGCGATCTCGACCATCTGACGCTGCGAAACGGGCATCGTGCTCATGATCCGGTGCGGATCGACATTGATGCCCAGCTCGTCGAATATTTTCATGGTCTCCCGGTACATTTTGGTCTCGTCGACCACCAGTCCGAGATGCTTCGGGTAACGCCCCAGCCAGATATTATCCATAACAGAGCGCTTCAGAGCCTGATTCAGCTCCTGATGGACCATGGCCACGCCATTGTCCAGCGCCTCTCTGCTGTTCTTGAAATTGACTTCTTTGCCTTCCAGGAGGATGGTTCCGCTGTCCTTGTTATAAATGCCGAACAGGCACTTCATCAGCGTGGATTTGCCTGCGCCGTTTTCTCCCATCAGAGCATGGACGGTTCCCCGTTTCAGCGTCAGAGAAACATGATCGAGCGCCTTGACGCCCGGGAAGGTCTTCGTGATATCCGTCATCTGCAGCAAGATATCCTGATCCATATTCATTTCATGTCCTCCTTACTTCCTTGGCCTGTTTGAAAATCTGAAAAGGAGGCTGCCGCCCTGCGGCAGCCTCCCCTTTTCGATTTCGATCAGTCAGAGTTTTTATGTCCGATGCTTACGCGGTGTAGGGAGCATAAGCGACATACAGCTTCGTGGCAACGCCTTCGGCGACGCTGTACATCTCGGTGTTGCTCTCAGCCGTAGCAGCGACGGCGTCCTTCAGAGCGGTGCCTTCGCCGACAGCCTTGGCGATCTGAGCGATGGCGGCAGCCATGCCCTCGGCATCCTGCTTGACGGTGCCGGTCATCTTGCCGTTGGCAATGAGCTCCTTGGCGGAATCGGTGGCGTCAACGCCGAAGACCGGGATGGTCTTGCCGGTGCCGTTGTTGTAGCCCGCGGACTCCAGAGCGGAGATGCAGCCCTCAGCCATGTTGTCGTTGTTGCAGATGATGAGCTCGATCATGTTGTTGTTGCCCTCGTTGTACTGCGAGAGGTTCGTGTTCATGTAATCGAGAGCTGCAGCAGCGGACCACTGGCCGTTCAGGTCGACCTGATAGCCAGAGGTGTTGTTGGCATCGAAGTAGACAAGCTCGGGCTTGCCGGCGGCAGTCAGGACAGCATTGGCATCCTCAACGCCGTACTGGGTGCGGTAGATGGCCTCGACGTTTGCCTCGTCGCCCTTGAACATGGCGTAGGAGATCTTGCCGTCGCCGTTCAGGTCGAGCTCGTCATAGTGCTCGAGGACGTACTCGCCGACCATCTTGCCCTGCAGATGGCCTGCCTCGGGGGCGTCGGTGCCGACGAATGCGATGTTCTCATAAGCGTTCAGGACGGAAGCGGAAGCCTCGACGCCGTCCTCATCGACTGCGCGGTTGAAGAAGATAACGGGCACATCGCCGGCCAGCTCCATGATGCCCTTCGCGGTGTCGGAAGAACCGGAGGTGACCATGTTGACGATCAGCAGGTTATAGCCGTCAGCGATTGCGGTCTGGATGGCCTCGTTCTGCGTGGTCTGGTTGCCGTTGGAGTCGAAGTCCTGATAGGTAACGCCCAGCGCGTCCAGCTGTGCATCGAGAGCGGTGCGGACGCTGGAGATGTAGGTGTCGGAATAGGTGTAGTAGAACACGGCGACCTTCAGATCGGTGCCCACAGGGGTGTCGCTGTTGCCGGTATCCTCAGTGGCGTCGGAAGCGGGCTGAGAATTGTTCGTCGGTGCCTCGGTCTCGTTGCCGTTGTCGCCGCAGGCGACCAGAGCAACGACCATGACAAGGACAAGAAGAAGCGCAAGAAGTTTTTTCATTGTCATTCATCCTCCATAAATTTCTGCGGAATCTCCGTTCCGCGTAATTAAATTTTAACAGAATTTGTACAAAAAACAATGAGATTTCTTACGCAGGAAGGGTGAAAACTTCACATTCTTTGTTTTGGATGTCAAAAACAGCTTGTCGAATTTGTGCAAAATGCGCATATGTCAACCGAACGAGAACAGTGCCTTCTGATTCTCAATGGTGAACATCGTCTCCTTCGTCACGGTGCGCGTCGCCGTGTCGAGCAGCTCCGCCGTGCGGTAGGTCTGCCCGTCGAGCAGATTGCACACAGCCTCGACCCCGAGGTAGCCCATGGCATAGGGATTCTGCACGATGAGGGCCGAAACGGCCCCGCTCTGCAGCAGGTCGATGCACTTGACGTTCGTATCAAAGCCGACCATGCGCACGCGGCCCGTGAGGCCAAGGGAGTGCACGGCCATGGCCGCGCCGACGGCGATCGGCTCGTTGAAGCCGACGATCACGTTGATCTCCGGGTGCTCCACAAGGAGCTGCACCGTGCGGACCTGTGCCGTCGTGGCGTCGGTGTTGACGTTGATCGTATAGATGTCCTTCACACGCGGGTCTCCCGCCAGCACCTCGCGAAAGCCGCTCTCGCGCTCCTGCCCGTTGCGGCTGCCGAGATCAAAGTTCACGATGCCGACCGTCAGGCTGTCCCAGTCCGTCTGCAGGGCGGCGCGCCCGGCCATGCGCCCGGCCTCGACATTGTCCGTGCCGATGCGCACACCGACGCCGTCGGAGTCCACGTCGCTGTCGATGACGGCGATCTTCAGGCCCTGCTTGGCCGCGCGGGTGATTGCCTCGGCGTTTTTCGTGTAGCTGATGGCGGAATAGACGATGGCATCTGCACCGGCAGCTACGGCTTCGTCGATAAGACGGTTCTGCTCCTCGTAATCCTCCTCCGTCTCCGGCCCGCAGATAGTCAGATCGACGTTATATTCCGATTTTGCAGCGTTCGCTCCGGCAAAGGCAGATTTCCAGAATTCCGTGTTCGTGGATTTGGCGATGAACCAGACGGAGCGCTGCGCCGTGACGGTCTTGCGGCTGCAGCCCGCCGTCAGAAGCACGGCGGCCGTCAGGAAAAGTGCGGCCAGCCGTTTAGCGTTTTTCATACTCTGCCTCCTCCCGCACCTTCGGCATGCGGATATATACGCGCGTTCCCTCGTCGGGCACGCTGTCGATGGTAATGCCATAGGCCGGTCCGAAATAGATCTTCAGACGATCGTTGACGTTCTTGATCCCGATGCCGGTGTGGTCGCTGCGCTCCTTGCGCAGGATGGCCTGCACCTGCTCCGGCTCCATGCCGGTGCCGTTATCCTCGACGGTGAACAGGATATCGTCCCCGTCCGCGCGGCACGAGATGCGGATCTCCCCCTCATCCACAAGGCCGTTGATGCCATGGTAGATCGCGTTTTCGATGATGGGCTGCAGCGTGATCTTGTTGCACAGGTAGTCCAGGCACTCCTCCTGCACGTCGAAGGAATAGGAAAACTGATTCTTATAGCGGTGGGACTGGATCTGCAGATAGCTCTCGG
>ERZ825137.2030-NODE-2030-length-24473-cov-4.685887_pt1 | contig 24473 bp, 14 predicted proteins | sample MGYA00519873_ERZ825137 | MGnify/ENA primary metagenome ERZ825137 (study PRJEB31778, sample SAMEA3449190) | human gut metagenome | biome: human gut; feature: human-associated habitat; material: faeces | place: United Kingdom | collected 2010/2012 ...
GATATGGATTCCTGTGGTTTGCGGGAAAAAGTGAGCGCTTTAAACAAACGGCTCTGCGGGATGAACAAAGCTGAGCAGAAGCAAGTCAAAAAGCTACAGGAAGAATATCTGCCCAGCCTTGCCAAATATGAATCGCAATTAGAGAAATTAGGGGACCGTAATTCTTTCAGTAAGACCGATGAGGATGCCACCTTCATGCGCATGAAGGAGGATCATATGAAAAACGGGCAATTGAAACCCGCCTATAACATACAGATTGCTACAGAGAATCAGTTTATTACCAATCTGGGGATTTACAGGAGAGCCGGAGACACGGGAACCCTAATTCCTTTTTTGCAAGATTTTCGGGAGACTTATCATAGGCAATCCTCCATAGTAGTGGCCGATGCCGGTTACGGAAGCGAACAAAACTATGAGTTTATGGAGAATGCGGGTATAGAAGCCTTTGTCAAGTACAATTATTTCCACAAAGAGCAGAAACGTACTTGGAAGAAGGATGCTTTTGCCATACACAACCTTTACTACAACCGGGGACAGGATTACTACGTATGCCCGATGGGACAACATATGGAATATACAGGCCAAAGGAAAAGTAAGTCCGATATGGGATATGTATCCGTACTGAAGCGTTATCAGGCACAGAACTGTGAGGGTTGCCCGCTGAAATCTCAATGTCATAAATCAAAGACTAACCGGATCATAGAAGTTAACTATAACCTTAACAGGTATAAACAAAAAGCACGGGAAAGACTCATGAGTGAGGAAGGTATTTATCATCGGGGCAGACGATGTATAGAACCGGAAGCTGTCTTTGCACAGATAAAGCATAACTCGGCGTGGAAACGGTTTAGATTAAGAGGGCTGGAGAAGGTAAAAACAGAGTTTACCCTGGTTGCTATTGCACATAATCTAAGGAAACTGGCTAAAAAAGTCAGTGCTCTTTTCTTTTTTACTTATTTCTGTAGGATAACTTCTCGGAAAAAGATAATTGAGAAAAACAAAGATGGTTTTAAAATAAAAATGGATAATAGAAGAGCGGCATAACAAAAAAAAGAAGGCATCCTTTTCAGACACCTTCCGGGTGCTTCGTTTCATTACGACCCCAGGAATATTGTCTCCGAAATATTGTGATACCCTTTCCTTGCGGGGGCATTCCATTACGATGATTCTGATCAATACAGCTTCCCGTATACGTGAGGCTATTGACAATCCCGTATTAACAGCCAGAATCGATGATTCGCTTTCCGATTTGAAGACTTTTTTTATGCATCCTGAGTTTCATGCCCTGCTTGAGACTGTGGGGGAAAACGGTGAGTTTATAGATACCATTAACGGACGTATCATCAATCCCGGGCATTGTATTGAAACGGCATGGTTCATACTTGAAGAATCCAGATACCGTGGCTGGGACAAGGAGATGCTTGAAACAGCCCTGACCATTCTGGACTGGTCTTGGGAGTGGGGCTGGGATAAGGATTTCGGCGGTATCATCAATTTTCGTGATTGTAGGAATCTCCCCGTACAGGATTATTCACAGGATATGAAATTCTGGTGGCCGCAGACGGAAGCAATCATTGCCACTTTGTATGCCTATGAAGCTACAGGAGATGAAAAATACTTGAAAATGCACGATCAGGTTAGTGATTGGACATATGCACATTTCCCGGACCGGGAATACGGAGAATGGTACGGGTATCTGTATCGCGACGGCAGTGTGGCCCAGCCCGCCAAGGGGAATATCTTCAAAGGGCCTTTTCATATTCCCAGAATGATGATTAAGGGCCATGTTCTGTGTAACGAGATCTTATCCGGTCTGTCCGGTACGGAAAATATAAAATTGTAATTGGACATAATGAAAAACAACAGAATATATCCCTGGATATTGGTTGGTTTGCTTTGGGGAGTGGCCCTTCTCAATTATATGGACCGCCAGATGCTTTCCACCATGAAAGAAGCCATGCAAGTGGATATCTCGGCGCTTGAGTCTGCGGAGAACTTTGGTCGTCTGATGGCGGTCTTTCTTTGGATTTACGGATTCATGAGTCCTGTTGCGGGCATGATCGCTGATCGTCTTAATCGCAAATGGTTGATTGTAGGCAGTTTGTTTGTCTGGTCAGCGGTTACTTATGGAATGGGATACGCTGAAACGTTCACACAGCTTTATTGGTTGCGTGCTGTAATGGGGATCAGTGAGGCTTTGTATATACCGGCCGGCCTTTCCCTAATAGCGGATTGGCACCAGGGAAAGTCACGTTCGCTAGCCGTGGGTATTCATATGACGGGCCTTTATACCGGTCAGGCTATCGGGGGATTCGGGGCCACCGTGTCTGCCGTCTATTCCTGGCATGCCACTTTTCATGGCTTCGGAATTATTGGGATCATATACGCAGTCGTTCTGATCCTTTTTCTTCGTGAGAACAAGGGGACAGGCACGGCAGAGCAGGTGTGTCGCGAAGGGGTGAAAGCACCTTCCCCGTCTATCTTCAAAGGAATGTCGCTGTTATTCTGCAATATCGCCTTTTGGGTGATTCTGTTCTATTTTGCGGTGCCCTCCCTGCCTGGCTGGGCTACTAAAAATTGGCTTCCGACCCTGTTCTCTGACAGTTTGGATATGCCTATGTCCGAAGCCGGTCCGTTGTCCACGATCACAATAGCGCTCTCCTCTTTTCTCGGAGTAATTGCCGGAGGGATACTGTCTGACCGTTGGGTCCTAAAAAATATTCGTGGTCGTGTGTATACAGGGGCTATTGGATTGGGGTTGACGATCCCTGCCTTGCTATTGTTGGGGTTCGCTCATAGTGTTTTCGGTGTGGTCGGGGCAGGTCTGCTGTTCGGTCTGGGGTTCGGCATCTTTGATGCAAACAATATGCCTATTCTTTGCCAGTTTGTTCCTTCCGGATACCGTGCTACAGCCTATGGAATCATGAATATGACAGGCGTCTTCGCCGGAGCGGCCGTGACCCATGTGTTGGGGCGGTGGACTGACCAGGGGAATCTGGGATTTGGGTTCGCCATACTTGGTGTCGGTGTTTTATGTGCCCTTGTCCTGCAGCTTTATTTCCTAAGGCCCCAAACGGATAACATGGAGTAGTATGAGTTTTGCGGAGTCTGTCTCTGCTCGGAAATATATCATGATTTTACGAATTGGCCAGGAAAGATCTTTGTCGCTCCGTTTAATAAAGTGTTTATGTGGAATTATCAGAAAAATATACTTGTTTGTATGATTGCAGGTTTAGGTTTGTCAACTTGTACCCCGTCAGATGTTAGTATTCCCGGGGCTGCAACAATTGATGTCATGAACGGTTTTCCCGATGGAGAATCCGGATATGCTTTGGGAGTATCCGGTTGCTATGCCGGAAAGTTAGGAGATTTCTTGTTAATGGCCGGCGGATGCAATTTCCCGGATAAACCGGTTTCGGAAGGGGGGATCAAGCATTATTATAAGGGCATTTATATAGCCCGGGTGGATGGCTCTTCTTCCTTGCGTTGGGTGAAGGCTGGAGAACTTCCTATGGAGGCGGCCTATGGAGCTACGGTATCCTTGCCGGATAGGCTTATTTTTATTGGAGGAAGCAACTCTTCCGACCGGTTTTCTTCCGTACTTTCCTTTTCTTTTGATTGCATGAAGGATTCAGGCTTGATATGTGAGACTTTGCCTCCGCTTCCTCATGCGGTTGATAATATGTCGGCAACCCTATTGGGCGATACATTGTATGTCCTGGGTGGGAATAGGAACGGGATTCCTTCCAGTTCCATGTTCTCTCTTTGCTTGGACAATTATTCTGCAGGATGGACAGAGGTTCCTTTTCCCGGGAGGCCACGTGTGCAGCCTGTGTGTTCCTCTCTGCTTGGCAAATTGTATGTTTTCGGTGGATTTACCTCCGGAGGGGATGCGTCTGTTTCAACAGATGGATTATGTTACCATCCTGAATCTGGACAATGGCAGGTGGTTAAGGCACCTCTCACCACAAAAGGTAAACCTCTCACATTGACGGGCGGTGCCTCGGTCTCCTATGGGGATGTTCTGCTTATATGTGCAGGCGGGGTTAATCGGGATATTTTTGAGGATGCCATCAGTGCCCGTTATCAGATGGTTCATGAATCAGAGTATCTCCTACAGCCTATAGAATGGTATCGTTTTAATGATCAGCTGCTGGCGTATAACGTACGGTCGGGTGAGTGGATACGGATTGGTGTCCCTTCTCCGATGCTGGCTCGGGCCGGTTCCTCATTGGTTGTATTTGGAGATATTTTGTTCTATATTGGAGGAGAGCTTAAGCCCGGCGTGAGAACTCCTGGTATCTGCCGTATATCTCTTCAAAAATAACAGCGGAATTGAAGATGTAAGCTTGGGCCCTTTCATTCTGTTTTGTGGTTCTTTTTTTGATGGAATTTTCATGTTCTGGATGTTAGATGAGTTTTTTTAAATGATTTCTGACTCTTTTTTATTTTATGCAGATTTTCTTTGCATCCATAAATTAACCTACAAATTTAATTGATATGTGTTTATTTGTATCTTCATGAACTGTGACTTTTGGGGATCTGAATCCCCCTTTATTACAAAATTAATTTTTAATGAAAAACATCAAATTGCATGAAAAAGAATTTTATTTTATTTATTTTCCTTTTGTGCTCCATTGTAGCTGTAGCACAGAAGAAGAGTATTACGGGCATAATAACGGATACTGCGGGAGAGGCCGTTATTGGTGCCAGTATTGTGGAAGTCGGGACAACGAATGGTACGGTCTCTGACGTTGATGGTAATTTTACACTTTCTGTTTCTGAGAATGCCAGTATTCAGGTATCATTCATCGGCTTCTCTTCCCAAACCTTGAGTGTGAAGGGAAAAACAAATTTTAAGATTGTATTGAAAGAGGACAGTGAACTTTTGCAGGAAGTTGTTGTTACGGGTTATGGCGGTAAGGTATCACGATCCAAACTTACGAATTCCATTTCGACAGTCAATCCCCAGATGTTGGACAAGGGTATATACACCAATCCCTCTCAGGCCTTGTCAGGCTCTGTTCCCGGTTTGAAGGTCTCTCTCACCTCGGGGAATCCAACCTCGTCTCCTAAAATTATATTACGTGGTGGTACAAATTTCGATGGTTCCGGGGGGCCCTTGGTGGTAGTGGACGGGCAGCTTCGTGATAATTTTGATGATATCAATCCTCAGGATATTGCATCTATGGATGTGCTGAAGGATGCCGGGGCTACAGCCATCTACGGCGCCCGTGCAAGTAATGGTGTCATTTTGATTACGACAAAGTCAGGCAAGGCAGGACATCGGGAAATAAACTTTAGGGCCAATGTGGGGCTTGGTTACGTTAATAATCCCTATGATTTTCTGGGCGCGGAAGACTATATTATAGCCCTTCGTACCGCCTATAAAAATACCCCGTGGGCACCTTCGGCGAGTTTGACAGGTTCCACTGCCTTGGGTACGGGAAATCAGATTGGGCCGAAAATGGTATGGAACATTATGGGAAAAACAGATGCAAACGCTTACCTTCTGGATAAGGGATGGCGTGAAATGCCGGACCCCTTGGATCCTTCCAAAACAATCATATACAAAGAGACAACCCCGGAGGAGTATAATCTTCGTAACCCGGTAGTTACGCAGGATTATACAGTCAGTATGTCCGGTGGTAATGATAGGGGTACTTATTATGCCAGTTTGGGCTATAATGATTCCCCAGGAGCTCCTATCACTACTGAGTATAAACGTTATAATTTCACATTTAATGGTTCATACAAAATTGCGGATTGGTTGAAAACGACTTCCAATGCAACTTTCAGCCGTGCTAATTATGTATGGTTAAACAACGATTGGGGGACGGAGGCGGATTATTTTGGTCGCGTGATGAGCCTCCCCCCCACCGTCCGTTTTGAAGACGAGGACGGTAATCCTACATTGGGTCCTAGTCCCGGGGACGGTAACCAGACTTATGTTGCAAAAAGTTACGATCAGGATAATGAACGCACAAAATTAACCTTTGTGCAGTCTGTGGAAGCTAATTTATTCAAAGGGTTGGTTTTGAGGGCCTCTGCCAGCTGGTATTATTTTCATACTGTAGAAGAAAATATGCGCAAGGATTATGAGACGGTTCCGGGACAATGGAATCGAACCCGTTCAACCAGTGCGAGCTATTCCCGCCAGTTCTCTCAGACTTATAATGCCGTTTTGGACTATACAACAACATTTGCCACTTCACATAATTTGAATGTTATGCTTGGTAGTGAGTTTTATGATCAGTATAATAACGGTTTCTCAGCATCCGGTTCTGGTGCTCCTACCGATGATTTTAAAAAATTAGGCTTGACCGATGCGGGTGAGGGAAAACGTTCTATAGATTCGAGTCATAGCCGTTACCGTATCCTGTCTTATTTTGGTCGTTTGAACTATGACTATGAGGGTAAATATTTATTCTCCGGAGTATTCCGTTATGACGGTTATTCTTCTTTGTTGGGTAAGAACCGGTGGGGTTTTTTTCCGGGAGTTTCCGGTGGCTGGGTTTTCACGAAAGAGGATTTTGTGAAGGAGTCACTTCCTTTCCTTTATTATGGAAAGCTGAGGGCTAGTTACGGTTTGAACGGTAATGCCAGCGGAATCGGTCCATATACCCTTCAAGGTTCATATAATTCAAACAAATATCATGGTAATAACGGTTTCCTGATAGGAGACTTACCCAATCCTTCCCTTCGTTGGGAAAAGACGGCCAGCTTTGACATAGGCTTGAATGTAGGACTTTTGGATGGACGGTTGAATCTGGATATCGATTATTACAACCGTCTGACCTCTGACAAATATGCGGACCTCACACTTCCCTCAACCACGGGATTCTCTTCTATAAGGAACAATAACGGGAAACTGCGTAATCGTGGAATTGAGCTACAGCTTTCCGGTAAAATTATGGAAACCAGGGATTTTACTTGGGACGCTTCCCTTAATATAACTTATAACAAGAATAAGATCATAGCCCTGCCCTATAACAAAGAGCCGCGCAACAGACAGGAAGGACAGCAGGTGTACACAGGGCGGAAGATAGCAAATCCGGAAACAGGTGTATTGGAAGATGAGAAGGTGTGGGTCGGAGGTTTTCAGGAAGGAATGGAATATGGCGTGCTTGTCGGTTATCAGGCAGAAGGTATTTACCAAAGTATGGATGACATTCCCGGAGATTTGGTTGTAAAGTCTGGTAATGCTCAAGGTAAATATCAGTATGGTCCTGATGCCTGGAAGAGACTTTCTGCTGCCGAGCAGGCAAAAGGTGTAGAGATTAAGCCGGGAGATATGAAATGGAAGGATGTGAATGGAGATGGCATGATTGACCAGTATGATCAGGTGGTAATAGGAAACACCACTCCTCGCTGGTTTGGTGGTTTTAATACCACAATGTCTTGGAAGGGACTTAGCTTGTATGCCCGTTTTGATTTCGCGCTTGATTATTGGGTTTACGATAATCAAACCCCATGGCTCTTAGGATGTATGCAGGGGACTTACAATACGACAAAGGATGTCTTCAACACCTGGAATGAAAGCAATCCAAATGCAAAATATCCCCGTTATGTATATGGTGATCAGCTAGGAACCGCCAACTACAACCGCACCTCTACCTTGTTTGCATCCAAGGGCAACTATTTAGGTGTCAGGGAGTTGTCTCTGTCATATACTCTTCCTCAAGAATTGTCTAAAAAACTGTATATGCAGAAGTTACAATTCTCAATTACAGGACAAAATTTGGGTTATTTGACATCTGCTAGGACAGTGAGTCCGGAAATCTCCTCGGGATACCCCTTGCCACGGACCGTCATTCTTGGCGTTAATGTTACATTTTAAAAAATTGGAATAAGATGAGAAAGATAAAATTTATAAATCATATGGTGTTGTGTGTAGCTGCTATTGTTACAACTTCATGCGGGGACCTGCTCGATCTCGCCCCGATAGACAATTATGGAAGCGGCAATTTCTGGAAGACGGAGGCCCAGGTCAGTGCATATGTGGATGGGCTTCATGATGCCTTAAGAGCTAAGGCCGGGCAGCACGTCATCACTTTTGGAGAATTGAGGGGGGGACATTACAAGGATGGTGTAAGTGCAGATGGACTGACTATTTCCAACGGTGCAATTATTTTACAAAATTTATCCAGAGAGACTCCTGGAGTTAGTAAATTTGGAGATATTTATGGTTGTATAACTAATATCAATCTTTTTATTGCCCGTGTAACAGATGCCGCTTTTATGCCGGAGAATAAAAAGAATTATTATTTGGGACAGGCATATGGTCTTCGCGCCTTTTACTATTTTGATCTTTATAGGGTCTATGGTGGGGTGCCCATTCGTTTGGGTGTGGAAGTTGTCGAAGGAGAGCTTGACCCGCTCAAACTTTCTTTGGGGAGGGCTAAACCCAGTGAAGTCATGGCACAGATTAAAAAGGATCTGGACACTTCACTTCAGTATTTTGGAGAACAATCAGGTTTCGACCCATATGGACACGGCAATAAGGTATGCTGGTCAAAGGCCGCTACGGAATGTCTGGCCGGCGAGGTCTATTTATGGAATTCTAAAGTGACCATTGGTGATAACAAGGCCGATATATCAGATTTGTCAAAGGCCAAGCATTTCTTAAAAAATGTAGAGGGTAATTATGGACTCCAGTTGCAACAGGATTTTAAGCGTATATTCAGCACCGATAACGAAGGTAATAGTGAAGTGATATTGGCCGTTTCCTATATGGAGGGTGAAGCTGAAAATTCACTTCCTCGCGCATATACTTATTCCCTTGTTTCCGGGACGACCAATAAAGATAGTTACAGGGCGGATGGAAGTGTTTGGAATGATGCGCTTGATATACAGAATAACGGGCAGCAGCAGTATGAGTATAAGCTCGCCCTTTATGAGAAGTTTGAGGATAGTGATTCTCGTCGTGAAGCTACATTTATGCCTTCATATCGGAAAAAGGAAAGTGAAGAATTATACATATATGGTACCCATGTATGTAAGAATTTGGGTTCTCTCAATGCTCAGGGGAACAGAGTTTATGATGGTGATTTTATTCTTTATCGTTTATCCTGGGTATATCTGGCATTAGCCGAGATTGCTAATATGGAGAGTGATAATGTAAATGTTGAGAGATATATAAATATAGTCAGAAATAGGGCGTATAAGTCTGAGACAGGTTCACATATATATAAGGCATCTGATTTTCTAACTAATGAATTAGCTATTTTACATGAAAAGGATAAGGAGTTTGTACAGGAAGGACAGCGTTGGTGGGATTTGTGCCGCATGAAAAATGCAAAGGACGGAATTCCATTAGTGTTCTGCAACGAAGGGGATATTGAAGGTAAACGAGCGGTGCTTAATCAAGAAACTGAGGCATATAAAGTTTTGTGGCCGTTGGATAATGAGATACTTAATAATGATTCGGCCTTGGAACAGACCCCCGGTTACGAAAAGCAAGAAGAATAAATGAGGGTATCCGGTTGGAGGGGAAGGTATGTCTTATTCCAACCGGATGTAATTTTCCGTGTATTTAATTATATAAATAGAGATTGTATGAAAATGAAATATTTTACTTTATTGTTTTTTTGTAGTTTATTTGTCGGATGTTCAGATGAAACCTCTACCTCTTTTGTTAACAATCAAAACCAACAGGCTAGGGATACCATTGATAATGAGGATGATAATTCGTGGGTTTTAATTTTTGCAGATGAATTTAATATCGATGGGGCCGTTGACTCCAAGAAGTGGAATTATACTCCCAGGGGAGATGTTGCTCATGCCTATTATTATAAGCCGAATGATACATCCGTTGTTTGGTGTGAAGATGGCATGTTGAATCTCAAGTTTATGAAGGATGAAACAGATCCCCGCGGATATAAATCCGGAAGTATACGCACTGATGGGGGGGAAATTTGATTTTACTTATGGTAAGGTAGAGGTCAAGGCCAAGTTTTCATCAGGGGACGGTTCATGGCCGGCTATATGGATGATGCCCGCCAGCTCAAAATATGGGGGATGGCCTGCAAGTGGTGAAATAGATATAATGGAGCATATAAAAGATTTAGATGTTGCTGTACAAACGGTACATACTACTGGTACGGAGCAAAAGACATATCCTTTTGGTCATTCAGGGTCTAAATTCAAGCGGGGTGAATGGAATATATGGGGAATAGAATGGAACGATAAGAAAATTGATTTTATGGTAAATGGAGAAGTTTGCGCAACCTATTATAACAAGGGTTTGGGCGCAGTACAATGGCCCTTTGATATTCCTTTCTTCTTGATATTGAATGTTGCAGGTGGAAAGGGGATGGCTGGTCCTATAAATGAGAAACATTTACCTTTTACCATGCAAGTTGATTATGTGCGGGTATATCAGTGGAAATAGATTTTGTAAAGAACGCTGGTAGAGGTTGACAAGATATATTCTATGATGTGATATGATAGGTAATTTATATTTTTTATTTTTTGACGTAAAAGTTTGTTTTAGGGGTGATCTCTATTGAAAGGATTTGTCGGCATTGTTGTGTCGACAAGTCCTCTTCGGTATTCTTGGGAAAGACGGATAATAATATTTCTCCACTCTCCCATAATGTGTTCTTGTCCTTCAAAGAGAAAAAGTTTAATGCAATAATTGTATCTTGATGAATATTAAAAAAAGTATCTTGTTTTTATGCGCAGGCATATTCTTGATTTCGTCACTCTCGTGTAGAGAGGGCGGACATGTTGCGAAATCATATAATGCCGGCATTAATATCATTCCCACGCCCCGCTCTTTAGAAAAGCGTGAGGGAAGTTTCAAATTGTCCGATGGTGTTTCTATAGGAGCCATTACCCCTGAGGCAAAAAAGATTGCAACGTATTTTGCCGCTAAAATCAGTCTGGCAACCGGGTACGATGTCAAGGTGGAGGATAAAGGAGAAATTACCCTAGTACTGGATTCTTGTGCAACGTTCTCTCCGGAAGGCTATGCATTGGATGTGGAATCATCCCGTGTGCAGGTAACAGCGTGTTCTCCCCGGGGATTATTTTACGGGATGCAGAGTTTTCTGCAGTTGCTTCCGGCAGAAATAGAAAGTGCCGGGATCGTGCGGGATGTTGACTGGGAGGCTCCTGCCGCCAATATTATCGACTCGCCACGTTTTGCATACCGCGGAATACATATGGATCCTTGCCGCCATTTTATGACGGTTGAAGAAGTGAAGAAGCAGATAGATGTTTTATCCATGTTCAAAATAAATACGATTCACTGGCATCTGACGGACGACCAGGGATGGCGTATTGAAATAAAACAATATCCAGGATTGGCGGAGATCGGCGGCAGGCGTATTGAAGGGGAAGGCGTGGAATACGGCCCCTTTTATTATACTCAGGAAGAGATCAAGGACATTGTCTCGTATGCGGCCGAGCGTTTTATCACCATTATTCCGGAATTAGAAATTCCGGGACATGAACTTGCGGCTATATCCGCCTATCCCGGGCTGTCCTGTAAGGGAGACCCCGTTACCCCTCGGAATATTTGGGGAGTGGAGGATATCGTAATGTGTCCGGGTAAGGAGAGTGTTTTTACATTCCTGGAAAATGTCATTGATGAGATGGTTGCCCTTTTTCCGGGCACCTATTTCCATATTGGCGGTGATGAATGCCCCAAAGAGAGTTGGAAGTCCTGTCCCCTTTGTCAGAAGCGTATTCTAGAGGAGGGAATAAAGCCTGATGGCAAGCATACTTCAGAGCAGTTGCTGCATACTTACGTTGTGGAGCGCATAGGGAAATATTTAGCCCGATATGATAAAAAAATAATCGGTTGGGATGAGATTCTGGAAGGCAAGCCTGACTCCACGGCGACCATTATGTCATGGCGGGGTGATGCCGGCGGTATATCGGCCGCTTTATCGGGACATGATGCGATAATGTCTCCCGGTCCGAACGGGCTCTATCTGGATTATTATCAGGGGGACAGCAAGATTGAGCCTATAGCTATCGGCGGTTGTTCGACTTTGGAAAAAGTGTATAATTACAATCCCGTACCCGACACATTGGTGCTTATTGGGAAGGACCATCATATAATAGGGGTTCAGGCTAATAATTGGAGTGAATATTTTTATAATAATGATATCCGTGAGTATCACATGTATCCCCGTTCCTTGGCTTTGGCGGAAGTCGCCTGGACTGATGCCAAACGCAAGAATTACGTGGATTTTGAACGGCGTATCAACAACGCGTATGTCCGTCTGGACGGACATGGCGTCAATTACCACATTCCATTGCCGGAGCAGCCGGGCGGTTCTTGTGACCATATCGCTTTTACAGACAGTGTGTCTCTGGAATTTACCACGAGCCGTCCTATTAGCTTAGTTTATACGCTTGACGGTACTGAACCTGGAGTATCCTCGGAAATTTATACTTCTCCTCTTTCTTTTTATCAGAACGGTATCCTTAAGATCGCTTCGTTGCTATCCTCTGGAAAACTGAGCAAAGTGCGTACAATCCAGATAGAGAAGCAGGTACTTTTGCCTGCTGTGGATGTAGAAGGGAGTTTTCATGGGTTAAATATGGAAGTGACATACGGTATGTTTCTTAATATGCAGGAGTTTATGAAAACGGGCAAGAGTGTGGATGTCAGTACGGATATCAGAGAAACGGGGGAATTAACGTCATTCGTGCCTTCTACGAATTCTATGCGAGACGTAAGACAATATGCTGCTGTGGCCACTGGATTTATTGATATTCCTGAAAATGGTGTTTACTTTTTCTCCTCTGATCTGGAAGAGGTTTGGGTCGGCGGAAAATTACTTGTAAACAATGGTGGAGAGGTGAAACGTCATTCCCGAAATGACCGCTCCATTGCTTTGGAGAAGGGGATGCATGAGTTGAAACTCGTTTTCTTGGGGCACATCATCGGAGGATGGCCTTCGAACTGGAATAACGGAGTTGTCATGCTGCGAAAGTCTGATGAGAAAAAATTCCGAAAAATAACAAGTGACATGCTTTGGAGAAAAAAGTAGAGCTTATAATCTTTTTAAAAATATAATCATATGAGACGAATTTTATATTGTTTTCTGTTTATTGCAGGCGGGGGTATTATCCATGCATCTGCCAGAGAAGAAAGAGTAGGGACAGGGGATCGGATTAAACCGGATAGTGTTTTATTTGTTGACAGTTTTGACGGTAGCTCCGTCGTGCCCGATACAGCAGTCTGGAAACTTTGTACGTATGCTAACAATGCCTGGTCACAGTGGTTTAGGGATGTGAATGGTTATGAAAACGTAAAAGTGGAGGATGGTTATTTGAAGTTGAGGGCCTGTAAGGATAACGGGACTTATAAAAATGGCGGGGTATTCTCCAAAATCGGTTTTCCCTGTGGTACACGTTTGGAAGTTAAAGCCAGATTAACCAAATTGGTTCGTGGAGGTTTTCCCGCTATCTGGCAAATGCCCATAGGAGCACCGGAATGGCCCAGAGGGGGAGAAATAGATCTCATGGAATGGGTTCAAGGTACCCCCTTGCAGATCTATCAGACAGTACATACTTATTATATAAACGGAGCAAACGGTTCTGCGGGCGTAACTAACAAGAATCCTGATAAAAACTTTGATGTGACTAAGGATCATGTATATGCAGTGGAGCGTACTGAAAAGGAAGTTATATTCTATGTCGACGGCAAAGAGACCTGGAGATATGGGAATCAATACTTGGATGAGGGGAAATTACAGTATCCGTTTTGTGAATATCCCTTCAATATAATTCTGAACTTCTCGTTGGGAGGCAAATTGAATGCTAGGATGACATGGCCGGGAGAAATTTTTGATGAAGATTTGCCGGGAGAGATGTGGGTTGACTGGGTGCGTGTTGTGTCGTTAAATAATGAAAATCAGTCCGATACGGGCGATAAATAAATATCATTTGTTACAAGGCTGTTTTAAAACTGAAAGGTAATAAGTGTAAACAATATATGTGTATAATTTAATTTTATAAGATTTCATATGAAGATTTTTTGCCTTCTACTATTGTTACTTTGCTCAATGAATTCCATGTCTCAGGAAAAAATTCCTTTTGAGATCAGGGATGGACATTTTTATCGGTATGGGGAGACAACCCCTATTCTTTCTGGAGAGATGCATTATGCCCGTATACCACACCAATATTGGCGCCACCGCTTGCAGATGATGAAAGGAATGGGACTTAATACCGTGGCAACGTATGTTTTTTGGAATCTTCATGAGGTTGAACCTGGAAAATGGGATTTTTCCGGAGATAAGAATCTGGCAGAATATATAAGGATTGCCGGGGAAGAAGGGATGATGGTCATCCTTCGTCCCGGACCTTATGTTTGTGCCGAGTGGGAATTCGGCGGGTATCCTTGGTGGCTGCAGAATATACCAGGTATGGAAATAAGGAGGGATAATACGGAGTTTCTGAAATATACGAAAAAATATATTGATTGTCTGTTTCGGGAACTACTCTCTTGTAATATATCAAGGGTGGCCCTATCATTATGGTACAGTGTGAAAATGAGTTTGGCTCATACGTTTCCTAGCGTAGGGATATTTTTATCAATAAACAATATATGTGTATAAATGTTGCTAAACATATGTCTATTAGTAAAAAAGATAGTAACATTGGACAATACATGAGTTATTTTACATGATTTTTGATCTTTCTTTGTGTGTTCCAATTTAATTTTGCAAAAAAATAAATGATATATTATCTTATATTTTTATTTCTTAAGATATCATCTTGGTTCGTGTGGGATAGTGCGCTAAGGAAATATGCTATTTTTAATGCGTTTGACCACTGCAAATCGGATAGTGTTTTACTGGCAGGCAGTTATGATGAGTTTTTCGTCATAACAGATAAGGGGGAGGAACTTTATAGGTACGCTAATGTCTAGCCATAATATTCCAAGGATGTGAAGGAGTACGAAAATGTAAAAGTGAAAAAATGGGAATGAGTCTGATACGGGCGATAAATAAATATCATTTGTTACGTAGGACTGAAAAGTAAAAGTATAAATAATATGTGTATAATTTAATTCTATAAGATTTCATATGAAGATTTTTTGCCTTCTACTATTGTTACTTTGCTCAATGAATTCCATGTCTCAGGAAAAAATTCCTTTTGAGATCAGGGATGGACATTTTTATCGGTATGGGGAGACAACCCCTATTCTTTCTGGAGAGATGCATTATGCCCGTATACCACACCAATATTGGCGCCACCGCTTGCAGATGATGAAAGGAATGGGACTTAATACCGTGGCAACGTATGTTTTTTGGAATCTTCATGAGGTTGAACCTGGAAAATGGGATTTTTCCGGAGATAAGAATCTGGCAGAATATATAAGGATTGCCGGGGAAGAAGGGATGATGGTCATCCTTCGTCCCGGACCTTATGTTTGTGCCGAGTGGGAATTCGGCGGGTATCCTTGGTGGCTGCAGAATATACCAGGTATGGAAATAAGGAGGGATAATACGGAGTTTCTGAAATATACGAAAAAATATATTGATCGTCTGTATCAGGAAGTGGGCCCCCTGCAATGTACCAAAGGTGGTCCTATCATTATGGTGCAGTGTGAAAATGAGTTTGGCTCATACGTTTCCCAGCGTAAAGATATATCGTTTGAAGAGCACCGTTCCTATAATGCAAAGATCAAAGGGCAGCTGGCTGATGCCGGATTTACCGTTCCGTTGTTCACCTCCGATGGAAGTTGGTTGTTTGAGGGCGGGTGTGTGGCAGGTGCCCTGCCTACGGCCAATGGGGAGAGTGATATCGCTAATCTTAAAAAGGTGGTGAACCAGTATCATGGTGGCAAAGGACCGTATATGGTTGCAGAGTTTTATCCGGGCTGGCTGTCGCATTGGGGAGAACCGTTTCCTCAGGTCTCTGCCTCGGAAATCGCCCGCCAGACTGAGGCTTATCTGCAAAATGATGTTTCATTTAATTTTTATATGGTGCATGGAGGAACGAACTTTGGTTTTACCAGCGGTGCCAATTATGACAAGAAAAGGGATATACAGCCTGATTTGACCAGTTATGACTATGATGCTCCTATCAGCGAGGCCGGTTGGATCACTCCAAAATATGATTCTATACGTTCCGTCATCCAGAAATATGTGAAATATCCCATACCTACTCCTCCTGCCCCTATACCGGTTATAGAAATCTCTTCTATAAAACTGGAGAGGGTAGTTGATGCCCTGCTTCTTGCACAAAGTATACAACCAGTGAACGCCTCTACTCCTCTGACGTTCGAGCAACTTAATCAGGGATATGGTTACGTTTTGTACACCCGTCATTTCAATCAACCTATCAGTGGAATCCTTGAAATCCCAGGATTACGTGATTATGCCGTGGTTTATGTAGATGGTGAGAAAATAGGTGTTTTAAATCGCAATACCAGAACATATTCTATGGAGATAGATATCCCGTTCAATGCCACTTTACAGATTTTGGTGGAGAATATGGGACGTATCAACTATGGAAGTGAGATTGTATATAACACAAAGGGGATTATCAGTCCTGTCACTGTTGCCGGTAAAGAAATTACGGGTGGCTGGAATATGTATCGGTTACCAATGGATAAATGTCCTGTATTGACTGAATTTGGCGATAATGTCTGCAGGAACACACCTTTGCAGGCTGTTCAATTCAAGGATCGCCCGGTTATTTATGAGGGAGAATTCACATTGGATCAACCGGGAGATACCTTTATCGATATGCGTGCATGGGGAAAAGGGGTTATTTTTATAAATGGTAAACACATCGGCCGTTATTGGAAAGTGGGACCACAACAGACTCTTTACATTCCGGGTGTATGGTTAAGAAAAGGTGAAAATAAGATTGTAATTTTTGAACAGTTGAATGAGGTTTCCCAACAGAACGTCAATACGGTCCGAAAACCCGTGTTAATGAATTTAAAATAGTATTATCGATATAATGGTTGTATTTATAAGCACTGATATTTGTGCTGTTTGTGTCTAGGTTGAAAATGGATGATTGGAAAAATCTGCTGGTGGATTCTTCCAATTGTATTAATTTATTTTGATGTTTTTAGTGTGTTCAATCAAAGAAATACGAATAGGGGGGGATTTTAGTTTTTTGATAAAGTATAACGCTGAAATAGTTTTTTATCTTTTAATAAACAATCTATGAATAACATTTTAAAACAAGCGGGAGCAATTCTGTCGCTCTCGCTATTGTGTGGGATGCAGGTTTATGCGTTCCCTGACTACCCTTCCCTGAGGGGACAAATTATCGAACAGAGTGATATCTGTCAAGGAGTTGTCAAAGATGCCAATGGCGAAAGCATTATCGGCGCATCCGTACTTGTCAAAGGGACGACAAACGGCAGCATTACGGGACTTGACGGTGATTTTTCCCTTAGGAACGTAAAAAAAGGGGATATAATTGTTGTTTCTTATGTCGGCTATCAGAGCCAGGAAATAGCCTGGACAGGTGAACCGTTAAACATCGTTTTGAAGGAAGATGCCGAAGTCCTTGACGAGGTGGTTGTTATTGGCTATGGTGCTGTAAGAAAAGCGGATATGGCCGGTTCCGTAGCCGTGCTGGACAACAAAAATTTCAAGGACCAGCCTATAACCCAGGTTGCAGACGCTCTTCAGGGGCGTGTCAGTGGCGTTCATGTTGAGAACAGCGGCGTCCCCGGGGGAAGCGTGAAAATCCGCATCCGCGGTGCTAACTCCATCAGCAAAAGCAACGACCCTTTGTATGTGGTTGACGGAATCGTCCGCGAAAGCGGTTTGGACGGTATCAATCCCGAGGACATCCGTTCGATGCAGGTTCTCAAAGATGCATCGTCCACTGCCATATACGGTTCCAGGGGTTCGAACGGGGTCGTTCTGATCACTACCAAGAGTGGTAAGGCCGGTGTGCGTGAAATTATGTTCGACGCATCAGTGGGAGTTTCCAATGTATATAAGAGATACGATATCCTTGGAGCATACGATTACGCTCTGGCGCTCAAGGAGGTCAAAGGTATTGATTTCTCAAACGAAGAGATGCAATCCTATCAGAACGGAACGGGGGGCATCGACTGGCAGGATGAGATTTTCCGTACGGGGATCACCCAGAATTACAAGTTGGCTCTTTCCAATGGTAGCGAGAAGACCCAATATTACATTTCCGCCAACTACATGAGCCAGGAAGGTGTGGTCATTGAATCGAAGAACGAGCGTTATCAGGCGAAGGCGAATCTTTCCTCACAGCTTACCGACTGGCTGCATATCACGGCTGACATCAATGCTTCCCACGGTGTGCGTCGCGGGGGATCTTTTGCCTCCGGTAAGGATAATCCGATCTGGATTGCTTTGAACTATTCGCCTACCATGACGATGATGGCCGAAAACGGGAACTATAACACCGATACTTATAATTCCATAGCTTCCAACCCGGTCGGTATCCTAAAGTTGCAGTCGGGAGAGACAATGACCAATGTTTTCAACGGACGTGTTGATTTGCGCCTTGATATAATGAAGGGGCTGACATTCACCACAACCAATGGCGTGGACTATTATGACGGGAAAAGTTATAGTTTCAGCTCCAAACGAGTGGGGACCAAGAGTGGTATGGGCAACAATGACACTTACCGCCTGATGCTGCAGAGTTCCAACAACCTGACATATACAGGTTCTTGGAACGACCATCATCTGACAGCCACGGCCGTATATGAGGTGACCTCCTCCGAAACCAGGACAATGGGTATAACCGGTAACAACCTGCTGACCGAGGGTGTGGGCTGGTGGAATGTGGGTATGGCTTCCTCTCGTGATGCAAACAATGGTTACGAGCAATGGGCGCTGATGTCGGGAGTGGCCCGTGTCATGTACAATTTTAAGGATCGTTATATGCTTACCGGAACATTTCGTGCCGACGGTTCTTCTCGCTTTGCCAAAAAGAAATGGGGGTACTTTCCTTCTATTGCCGCAGCTTGGACGTTGAGCAATGAGGATTTCATGAAGGATGTTTCCTCGGTTCAGGACATTAAACTTCGCGCCAGTTATGGTATTGTGGGTAGCCAGGCCATCAGTCCTTACGCGACCATGGGCCTTATGAGTGCTACTGCATACAATTTTGGAACCAACAGTAATTTTACCGGTTATTGGGCAAATGACATAGCGACTCCCGAGCTTACGTGGGAGAAGACCAAGCAGTTCGACCTGGGCCTGGAGTTCTCCCTGTTCGACAGGCGGCTGAATTTCAGTGTGGACTATTTCTATAAGCGTACTACAGATGCGTTGCTTAAAAGAAGTATCCCCGGATATGTCGGCGGTAACTCTTTTTGGGTGAATGACGGCGAAATCAGTAATCGTGGTATTGATTTGAGCGTGACCGCCCGGATTATGCAGAATGACCGGTTCCAATGGACCTCCACCTTGAACGGTACTTATTTGAAGAACCGCGTGGAACGCCTTTCCGGTGGTGAGAATGATTTCATCAACGGCTCCAGTCCGGCTGCCGGTATGGTTGATTATGCCACCATTATCAAGCCGGGTGAGGCCATCGGTACTTTTTGGGGATATGAATGGACCGGCTTGGATGAAAAGGGACATGACACTTACACGGATGTAGATGGAAATCAGATGATAGACGGTGGCGACCGCAAGGTCATCGGCAAGGCCAATCCCGATTTCACCCTGGGATGGAATAACTCCCTGTCTTATAAAAACTGGGATCTGAACCTGTTCTTCAACGGATCTTTCGGAGCCAAGCGTTTGAATCTTGTAAGATATACTATGGCTTCGGCCGAAGGGAATTCCCGCTTTGTAACTCTGGCAGACGCCTATCTGAAGGGATTCGACAAGATTGGCTCTTCGGCAACATACCCGAGCCTGACCGAAGGTGGAAATAATCTGCAGCCGGTTTCAACCAAATGGCTGGAGAACGCGGACTTCCTTCGTTTGGAGAATATCAGTCTTTCATACACTTTCCCCAAAAAGACAACGGGATTCGCTGATTTGCGGCTTACTTTCAGCTGTCAGAACCTTTTTACAATAACCGGGTACAAGGGGATGGATCCGGCCGGTACTACCTTCTCGAACAGCAGCGTTGACGTTGACGCGGGTATTGACATGGGAGCCTATCCTTCCCCAAGAACATTCACATTCGGTCTCCGGATGAATTTTTAAATCTAAAATAGAAGAACTTATGAAAATAAAAATAATAGCAGGCACTATGGTTGCCCTGTCATTTTCACTGATGTCGTGCAGTGATTTCTTAACGGAAGATCCCAGGGGAAAACTCACTCCGGAAAACTTCTTCTCTACCCAGGATGAATTGAACATGAGCATATATGCCCTTTACCAGAAAGTCAATCTTTCACAGGTATATACGAACATGCAGCTGCCCCAGTGGCAGGGGGATGATATAACGACCAATCCGGGGAGCAACAAACAGCCTGCCGCAGAAATGGACAAGTTTGCCGCAGCAAACAACAACAAGGGTGTCAAAGATGCGTGGAACATGCATTATGCCATTGTAAAGGCTGCCAATTTGATCATACAGGGGGCCTCTAAAACACCTACCACTCAAGATGAGATAAATATCGCCCTCGGGCAGGCTAAATTCTGGAGGGCATACGCTTATTTTACCCTGGTGCGACTTTGGGGACCGCTGCCGATGAATCTGGACAATGTCAACGATGATTATACCAAACCTCTATCCCCCGTGGAAGAAGTGTATGGTCATATTGTGCAGGACCTGACCGAAGCTGAGGCCGTATTGCCTACGGGTTACAGTGGCAGCCCCCGCTTTCTGAACGGAGTGAATGTGTATGTAACCCGGCAGGCAGCCAAATCTACTTTGGCAGCAGTGTATATGGCTATGGCCGGCTGGCCGATGAACAAAACGGAATATTACGCAAAGGCTGCTGAAAAGGCGAAGGAGGTCATTGAGGGTGTGAACAGAGGTGAATACGAGTATAAGCTCGATAAGGATTACAAAGATGTGTATGCTATGAGCAATAACTATAATAATGAGACGGTGCTCGGCATAAACTATTCACCGTTCGTGGATTGGGCCCAGGATTCGGAGCTTACTTCATGTAACCAGTTTGAATCGCTGGGCGGTTGGGGAGACGCCTGGGGTGAAATTCGTTTCTGGAAGGAGTTTCCTGACGGTCCGAGAAAAGATGCGACTTATGATCCCAAGATTCGTCTGAAAGACGGAACGTTGGTTGACTGGTGGGAGTTGAAGGAGGACGGTACCCCTGTCGTTCCGGAACATCACCCCATGTTCAGTATATTCTCCGTCAACTGGGATCCTGCGTCAAAAGTGAATATCAGTGCCCCGTATGATTATACAAAACCGGCCAGTCAGAACATGTGTAATGACCATCGGCATAGAATCATTCGTTATTCGGAGGTTTTGTTGTGGTATGCGGAAGCCAAGGCCAGGACGGGGCAGACGGACGAGTTGGCATTCAAGTGTCTGAATGATGTCCGCGAGCGTGCCGGACTGGAACCGCTCACCGGACTTTCTGCAGATGACCTTGCCGAAGCGGCTTATAAGGAGCATGGTTGGGAGGTGGCAGGCTACTGGGTGGCCCTTGTCACACGCCGTGCGGACCAGTTCCGTATGAACAGACTGAAAGACACCTTTAAGGAAAGAGCGGAGAACACGGCTGTTGAAGTCGCCGACGGGATCCTGGTAAAGGAGTCTGTAGAATATACGAACAGGACATGGAGTGACAATCTGATGTATCTTCCATATCCTGATATGGATTCCCAGAAAAACCCGAATCTGGTAAGGTGATTTTTTATTTTAAGCCAGAGGGCACCCGCCAATCACCAGTTGATTGGCGGGTCGCTCCTCTGATTTTCAATGTATAATTTTTTAATATCATGTACTAAATTTTGAATTGTTTTTTCCGTGTTCTCTGCTCCTGCCTTTCCGGTCATATGTTTTCGGAAAGAAGGGTATGTGACCTGCACGTGACTTTTGAGCTGATAGGGGAATGGGGTGTGGAGATCGTTCCCGTGGCATTATTGTTCATTCTTATGTTTTTCTCCCTTTTGGAAACTCAGGAGGTATCATTCCCGTCCCCATTGATATCCATGTTTGCGGATAGTCATTTGTAACGTGCTTGCGGCATGATAATGCCGGAAATCATGGACAAACGCATAATAGGTACACATTCGATTTTTAGTAATAACGGATTGGAATCATGAACATTCTGAAGTTACAAGGATTGGACGGTCGGCTTTTTGACCTTGTCGCCCCTTTGGTAATGAACCCGGCCGTATTGCGGCAAAATAATAATTACCCTTTCAAAACGACGCGTAACCATGTCTGGTACATTGCCATGGATGAGCAAAGGGTGTTGGGATTCATGCCCGTGAAAATGACCTTGACAAACAATTGCATAGATAACTACTATATTAGCGGGGATAACTCCTCTGTAATAGAGGTGTTATTGGACCGTATTATCCATGATTTTTCTTCTGATGGTTCCCTTGTGGCCGTTGTACACGAACGCCACGTGGAAGACTTTTCAATGAAGAATTTTATCCCCTGTGTCGAGTGGAAGAAGTATGTCAAGATGCGTTATCATGAAGGAGGTGGGGCATGATGCGCCGGATGGATGTCCACGAGGCCGCCAACCGGAGATTGAAGATCATCTTTGACTATTTTGATTACGTGTATGTCTCTTTTTCCGGTGGCAAGGATAGCGGCATCCTTCTCCATTTGTGCATGGATTATATCCGCATGCATGCACCCGGTAGAAAACTGGGTGTGTTCCACATGGATTACGAGGTGCAGTACCGCCAGAGCACGGAGTACGTGGAAAGGATGTTTTCCAACAACCGGGATATCCTTGAAGTGTTCCACTGTTGTGTCCCCTTCAAGGTACCCACATGTACTTCCATGTACCAGCAGTACTGGCGTCCCTGGCAAGAGGGGTACCAGAATATCTGGGTTCGCCAGATGCCGGGCACCGCTCTTAGCGTGAAAGATTTTGATTTCTGGAACGACAGCCTGTGGGATTACGACTTCCAGTCTCTTTTCCCTTCCTGGATACGTCGTAAGAAGGGATGCAAGCGTGTTTGCTGCCTCGTGGGGATCCGCACGCAGGAGAGCTTCAACCGGTGGCGGGCGATTCATTCCGACAAGAATTACCGTAAGCTGGCCAACTACAAGTGGACTCACCGTGTAGGATATTACACTTATAACGCCTACCCGATATACGACTGGAAGACAACGGACGTGTGGACGGGGTATGCCCGGTATGGTTGGGATTATAACCGTTTGTATGACTTGTATTACCAGGCCGGGATTCCCTTGTCCCGCCAGAGGGTGGCCAGCCCGTTTATCTCACAGGCCGTTTCGACCCTACATCTTTATAAAGTTATTGATCCGGATACCTGGGGACGCATGGTCAGCCGGGTCAACGGCGTCAGTTTCGCCGGAATGTACGGGAACACGGTTGCGATGGGCTGGCGCTCCATCAGTTGTCCGGACGGGTTCACGTGGAAAGAGTACATGTACTTCCTCCTTGACACGCTTCCCCGGGCGACAAGGGAGAACTACCTGGAGAAACTGAGGGTGAGCCAGAAATTCTGGAGAGAAAAAGGAGGCTGCCTGGGAGAGGAAACGATCGGGAAGCTGCGTGCGGCCGGTGTACCGTTCACGGTGGAAGAATGCACGGCATACCGGACTGACAAGAGGCCCGTCCGCATGGAGTATATAGACGAGATAGATATCCCTGAATTTCGTGAAATACCCACTTACAAACGAATGTGCGTCTGCATCCTGAAAAACGATCATACCTGCAAGTATATGGGTTTCACGCAGACCAAACGGGAGAGGGAGATGAAAGAGAGAGTTTTGAAAAGATATAAATTGTGATTGTCATGTCAAGTTTTAAAAGTCCGGCGTATAACGTCAAGGCCGTGCCAGTCGAGAAAATCGTGGCCAACAGCTATAACCCGAATGTCGTTGCTCCCCCGGAGATGAAGCTGTTGGAACTGTCCATCTGGGAAGACGGTTACACGATGCCCCTCGTGTGTTATTACCGGGAAGAAGAGGATATCTACGAGCTGGTTGACGGTTACCACCGCTATCTGGTTATGAAAACATCCGTCAGGATTTACAAGCGCGAGAACGGATTGCTGCCTGTAACGGTCATAAACAAAGACATCTCGAACAGGATGGCCTCGACTATCCGTCATAACAGGGCCAGGGGAATGCACTCGCTGGAACTTATGACAGGTATTGTGGCGGAACTGTCAAAATCGGGTATGTCCGACAGCTGGATCATGCGCAACATAGGCATGGACAAGAACGAGTTACTCCGTTTCAAACAAATCTCAGGTCTGGCTGAATTGTTTCGTGACAGGAGTTTCGGGCTCTCGGACGACTGGTTGGAGGAATAAAACGGTCTGTCTGGTATCCGTAACAAATATACATGGTGTTTATGCTTGCAAATCATTATTTGTAGGTATTGCGAGTGA
>ERZ825137.2038-NODE-2038-length-24419-cov-3.837752_pt1 | contig 24419 bp, 23 predicted proteins | sample MGYA00519873_ERZ825137 | MGnify/ENA primary metagenome ERZ825137 (study PRJEB31778, sample SAMEA3449190) | human gut metagenome | biome: human gut; feature: human-associated habitat; material: faeces | place: United Kingdom | collected 2010/2012 ...
TTTTTATTCCCTGCTGCATATAATCCAATACCTAAACACATTTTAATTTTTTTCAAAGTACTTGCCTTCCAAGGTTCAATCCTTCCAAAACACTGGATATGATTCTAAACTCCCATGCCCGCACACTTGGCACCACCATAAATGAAACTGTGCAAGCTATTGGGTATTGAATTTGTTATTACCGCCGTTTATATTTATGGTAACGGCAAAGATCGTGTTTTATTTGGGCCGGTAGCCCGTATTCTAAACTGATTTCAGGTACTCTCATTTGCACCACCACCTGTCCAGCCATTTGAAGAATTTTTGTTTATGGCAAAAGGACGTATAGTAAAATGATAACAGACAGAGTACCGTGCCGTAAATACATCCAGGAGGTGCCAGTATGGATAAAATTTACGACAAATGTTGTGGTATTGATGTGCACAAAAAGCTTATCGTTGCCTGCTTTCGATGCGGCAAGAAGCAGGAAGTACGAGAGTTTGGTGCAACAACCAGAGAACTCCTTGAATTGGCTGACTGGCTAAAGGATGGTGGCTGTGAAATGGTCGCCATGGAGAGTACAGCCTCTTATTGGAAGCCGCTGTATAACATTCTTGAATCTTCTGATCTGAACGCCATAGTGGTGAATGCTCGCCATATGAAAGCAGTGCCCGGACGGAAGACGGATGTAAAAGATGCTGAATGGATTGCAGATCTTCTTCAGCATGGGCTGCTTCAGCCAAGCTATATTCCTGACAAAGACCAGCGGGAACTCAGGGAACTGGTTCGTTACCGTAAAAGCCTTGTTGGAGAGCGTACAAGAGAATTGAACCGTCTTCAGAAAATGTTGGAAGGAGCTAATATTAAGCTGTCTGGAACTGTATCAGACATCAATGGTAAAAGTGCCCGAAGCATTTTGGAATATCTCCTTACCGGGAAGTCTATTGATGGATCCAAATATGATGAAATGTATGAGCAAAAGATTATTGCCCATAATCTCAAAGCCACTAAGGAACAGATCGTGGATGACCTAAATGGTGTTATGTCTCCTTTGCAGCGCCGGATGATGAAAGAACTTCTTGTACATTTGGATGAGCTCAACATTCATATCAAAAATCTGGATGACGAGATTGACAACTTTATGAAACCAGAAGAAAAACAGGCTTCACAGGCAATTCAGGATGTGACCGGTATAGGCAATACCAGTGCTCAGGCAATCATTTCAGTCATAGGTTCTGATATGGGCCGTTTTCCAACAGACAGGCACATTTCATCCTGGGCAGGATTGTGTCCCAGCGATAATGAGAGTGCCAAAAAGAGGAAATCCGGCAAAACCAGAAAAGGAAATGCTCTCTTACGGACGACATTAATCACCTGTGCACATGCTGCTGTAAAAAATAAGAAATCATATTTCTATGCGCAGTATGTGAGAATCAGTGCTCATCGCGGACCAAAGCGTGCATATGTGGCAGTCGCTCATTCCATGCTGATTTCTATTTACCATATCCTTAAAGATGGTGTTGTCTTCAAGGATCTGGGAGCCGATTATTATAATCAATTCAACAAGGAACGTAAGATAAACGCATATCTTAAAAAGTTAAAAGCACTTGGCTGGGAAGCTCCCATAGTAGCCGCATAAGCCTACCAGTTGAGTTCAAAATAAGCAATTAAAAGTTTGAGAGGGTAGTTTGCGCTTTTTTGGCTACCCGGTAGTTTTTGTTTCATAGTAATATTTTGGGTCATTGCTAGTACTATTAATCGCTTCAAAACTTTTAATTAAAGTCTGTTTTAATGAATTTAATTTTCTAGCAGTATATTCTATCTTATTCATATTATCCCATTTCACTTACAATAATAACCTTTTCACTAGAATCAATATCGAGATTGCAAATTTAAAAAATAAAACTGTATGGCCTGTAATCTACATATTTAAATATCAATTAATTTTAGCAATTTACAGTTTGGAAGTTATTTGAGCGTATAAATCCTCAAGCGTTTGTTCAACATTATCTTTTTTCAATTCACATTCCCACACAGTGATGACATTCCATCCCATTTTCTCTAATTCTTTCTGATTATGTTTGTCACGTTCTCTGTTTCTGTAAAGTTTCTTTTCCCAGTAATCAACATTTGATTTTGGAATTCTCGCATACTTGCATCCCTCATGGAGATGCCAAAAACATCCATGAACGAACACAATAGTTTTATATTTTGGCAAGACAATGTCCGGACTCCCCGGATATCTTTTATCATTCTTCCTGAATCGAAGGCCTCTTGAGAACAAATAACTACGAACAATAATTTCTGGTTTAGTATCTTTGCATTTTATTCTTGACATAACATAACTGCGAGTCTCTTTGCTAAATGTATCAACCATATATAACCTCTAATTAAAAATCATATTTATAAAATTGAAAATAAACTATGGTAATTAACAAACCATTATTTAATCTTTATATACTAATTCATAAATTATTTTAATGGAATCATTTTCTTTAACAATGCCCACTTTAAAAACATCCCCTACATGAATATCATATTCTTTACTAATTTTTGCAGGAATTGTTATATCTAATGTTTTTGTACCATGTCTTCCTCTGACTTTGACAATGTCACTCATAATTAGAAGTTTGATTAAATGTACATTTAATATTTTATGTACATAATGTACATTAATTGTTATTTTAAACTTGTGTCAAAATTATAATATAATTATGGAGTGATTATATGGGACAAGATGGATTTGAAAATGAAACACTATTAATGGAAGCTCTTAACAACAAAAGATTCAATGAATTAAATAAAAACTTAAAAGATGTGATAACATTTACATCTGAAAAGCCCCTTAATGAAAATATGCTGATACAAGCATACAAAGTAGGAGGGGTAAATAAAACAGATTTGGTCATTGAATTTAATAGTGAACAATATAACATAAGTATTAAAAAAGGAACCGGAAACAGTGTGCATCAAGAAAAAGTTGATGAGTTCATTTTATTTTTACAAAAAGAATATGGCATATCTGATGAATTAAAAGATGACATCCTTTATTTCATTTGGGGTGATGGAACATTAGACGGAACAGGCAATGTATCTGATAGAATAGATGCACCAGAATTTAAAAGAAAATATCCTGATAAAGTTAATAACATAAGAACATTTTTCCATGAAAATAAAAAAGATTTGATTGAAAGATTCTTAATCAAAGGTGTTAAAAGTGATTCATCACCAGATTACATTTATTATGGAACACCTGAAAACGGAACTATAGTTAACGCCAAAGACGCATTAGAGTGGTTAGCTGATGATAAAAATGAAAAAACTAGAGCCACCATTCCCGTTGGTAGATTAACATTCCAAGCGTGGAACAGAAATATTAATGGTGGAGACAAATCAGAATATAAACGAGGGGCAATACAATTAAAATGGGAATCATTTAGAAAAGATTCAAAGATAATTGCAAAAGGTAATAAAAATGACCAATAGAGGAACTCACGAAGGAACTGAAGAAGAAATTAATTTTGTAAAACTGTTAAATAAAAAAGAAGATCTAAATTTATGGAAAACACTAAATTTAGACTCAAACAATCATTATGCCATACATGTTATATATCATAAATTTGGAATGATTAATCAGAAGAAAGTGAAACCTAAAGCAGATGTGTATATTGCAAAAGGTTCAGTGCCACAAAATATTTTAAAAGACAAAGAATTTTATCTTGATGAAGAGGATATTGAAACCTATAATTTAGTTCCGGTATCTGGAACTGGAATATCTGTAAAGTTACAAAATTCTAGAAGATACCAAATCACTAAATTACATCCAAATACTTTCAATAAAATTTTTGGATCCTATGAATTGGGAGCAGGAGCATCAATATACTGTAGACAGGAAAAAGATTTAGTTAAAAATGATGCTGTAATTAAAGGATGGTATTCCAATACAAAAGATTTCATTGATTTTTTTAAAGAATCAGGAATTGATATTACAGATGAAACTATTGATTTAGAAACAGCCAATAAAATAAAAAAATATTCTAATCTGAAAATTGAAGAAATTATAAACAACAATAAAGACATTTCTGATTTTATGTTCAATGGGATTGGAAACTTTGAAGAACCCTTCACTGTTCATTATTTATATGAAAATGGGGAACTGAAAGATGATTGCTTTATACCTTTTAAACCTACAACCGGTTCCGGCAGGAGCAAAGGCACATTTACTATTGTAATAAAACCAAAATAAAATTATTCTAAGTATTTTACCATTTCTTTAGCTATTAATTTAATTACTGGTACAGTAACACTATTGCCTATCTGTTTATAGCTTTGAGAATAGTTGTCTTTCATTTTATAAGATTCCGGAAAACCTTGTAATCTCAAGCATTCACGAACTGTCAATTTTCTATTTTCTGTAGCAAGAACTGGAACATTATTTCCTCCAGTTCCCATTTTAGCAGTTAAACATGGTGAGCAACCGTCATTTCTTAAAGAACATCTTGAAGGCCTTATTTCAGTTACAAAAATAGGATACTCTTCATTGACATTTTTTTTCTCCCGATAATTTTCCAAATGTTTTTTAAGATGTTTTGATGCAGTTTCCGATAGGTCATGTCCTTCAACATTATGCTCTAATAGCTCATTAATATTACTTTTTGAATAAATAGGGCTTGGAAATATAAATGAGGATACATTCTTTTTAAAACCGATAATATATATTCTTTCCCTATTTTGTGGGACACCATAATCTTTTGAATTTAATACCTGATAAAATATTGAATAACCCATTTTTGTTAATGATTGTTTAATAACTTTGAAAGTATTGCCCTTATCATGATTGGTTAATCCTTTAACGTTTTCTAAAAGAAATGCTTGAGGCTTTTTTGCTTTAAGAATCCTTTCCACTTCAAAGAATAATGTTCCTCTAGTATCACAGAATCCTTTTCTATATCCTCCAATACTGAATGGCTGACATGGAAATCCCCCACATAGCACATCATGGTCGGGAATATCATCAGCATCTATCTTACTTATATCCCCGTGAGGATAGTCACCAAAATTATCATAATATGTCTCATTAGCCCATTTATCAATGTCCGAACTGAAAATACATTTGCCTCCTACTGATTCAAATGCTAATCTAAATCCCCCGATTCCTGAAAACAAATCAATGAATGTGAATTCTTTTTTCTCATTATGTTTAGCAGAATGCATTGAAAAATCACTTAAATTTGATTGTATCTCTGATTTGTTTGTAGACATATTTATCACTTTATTAAAAATCTCCTAAACTGGACTGAACTTCAATTTCCGGTTTAGTAGGATTCTGTAATTTCTTTAAAACTTGTTTTCCTATTTCATATCCCAGCAATGGAGGAACTGCATTTGCCAATTGCTGATGCTGATCAGATTTATTTCCCTCAATTATAAAACTGTCCGGAATGGATTGCAATCTGGCAACTTCTCTTGCAGTCACGACCCTATCAAATTCTGGATGAATTATCATTGACTTGACAGCATGTTTAATTGTGATTGAAGGTTTATCTGGATGCAATCTCCTATAATTGTTACTGTGAGTTCCACCCACATCATATAATTCTGGTGGAAGGTCTTGCCAATTACCTCCTTGTGGAACGTTTATTATTCTCTGCATTACTTTTTCATTATGTCTCATTGGTTCATGGTTATAAATTTTAGTTTCACCATCAGCCATTAATTTTTGGAAATCATTAACTGGTTCTGTATAATTTTCAAAATCTGCATCTGGAATATTGCTTAATGCTTCATTAACAGTCACAACATGTTTTTTATATTTGGGAAACATCACTTCACCAATTTTTGATGCAATAAATATTACCCTTTTTCTTTTTTGAGGAACACCATGCTGAGAAGCATCTAATATTTTATGATTAACTTGATATCCAATCTCATTAAATTCTTTTTTAATCACGTCTTTTACATTGTCCCCATCAACATTCTTCATTGATAAAAGACCAACAACGTTTTCAATTATTACAACTTTAGGTTTAATGATTTTGACTGCCCTTACTACTTCATTAAATAATTCATTACGTTTATCACCAACTTCTCTTTTACCACACATTGAAAATCCTTGGCAAGGAGGTCCTGCAATAATGACATCAATTTTGTTTTCATACTCTGAAAAAAAATCATCATCTTCCTCCTCAAAGCCTTCAAGCTCCTTATCTTCCTTTTTCTTAACGACCTTGAAATAATATCCTGCACCTAATGCTCCTGCTACTACAAGAATGAGAATTAAATAGGTTCCCATATTGCTGCTTTCTTCTTTTTTTACTGGCTTAGGTTCTTCTTTTTCAGGTTCTTCCTTTGTAATTTCCTGTTTCGGAGCTTCTTTTTTCTCAACCATATTAAGAAGATCATCTTCAGATACTTCTGTTAGGAGCATGACATTTTCGCTATCCTCATCGTGATTGATGATTAGATGGAAAGTCTTGCCATTCTTAGTAGTAAAGGTAACAAACTGTCTTGCATCCGCTGAATACATATCCGTTTCTCTCTTATCACTGCTATCTCCATGATGAATCGGATAATCCTTGTTCGCATTATCCTTATTTTCCGTAACAGTTCCTCGTGCCTTTGATGGAGCAGAAGCAACTCCTTTATTGGTATTTACATTCTTACTTGAACCATCCATAGAGGAATCCTGACTGCTGTTATTGGCAGGTTGTTTCGGTGTCAGCTTGTTGGGATAACGAATTTCCTTTTCTTTTTCATCGGTCTTACCAATATTTATGTCCTTTGTAATCTTTCCGGTATTATCCTGTGATGATGAGCCTTTGCCTATATTATTTACAGGTGTTTGATTTGAAATACCTGAGCTTGTCTTAATTCCGGAAATGGGACTGATCGGTGTAATAGGGTTTGATGTTACAGGAGCTTTATTTGTTTCAGCAGCCTTTTTCTCAAGCTCCTTAATCTTTTCATTTAGTTTATCCATCTCCTTTTTCATATCTGCCGATAAGTCTTTATTTTCCTTCTCTTTTTTCATTTTCTCTTTTAGGCTTTCAATTTCAGCTTCAAGGTCTTTGATTTTGTCCTTTTGCTTATCGCTTAATTTGTCCTTATCCTTGATTTCGCCGTTTAATTTATCAAGCTCATCTTGAAGCTTTTTAGCTTCTTTTTCCATTTTGGAAATATCGTCTTCGGAAAGCTCTGTCTGCGTTCCTTTATCTTCCGTCTTTGGAGCTTCCGTCTGCGTTCCCTTATCTTCCGTCTTTGGAGTTTCTGTCTGCGTGCTTTCCTCTTGCTTTGGTTTTTCTTCCTCTGTCTGCGTTTCTTTATCCTTAATCTCAATCTTTGCTACCTTACGGATAATTTCATCTTTCCCGTCCCCTTTAACTTCATAAAATAGAAATTCATCAATAAATTTCATATCATCAGGCAGCATTGGAAGATCTCCGCTATCAAGAAGCTGTCCCTTTTCAGCCTTAATCTTTTCTTCCTTAAAGACCTTTTCATCTTCAAAGATATATTTAACATTCACCTCCACTTCTGTTTGGACAGCCTTATCGCTTGTAGGAATATCCGCTGTTCTTTGCTCCTGTGCGTAAACAACCGTCCAAATACCTAAAATGCAGCTTATACTTACAAGCAATGCAAGTGCTGCCGCCCAAAATTTCTTATTCTTTTTCAAACTGGTTTTCATTTGTTTTCTCCTTTTTCACTTCTGCTTTTTCTCTGTTTACTTTTGCCATTAAATCACTGATTGTAATGTTGTTCTTTCTGCAAATGGCAATAATTTCTTCGTTTTCGAGTTCTTCCTCACGAATGAACAAAGGCTCCAATTCTTCATCAATCAGAGCCTTTTTATCTTTTAATTTCTTTATTCTGTTTTTTACTGCTGTCAGTTCTCTTTTCAAATTGTGTCCTCCTTATCTGTTTACATTTGGCGGAAAGCCGAAGCCTACTGGATGATGCTGACAAAAAGATGCTATCCAATCATCTAAAGTTGTTACTCTGATTCGACCGATATTATCTATTACCTTGCCATCGCCTATATAAATGCCTACATGACCATAGGTGAGTCCTGCTGTACTTCCGCTGCTACTACTTTCAACCGCAACAAGCATTCCCACCTTGAGTTTTGATTTGTCTGATGTAAAGGTATAGTTTCGATACATATCACAGGCATTTCCGCCAATATATCCAAGTCCTGCATTTTGATAGACCTGAGATACCCACATAGCACACCAGCCTGCACCCGGAGATGGCGTAATGTATGCAGCATTTACAATCTTCTTTTGAACTTCCGTAGAAGCCTCATACTCTTTTCCGCCTCCGATACCTCCATTGGAAGCAATAAGGTCAGAATTTCCAAAGGCTTCTCCCATATTGCCTTGAGCAAGGAATAAGGCTTCATAGTGTTTCAGATTGTCAGGATAGTTTGCAAAAACCTTTCTGATAATGCTATCCATCTCTTTTTTATGAAGCGTTACAATCAGTTTCTTGTACTCGTAAGGTTCTTCATGGCTTTCGGTATATTCATTTCCATCTTCATCGGTATAAGTTTCTGTAACTGTCCTATATCTGATTTCCACTTCTTCCTTATACTCAAGGTCATACATGGACTTAAAAAGCTCATTTAATACGGAACTTACTTCTGATACATTCTTTACTTCTCCGCACCTTGATGTAATGTAGGATAAAAGTTCATGGACATTATGCCCGATGTACTCTGTGTTATTTAGGATGTACTCGTCATATCCGGGATAATTTTCTTCTACATTGTCAACCTCACTTTGAAGCTCCTTTTCCATCCCAGAAAAATTCTCATTGATTTCACTTAGAACATTTGGCTTTGACAAATAGCTTGTTGTAAGAACAGAACTTGTGGAGTTCATAAAGCCTGTCATACCTGTTCCTGCAAAGTTGATAAAGAAAGTTCCCAAAATAATAAGACCTATGAAAATAATCATAAGTCCCTTTGCTTTTCTCAATATAACTTCCTTTGAACTTTTAAGACTGCCTATAAGCCCTTCCTTAATGCGATCTCTAAGCCTTGACTTATTCTGCCTTTTAATGGAATCTTTCATCTGCTTTCGCTTCTGAAATCGCTTAAAGTTATTTGCTTTTTGATACTCCTTTGTCTTTTTCAGCTCCTCTTTGGCATCTCGAAACTCTAACTTGGATTTTCGCTTTCTAATTTTATAGTCCTTATTTGTAAGATCGTATCCTTTCTTCGCCTTTTTCTTATCAGAATATTTCTTTATGCCATGAATGAGTTTCGAGCTTGCGTCCGCTGTCTTTTCTCCTGCTTCCACCCCTTTGTTTTCATCGCTTCCATGGGATAAGTAATCTCTTACGGTTTCACTTCCTTTAGCAAGTCCTGAAAGGGCAGATACTTTTACCATATCTTTCTTTAGCTTTTTCTTCTGCTCTTTAGAAAGGCTGCTATGAACTTTTTCGCTGACAGCATCTGTTCCCGCCTTTTTACCTTCAGTCTTATTTTCCTTTGATACATCTTCTTTTTTTCTTGTATAAAGGCTTTCGGTGTAGTTTTTCCTCTTATACTTTCTCTTTTTAGCCTCATAACTTTTAGAGGAACTTCCAATAAACTCATCTTTTTTATGGAGATTATCATCCACATCATAAGTTGACTCAAAATAGTCGCTGTCCCTAAAGTCATTGTCATATCTATCTATAATTCCGTCATTATCAAGGTCTTTTCCTAAAGGATCATAGATTTTTCCATCTTTAACCTCAGTAATATAATCCGATCTTCCTGTTTCAGTGACAAAAGCTACGCTATCCTTATCAGAAGCTCTATACCTTGCATTTCTTTTGGAAGTTTTTCCGTTTTGTTCAGTTTCTATGCTTCTCTTACTGACCTTTTCATGCACCTTATCTTGAAATCGGTCTTTATCATGGACAATTTTTCCTCTGTAATCATCGTTATGCTTTAACTTACTTTCTTCAGGCTCTATACTGCCATTACTTTGCAATGTTTCCTTTTCTATCCTTGCTCTTTGCCTTTCCTTAAAGTCCTTTTTCAGTTTCTTTCCCATAAGCCTACCTCACTTCTTCAGGCTTGGTTGTCATCTTCTGATAAAGGATTGTGTCTTTCGGGAACTTATCAAGGAAAGGAACAATGGTATTTCCAAAGAACAAAAGTCCTTCTCCTGCATTGGAATTGGTTACATATTTTAGCTGTGGCTGTGAGATTTTAAGTTTCCTTGCTAAAATTTCTCTATCGCCGGAAGCCTGATTGAGCATTAAAACAAAGTCCGTATTATCAAAGATATTTTCAATTTCTTTACTCATCAGTAGGTCTTTGACATTCTGTGTAATGCCTGTCGGGATTCCTCCCCACTTACGAAATCTTTTCCAAATCTCTACGGAATAGGAAGCTGTCTGCTCGTCTTTTAAAAGCAAGTGAAACTCGTCGATATAGTACCTTGTAGCCTTATTTCCTCTGTTTTGCGATACCTTATTCCATACCTGATCCTGAATAACAAGCATTCCGATTTTTTTAAGCTGACTTCCAAGTTCCTTAATATCAAAACAAAGAAGCTGCTTATTTAAGTCCACATTGGACTGATGGTTAAATACATTAAGAGAGCCTGTTACATAAATCTCCATTTCCGTTGCCAGCTTTTTACCGACTTTTTCTTCCTGATTTTTTAACATATCATATAGGTTTTGAAGAATGGGCATATTACAAGGCTCTGGATTTTCGAAATACTTTTCATAAATCTTAGGAAGGCATCTGTCTATAACCGACTTTTCTTCTGCTGTAAGACCACTACCGCCAACTACTAATTCAAGCATCGACATAATGAAGTTTGCTTTGTCCTTTAGTGGTGCGTCCCCATCGCCATAGTTCATATTGATGTCAAGGGGATTTAGATAGTCTTTTGACTTACTACTGACCTTTATGACTTCTCCTTTAAACTGACGAACAAGGTTTCCGTACTCGCCTTCCGGATCGCAGATAATCACATCATCATCGGTTGTAAGAATGGCATTTGCCATTTCTCTTTTTGCACTAAAGGACTTACCACTTCCCGGAGTTCCGAGAATTAGACCGTTTGGATTTTTCAGTTTCTTTCTATCTGCCATAATCAGGTTATGGCTTAGGGCATTTAGTCCGTAATACAAACTGTTCGCCGAATTTATGAAAAGCTCCTCTGTGGTAAAAGGCATAAATACTGCCGTAGATGATGAGGTTAGTCCTCTGTCAATTTCAATCTTATTTACCCCAAGTGGAAGTACACTGATTAAGCCCTGCTCCTGTGAGTGATCAAGCCTTTTTAACTTGCAATTATGCTTATTGGCAATAGAGCTGATTTGAGAAATGGTATTGTCCAGCTTTTGAATTGTCCTTGCAAAGTTCATAAAGATAATGGTTACAACAAACATTCTTTCATCTCTTGTCTGGAGGTCTTTTAAGAGGCTTTTTACATCTTCTCCATAGGTGATTAAATCACTTGGAAGAATGTCCATATCATAACCGCTTCTTACAGCCTTTTTATTCTCCTCAATCTTCATCTTGTCAATATCGGTATTTTTTCTTTTTACCATCTTGATGGCTTCCGACTGTTCGATTGCCTTGATATGAAAAGAGATATTGATGTTATCATCTATATCCAAAAACTCAGCAAGCATACGGTCGGAAAGCTCACTTGCAAGGATTTGAAAATGACTTGCTGCTCCGATAAATTTTCCAAACTTAAAATACCTTGACGGTGTAAAGTTAAATTCATCAGGAACAATGTATGTCTTTGTGCTTTCTTTCTTCTTTAAGTCCTTATATGAAAATTCAAAGGTCTTATTCGGATTTAAAACATCATGAAGTATCTTCAGCCTTTCCTCTCCGTTAAGGCTTTCTGCTCTTACTCCCATACTTTTAAGACTCGATAATATATCTATCTCCAGTCTTTCCAGTTTTGATGTTGCCTGCTCTAAATTATCCGCTTCCACTGTAAAGGTTACATACTTTGATTTTTTCAGTCCGTTATTTCCCTTTACAATCTGACTTTTGAGCATTTCTCTAAACTCAAGGCGAATATCGTCAAACCCGTCCTTTTTATCCGGTATTTGAATAGCTGATTTCATTTCTTCATTTCTGCCAAGCTGATTGATATATGAAAACTCTATGCTGACACTTGGATCAAAGGAATTAAGAAAATTTGCAAACTGATTAAAAATCAAATCTCTATCTTCTTCTAAGGCAAGCTGATAGTTTATATCCTCAAAGGCAATACTCTTATTAAAATGCTTTTCATCAATCTGACATATCCCGCTTTTTAAGAGTCTAAGATAGGGAATGGTATCTTCAACAGTGTATCTTTTCGGTTCTTTCCTAAAGATAAGGTCAAGTAATCCGCCCCTATCTTTTTTAGACTTTCCCTTATTTTGCTTTAAGTCCTGTTTTTGACTTCTTAACTTCTTTTGGTTTTGTTCTAACTTTAGCTGCTGAATTTTTCTTTTGTCTTTCAAGATAAACCTCCTTTCTCACTCTTTTTTGTGGCTGATAAAATTTATGAAGGTAAATATACTTAAAGTATTTCTCAAAGCTAAGTCCGTCCTTTTCAAAAAGAGTGATAAAAAATATAGGGAGTGTGGACACAATGAGAAAGATGACTGCTATATCATTTGGAACAACCTTTCGCATAAATAGATAGATTGGTATTCCAATCAGTCCTGCAATCGTAAAACCTATCAGTTGTCTTTTTGTCAGGTTGAATGCAACCTTTGTTTTTACCTTCTTTAAGTCTTTTGGGATAGGTACATACGCCATAACTTACCTCCCATCTTCTTTACCCTTTGAAAGCTCCTCTATATGCTCATATACGGAGCCGATTTCTTCCTGAATACTTGTAATCTGTTCATTTGTACTTCTGTTATATCTTTCCTGCATTAGACAAAAATCATTATGGCAGCGACCGATGTCTTTTGTTCTTTCTTCCAAGTCCTCCACTTTGCTGTGAAGCCTGATTCTATCCATCACTGCCAAAATACCTGTTCCAACTGCTACTGCTATCAATACTGTTTTTCTTTTGTTCATCATATATTTCCTTTCTTTTAGTGTGCATTTAATACGCTTTTGGCCAGTGTTCCGCTCTTTAGCATCATTAACCCCAGCAAAACCGCATATCCAAGTATCGTAAAGGTACTTGTGTGTATATCTGTTATCTGTATTGTCTTAACTAATACTGCGTATATTCCAAGACAAACCATTAAAAAGAGTCCTTGTAAGCCTATGGCAAATAAGCCTTTGATATAGTTTGTTCCGATTTGTCCCCACTCTTTGTTTCCCATTGTGGCAAAAGGAATGGCTGAAACGGATGAGTAAACATAAATCTCAAACATTCTGCCGTATACCACAAGCATAATCACAATGGAAATGACCTGTATTGCCACCTTTATGAGCGAGGTTTCAAAGAGTATCATGACAAGCTCTCCAAGACCTTTATCTTTTAAGCCTTCTACCATCGTTACAATCTGATCTCCGGAGATAACGGCAGAAGTGTTAATTACCCCTGCCGCTTTATTTACCATGTGCTGTGCAACATCAAAGACTGCCATAGAAAACTGAAAAGCATGGGACACTAACCATACGGCAATCCACATCTTTATGATGTACTTGAAAAATTCAAAGGTATCTGTATCGTGCATATTGTTCTTTTGCATAACCATATTGATAAGCTCGATACAAAGGACTGCCGTTATGATTAGCCCTGCAATGGGGATAATAACGGAATCGTTAATGCTTTTAATAAAGCTGAAAACCTGTCCATTCCACCCCATCGGTGTCTTTCCCACATCCGTTGCAATCGCACCAACTTTATCGTTGATGTCAAGAAACATGGACTCAAGATTTGCTTGGATACCGCCCAGTAGAAGATCTTTGAAAAACTCCTCTATCTTGTCGAATATTCCAAACATTTAATTTCTCCTTTTCTTCTTACTTGAGTACATTGGCAAGAAGTGGAATCAGCTTTAATCCGATTAAGACGATACCGCCTCCAGCCATAAGCTGCTTAATACCCTGAGATTTTGCACCCGGATTATCATTTCCATAACCTTCCATCAGGTTAATTACGCCCCATGCTCCAAGTCCTGCACCTACTGCCATAACTAAAATCTTTAATACATTAACTGCCTGTGTAAAAAATTCCATAATTTATTCCTCCTCGTTTTCTTCTTTCTTTTCAATCTTGTTATATGACTTCACAACAAAGTTTTTGTAAGTCTTTCCCTCTTTTTCACGTTTCTTGAAGTAGCCAAAGATATGAATCAAATCACCCTTTTCAAAGGCTTTTGCTGTTTCTGCTTTTTCTCCATAGGCTGCACAGTTGATATATTCCTTGCCTTTTCCATACTTTTTTACAAGTGTAAAGTTTGTAACTTCTACCGTTTCTCCATCTTTGTCAAAGCTTGAAAAAGTTGGTTCTGCCAATAAGTTGGCATTGATGTTAATCATTTCTTGCTTCATTAAAAATTTCTCCTTTTCTTTTCAATAAAAAAAGCGACTGGAGTTTTTTCTTTTCCAATCGCTTATGCTCGTGTTATTTAGTTTTCCTTAGTGGGACTTCGTATCCTTATCATATCTTCTCCTTGCAATAAAAAAAGCAGTAAATCTATGTTCTTTAGACTTACTGCACTCTTGTAATAACCGTTTCTCTATTTAATTTTGCTTTCCCTTTTCGCTTGATATATTCCTCAATATCAAAGGCATTTTTCTTATTAAAATCTTCAAGTAACTTGTAATTCTTATGCTTTGTAATATCAAATTTATCTGATAAAAACGGTCTTACACCTCGAAGCTGAAAAATACATTTACTGCCATCCATAACCGTTATCTCATCTTGACTCATCAGCTCTTTTCCTGTCTTTTGGTAATTCAGTCCATAGCTATTGGCATTGGATCGTGTTTCCGATGTGTTATACAGATCTATGGTTTCTTTACCCAAGGTTTCAGATAGCTCTTTAAGTGTTGTTTTCTCCTTTCCACCCAAGAATAGCGTGCTATCACAGTTACCTACAATTGTATCTGCATTGTCCTTGTAGATTGCCTTTAGCTGAGATTGTGCTTGCAAAATAATGCTTGCCGAAATCTCTCTTGAACGGATTGTCGCTATTAACTTCTCGAACTTCGGAATTAAGCCAATGTTTGCAAACTCATCAAGAAGGCACCTTACATGAACAGGTAATCGTCCTCCATATTCATCATCCGCCTTATCACAAAGTAGGTTAAATAGCTGTGAGTACATGATAGACACCACAAAGTTAAAAGTATCATCTGTATCAGAGATAATAACAAAGAGTGCTGTTTTTCTATCTCCCAGTGTATCAAGCTCAAGTTCATCTTCTTTCATCAAGTCCCTAAGCTCCTGAATATCAAAAGGAGCAAGCCTTGCACCACATGAAATAAGAATAGATTTAGCTGTTTTTCCAGCAGCAAGTTTGTATTTCTTATATTGCTTTACCGCAAAGTGCGTAGGCTCTTTCTTTTCCAATGCTTCAAATAGTCTATCAATGGGATTCATATATGTTTCATCATCTTCCCTGACTTCTGAAGCATCTATCATATCCAGTAGTGTCGCAAAGTTCTTTTCTTCTCTTGGAGCTTCATAAAAAATATAACCTATCAAAGCCGTATAGTAGAGTTTTTCGGCTTTGACCCAAAAATCTTCACCTGCTTTTTCACCCTCTCCCTTAGTGTTTGCAATAATTGTCTGCACTAATTTGAGGATGTCTTTTTCACTTCTAAGATAGGCAAAGGGATTGTACTTCATACTCTTTTTGAAGTTGATGGTATTTAAGATTTTTATCTCATAGCCATTATCTTCAAGCATCTTGCCACACTCAATGACTATCGTTCCTTTAGGATCTGTAACACAATATGAAGAGTGCATTTGCATTAGATTTGGCTTTACATAAAATCTTGTCTTTCCTGAACCAGAACCACCTATAACCAAAACATTTTTATTTCTTGCATACTTTGGATTTTCCGGTCTGCCATTCATGGTTAATCGCTCAGTTTGGGTAAGTAAGATATTGTTTTGAAACTTTTCATCCACATAAGGCTCTATATCTTTTCTCGTTCCCCATCGTGCTGATCCATACTCTTTCCCCTGTCTAAACTTTTTAGCATTTTTCCCTTTGGTATATACGATAAATTTAATTAGAGCTGCCACTCCCACGCCCATTAAAATATCAGCCACATGAATGCTTGGAATAAAGCTCATGGTATTAAGCTCTAATATTCCTTGAAAGATTTTGTCAATAATATCGCCACCTGTATAGTCTCGCACATGATGAGAAAAGATATTGCCAACATAGAAAAATGCAAGGTAGGGAATGTTCTGCTTTAGAAACTTTGCCTTATCTTGCACCTTAAATAAGCCTTTGATGTCCTTTAGTACCTTATCTATCATAGGCTCTGCTCCTTTTGTTTATTCTTGACTTTATCTTTAGAAACAGTGTTTTTAGCCATCTCCTTGAACTTCTCAATATTCTTATGAATGGACTCTTTCCTTTCCGTTTTCTTTTCTGATTCTGAAAGAGCGTGTTTGAAGGCTTTATCCATCACTTTCATATCTTTCGCCTGAAAGAATACGGAGTATTTTCCACTTCCTTTATCTTTCATCACAGAAAACTTAACCCCATATCTGTTCAGCTCTTTTTTCAGTTCCTTCAGCTCCGCTTCTTCTACCGGAATTTCTTCAAGTTGTCCCTTTTTAACCATATCTTTGAGTTTTACTTCATTTCCTTTGCTACTAACGAGCTTTTCCAGTCCTCCGAGTTTCTCAGCCTCTTTCATCAATTTCTTGAGTAAAGTCAAAAGAAGTTTTGCTGTTACTTTTCCGGCTTTAACCTCCATATTCAGCGTTTTTCTTGCAATTTCTTCATTGATCAAGTTCTCTCACCTCCCGTCAGTAATCTTTCTTTATTCCTCTTTAATTTTTCTTCCTGAATAACTTTTCTGTAATCTTCTCCAAGTACCATCACAGGAATACACATCTCAATAATTCTTGAGTAAATTCTTTGGTATTCCACACTCTCCGTACAGTTTTCAATTTGGCTGTATGAAAGATTTGTGGTAAAGATTGTTGGCTTATGCTTTAAGTACCTGTTATTTACAATGTTATATACCTGCTCTTTGGCATAGCTTGTATCTCTTTCAATTCCTAAATCATCTAAGATGAGAACGGAAGTGTTTACAAGGGATTCTATATATGCGTTTTTATCAAGGTCAAATCCGCCTTTTTGCAGTTCGTTGATTATTTGTGCAAAGTTTCTAATCTTAACGCTTATCTGATACTGTTCAATCAGTGCATTGGCAATAGAGCAGGCAAGATAGGTCTTTCCGCTACCCACCGAACCATAAAACAAAAGTCCGATGTTTTCTTTTTTCATCAGTTCATAATCTTTTACAAAATTCTTTGCGATAATAAGGCTCTGATTTTCTTTTCCCTGATAGTTTTCAAAGGTATATGACCACTGAATCATGGATGTGAAGCAGATACTTTTTAATCTCTCGATTTCAAGCTGCTTTTGTCTTTCTTTTTCTTTTGCTTCTCTATCTCTATCGCATTTACAAGCTGTCTTAAATATCATCTGCTTTCCGAAAAATTCTAATGCTTTTCCATCTTTTCTTTCATGGCACACTTTACAGTAGGCGTGTCCGTCTTTGATGTATTCTTTTTCAGGATCAAAGCTGTATTCCACATCTTCTATCATCACTTTCTCTAATTCTTTAATCATAAATGTACTCCCTTGTTATATTCCTCCCATGTAGGGATATTGGTTTTTTTCTTACTTCCCTGATCTTTATAAAACCAAGAAAGAATTGTTGCTTTATGGTCTTTATATGTCTTTCCGGTACTTTGAAGATAGGTTGATAATCTTTCAATGTAGTTATCAAGCTCTCCTGCCATTTTAATTTGTAATTCACCTCTATCTTCGTCCTTTAAAAAGACATTTTGAAATGTTCCAAGTCCGTTTTCCCCAAAACTATATTCTCTCTTACTATACTTACTCTTATTATTCTCTATATAGTTAGAGTCAACATTTTGAACTTCCTGAAGTTCATTTTCTTTACTTCTGAGGTTAAAATCTCTTACTTCTGAAGTTAAGTTTTTTGACTTCTGAAAGTCATTTTCTTTTACCGCTATTATGCTCATAAAGTCTTTGACATAAATGACATTCGGCTTACCCAGTCCAAGCCTTACTCTTTCAATCAGTCCTATTCCTTTTTTGCTGTCTAACTCGTCCAATGTTTTTATAGCTGTCGGCTTTGAGATATTTCTTCTTCTCATAATTTCTTCAACAGTAAAATAGATAAAAACTCTGCCTTCCTTGTCCACCCAGTTATTCTTAAAGGACATTCCTGTGCGTTTCAAAAGCATGGAGTATAGGATAATGGCTTCAGCAGATAGTCCCTTAAATTCTTCTCCGTCTACCAATATTTCAGGCACTTTTAGAAAGTTAAATCTTTCCGCTTCTCTGTTATAGAAATAGTCAAAGTCCATGCAAGATCACCTCCCTCCTTAAAAATTTGCAAAGAAAAAGACGATAGTTTTTTCTTCTATCGCCTTTGGTAACCATTTTTATGAAATTTTTTAGATTGATTTTATTGCTTCATTGATACCTTGTAAAAAAGCTATAACTGCTGCTCCAACCATCGGTATTCCGTATGGACTTAACAGAAATCCTAATATCAATGCTTCTATTCCGATGGTAACTTCTTTTTGCAGAAAAGAGGCAATTGCTCCAAATATGCAAAACATCATCAGCAAATATAATAGGGCTGTTCCGATACCAAGTAGAAATGTCAGAAATGCTGTGAGGATACTTAACACCAAGCTAATTGGAGACAAGATTATTTTTATTATCCATCTCATAATTTCTTATTCCTCACTTTCAAAAACATTCTTTGTATCTCCACACACCATATCAATGCAAACATTCACATCCATATAATTTTTTAAGACTTTTTTTCGTCCTCCCTCTCCGTCTTCTACAAATACATAATGCTTGTAAAACTGCTTAAAATGCAGGATTTTCACGATTTCACTCTTTGTATCAACGCTATGCACTCCACATGTGTCGTCATCGGAAATTGATCAACCGCTCTCCATTTCTCAATCTGATACCCTGCTGTTTTTTCGTCTTCCTGTGCCCCTTCGCACAATATTTTCAGATCTCTTGCCAATGTTGCGGAATCGCAGCTTACATAAACAATCCTCTCCGGCTGCATCTTAAGAATCGTTTCCAACAATTCAGCGTCGCACCCTTTCCGAGGCGGATCTACGACGATCACATCCGCGTGTGCCTTTTCTCCTCCGTGCTGTTCTTCATAATCTTTATAGTATTTCGGAAGGATTTCTTCAGATTTTCCCACAAAAAACTGTGCGTTTTCTATTCCGTTTAACAGTGCGTTTTCTCTTGCATCATCAATCGCAGGGGGCACGATTTCCACGCCGTAAACCTGTTTTGCCTTCTGCGCAAGAAACAAAGAAATTGTTCCGATACCGCAGTACAAATCCCAAACCGTTTCATCTCCTTTTAAGCCTGCATATTCAAGCGCCTGAGAGTATAATTTTTCCGTCTGTACCGGGTTTACTTGATAAAACGACAAAGGAGAAATCTGATATTTCACTGAGCCGATATAGTCTGTAATATATCCTTGCCCCCAAAGCACCTCAAACGTATCTCCCATAATTACGTTTGTTCGCTTTGTGTTGGGACTTGCCGTTATACTCGTCATTCCGTCAATTTTAGCAAGCTCTTCCACCAACTCTTTCTGATGCGGAAACCATTCTCCGCTTTTATCCGCTTTATCTTTATTCACAACAAAACACACCATGATTTCTTTTGTCGTAAATCCATAACGAAGCAGCACATGACGAAACAGACCCGTTCCTGTTTTTTCATCATAGGAACGGATCTTATATTTTTTCATAAAATCAAGAATGCTCTCTAAAATATGTTCATTTACCGCTGCACCGAGAATGCAGTTTGTATTTGCTATAATGTCATGTGTACGGCCTGCGTAAAATCCTGTTACGGGATTTCCTTCTTTGTCTGTTCCAAACGGAAACTGCGCCTTATTTCTATAATAAAACGGAGTTTCCATCCCAATGATCGGCTCTTTTGTACATTCCAAAAGTTCAGATGAAAAATCGCCGATCCGTTCAAGATTTCCCCTGACTTTTCTTTCTTTAAACTCAAGCTGCTTTTCATAGGACATTTCCTGAATCTGACAACCCCCGCATTTTCTTGCGAAAGGACACTTAGGTTCAACCCGGCTGTTTGACGGTTCAAGCACGTTTATCAATCGGGCATATCCGTAATTTTTCTTAGCCTTGATCACTTTAACTTCTGCAACATCTCCTATTACAGCGTCTTTTATGAACAGCGTATATCCGTCTATCTTTCCGATTCCTTCTCCGTTGACACCGATATCCGTGATTTCAACAACTACAGTATCATTTTTCTGCATACACATATCTTCCCTTTTCTTTCTGTTTTCCTGCATTTTTTGCACATCCGCATCTGCGCACATATTTCCCCACCGGAAACACCGTATAGTTACGATCTATCCGCCGCCTACAATCGGCTTTTTCTGTTTACGCTCCTGACGTTCTGCGCAAATTAGAATCGAACAATCGGTTAAATCCTAACCAGTCTGTACCTGTTTTCCCTTTAAATATTTCCGTCAAAGTCTGCATTTTTGCATCTGCATTATCCGCAAGATTCAACGCTACCGCCTCCGCAAGCGCCGGTTTTTTCGGAGAACCGTATTCCAACTCTCCGTGGTGGGCGATAATACAGTGTTTCAATTCATTTGCAAGGCGAACCGGAAAATCCGGTATTGTCCTGATTGCCTCGTCGAGCATTTCCACTCCGATCACAATATGCCCTATCAACTGTCCTTCATCTGTATAATCATTGTCCGGAAATGACGAAAGTTCCCTTGTTTTTCCGATGTCATGGCACATTGCCGCTGTCAACAGAAGATCTTTGTTTAAAATTCCATATGATCCGGCAAAATATTCGCACATCCGAAGTACGCTCAACGTATGTTCCAGCAGTCCTCCCGAAAATCCGTGGTGTACCGTTTTCGCTGCAGAATGTGACCGGAATTTTTTAATAAATTCCTGATCGTTCACAAAGAAATATTCTAACAGACTTTTCAGATACGGATTGGAAATGTGACGGATAAACTCTGTCAGCTGTTCATACATCCCGTCAACGCTTTTCTCTGTGGTAGGCATGTAATCTGCCGGGTTGTATTCCTCTTCACCGGCTTTGCGGATCTGTTTTATATTAATCTGCAGATTTCCGTTATAATTGATCACTTCTCCATATACTTCTATAAAATCTTTTTCATCATAGTCCGCAATCCCCTGCGAATTCGGGTCCCATACTTTTCCGTCAAGCGTTCCTGTCTTATCCTGCAAAAGCACGTTGTCATATGGTTTTCCGTTTCTTGTTTCAGCCGAACGTTTTCCCTTACACAGATAAATATTTCTGATTGTTTCTCCTTCATGTAACCCACTGATATATCTCATGTCTCGCTATTCCTCTTTCTATTTTTTCTTTATTTCTCTATGTTCTATTTCTTTTAATCTGTTTTCTTATTTTTTCATTCCTGCTTTTTTACTGAACTTCTTCTTTTCTTATTTTCTCATTCCTGCTTCTTACTGAACTTCTTCTTTTCTTATTTTCTCATTCCCGCTTTTTACTGAACTTCTTCTTTTCCTATTTTCTCATTCCTGCTTCTTACCAAACTTCTTCTTTTCTTATTTTCTCATTCCCGCTTCTTTATTTAACTTCTTCTTTTTCTGTGGTCACGACAGAAAATTTTATATTGACATATCCGTCTGAACCGAGCCGTTTTCCGACAAACTCCATCGTTTCTCCTACAGACGAGCCTATCACAATGTTTTGGTATGCGGCAATATCCTTTATCTCTTCTCCCGATGCTTCACATATAATATCTCCGATTTGTATTCCCGCCGCCATCGCCGGTGAATCCGGATCAACATCTGCCACATAAATACCTGACGGCATTTTATGTTCTTCTGCAAGCTGCTCCGTCACCGTTGTTCCGTAAATTCCGATATATGGAACGCTTTTCCCATTGATGAGCAATTCTATAATCGGCTTCAAATCTGAAATTCCATATGCATTCACAACATTTTTTCCTGTGTCGTTCCATACGGATGAAGAAATCATCCCTACCACTTCGCCATCCATGTTAAACAACATGCCTGTTCCTTGTTCCTCTGCCGGAATGTCTGTCGCGATCACTGCGCATTCTCCGTCGAAAAATGTCGCCTTATAATTCGATGCGCTGACAACGCCGTAAGACATTCCGTCTGCATATCCAAATATATTTCCGAGAGCGATCACTGCATCTCCCTGCGCCACTTTCTTTGAATTACCTAAAACGGATACTTTGATCAATCCGCTGTCATCCTCATCTACGACATGTTTCCCGATGCCGAACACTGCTATCTTTCTGTTATTATCGACCTTTTTCAGCGCTGCATCGAAGCTTTTTCCATCGGAAATTGTCACTCTCCATGCAGAAGCGCCTGTGCAGATCGAACTGTCGGCGATAATCAAAAATTCCCGACCGTTATCTCCGGCGATAACACCTGTAACACTCTGCAAAATTCCTGTCATCTCTCCGTCCCAGTCTGCCTTTTCAGATACAGAAGATACAGAAACAATACTTTTTCTCGCCTCTTTTACACGTTCATTCAACCCGGCGGTCATCTCTTCATAACTTTCCGCATCGAGCGCAGGATCTTCTTTTCCCTCTTGATTTTTCTCAGAATCTTCCGCTGCCTGTTCATCTTCGGGGATCATCACAGTCTTTGCATTTCCCGCAAACCATTGCTGCATCCACGGTTTAAGCGCAAAAAAACCTAAGCAGGCAAACATCCCCAATATCAGACCATAGATCGCAATTCGGATAAATTGTTTTATAAGCGTTTCCCTGCTGCCCTGTTTCCCTTTTATCTTTTCTTGTAAAAAAGAATATTTCTTCTCTTCCGCCTCTTCTTCGGGCGATTTTTTTTGTTCTTTATCACTCGGCATGGACTTATTTTCCTCCAAATTCTAGTATACCTGATTCAATCCTCTATGAAAAGGTTTTTCTTACTTCCTGAAAGTCCTTTTCTTTATACGGATAATAGAGTAGAATGAGGATACAAACATTACAGACAGGTGAAGATTTATGAATAACAAAACATTAATAAAACTTGAATTTGATAAAATTATTTCCATGTTGGAAAATGAGGCAAGTTCTTTCCGCGGAAAACAACTTTGCCGACGGCTGAAACCGGTAACGGATCTTACGAAGATCGATTTGCTTCAGGAACAGACCGCCGCCGCTTTTACAAGGATCATTAAAAAGGGGCGGATTTCTTTCGGCGACGCAGCTCCTGTGGAAGAATCTCTCAAACGACTTGAGATCGGAGGCGCTCTAAATACAGCGGAACTTCTCCGCATCTGCCGTCTTCTTTCAAACACTGCGCGGGCCAAGTCATACGGACGGCATGACACGCAGGAAGATCTTGCCGACTGTCTTGATATTTATTTTGACGGACTTGAGCCGCTCACACCTCTTTCAAATGAAATTGAAAGATGCATCATTTCCGAAGATGAAATCAGTGATGACGCAAGCAGTGCGCTAAAGCATATCCGAAGGAGCATAAATAATCTCAACGACCGTGTTCACACAACACTTTCAGGTCTTGTAAACGGTTCTTTAAGAACGTACCTGCAGGATGCTCTGATCACAATGCGCGGCGACCGCTATTGTATCCCTGTCAAAGCCGAATACCGCAGTCAGGTACAAGGGCTGATCCATGACCAGTCCGCATCTGGTTCTACATTATTTATTGAACCTATGGCTATTGTAAAACTGAACAATGACTTAAAAGAATTATATGTACAAGAACAGGATGAGATCCGAAAGATTCTTGCTTCTTTAAGCGAAGAGGCCGCACAATATATCGAAGAGATCCGAACAGACTACCGATCTCTCACCGATCTGGATTTCATTTTTGCAAGAGGAAGCCTGGCACTTTCCATGAATGCCAGCCGACCGGTCTTTAATAACGAACGACGCATTCTGATCCGGGAAGGTCGCCATCCATTGATCGACCGCAAAAAGGTTGTGCCGATCACCATTTCTCTGGGTGACACCTTCGACCTGCTGATCGTAACAGGACCGAATACCGGCGGTAAGACCGTTTCCTTAAAAACTGTAGGACTTTTTACGCTTATGGGACAGGCAGGACTCCATATTCCGGCTGCGGACCGTTCCGAGCTGGCTTTATTTGAAAATGTGTTTGCAGATATCGGAGATGAACAGAGTATCGAGCAGAGTCTCAGTACCTTCTCCTCCCATATGACAAATATTGTATCTA
>ERZ825137.2041-NODE-2041-length-24404-cov-8.365806_pt1 | contig 24404 bp, 10 predicted proteins | sample MGYA00519873_ERZ825137 | MGnify/ENA primary metagenome ERZ825137 (study PRJEB31778, sample SAMEA3449190) | human gut metagenome | biome: human gut; feature: human-associated habitat; material: faeces | place: United Kingdom | collected 2010/2012 ...
CGACAAGCAGTTCAAGCTGGACAAGGACTCCGCCATGGCGCTGTCCAAGCTGTTTTTGACGCCGGAGAAGGATCTGGAGGACAAGAAGATCTCCGACGTGCTGCCGGACTCCTTCTGGAGCACCAACTTCTGGCTGTATTGGCAGACCATGTTCGCATTCCAGCGCTGGTCCAGCGCTCTGGAGATGAAGCGGTATCTGTGCCGCTATGTCCACCACATCGACGGTCTGCCCGATTTCAGCGCCCTGCGCTTCACCAAATACAACCAGTATGAGAGCATGATCCTGCCGCTGGTGAAATATCTGGAGTCCCACGGCGTGCGCATCGAGTACGGCATGGACGTCAGGAATGTCATCATCGAAACCGAGGGTGACAAGAAGATCGCCCGGCAGATCGTGTATGTGAAGGACGGCAAGGAGCAGACCATCGACCTCATTGAGGACGATCTGGTGTTCATCACCAACGGCTGCTGCACCGATACCTCCTGCTACGGCGACCAGACCCATGCTCCCGATCTGTCCGGCGTGAAGAACGGCTGCGGCGAGTCGTGGGATATGTGGAAGGCCATTGCTGCGCAGGCGGAGCACGGCGAATACGGCAACCCGGACACATTCTGCTCCGATGTGGAGGCCACCAACTGGATGAGCGCCACTGTGGCCACCTCCAACGAGGAGATCATCCAGCATATCATGAACATCTGCAAGCGCGATCCCCGCTCCGGCAAGGTGACCACCGGCGGCATCGTCACCGTCAAGGACAGCACCGACAACTGGTATCTGTCCTGGACCATCAACCGTCAGCCGCAGTTCAAGTCGCAGGACAAGAACACGGTGCTCGTGTGGCTGTATTCGCTGAACACCAACAGGGACGGCAACTACGTGAAGAAGGCCATGCGGGACTGCACCGGCGAGGAGGTCTGCCGCGAGTGGCTGTACCACATCGGCGTACCCACCGAGAAGATCGACGCGCTGGCACACGATGCCTGCAATACGACCACCTGTTTTATGCCGTATATCAACGCCTTCTTCCAGCCCCGCAAGGAGTCTGACCGTCCCAAGGTCGTGCCCGACGGTGCCGTGAACTTCGCCTTCATTGGCCAGTTTGCCGAGACGCCCCGCGACACTATCTTCACCACCGAGTATTCCATGCGCACCGGTATGGAGTCGGTATACACTCTGTTGGATATCGACCGCGGCGTGCCGGAGGTGTGGGGCAGCAAGTACGATGTGCGTGAGCTGCTGCGTGCCTGCTACTATGCCATCGACAAGAAGCCCATCAGCGAGGCACCGCTGTCCTTCGCGGAGAAGGAAATGCTCAAGATCGCCATCAAGAAGATCAAGGGCACCGATATTGAGATCCTGCTGAAGGAAAGCGGGCTCATCGAGTAAAGCGCGCAGAGGACTGGCGTGGCAATCCGTTTCCAAAACGCATAATTCCTGCACTTTTCCGCAGATTCCCAGCTAAAAGGTTACGGATTCCCACACCAGTGACATCGGCCACTGGTTCGGAATGACAGGGGCGTGGGTTTATCGACACGCTGCAAGGAGCGCACCCCGTAAGGGTGCGCTCCTTTATTTTATGCCGTTTTGATGCCCTGATACAGCTTCTGGTAATCCAGAATGTTCACCGCACCGTCGCCGTTGCAGTCGGCCAGCAGGCGGAAGTCGTCCTTGTCCGCCAGCTTTTCCGTGGTGCGCCCGGTGGACAGGTTCTCGTACAGCGCCTGCATATCCAGCGTATCCACCGCGCCGTCGCCGTTCAGGTCGCCCACGGTGCAGCCGTTGGCGTCAATGAGGAACGGGCTGAAGCTGCGGGTGACGATGCGCACACCGGCCGCGGTGTACTCGCCCAGCAGGGATTCCTTCTCCGTGCAGTTCTCGTTGAGATAGTGCCGGATCAGCGGGCGGACACCCTTGGCCGCCAGCGCCAGACCAGCCTCCGCCGTCAGATCGAAGTAGCTGTACGGCAGGTAGATCTCGGCGCCGTCCTCGCCCAGCTGTCCCTCGCCGGTGACGTTGAACAGCAGGAACAGGCGCTTGCCGTCCTCTGTCTGGGGATTCCGGTCGCACAGCAGCTTCAGATCGGTGCCCACCAGCGTGGGAACGCTGACCGCCTCTGTGGGAGCGGTGTCCACGGTGTCGGTGTCCACGGTGGTGGAGATGTCGCCGTTGCGCCCGTACAGGCAGGTGTAGCCGATGACGTTCTTGCCCTTATCCAGCCACTGGACGATGAGGGAGTTGTACGACTGGGATTCGGAGTAGTACACGGTCTTGCCGTCCAGTTTAATTTCCTCGGTATGCATCAGCGGCATCCGGATAGGCCTGTCAGGATCAACGGGCTGCAGTTCTGCATCCGGGTTGCTGAACTGTTCTGTGAACCGGTTGACGTCGTCTTTGATATCGTGGGTGGCGGGGTTCTCGCTGCCGCCCTCGCCGGTGAATTTGAAGTACACGGCGTTTTCCGGCGCATTGAGTGTGACGCACTGGTGCAGCAGGGACAGGTCAGTGAGCTTGGAGGCATCCACGCTGGTGGTGAAGTAGCCCAATTTCTCGTCGTAGGTCACAGTGATGCCGTTGTCGCTGAGCGTCTTCTGCTCCACCGCACTCAGGAATTCGGCGGCGCTGGGGGCACGGGAGGGTGCGTTTTCATCGCCCAGGGAGTAGAATCCGGGCAGATAGTTCATGGGCTCCACCCGCACATACTCCACCAGATCGGGGGCGTTGTCCTTCTGCCAGATCAGCGTGATGACCTGATCGTTCCAGACCAGCGGCACGGGGAATTGCCTGCCGCTGCCGCCGGTGCAGTTGTTGCGCCACTCTCTGAGGGCATAGCCCTCCGGTGCATCCACGGTCAGCTCACCGAGCAAGCCGTACTGACCGCTGCCGGCGTTGTTGAGGGTCTTGTCCGCCACCGTGCGCAGGAATACGGAGCCGTCCGCCGGCACCGTGGCCGTCCAGTCTTGGTGGGTGGCGGTGGGATGGAGACGGGCTGCGGGCACCGCAGTGCCGTTGTCGGCGGGCAGGGAGAAGGAGATGTCCTCGCGGGGCAGGATCTCCAGCTGGAAGGCGTATTTGGCCTCGGCACCGGCCACCTTGCCCTCGCTGTTGCTCATGGCGAGGATGATACGCCAGTCCTCGCCTTTTTTGTTCAGCGTCAGGACACTGTTGTGGGCGTTCTGGCGGTTCACGGTGGCCAGACGCAGGCCGTTGTTGTGGTGATAGCCCCGATACAGCGTATTGTCCGCCAGGGACGTCCCATCGTAATCGCCGTACCAGTCGTAGCCGTAGGTCATGGGGAGTTGGTTATCGGAGTTGCCGAAGTAGTAGCGGAAGAACACGCCGTCGTCCAGCCAGCCCGTCTCGATGTTGCGGACGGCGTTCTCCCAGCGCTCCCGGCTGCCCATGTTCACCTCGATGGCAACGCGCCCCTTGCTCTCGTCCGCGGTGAAGCGGTAGTCCCAGTCGTCGCCGCAGCCCTCCGTCCACTCCTTCAGCTGCTCGGGGAAGACGAAATGGATGTCCTTGCCGATGACGGGGAACTTGAAGCCGCTGGCGTACAGGGACTGCAGCTCCGGCACCTCGCTGTTGGGAGTCGTGGCGTCGGGGCTGGGCGTCCACGGCGGCGTGGGTACGCCCCACCACGGCCAGCTCTGCTGCATCTGATAGCCCTTCGGATGGATGACGAACATGCCGTCATGGTCGGCGGTGAAGCTGCATTGCCGCCAGCTGTGGCCGTCGTCATTGTGACCGTCGACACAGAAAAGGGAGTTGGCCTGCTTGACCAGCTCACTGGAGGCGTCCTCCGGGTCGGCGGGGCAGTACAGCTCGTAGGCTGTAACGTCGTTGCAGTCGAAGTATAAGGAGAAGGTATACGTCTCGCCGGCGGGCAGCCGGTAGCGGGTATCGCCCAGATAAACGGTGATCATAAAGGCGAAGGCCTGACCGTTTTCACCGTCCCGGTTGCCGTACTCGTAGCGGAACCACAGGAGGGCTTCGTTGTCCTCCGCGCCCCTGTTGGCATTCAGGACGTTCAGCTTTTGCAGCATATCCGACAGGGTAGCCGGGGACAGGGTCAGTTCTTTTTCGTTGTAGATGACGAGGGGCTTGTTGGCGTTAACGATCTGGGTCAGCACCTCCGGCGTGATGCCCACATTATAAATGCTGCCGACCTTGTCATAGCGCCAGTCCACGCCCAGCTCCAGCCTGTCGCGGCCGTCCATATTGCGCAGGCTCTTGATGACCATGTACTGCAGGGGGTCGCCGTTCCAAGCGCTGCCCTCGCCCCAGCGGTCATAGTCGCCGATGTTGTCGCCGTAGCCGTCCGCGTCACCGCCGCTCTGCCCGCCGCCCACGGACACGGTGAAGGGGGAGAAGCTGTCCGTCTCGAACACGATGCCCTGGGGCTCGTAGCGCCCGATGATCTCGTTGCGGAAGTTGTAGTTGGCGTCGAAGTGCCTGACGATGATGGTAGGCAGCTCGTCGGCACTCTTGCCCTTCACGTCGTCCGCATAGGTCATGCCGAAGCAGTGGTAGGGGATGTACACGGTCTTGGTGCCGCCCTGATCGTTCAGAAGGTGCAGGTCGAAGAACTGGGTCATGCCGTTGCCGGTCTGGGGATAGCGGTCGCAGATCAGCTCCATGCCCTCTGCACCCACCAGAGCGGGGGCGTTGACCTCGCCGCGGGTATTGAGGTCATCCAGCATATCCGCCGTTTCGACGCTGGTCAGCCGGGTGCGGTTCATGAAGTCATCGTTCTGACCGTACACATAGCTCATGCCGATCAGGTTCTTGTCCGCGTCCCACCAGGCGACGGTCAGGCCGCGGTGGTTGCTGGAACCGGACAGACAGACATCAATGCCGGGCAGGTGAACCACCTGTGTCCGCACCAGCTCCAGCGACCGCTCGTTGACGCGGTTGCTGTCAGTCACGGGGTACTTTTCGAAGCTCTCCAGAGAAGCCAGAATATCGGAAGCCTCGCTCTTTCCCATGATACGGGGGTCGCGGTTGCCGTCGTCATGATTGGCGGAGAAGTACACCGCGCCCTCCGGCGGGGTGGGGGTGATGCGGGTGTTCAGCAGTGTGGACGCGTCGGGCAGCTCCCGGCCGCTGTGGGACACATGGAAGCAGCCCGTTGTCTCGTCATAGGTGACGCCGATGCCGCTGCTGCTGAGCTGCGCCGTGTCCAGACCCAGAGAGGTCACGGGCGCGGCCGTGACACCATCCTTGGAGATATAGCGGTAATACGGCATTTTGTCGTACTGGTATACCGCCAGATTCTGGAGAAGGCTTGTGTTGTCCGTATCGTTATACCATGTGACCTCGTACAGCTCATCAACGCCTCGGCCATTGGCGTTCGGCCATGTCCACACGCCAACGCCGGAAAATGTCTCCTCGCCGTTGCCGCTGTTCAGGCGGACATAGCTCTTAAAGTGATACCCGTCGGGCGCCATAGCATCCCAGCGGATGCGGCCAAGCTCGATGGGGTCGCCGGAGGTGGGTATGCCGTTATCGGGGAACAGCTCGAGCTTGCCGTCGCTGAAGCTGGCCTCCCAGCCGGTAACGCCGCTCATAAAGGTGAAGCCGCTTTTCAGCTTCTCGGCGGGGATGGGCTTGGCCACGTTGTAGTGGGTGTTTACCACGAACTCCTGCTGCACCTCGACGGTCAGAATGACCAGCTCCTTGCGGAGAACAGTGCCGCTGTCGTCGCCCCAAACGACGGCGATGAAATGCTTGTTGAAGGCATCCGTGGGCGCGATGGTCGCCTGACCATCGATCCGGTTCACCGTGCCCACCGGCACACTGCCGCCCGACCAGCGGACGCCGTTGTCCATATTGAAATTGGCTGCGTCCACATGACCGCTCTCGTTGATGACAGACGCGGGGCTGCCGTTGAAGCTGAAATCCTTCGCGCGGGTGTATTCGCCCTTGGCGGTCATTCTGATCTGCAGATTCAGCGAGTTGCTGTCCGCTGACATGTTGTGGAACGCGTCTGCCCAGTGGTTGCCCTTGTCGAACTGGGGCAGCAGCACCACGTGCAGCTCGCCGGTGGCATTGTTATATGTATAGGTGTAGTCCTCGCCCTCCACCAGACCGGCGGGGAACACGAAATTCGGGTTCTCAGGTGCCTGAAAACCGCTGTCCCACAGCGCCTGACACGAGTTGGTGAAGCTGTTGCCGCCGGACGTTTCAAGATTACGCTCCGTGCGGAACAGCAGCTGTGTAAAATTGTAGATCGCACCGCTGTCATTATGTTTGCCGCCCATCGTTTTTTGCAGTGCAGCGCGAACGCCCTCGGGCAGATCATAGTACTGCTTAAGCATGGTTGGCGTGTCCGTTCCCTGAGGCGGCACCAATGTGCCTGTTCTGCCATCAACGCCGATTTTCCCCTCGTAAAACGCACGGGCGGACGATTTATCATCCGATGTGTAAGCGACAGTTTCCAAGCTCAGCATGTAGACTAACCGCCAAATGTCACGCCGGTTATTATAGACAGATTCGACGGTATTCTGGTCAAGCGCCAGAAATGCCGATCGCATGGCGCAGGCCGCCGCGTATGCCAGCGTGCCCTCCGTCAGGTGCTCGAAGGGCGTGGCCTCCGCGCCGCAGTTCGTCCAGCCGTCCGCGCTGTCGGCGGACGTGCCCTCCGGCGCGGCGTACAGGTGCCATTCGCCCCGGCTCCCGTCCGGGCCATTCCACCAGAAGCGCCAGACGTAGCTCCCGTCGTTCCACGTGAACGGATGGGAACTGTCAAAGAAGCTCTCGGAGACCCCCTCCGCCGGGGCGGCGGCGTCCTCGCCGTCTGCCCACACCGCTGTGGGCAGCAGGCTCAGCGCCATGACCAGCGCCAGCAGAAGACTGATCACTTTCTTCATGCTTACTCCCTCTCTTTCCGTGTGCTGAAATGCACATATATATTGGTACATCGTCATCATAAACCAGACGAAATGCAAAAACAATTAGCTGGCTGCATAGTGTTTTGGCTTTATTTGTACGAATGAGCAAAAGCGAGGAGGAAAAGTCGGGGGAAATGACAGGGATTTTCTGCTTGCTATTGGCATGCTGGCGGGCTATAATGAACATAAGACTGGGTACAGTGGGCTTTGCTGCGCCCGCAGGGAGGGAGAAAGATGCAAAAGAGAGTTATAAGTGGGATACTGGCCTTGGCGCTGGTGCTGACGCTGACGCTGACCTTGGCGCAGGCGGATGTCCGCGTGGAGTTGGACGGCATCGACGGCGGCAGTGCCTCCGTGACTGTGCCGGAGGACGACAGCGCCGCCCTGCTGGAGGGGTATCTCTATCAGGTGAACGGGCTGGATGTGCCGGAGGTCGTCAAGGCGGAGAGCAGCGGGAATACCGCGTCCCGCCCGGCGACGTACGCCGTGGCGCTGAATGATGTCACGAACAATATTTACCGCCGACTTGTTCCGGAGATAAAGAAGATCGCGGCGGGCGAGAGTGCATCCGCAACAATTGTGATCACGGATATGCCGATCACCTATACGCAGGAAGTCTTGGGACATATTACCATTATAGAGGGCGGTGCACTTTCCAAAGCAGCCAGTGCAAAGATAGACGAACTGTTTGGCGCTGATGTCAATCACGACGCGTTGCTGAGTAAGTTGCTGGCGAATATGCCCTATGAGCTGTACTGGTTCGATAAGACCAATGGAATGGCGATAAGCTACGGCATCGAAGCAGACGAAAATACTGTGACGATACCGTATATTGCGGTCGGATTCTGTGTGGCGGACGCCTACCGTGATACCACAAAGTATGCGGTAAACGAGAAAGGCGAGACGATTTTAGATGAGGACAACAATCCTGTGCCTGACTATACGGCGATAGACACCACCAAGACCGGCGCGGCCAGGACAGCGGCGGCCACGGCTGCTCAGGTGGTGGCGAAGAACCAGAGCAAGGGCACCTACGGCAAGCTGGTGGCCTACGCGGATTACATCAAGAACGCCGTTTCCTATAACTACGCGGCGGCGGATAAGAACAACAACTACCCCTACGGCGACCCGTGGCAGCTGATCTATGTGTTCGACGGTGATGATACTACCAACGTGGTGTGCGAGGGCTATTCCAAGGCGTTCAAGTACCTGTGCGACCTGACGTGGACAGGCAGCGACCCGGAGGTGGCCTGCTATCTGCCCACGGGCACCATGGACGGCGGTACGGGAGCAGGCGACCACATGTGGAATATCGTGTCCATCGGCGGTGCCAACTACCTGACGGACATCACCAACTGTGACAGCGGTACCACCGGTGCGCCGGATCAGTTGTTCCTCTGCGGCGCAGAGGGCAGCGTGGATGCGAGCTATGCGGCCGCTACGACCAATGGTACAGTGACGTATGTGTACGACCAGAACACGAAGGACATCTACGATCAGGAGCTTGTCCTATCCGAAACCAAGTATTCGCCACTGGCCTTCTCCCTGGATCAGCTGACGGCGCTGGCGCGCTACGCGGCGGGCATCACCACGGACAAATCCGCCGCCATCGACGTGAACAAAGACGGCATCATCAGCGCCGCCGACCTGACGGCCATGGCGCAGAACCTTGCCTCATAACTGGGATGAATCAATTGGCGTTTAGCGGTACATTTTGCGCCGCTGTTGACGCATTTGCGGCAGTTGTGGTTGACACAGCCGCCGCAATGGGATATGATGTGAGAAAGAAAGGGGGATGTGTGTGCGCAAGCTGATTTGCGCCATTCTGAGCGTGCTACTGCTGCTGGGCACTGCGGTCACGGCGTGGGCGGAGGATACGGCCACGCTGACCATCACACCGGACAAGACCGAGGTGACGGCCAACGGCAGCGCTGTGCAGGTGAAATTCACCATAACGGTGACGCCGCCGGAGGGCAGGGAGCTGGGCGTGTTCAGCTTCCGGCTGAAACCGTCCGGTGGCATGACGCTGCCGGGGAGCTTCAAGGAAAACGGCGAATCGGTCATCACCTATGCGGCCAACGACCTGCCATACGATGTGACCACCGGCAAGGGCGTGTTCCGGACGTATGAGTACACGCCGGGCAGCTGCTTCTTTGCCGCTGTCGGCTCCACGGAGAGCAACCGCATGACGGCCAGCGCGGAGATCCTGACTATCACCGCCACGATCCCGGCGGGCAGCACCGGAACCTTCACGCTGGACGCGGAATTTGTGGCTGCGCCTGACGGCTCCGGCGCGACCTATACGCCCAAGGTGGACAGCACGCCGGTGACGGTGAAGGGAACCGGCGGCACGGGTACCTCCGGCAGCTCCGGCGACACGGAGAAGCCGGAAACCGGCGGCACCGCATCCGGCGAAACGTCGGATGTGACTGACAAGCCGGATGCGCCGCAGGGGAATTTGCCTGCGGCGGCGGGTGACCCGCAGGTGGTCATCAGTCCCGCGCCCGGCGCGGCTGACGCGTCTGTGCCGGACACGGCGCAGACGGGCGGCGCCGGTACGAGGATAGCGGCCATCGTGCTGGGCGTGCTGGCGGCAGCGGGCGCTGTGTGCCAGCTGGTCATACCCGGCGGGCTGGGACGGCTGTTCCGCAGGGACGGCCGCAGCAAATGAGTATCTATGATAGTACACATAGGAGAGTAAGGAGGAGTTGCATGAAAAAAGTACTGTCACTGGTTTTGTCGCTGGTGATGCTGCTGGGTCTGGTGGTGCCTGTTTCCGCAGAGGACACCATATTCGAGGGCAACGGCACGCTGAAAGACAAAACCGCCGCCTTTACCATAGAGGCGGACAAGACGACCCTCTACGATAATGGGGGAGAGCAGATCGTCAGGTTCCACATCTATGCGGAGAGCAAGGCCAACGTGCCCATCCGGGCGTTCCAGTTCACGCTGGAGCCGTCGGCAAACCTGACGCTGGCCACGGAGCTGGCGGCAGATAATGCCGGGTTCAACTATGCGTACCAGAACACGGGTAAGCTCATCAATAGCCCGAGCAATATGGATGGTATGTATAGACGGTTCGAGTACACGCCCGATAGCCGCTATTTCGGCGCTGCGGGCACGGATGAGGGCAAAGGCATTACCGAAGAAAAGACCGAGATCATGACCATCATGGGCAAGGTCAACGGCGTGGACGACTACACGCTGTCCATGACCGGCGTGGTGGCCGGCAACGGCGACGCACCGGACAAGGTGACCCAGAGCTTCACCAGCACGGTGGCGGGCGCCACGGTGACGGTGAAGCCCGAGAACGAGCGGCCGCAGCCGAACCTGTCTCTGACACTGAGCACAGGCAAGGTCAAGGTGGGCGACACGTTCACCGCCACACTGACCAACAAGGGCATGACGGTGAGCAGCTTCATTGCCCAGTTGGAGTTCGACAAGGAAATGCTGGCGGTCACAAAAATCGAGCAGCTCGGAGGTTTTGCAAAGCTGGCTGCTGGCGCCACCATAGACCCGGTTCTTTCGACGCCTGACGAGGCGAATGATAGAAGCTTAGTTGGTGTGGGCTTTGTTCGCGGGAGCGATAAGACGCATGAGGCGGGCGAGTTCCTACGGGTGACGTTCCAGGCCAAGGCTGCCGGCAACACGGCAATCAGCCTGCATGAGGATTCTGACGGCGCGGACGGCTATCGCGGCGATGCCAAGAGCGGTACCGTGACGGTGGAAGCGGCAGCTGTTACAGGGGTGACGGTCACGGCATATCCGGAGTCTCTGGCAAGCGCGTATAGTGTCAATGGCCAGACGGTCGCAGTGACCTATGACAAGCCCTGCAAGGTCGGCTATCTGGGGAGCGATGGCAAGTATGTAGCTATCCCCGCTGTTGCCAGCGGCAGCAGCTACGCGTTCACCGCACCTGACGGCGTCACCGAGGTCGTTTTGGTAATCAAGGGCGATGTTAATGGTGATGGCGAGATCAAGAAAAGCGATATTACCAGACTGAATGCTGCTTTTTTGGGAAAGACCTCTGCTACTGCAGTTCAGCAATTTGCTGGGGACATAGTTGAGGATGGCGGAATCAAAAAGAGTGACATTACTCGATTGAACGCCACTTTCCTTGGAAAAACGGCACTTACATGGTAAAAAATTAGACGACTATCCTGTTGACGAAATTGCAGAAAGGAATGAAAGCTGTGAAAGAAATGAAAAGAATTATCTCAGCAGTTATGGCAGTAGTCCTTTGCCTGAACCTTTGTTTTTCGACGGCATGGGCAGAAAATTTGAACACGGCAGTCAAGACAACTCTTGATGTGTCGACACTGGAGGTCAAGGATGTTGACCAGACAGTTGCGTTGACTATCGAGATGGAGAAAGACATTGTAATAGACGGATTTGGCGGACAACTCTATTGGCCGCAGGAAATAAAGTTGACCTCCATCAGCAATGAGGAGCTGGGACTTACTGGGGGCGACTACAACCTTGCAAACGGAAAGTTTGGTTGGAGTTCTCCCGATGCAGAAAATCAGAACTTCAAGTATATTATTACGGCAGTTTTTACTGTTCCTGCTAATACAACTGCGGGGACTTATGAGATTGGCGTGAAAGATCTTGAAATTACATGCGATTATGGTACGCCGTATGATGATGCGAAAGCGCTCGCTGCGTCTTCTACTCTCACCATCTCCGGCGGCGTGACGCCTCCCGCGCACACCCACGACCTGAAAAAGGTGGACGCCAAGGCTGCTACCTGCACCGAGGACGGCAACATTGAGTACTATCAGTGCAGCGATCCTACCTGCGGCAAGCTGTATAAGGATGCCGCTGGCACGCAGGAGATTACCAAGGACGATACCATCATCAAGGCCGGTCACAAGTACGGCAACCTGATCGCTGAGGTTTCCGCCACCTGCGGCAAGAACGGCGTGAAGGCACACTATGAGTGCTCTGTCTGCCATAAGAATTTCGACACCAATTTTGATGAGCTGACCGATCTGGTCATTCCCGCTACCGGTAATCATATCTGGGAGCTGGTCGAAAAAGAAGTAGAGGATGCCACCACGCACACGAAGAAGTGCAAGGTCTGCGGCATGACTGAGGAGGAAACCCACGACAAGTGCCCGGCGATTATCCAATCGAATGGACATCCAATGATGACTACCACTGGCACCAGTTCGCCTGCGGCACCATTATGAACAAGGCTGCACATACGTGGAATGAGGGCGTTGAGACTACGCCCGCCACCTGCACCACAGCCGGCGTGAGGACCTTCACCTGCAATGTGTGCAAGGCGACCAAGACCGAGCCGATCCCCGTGATCGCCCACAAGTACGAGTGGAAGCATGACGAAACCAACCACTGGCAGGAATGCTCCGTGTGCCATGACATCATCGACAAGGCCGAGCACACCTATGCCTCCCACAAGTGCGAAGACACTGCCACCTGTACCAAAGCCGGGTGCGGCTATGTGAAGCCCGCCGGTCAGCACAATTGGGATGAGGGAAAGGTGACCACGCCTGCCACCTGCACCACGGATGGCGTGAAGACCTACACCTGCAAGGTGTGCAGTGAGACAAAGACCGAGCCGATCAAGGCATCGGGGCATAGCTTGACCAAGGTTGAGGCGGTTGCCGCTACCTGCACCGAAGGCGGCAATAACGAGTATTACACTTGCAGCGTCTGCAAAAAGGTGTTCAAGGCTGATAAGACCACCGAGACAACCGTGGCCGACGAGACGCTGGCGGCTCTGGGTCACAAGCTGACCAAGACCGACGCCAAGGCTGCCACCTGCACCGAGCCCGGCAACAGCGAGTACTACACCTGCGGTAACTGCGGCAAGTTCTTCTCCGACGCGGACGGCAAGAACGAGATCGCCAAGGACAGTTGGGTGATCAAGGCTTTGGGTCACGACTTCACGGGCGCGTGGGTCAATACGGACGCTGCCGGTCACTACCACAAGTGCACCCGCTGCGATGCGACTGACACGGTGGTCAAGCACACCTACAGCGGCAAGCCCTGCACCGATGCGGACAACTGCACTGTTTGCGGCTATGTAAAGGCGCCCGGTGTCCATGCCTGGGGCGCGGCTGAGTATAAGTGGAGTGACGACTACAAGAGCTGCACAGCCACTGTCAAGTGCACCAATTGCGAAGCGGTGGAGACGGATGTCGCTTTTATCGGTATAAGCACTACCCCCGCCACCTGCACAGTGGATGGCAAGACCGTCTACACGGCGACTTTCAGCAGCAATCTGTTTACCACCCAGACCAAGGAAGTGACCATCGAAAAGCTGGGTCACACCTATGGCGCACCTGTGTGGAGCTGGAGCGAGGACGGCAAGACCGCCACGGCGACCTTCACCTGCACCCGCGAGGGCTGCACGGCTGAGACGACCGGCCATGCCCAGACCGTGACCGCCACGGTCAGCGGCAAGCAGAATGTCGCGCCCACCTGCACCGACAAGGGCACCACCACCTACACCGCTAAGGTGACCTTTGAGAAGAAGGATTACGCCGACACCAAGGACGTACAGGACATCCCCGCTCTGGGTCACAAGCTGACCAAAACTGCGGCCAAGGCTGCCACCTGCACCGAGCCCGGCAACAACGAGTATTGGACTTGCAGCGTCTGCAAGAAGGTATTCAAGGCTGACAAGACCACCGAGACTACCGTGGCCGCTGAAACGCTGGCCGCTCTGGGTCACAAGATGACCAAGACGCCCGCGAAGGCTGCTACCTGCGTGGCAGAGGGCAACAACGAGTACTACACTTGCAGCGTCTGCAACAAGGTATTCAAGGACGAGCAGGGCAACACCCTGACCACCGTGGCCGCTGAGACGCTGGCCAAGGATCCCGCCAACCACACCGGCGGCACCGAGCAGCGCGGCGCTGTGGCGGCGTCCTGCATGACCGCTGGCCGCACGGCTGACACCTACTGCAAGGGCTGCGGCAAGCTGACTAAGGCGGGCGATCTTATCCCGCCCACCGGCGTACACAACTACAAGGACGGCGTCTGCACCACTTGCGGCAGCAAGCAGCCTGCGGATAACGCTACCATCAAGGCCGCGATCGAGAAGGTCGTTGCGGATGTGAAAGAGGCTGTCGAAGAAGTTCTGGATAAGGCAATTAAGAACGAAACCGATGCGAATACCAAAAAGATTCTGGAGAAACTGAAGGGCTATGTCAGCGGCAGCAGCCGTAGCAAGCTGCAGGCGGTCTACAGCGTGACCATGAGCTTGAACAACCAGGATCTTGACAAGGGCGATTCTCTGGCTGACGGTCAGAACGTGACCATCGCCATCAGCGAGGAGACGTACAACGCGCTGAGGTCCGGCGCGAAGATCGTGGAGAGCTATCTGGACAAGGACGGCAACGCCCAGACCAGAGAGATCAATGCCACGCTGAAGCAGGTGGGCGGCGGCTACACCGTCACCTTCGCTTCCGACAAGACGGCGGTCTACGGCCTGATGACCAAGACCAGCAGCGGCGGCAGTTCCGGCTCCGGCAGCTCCTACACCTCCGGGCAGTCCTTCACCACCGATCTGCCCGCCGACAGCATCAACAGGGTGACTGTTAATGGCAAGAAGCTGGACAGCAAGTACTACACCGTCAGCAGCAATGGCAGCGGCAGCATCGTGACGCTGACCGATGCGTATCTGGCCACCCTGAAGGCCGGCAAGTACACGGTGAAGATCGAGAACAAGACCCATGTGAGCACGGGTACGTTCACCATCAAGGCGGATGGCACCCTGTCCTCCCCCAAGACGGCGGACGCCGGTATCGCGCTGTACGCGATGTTGGCCGTCAGCTCCCTGATGGGCACCGCTGTGGTCAGCAAGAAGCGCCGCAAGGCATAAAGCAATAACGCGCAATACCAAACCTTGAGCAGAGGGACGGTTCGGGTCAGTCCCGAACCGTCCCTTTTTTGACAATTTCCAGATTCTGCCTGATTTTCGCCCTGCGGGGCGCTGAACGGCAGAGCGACTGAAACGAGAGCATGGAGAGCATGGGCAAACGAACAGAAAAAAGCGGTGGCCAGCGCCACTGGATCTATTACGCGGCGCTGGCCGCGGCGGTCATCGTGCTGGCGGTGGCCGCAGTCATGCTGCTGCGCGGTCGGGGTTCCCCCAAGGAGCTGCGCGGCACGTGGATCTACGACAGCACCACGGAGTACACGTTCGATGGCGAAAAGAGCGGCGCCATGCGCGTGCAGGGCACGGATTACGCATTTGCCTACCGTGTCCGCGGCAGCGTGGTGACGCTGACCTTTGAGCACGACGCCATTGAAACGGCCAACTACCGGTTCAAGGTGGACGGCGACACGCTGGTGTTGGCCGGAGAGGAGGGCACCAGCGGCGGCGTTTATCAGCTGCTGCGGCTGCCGGATGAAGAGTAAGCATCGGGCGAAGCCCGGAGCGACAGAAAAAATCAACACAAAGGGGAGAATTGTTTGATGAGAAAATGGCGGATAAAAAGCCGGAAGATTCTGGCGACACTGCTGGCAGCGGTCATGCTGCTGGTGATGATCCCCACCACGCTGGTGGATACGGCGCTGGCGGCTAACTATGTGACGGACAAGGACGGGAATACGTATTTCTGGAGCGAGCAGGGTCTGCGGGAGCTGATCGCAGCCGATCCGGACGGCTATGTCTGCTTTGCAAAGAGCGCGGCGCAGCTGGAGGACAGCAATGCCACGCTGACGATTGCCTCCGACCTGACCATACCTAAGGACTTTGGCGTCTATATGGGTGAAGGCCGGCTGGAGGTATCATCTGGCAAGACGCTGACGGTGGAAGGCCAGCTGGAGGCAGGCTATGACAAGGTGAGCGGCAGTATCGTTGCCACTGAGGGCGCTACGTATTACCTCTTCAGCGAGGCGTCCACCGGCGCGCAACTGACTGCTGATCTGCAGAAGCTCGGCGCTGCGGCTGCCGTGGACAAGAGCGGCGCGAAGTACAGCGCCTATATTATCGGCGATGTGACCGTCAGCGGTGATTTGACCGCGCCGGCCAAGGTAGAGCTGTTCCTTGGCAGAGAGCGGGCACTAACCGTGACCGGTAAGCTGACGGTGGAGAGCAGCGCGTATGTCTATGCGACGGAGGCGTTGACCGTAGGCTCCATGGAGGTCAAAGCGGACAGCGCTGTTGACGCCTACGGCGGCATTCGTTACGGGAGTACACTCACCGTTAACGGAAGTGTGCAGCTTTGGGACAAGTCCTTCGGTACCGGTACAACGTCTACCATCACGATCGGTGCGGGCGGTAAGCTGATGAACGGCTATGAGGCCATTACCATCGCTGACAGATGGTATATCGGCGATAATGCGACTGTCGACAATAGCGGCAGTCTGGTCGTTCCGGTGGAGCATCGCGGCGATCTGGCGGGGAAAAAGAACGTACCCGGCAATATCTACAGCGTGAAAATGCTGACGGACACCGAGGCATCCCGTCCCGGTGCGCTGCAAAGTGCCATGGCCGCCTTTGACAGCGTCAGCGGCAAGGCGGAGAATGAGTATTTTAATGTGGTAGTGCGCAATGCACAGCTGCGGCAGCCCCTGCAGTTCACGCTGCCGGAGGATTTGACTGTGGGCGGCACCGTGGACGGCATTTCCTTCCTGCAGCTGGCGCCTCCGGCGAATACGGAGAGCTTCTTCCCCTCGGTGACGCTTCCGGCGGGCAAGACGCTGACCGTGGCGGCAGGAAGAACCTTGTCCTCCAATGTACCGGTGACGGTCAACGGTACGCTGGTGCTGCCGGAGGGCGGTATGGTCGATGGCATCTACCCCACCGCGACGTTCAATGGCGGCCTGCAGGTAAACGGTACGGTCAATAGCTGCGGCGGGGTGACGGTCAACGGCGATATGACCGTTGCGGCGGGCGGTACCTTCCGCCAGCGGTACGGCAGCCTGACCGTCAACGGCACCCTGACAGTGAACGGCACGCTGGATCTGGCGGAGACGAATTTCACCGTCAAGGGAACCTATGTCAAGGGCGAGAACGCCACGGTCAATATGGACGAAAAGGTCAGCGTTGACTATCAGGTTAAGACGGAGTTCAACAGGGACGCGATCCTGGCGGCGTTCGCGCAGGAGAACGTCAGCACCGTTACCGTTGAGGTAAACGAGGACGTGACGCTGACGGAGGATCTGACGATCCCCCAGAAAAAGACATTGGTCATCGAGGGATACGGTACTCTGACCATCGCGCCCGGCGTGACGTTGGCACTGAAAGAGTATATCCGGGGTGAGAACGAGGCTCCTCCGACAGGTACCATGGGCGGCAGGATCGAATGCAGCGCACCGTTGGTGATAAGGGGTACGCTGGATGTGAGAGCAGAGGCGTGTCTGAATCCAGAAACCGTTACAGTGGAGAATGGCGGCAAGCTGATCGTGCAGGCAAATGGTGAATACAATTCCTGGTACGGGAGTTTTACCGTAAAGGCCGGCGGCCATGTGACCAACAATGGGTGGATATCCTTCGGCGAGGATAGTGCCATCGCAGTAGAGGGCGATTGGGCGGCTGCGTGGACACAGGGCAACGGTGCGGAAGCGAACAAAAATGTGGCGGCTCGCTTGGAGCAGGGCGACAACGCCGATCAGAAGATACAAAAAGCGCTGGCCGATATCAACGCCAGTACGCTGCCAGACTTCTTCTCTTACACGGTGCCCGTTTACCGCGAGGATAGCGGGGAGCGTATCGAGCTGACGCAGGATCTGACCATTCCGGCCGGTGTGGAGCTGGCATTTTCCAGCGAGGGCGCGACGACCTATATTGCTGAGGGGGCTGCGCTGACCGTACAGGGTATCCTGTACAGCAACGACCCGTTCACCGTTGACGGCAAACTGACCGTCAGCGCGAATGGATGGGCCACTGTGTGGAACAACCTTCTGGTGGGCGGCACGCTGACCATCGACGAGGACGGCCGGATGTATTGCCAGTATCTGACCGATGAAAACGAGCAGGGTAAGGCCGGTACGATCGTCAATAACGGCTCCCTGGCCGCCGAGCAGTTCGACCTGAAGCACAACGAAGTGGACATCGGCGGCGGCGGGGACGATGGAAGCAAGGTGGTTCGCAGTCTTGAAGCGCTGAAATCGGCGCTGGCAGAAGGCGGACAGATCAACTATCGCGGCACCGAGCTGACCATCAGCGAGGATTTGACCATCCCGGAGAACGTTAATCTGACCATCAACGTGACCACCTTTACTGTCAACGAGGGCGTGACCCTGACCAACAAGGGCAACGTGTGGCTGCACGGCGATGCGTACCTGTACGGAAAACTGGATGTCAGTAATGAAAGTGGCTACTTCGGGGGCTACGGCGTTGTCAAAGCAGGCGGCGAGGACAACCTCGTCGGGGACGAATATGGCAACCGGCAATTCAACTGGACGGCACGTATTTCCAAAGAGGGCACAAGCGAAACGCTGACGCAGGAGGAGCTGACGGCGGCGGGAGCCAGTACATTGGCGAACAGGATTGAAATAGATCTTGGCAGCCAGACCACGCTGACGCTGGCAGACGGTCTGGAGATCAGGGACAAGAATGTGTACATCTGGGGCGCCAATGCCGCGAAGGTCGTGGTGAACGGCACTCTGTCGGTTTGGAATTACCTGAATCTGGATGCGCCCATGACGGTGAACGGCACGGTGAATGTATACGACAGCGTATACGCGAGTAGAGATATCACCGTGAGTACCGGCGGCAAGCTGCATGTGCACAATTATTACAATGAAAGCGAGCACCGCCAGTGGACAGGCAGCGTGGAGTTCGAAAGTAATGCATGGATCGCGCTTCCGGAGGGCGCCGCCATGGGCGATTATGTGATCGTGGATGAAGGATGCACATTAGTCGTGCAGAAATATATCGCAGCCAGTGAACTGGAGGAAACGCTGCGTAATTGTGCAGACGGCCGGTGCTACACTATTCAGGTAGACAATAATCAATCGCAGAGCGAGAAGCGGCCGCTGTATATTACTGCGGGTACGACTGTAACGATACCGGAAAACGTGACAGTGCTGATACCTGATTATAATATCGGGGGCTTCAGCGAGCTCGTTATCGGTGCCGCTGATGAAAACGGCACAAAGGGCGAACTGGTCGTTAACGGTCGGCTGGAAGTTGATGTGTCTGCGCGGGTAGAGGGTACTTTGACTGTGAACGGAAGCGCTCGATTTGGCAATGGATATGAGGTGCGGGCCAACGGTGCGATGTTGGTCAATGCCGGAGGCGAAATGGAGATCACCGGCAAGCTCACCGGCACAGGCACCATCACCAACAACGGTACGCTGACGGCCAATGAGAAGGCGGTGGGTACGGTGATCGGCGGCAGCGGCAAGACCACGATCTACAACACCCGGCTTGAGGCATCCAATATGGCGGAGCTGAAGGCGGCGCTGAGCAGTCTGGATGGCTCCGCAGAGTGGCAGACCATCTTCCTGTGCCGCAGCGCCATGGATGACGCGGATCCCTATTTCGTTATTGACGAGGATATCACCGTTCCGTCCGGCGTGGAGCTGCATATGGACGAGATGCGATCCAGTAACTTCCGGGGGCTGACCGTGGCGGAAAACGCGAAGCTGACACTGGGCGGCGAAATGCATATTTGGCCGGAGGAAGGCGTAACGGTGTATGGCACAATGGAGACGCTCGGCGGCCAGGCGCAGGATGGCAATTGGCAGCAGGGCGGCTACCTGAAAACAGGTGTTCTGACGGTGGAAGTGAACGCACGGTTTATCAATGGGGGCAACACCAGCCTTCACATTGCCGACAGGAAGACAGACGGGTTCCTGACTGTCAAGGGAACGATGGAAAACAAAGGAGAGCTTTCCTGCCAGACGGCAATGCATAGCGGCGTGACCTTTGTCAACGATGGCAGCTTTTCCGTGACCTTTGCATTACAAATCTCCGAGGGCAGCACGATTCAGAATAATAGATATATGCAGTACGGTGACTGCGATGCGTTGGATAAGATCGTGAACAGCGAAGGGGCTACTATCCACTGGCAGAAGTATGTGACGACTATCGCGGAGCTGCGGGCGCTGCTGACGCGGACGGAGAACGGAACGGCCACTCTGGAATTGCGAGAGGACTGCACGCTCAACGAAGAACTGACGGTTCCGGGGAACATAGAGCTGGTACTTGCGGCAGATCATGGACAGACTCCCACGCTCACCGTATCGGAGGGTGTGACGCTGTCTGCGAACGGTCAGCTGAACATTCAGGACTCCGCGACCCTCGTTGTCAACGGTACGCTGGCGACGTGCAATAACGTGCAGGTGAATGGTGCGCTTCTCATCAGCGAAAGCGGTGTGTGGAAACAGAAGAACAGCGCGAGTGTCAACAACGACGGCGCCAGCATCACCATCAACGGCGCACTCGAGCAGAGCGAGTCAGGGGTCGAGCTGACGAGCTGGCGGAATGGTAAGATCATCTTCGGCGCCAACGCCCACTGGAACGAGGTGGGCACGATCAGCAGTCGCGAAAGCAGCACGGCCATCACCGGCTTTGATACCGGCAAATATAAGCTGAGCACCAATGATGGGATTAACTACTACCTGGAGCGCATATCCAGCGGCGGCGGTTCCGGCGGCGGCGGTTCCGGCGGCGGTGAGACGAGCACCATCGGCGATGTGAACGGCAACGGCGTGGTGGATCAGGCCGACTTGGTGGCGCTGGCGCGCTTCATGGCGGGCATTGACGATCTGGAGGATACTACCAGAGCGGACATCAACGGCGACGGCATCTATTCTGCTGCCGACCTGACGGCGCTGGCGCGTATGCTGGAAGCGCAGCAGGGCACGCAGACGGCTGACGCGGACGAGAACGGCGCACCGGTGGACACCGGCGCGGAGCTGAACGCAGATGCGCAGGACACCGTCCAGACGGAGGACGGCGGCGCGCCCGTGGAGCCTGCGCCTGCGGTGGACGATGTGCCGAAAACCGTTGAGGAGCCTGTGACCGATGAGGAGCCTCAGACGGAAGCGGGGGAGCAGGTCGCCTGAGAAAAAACGCATAAGAAGTCGGGAGCGGAGCGCATCCGCGCTCCGCTCCCGGCTCTCACGGTATGGCAGAGAAATACAGACAACAGGAGGGTTCGCGATGAAAAAGAGATTCTTTGGCGCGGCGATGGCGCTGCTGATGCTGGCAGCTCTGCTGCCGGCGCAGGTAGTCGGCGCGGAGGACACGGAAACCGGCGGCGTGGCCATAAGCGAGCAGAGCGGAGAGAGCACGCCGTCCAGCCGTGGCACCATTTCGCCGCCGGATGCCACGGTAATTGCCGCGCTGGTGTACGAAGATCCGCAGGAGGTCGATGTGACGGACGGTATGTATTCCTTCGACGGGTTTGCCGAGGGGCACTATTCCATCAGTGCCAAAAAGGAAGGGTATGTGTCCTATGAACAGCCGGACTTCTACTTCACGGAGGGCAGTGAGCTGCCGAGCATCGAGCTGGTGAAGGTCGGCAAGATCAACGGCGGCTCCGGTGATGTGAGCGTCACCGATCTGGCCTGCCTGTTCGAGTACCTGTCCACGGGCCATTACTCCGGCGCCATTACCGACTGGCATTACATACAGGCGGTGGCCGATGTGAACGGCGACGGCGAGCAGAACATTCTGGATTATCAGCAGCTGTACGGCATGATAAAGGCGGCTGCGGCGGAGAAGCCGGAGGAAGAAGGGCAGACCACCACCACTCCCTTCAGCGGCAGACTGGTAAAGGCGGGAACCTTCGAGGCGGTCGATGTTCCGTCTGACGCGCAGCTGGCGGTCACAAAGCGACCGTCTAAGCAGGAGACGACGGCCAGCGGCACGGCATTGCGCGGCTATCCGGACAGATTCCAGATAACGGGATTTGCGCCGATGTACGCCTGTGATGCGTCCGTGGCGGACTATGTGCTGCTTAACGGCTCGGCGGTGAGGGCGTATCTGAGCACCAGCACGGCCTTTGCCAACGGAACGACGGCCATTGCGAGCACGTTGATCAAAGGCGTGGATGTCGATGATGCGACATGCGGCGAGTACACGGAGGACGTGCTGCTTATCAACGGGAAGTGCTACGCTGTGGGCGGTACGGAGGCGGCCATGTGGAATGGCAAGGGCATCCTGTACACGCCGGTGGAGGCGCAGCCCCTTCCGCACAAGCTGGCCAACGATGACGGTACGCCCTGCACAGGCGCAAAGCTGACCTATGACACCAGCGGAAACGCAACAGCCATTTCCTGCGCGGCGTGCGGAAAGATATTTGGACTGTCCCGGCAGCTTCCGGCCAGCTATTTTGGCCAGATCGTACAGGTGACGGTGAACGGGACTACCTATTTTGTTTTGGTGTCGCCGGGAACCAGCAGCGGGACGACGACCGGGACGACGACCAGCCCCAAAACAGGCTGATAACGGATGACCAGCGCCCATGAGGGGATCGACCTTGTGGGCGCTTCCCTTTGAACAGATGGAGACGGAGAGACAGCATGGGTGAGAAAAACAAATCAGGTCAGCGCGCACTGCGGGTGCTGCTGTGCGCCGCGCCGTTCATGATGGGGCTGTATTACGAGCTGCTCTGCGCGGTGTTTGCTTTGGCGCTGCTGGTGTGGCTGGCGGTGTACGGCAGGCGGCATGGTCTGACCTTGCGGCGGAATATGGCGCTGACAGCGGTGGCAGTGCTGTTCGCCGCCTATTTGGTAACGCCCCTGTGGGCGGCGGATCACGGGCTGGCGGTGTGGGGAATCGCGAAAATATTGCCGCTGCCGCTGCTGGCAGTATGCCTGATGCAGCTGGACGGGGTGCAGCGGCGTGCGCTGCTGGACGATCTGCCGCTGACGGGATGCGCCATGACGGTGCTCTCCTGCGTGATGCAGCTGGTGCTGCCGCTGGCACCGTATGTCACGGTGAATGGACGGCTGGCGGGGCTTTTCCAGTATCCCAACACCTTTGCCTGCTTCCTGCTGCTGGGGCTTGAGGTGCTGATCTTCCGAGAGGACACGCCCGCATGGAAGCGGATCGTGCAGACGGCGCTCCTGACGCTGGGTATCCTGCTGGCGGGCAGTCGGGCGGTGTTTCTGTTGGCCGTCCCGGCGGTGACGGTGTGCCTTGTGTGCCGGAAGCGTGGGCGCGTGTGGGCGGAGACGCTGGGCGGGCTGGCGGCCGGAGCCGCCGCGGGCATCGGGCTCTCGGCGCTGACGGCACAGCTGGCCGTGCGGCACCTGCTGGACATCTCCGTGCAGGCCAGCTCGCTGCTGGGACGGCTGCTGTACTGGCAGGACGCTCTGCCTGTGATCCTGCGCCACCCCTTCGGCGTGGGGTATATGGGCTATTATTTCATGCAGGGTTCATTCCAGACCGGCGTATACAGCACCCGATGGGTACACAACGACCTTTTGCAGCTGCTGCTGGATGTGGGCTGGCTGCCGGTGGCTGTGTGTCTGGCGGCGCTGTGGCAGGCACTGCGCAGCAGATATGTGCAGCCGCAGCAGAAGCTGGTGCTGCTGACGTTGCTGGCGCATGCGGCCTGCGATTTTGACCTGGAATACACGACAATGTTCTGCGTGCTGCTGCTGTGCCTGGATTGGGACAGTGGAAAGCCGCTGGCGTGGAAGCGCCCAGCCGTGTGGGGAGCCGCTGCCGTGTTAACAGCGGCGCTGTCCCTGTGGGTGGGAGTATCCTCGCTGATGACGGCGCTGGGACAGGATGCGGCGGCGGTGCGCGTGTATCCGTACAACACCCTCTCCCAGCTGCGCCTGCTGGCGCAGGATTCCGATGTGGATGCCTATGCCGCCCGGAGCCGGTCGATCCTGCGGCAGAATCCCTACTCCGCCGTGGCATGGAACGCGCAGGCACTGACATCGTGGCGGCAGGGGGACATTGAGGGGATGCTGGAGGCCAAGCGCCGCGCCATAGCCTGTAACCGGTACAGCCTGCGGGAGTACACCGGCTATATCGACCGACTGCTGGACAGCGCGTATCTTTATCGGCAGGCCGGGCGGGAGGAGGACGCCCGGCGGTGTGTGGAGGCGGCGCGGCAGGTGCCGCAGCTTCTGGCCGAGGTGCGGCGGGATACCAGCCCGCTGGCGTGGCGCATCACCGATACGCCGCAGCTGGAGCTGCCGCGGGAATACGCGGATAAGCTGGCGGAACTGTCGTAGCGAGTAGCTTCATCGGCGTCCCGGTAATATGAAGACAGTGTACGCACGCGGTGGAGAACGCCTGACGGCCGAATTTCATGTGTAATTTCACATGTAATCCGTATGTAATATTCTTGCGATTTTTACAGATAAGATGTAATTACCGCAAGATAAACGCAAAAGGATAAAAGCCGGAAAGCGTTGAAAACAAAGGAAAAACCGGGGAAACGTTGTGTTTCCTCGGTTTTCTAATTTGGTGCCTCGTCGGGGATTTACCCCGCAAGGGGGTATAAACTTCGACTCCCCGGCGGCAAAACAGCAAAAGAGGAAGATACCGAAAGGTATCTGCCTCTTTTGGTGCCTCGTCGGGGATTCGAACCCCGGACACCCTGCTTAAAAGGCAGGTG
>ERZ825137.2042-NODE-2042-length-24381-cov-18.967154_pt1 | contig 24381 bp, 16 predicted proteins | sample MGYA00519873_ERZ825137 | MGnify/ENA primary metagenome ERZ825137 (study PRJEB31778, sample SAMEA3449190) | human gut metagenome | biome: human gut; feature: human-associated habitat; material: faeces | place: United Kingdom | collected 2010/2012 ...
GGAATCTCAGGGTTTCCTTTTTCTTAAGTCGTTGTTTAATTTTCAAGGTCCGTGCGCTTTTGTTCGGCGTTTCGGTTTTGCCCTCTCGCCTTAGCGCTCAAATATAATATCAAAACAAGCGACAAATGTCAACACTTATTTTCAAAAAATATCGTCTTTTTATAAACGCCTCCGGGTGTTCGCTTTTCCTTTGGTTTAAGTACATAAAAATGCGTCAATCCACCCGAAAATTATATATACATTTCTCCTACCCGTCTATTTTTGACAAGCATATTGAAAAATGCTTTATTTAGTATTATAATATACAAAAATATAATTGAATTTAAGAAGGGCAGTTTTTATGCTTTCAAACGATAACACGGCGATACGCAAAATGCGTGATTTTTTCAACACCGAAAAGTTCATGCTTATTATATTTGCCGTCGCCTGCCTGATAACCTTTTTCAAAATCGAGGTTATCGGCGTTCTTATCTTTATACTTATAATATCCTTTTTGCTTGTTGTGTGCGATGACCTTATGCCCACTACGCTGCCGTTTTTGCTATTGTGCGAGACGGTAATCAAGCTTTACGACTCATACGATGTGTTTATAAAGCTTCTGTGGTTTGCAATACCCGTCGTTTCGGCGCTTATTTTCCATTTTGTCTATTACAGGCGCAAAATCGTAATCGGCGGCGCATTCAAGTCAATGCTGTTCGTTTCGGTGGCGGTCACGCTCGGCGGTGCGGGATTTATTACAAAAGAGGCTTATTTCAGCCTTGTATCTTTCTATTATGTATTCGGTCTCGGCTTCGGTATGCTGTTTATATATGTGCTTTTGTGTACATACCTCAACACCGAGAGGAATTATTCGTTAAAGGAAAAGTTCTCCGACACGATGATTTATATGGGCCTTTTTGCCGTATATATGATTGTTGAATTCTACCTTACGAACATTCCCGAGGTTATGGAGACCAAGGGCATTATCTATATGCAGTGGCGAAACAACATTTCCACATTTCTTATGCTGGCAATGCCGTTTGTCGCTTTCAAATCGATAAAGCACCCATCGTATATCTTCCTCGCATTGCTGTTCTACTGCTGTATATTGCTTGCAGGCTCGAGAGGCGGACTTGTGTTTGGCGGAATTGAGCTTTTGATGACAATGAGCATACTCATAGGTCTTGACAAGCGTCACCGTTGGACTTTTATTTCAATAGGCTTCGGCATCATTCTTGCGGTCGCCCTGTTCTTTGAGGACTTTTACGGTTTCTTCGGTGCGACCTTTGACCGCCTTATAATGAGTATATCGGGAGCGGAAAAGGAAGTAAGACTCGAGCTGTTCGCAAGGGCGTTCAAAGACTTCAACAGCAACCCGATATTCGGAACGGGTCTTGCGTATATGGGCAACAGAGATGTTCACCCGTCGGCGAAGTTTGCGCTTTGTTGGTATCACTGCGAGCCGCTTCAGATTATGGGAAGCCTCGGAATCGTGGGAATAGTGGCCTATGCAAATCAGCTTTTTGCAAGGTTTGTTATTCTTCTTAAAAAGAAAACGATTTTCAATATTACCGTTCTTGTATCGTATATCGGGCTTGAAATGATGTCGATTGTAAACCCCGGCATCTTCTGCCCGCTCCCCAACCTCTTCCTTGTGGTTATGATGCTTGCCGTTGTCGAGCATGTCAATATGACCGAAAAGGTAAAATCGCTTGAAAACGACATACAGTTAAATCAAGCTGCGCCCGAGATTACGGACGAAGAGGACTTGATTTACGAAGACAAATAATTAAACAAATCACAAAAAGCGGCTCGGAAACCGAAATGATTTCCGAGCCGCTGTATTTTTGTTATCAGTCAAGGAAGTCCTTGAGCTTTTTACTTCTTGACGGGTGGCGGAGCTTACGCAAAGCCTTTGCCTCAATCTGACGGATACGCTCACGGGTTACGCCGAAGGTGCTTCCGACCTCTTCAAGAGTTCTCGGGTGTCCGTCCTCAAGTCCGAAACGAAGTCTTAAAACCATAGCTTCCCTGTCGGTAAGAGTGTTGAGCACCTCTTCAAGCTGTTCTTTCAAAAGAAGCATGGAAGCCGCGTCCGCAGGTGCAAGTGCGTCGTCGTCGGGGATAAAGTCGCCGAGGTGGCTGTCCTCCTCCTCGCCTATCGGGGTCTCGAGCGATACGGGCTCCTGAGCGACACGGAGAATTTCCCTAACCTTTTCAACGGGCATACTGAGTACTTCGGCAATCTCCTCCGCACTCGGGTCTCTGCCGTTCTGATGGAGAAGCTGACTGTTTGTCTTTTTAACCTTATTGATTGTCTCAACCATATGAACAGGGATACGGATAGTTCTCGCCTGGTCGGCAATGGCTCTTGTGATAGCCTGTCTTATCCACCATGTAGCATAGGTTGAAAACTTAAAGCCCTTGGTGTAGTCGAACTTTTCAACAGCCTTGATAAGACCGAGGTTGCCCTCCTGAATCAAATCAAGGAACTGCATACCTCTGCCGACATATCTTTTTGCGATACTTACGACAAGACGGAGGTTTGCTTCGGCAAGTCTCTGCTTTGCCTGTGTGTCGTCGTCGGCAATTCTCATAGCGAGGTCGATTTCCTCCTCTGGTGTGAGAAGCGGAACACGGCCGATTTCTTTAAGGTACACCTTAACGGGGTCGTCAATCGTTGCCGCCGCAACATCGACATTTTCGGCAGCCTCCTGTCCCTTGGGGAGAGAAACATCGAAATCCGCCGAATCAAGCTCGAGGTCAAAGTCGTCGATTATCTCAATGTTGAGGTTTTCGAGGTTTTCGTAGACCTTTTCAAGGTCCTCCATATCGAGGTCGCTCTCAATCATAGCGGCGTCGATTTCCTGCGTGGTTACCTTGCCCGCAATCTTACCCTTTTCGATAAGCTCGGCAATGGGATTCTTCTTCTCTGTTGTGTTGTCCATAATGTCTCCTTCACTTTATACATCATCATTAGATTTTGTTCTATCCTTGAAAATATTAAGAAAATCTTCATCGGACAGCTCCGACGGCTTGGAATATGCCGTTTTACTTTTTTCATTCCTGATTACCCTTATGCAGTCCATACACTCGCCTGCGGTGTTGCTCAGGTTCTGCGTCAAGGTTGCAATCCTCGCAACGGCTGACATCTCTTCGTCGGTAAAATACGGGGTAAGGAACGACAAATCTATCGGCTTGCCCTCGGAAAGTCTTTCGCTTATGACAGAAAAGACTTTTCGGTTGAAGTCCGTGACAAAGTCAGATTCCGAAACCTCGTTTTTAAGTTGTTTATAATAACTCGGATTGTTAATGAGCGAAGCTATCAAAGTTTCTTCGGCAGCAGCCGCATGGAGATTATCCCGTCTTTGTGCGTTCACTCTGTTTATAACATCCTTGGAATTATCAAGTGATTTTTGTATCTCTTTCATCTGTTCGGTCTTTTTGACCCGTGAAAGAGTCCGTTTGTTTTTGGCGACCTCGCTTAAAACGGCTTCCTTTCTCACGGAAAGCTCGTCGGCAAGCTTTGAAGCGTAAACATCGACCTCAATCGGGCTTGTAACCCTTGCCAACACCTTTGCGGCGTCCTGCATAAAGCCGACCTTACCGTCGGGAGCGGAGAGGTCGTATTTCACACGCTGCCGCATAAGCTTGTATTCGGTGTCGTTCGCCGCATTTTCAATAAGCATACGGAAACGCTCGGGTCCGAATTTCTTGATTATCTCGTCGGGGTCTTTTCCGCCCTTCATATTTATAACCTTTGTTCTCAAGGTGGTGTTTGCAAAAATTCCGAGTGCTTTCTGAACCGCCTTTTGACCCGCTTCGTCCGAGTCGTAGCAAAGCAGTATTTCGCTCGCATAGCGGGAAAGAACCTGTGCCTGCTCCTGCGTAAGAGCCGTACCGAGAGCCGCAACGGCGTTTGTAAAGCCCGCCTGATGAAGCATTACGACATCGATATTCCCCTCGCAGAGGATAAGCGTGTCGGTGTCGGTCTTTCTCGCATAGTTAAGGGCAAATATCTCCCTGCCCTTTTTATAGACAAGAGTGTCGGCAGAGTTTACATACTTTGCCTTGTCCTCCTCGTTAAGCCGCCTGCCCGAAAATGCGATAACATTGCCCCGCACATCTATAATCGGGAACATAAGACGGTTTACAAACCTGTCATAATAGGTTCCCCGCTGACTTTTGCCGAGCAAATTCGCCTCATACAATTCGGTGTCCGAAAATCCCTTTGCGTGCAGATAATCACGCAAAGCCGTCCAGCCGTCGGGAGCATAGCCTATGCCGAACTTTTTGACGGTGTCCTTTGTAAGCTGACGGTAATTGCAGTATTCCCTGGCAATCGCACCCTTTTCGGAAAAGAGCATTTTATAATAGAACCTTGCCGCCTCACGGTTAGCCTCATACATCCTCATTCTGCGGCGTGAAAGCCCGTTGTCGTTGTTATCCTCGGGCAAGGACATACCGCACTTGTCGCAAAGGAATTTGACCGCTTCGACATAGTCAAGATTTTCTATATTTTTAATAAATGTAACGACATCTCCGCCGTTGCCGCAACCGAAGCAATAGTAGGACTGCGTTTCGGGATAGACATAAAACGACGGCGTTTTCTCGTTATGGAACGGACAGAGTCCGCCGAGAAGCTTACCCTTTCTTTTAAGGGAAACATAGGAGGAAACTATGCTTTCAATATCGCATCTCTGACGAAGTTCCGAAAGAAAATCGTCGCTGAAAGCCATATGTATCACTCCTTTTCAAGACTTTCTCCGATTTAATACATCCACGAAGCCGGGATGAAAAGCTCGTTATAGATTTTAAGAACATAGCCGTCGGACATACTTGCGACATAATCGCACGCCGCACGCTCACGCCCCTCGGACTCGACAACATTTTTGTAAAGCTCGGGAAGAGCGTCGGGATGTTCGATAAAATATTCGTAAAGAATTTTAATAAGCGCCTCCGCCTTATGCTCCTCGCCCTTACACTTGACATTGGTGTAAACATTTTTGAACATAAACTTGTGAAGCTCGTCAAACGGCTGTTTGATTTCGGGGGCAAGCCGTATATCGTCCGAGCTGTTTTCGATTGCGGAAACAACAAGGGTGTTTATCCTTTTAGACTTGCTGTCGCCCAAAATGTCGGATATATCCTTGGGTATATCGCTCTCCGACAAAACGCCCGCCCTTATGGCGTCGTCAATGTCGTGATTTATATAGGCAATTCTGTCGGCAAGCTTGACAATCCTGCCCTCCAGGGTGTCAGCCTCCTTGCCCGTTGTATGGCAGAGAATACCGTCTCTGACCTCGTATGTAAGATTAAGACCGTTTCCGTTCTTTTCGAGCTTATCCACAACACGCAGGCTCTGCTCAAAATGGCGGAAGCCCGTGGGGAAAACATCGTTGAGCGCACGCTCGCCCGCATGACCGAACGGTGTATGACCGAGGTCGTGACCGAGCGCTATTGCCTCGGTTAAGTCCTCATTGAGCCGCAGTGCTCTTGAAATTGTCCTTGCAATCTGCGAAACCTCAAGGGTATGGGTAAGGCGAGTTCTGTAATGGTCGCCCTCGGGAGAGAGAAAGACCTGTGTTTTATGCTTTAAGCGCCTGAAAGAGTTTGAATGAATTATCCTGTCCCTGTCACGCTGAAAGCAGGTTCTGATGTCGCATTCCTCAATCGGGACAAGCCTGCCCCTTGTGTTTTCCGAAAGAGCGGCATACTCGCTCAAGGTCTGCCTTTCGATAAGCTGTGTATGTTCCCTGATTAACACGGTTTTCCTCCTCTCAAAAATCCTCACTGTTACTTTATACGCACAAAATTTGCAAATTCCCCTGTTTTTTCGCAAAATTTTTCATCAGACCGCAGAAAATTTTTCTCCGCTCTTTTCGGGCATAACCTTTCCGTTGGTCGCTTCAAAAACAGCCGAGGAAAGCCGCTGTTCATCCTTTTCGGGTACAGTGTACAGCACCGTGACCTTATCGGTAAATTCGGTGTCCGTTATCTTGCCGCCGCACGACGAAATTATCGGGGTTATTTTGCCGTAAAGCGTGTAATCGCACTCGATTTTCATTTCACTGCAAAGCGACATTGTTATGATTTCGCCTGCGTCAAGGGCAATTTTCGCCCCGTGGGAATAAGCACGGACAAGACCTCCGCCACCCAAAAGTATTCCGCCGAAGTACCTTGTCACGACAACGCAGACATTGACCGTTCCGCTTTTTTCGAGCACATCGAGTACGGGCACGCCCGCCGTTCCCTGCGGCTCGCCGTCGTCGGAATAACGCTTAACATTGCCGTCCTTTAAAACATAGGCGTAAACATTGTGCTTTGCGTCCCAGTGCTTTTGCTTGATTTTTGAAATAAAGGCGTTTGCCTCGTCAACGGTACTTACGGGGCAGACATACCCTATAAACCTTGAACGCTTTTCGGTAAATTCATCATACGCCTCACGGTGTACGGTTTTATACTCCTGCACGCTTACGCCTCCCGTCCGAAATAAAATTATAAATCAAAAAGCGGCACCCTAAGTACCGCTTTCTAATGATATCAGTCTTATTTGTTAAGATTATATCTCTTATTGAATCTGTCAACTCGTCCGCCTGTATCAACAAGCTTCTGCTTGCCTGTAAAGAACGGATGACAATTTGAGCAAATATCAACACGAATATCTTCTTTAGTTGAAGAAGTTTCAAATGTAGCGCCGCAAGCACATCTTACAGTTGTGGGCTTGTATGCGGGATGAATTCCGTCTTTCATTAACTGTCACCTCTTTCGATATACCTAAAGTACTTAATGCATAGCGTAAAAAATATTAACATAAACCGCCCGAAAAAGCAAGTGTTTTTTTGAAAAAAACGCAAAATCAGATAATTTTTTCTTCTCCGAGGTAAAATGAATAAATCGCAAGCTCCCGAACTTCAACGGAAAAGGTCTGCTCTGCGGCGATTTTATAGACCTCGAGCTGTTTTCTGTACCTTTCGGCAAGCTCGTCTGTATTTTGCACCCTGTCGGTTTTATAATCGAGGACAACAAGCTTTCCGTCCTCAAAAAACGCACAGTCGATTACGCCCTGAACAAGAACTCTCTCGTTTTCATATGCGGCGTTTTCCGTGTCGGACACAAAACAGAGCGGCAAAAACACAGTGAATTTCTGCTCCCTTAACACCTTGTCGGATTTTTCTATACGCCGATAAAGACTGCTTTCAAAGAAGCCTTTTAACAATTTCATATCAAGCGACTGCGCCTGCTCGGGAGTGAGAAGCTTTTCGGCAACAAGGCGTTCACGCTCGGCTGCGGCATTTTCGCTTGCCGCCTTAAAGTCGCACACTTCCATAAAGCGGTGCATGGCGGTTCCCCTCTCGGCGGCGGTAAGCTTTCCGTCCTTTGCGAACGACGGCTTTTCGGTTATATAAAACTCCGTTTGATTTTGTGCCCTGTTGAGTTCGGAAGCCGACATTTTTGTGGTAAAATCCGCAAGCGGCATAAACTCATATTCGTAGCTTGTGCGTTTTTTAATCTCGGCAACCGTATCGGGGTTTGCTCTCGCACTGCGCGCACGAACAGCCGCCGTTTCGTTCTGCTCGGTCTCTGCGCACTCCGTCACGGCGTTAAAGCCGAACGCAAAGCCCGAGTCCGTGTCAAAACTGCCTTTATAGTCGGCATAATACCGCAGCTTTCCCGCACCCGTATGGCGGAAAAAGCACATAAGAAGATATTTCAAAAAGCCCGTATTGTTCTCTGTGGCTACGCTGTCGATTTTTTCCTCAAAGCAATAAACGCTCAAATCCTTTGCAAAATTTGCGAGATTGCCGACAGTACCCGTGATTATAAGCCTTTCCTTTGCCCTTGTCATTGCGACATACAGAGCACGCAGGGATTCGGAACACTCGTCAAGCGACTGTATGTACTTCGTAGCCTCATACTGAACGGTGGAATATTTACGGTAGGTCGCCTTATCGCAGATTTTAAGACCTATTCCCGTTTTCTGATTTACAACCAACGAACCGCCGGTGCTTGAAGTGCCCGACGCCGTATCAGCCAAAATCACAATGGGAAATTCAAGTCCCTTGCTCTTGTGAACGGACATTATCCTTACGACATTGGCGTTTTCGCTAACGCTTACCGCAGGCTTGAAATCGGAACCGTTTTTCTTCATAAGCTCGATATATCGCATAAAGCCGGGCAAGCCGTTTCTGCCGTACTCCTCATAGCTTTGGGCATATTCGGTCAAAAGCATTAAATTGAGCTTTCGCATTTCACCGTTGCTCATTGCGCTGACGACAGACAGGTACCCCGTGCGGTTATATACGGTTCTCAAAAGCTCGCTGACGCCGAGCACGCTGCTCAATTTTTTGTACTCGTCGTATTCTGTTACGAAGTTCCTGCACTTTTCGCTGTCAAAGGCTCTCACGGCGTGATAAAGGCTACCCTTTCTTGCGGCAATCCTAAGCTGCGACACATCGTCGACGGTAAAGCCGAAAATCGGCGACATCAGAACGCTCAAAAGCGGAACATCCTGCAAGGGATTGTCTATAACGGACAGCAGAGAGAGCATAACCCCGACCTCGGTGTTCTTGAAAAAGCCCGAGCTGTCGTCGAAATATGACGATATTCCCCTCTTTTTAAGTTCACGCACAATCGACGGTCCGAGCTTGTTTTTACGCAGGAGAATACATATATCCTTTTCCTCGGCACGGCGCATTTCTTCGGCTTTGCGGTCATAGACCTCGCCCGAAGCGAGCAGTTCCTCCACCCTGTCGGCGACAAAGCTTACCTCCGAGGTGTTTTGCTTGCCTATCTGCCCTTTGTCGAGAACATACATTTCAATTTTCGGGGTATCCGTCTCGGGATAATCCGCACCCGCTTTCAGCGCCTCCTCATCGTCGTAAACCACATTTCCCGTGCGTGAGTTCATAATCTTTTTGAAAACATAGTTTGCGCCGTCAAGCACCTCTTTACGGCTTCGGAAATTCCTGTCAAGACCTACAAAGACCTTTTTCGGGTCGGACGACTCCTTTTGCTTTTTAATCCTTTCAAGGAATATTTCGGGCATCGCAAGACGGAAGCCGTAAATGCTCTGCTTGACATCGCCGACAATAAACAAATTCTTTTCCTCCTTGGAAAGGGCGGAAAATATTGCGTCCTGCGTTGAGTTGGTGTCCTGATACTCATCGATTAAAATCTCGTCGTACTTTTCACGCAGTTCCTTTGCGATATCCGTATATTCGCCGTTTTCCACAAGTAAATTCAAGGCGAGGTGCGTTATATCGTCAAATTCAAGAGAGTTTATCTCCGCCTTTTTCAGAGCGTATCTCTCCCTGTAATCGTTTATGATTTTTATAAGCTCGGGAACGACATACGAGAAAATTTCACAGTCGCCCGCAAAATCGTTTTCGTCTGCGCATATACTGCCCGAAAGCCCCGTAATTATTTCCTTTGCGCTGTCCCGCAAGCCCTTGGCGTATTCCCGTTCAAAAAGTCCGTCGGTATCTTTGGGAAGCCTCGGAAATCTTTCAAATGTAAGAGAATGTACAAGATTGTATAAATCGTTCCACGCCTTACCGTCAGCGGCTTGCTTTACGCTCTGCGCCTGCGCAAGATCCGCCGATATAAGCGCCGACAGCTTTTCAAGCCCGGGGTTGTCCTTTACCAAATCGGCGGCATATTCAAGCTGTTTTATCGCATAGCCGCAATATTCAGACGCCCTGTCGAGCAAAATTTCGCCGAACACCGTGTCCTGCGGTCTTTTTTTGCCCGTATAGCTGTCCGATATTTCCGCAAGCCACTTTTCGGGGTACGGATATGAATTTGCATATCTGTTGAGCGTTTTTATGCACTCGGAAAGAGCCTTGTCGTCCTTGTCGCAGCCGAGCACATTCAAGAGCCGTTCAAACTTTTCCTGCTCGCCGTCGTATGCCTCTTCAAGCACCTCTTCGAGAGCCTGCGCCGAAAGTATATCCGCCTCGCCTGAGTCGATTATACGGAAATCGGGCGTTATTTTAAGCCTGTGGAAATTCTCCTTTACAAGGGAATTGAAAAACTGGTCCATTGTGCAAATTTCCGCAAGCGGCAGCATAGCCTGCTGACGAAGCAAAAACTTGTTGTCGGGCTCTTTTTCTATTTCCTTTTCAAGCGCAACCGACAGCCTTTGGCGCATTTCGTTGGCCGCCGCCCTTGTAAAGGTAACAATCAGAAGCCTGTCGACCGAAACGGGATTTTCCTTGCGCAAAATTTTATTTATGATACGCCGAACGAGGACAAAGGTCTTGCCCGAGCCTGCCGCAGCCGAAACAATAAGACTGCCGTCGGTTTCGACAGCCGCCCGCTGTTCGTCCGTCAAATTAACTTCAGCCATTTTCTTCCTCCTCGTTTTTGAGCATTTCTATAACCTCGTTATCCTTTGCAGAAAGTATTTCACGGTAGCTGTCGCCGTCCTCAAAGCCGCACACGGAAGAATAGTCGCAGTATTTGCAATCGTCCTCCTTTACTGGATAGGCAGGGATTTTTCCCTTGTGAAGATTTAACGCCATCTGCCTTAACACGGAGTCGATTTTCCGATTGAGCATTGCTAAATCCTCGGATTTTATCAGCTTGCTTGAAGCCGTAAACGCACCGCTTTTGGTAAGACTTACGGGAATGAAATATCCGTTCAAATCGTGCTCCATTCCGTTGATTATGTCCATATCGTCAACAATGATGCCTTTCATCTGATTGGACTTCAAAATCTTATCCTCTATCTTATCGGCTCCCTCGTGCCTGCCGAGGTCTGCCGTACCGTTTTTAGCAGGCATATAAAGCACGCCGCTCGGGATTATGTCGCCGTATTTTCCCTTTCCGTTCTTTTCGATTGTGAACAGGTAAATGAGCATCTGCGTACTCAAGCCGCTGACAACATCGCTCAAACGGAAATCTTTGCCGCTTGATTTATAGTCGACGACCCTTAAATACTTCTTGCCGTTTTTCTCCATTATGTCAACACGGTCAACGCTTCCGCTCACACTGAGTGTTCCGCCGTCGGGAAGCGAAAGCCGATAAGGAGCCACATCGGCGCCGTAGTCTATCGGCAATTCAAAGTCTGTCGGTACAAAGTCGCTGACCTTTAACTCCTCGATTATCCTTGAAAGCACAAAGAATATCTGATCGCCGATTGAATTGTACTGCCTGATAAAGCGGTTTGACTTTGACTTACTGCCGCCCATTTTCTCCTCAAGATATTCGTCCGTAATGTCGGAAATATTTTTGCGGAGAACCTCCGACGGTATCTCAATCAATTCCTCTTTTGAAAACTTTTTAAGAATTTTCTCAAACGCCTCATGTATAAGACTTCCGCTTACGGCAGGGTCGACATCAGCCTCTTTTCTCGGCTTTGCCTTAATACCGTACTTGCAGAAATACTGGAACGGGCATTTATAATAGACCTCGGTTTTCGATGCGGAAAGGTGCATATCTTTTCCGAAAAGCTCCGTTGCAATATCCGTATCGGCTATCTGCGCCGAAGCCTTGTCGGCGGCGTTTTCAAGGGTATTGAGCTTTCCCCTGTTCACGCTGTCGGAAACGAGATAATCCCTGACGGACGACATAAATTCGCTGTCCTCGGTATAGTTTTCGGCATAGATTTCAAATGCCGAAGCGCTGCTTTCAATCTTTTCAAGCGGCGGGATATTTTCGTATTCGGTAACTTCGAGGTCTGGATATATCTTTTTTATTTCACGGACAATCTGCGACTCGGTCATACCCACGCCCTGATAATCGGCGTCGCAATACGACACAAAGAGCCGTTCGCCTGCCGTTATAACCGCACGGTAGGCTATGTATTTTTCCTCAGTGAGCTTATATTCCGCAGTTTCGGCAAGCTCTATTCCCGCATTTTTAAGTTCGGTTCTCTCCTTGTCGCTCAAAAGTCCCTGTGTGGGCGGATTGAGCGGGAAAACGCCGTCGTTTGCGCCGACTATAAACACATACTTTTTAACGGGCACTCTTGCCCTGTCGGCGGCCGAGAGCGTAACGGCGTCAATGGATTTCGGAACGCTTCCGAAGTCGCTGACGCTTAAAAGAATGTTGAACAGCTCAAAAAATCTCTTGTCAGAAACGCCGCTGTCTTTACAGGTGTTCCAAAGCCTGTCGAGCATACCGACGACAAGCGTCCACACTGCGTCCTGCTCCTGCGAAAGCGCCGTTTTGCCGTTTTTGAGCAGCTCGTCAGACAGCGCTTTGAGCTTTTTATCGACTGAATTTTTAATTAAATAATCGTATATTACCTCTGCCTTTTTCTCATTTTCCGCTTGCGAGAAATCACGCTTGAACGCCAAAACGGGCGCAACAGCCTTTTTCCTTATGCGGTTTAACGAAGCAAGCTTCACTCTGTCAAAATCCGTAAGCTCACTGCCGTAGCCGTTCGGATTTTCCGTGAAATCCTCCCTCCACTGCGAGGCGTTTATTCTCCAGACAAAAGCGTAGTTTTCAAGCTGTGCCGTTTCGTCCGAAGTAAGGTCGGAAAGACCCGTTTTCAGATGTCTCATAAGCGAATCGGTGGTAAAGCCGTTGCAGGCAATTTCCAAAAGCGAAGTGAGATAAACCGCCAACGGCTCGCAGGCTGCGGGTTGGCGTGCGTCCTCATAGAACGGAACGCCGTAGCGCTTAAAAGCCGAAGCGAGCTCCCTGTCATATGTTCCCTCGGTGCGCTCAAACACCGCAATGTCACGGCAGCGGACGCCCTTTTCACGCATAAGCTTTTTAACGGTCATTGCCACGAATTCGCACTCGTCCGCCTTGTTGGGCGCAGAGACGATTTTCACAGCATCGCCGCAGGGTTCCTTTGACACGGTAAATTCGGGAGTGAAAATTCCGTTTGCAAGGTTTAGAAGTTTTTCGTCTACACCTTCGTTGCCGTTTTCCATAAATTTAATCGGCGCAATTTTAACCGAGTTTTTATTGGCAATATTTTTAAGGTATTCCACCTGTTTATTGTTGTTGGCAAACAGCGAATAGCTGTCACGGCTGTTATCGGAGTCAAATGTTATATACACCTGCGGAGCCTGTGAAAGAATTTTTTCGACAACGGCATATTCCTGCTTCGTAAAACGGGTAAAACCGTCTATCGCAACGGTTTTGTCCTCAAAATATTTGCACTCCGAGAGCACCGAGCAAAGGCGTGTCAGCATATCGTCGGTGTTGTAATATGACCTTTCAAGCATTGTGTTATAAAGAGAAAGCACCGTCACGAGCTCGCCGAGCTTTGATTTAAGCGACGAAGCCTCGGCGTTTTCGCAAAAACGAGCCAGACTGTCAACGGACACCGTCCACTGCTTCAATTCGGTGGCAAAGGAGACAAGTTCTGCAATAAGTTGCGGTCTCGAGACATACTTTTTGTAAATTTCAAGGGTATCTCCGAGGCTTTCAAGTGCAAGGCTCATTGTCATCATACGCACACCGTCGTCGGCAGCGGGCTTTTCTTCGAGATCGGAATGTTCGGAGAGTATCAGCTCGGCAAGCCTTGTCATACTAAGCACATCTACCGAAAGCATATCCTTTGCGCCGACAAGGTCAAGCATTGACTTTTCCGTCTCATAGGAAAACTGCTCGGGCACGATAATTATGCACTTCTCGCCCGACTGCGCCTTTTCGGCAATGAGCCGTCTTACATATTCTGTTTTAACAAACGGATTTTTGCCGAGAATGAGGTTTAGCATTTTTCAATTCCTTTTACTTATAAAGTTCGTATATTTTTGCGCCGTGAGGATTTACCGTTACCCTGAGGTTATTTTTAACCTTGCCGATATTCTCCCTTTTCCACAAATCACGCAGAGTGTGCTCGCCCGACACTCCGAGCTCTTCAAGGCTTACGGCGATTTCCCTTTCGGTTTCGTCTGCGTTGAAAACGGCGATTATCGGGTTGTTCCTTGCGGACACCGACTGCCACACAACGGTTTTCCCATCGTCAAACACAGGCTTTGCCGAATGTGAATTTTGGTTTACATCAAGTATCTCTTCATTGGTTATGAGCGAAAGCGTCCACTCGTCGTTGTTACGCATTTCACCGCCGAACATAAGCGGAGAACGGAAGATGCTCCAAAGAGTCATAAGGGTTATCTGCTCATCCTTTGTAAACTGCGTGTATCTGTTCTGCGGACCGTGGCAGGTGCCGTTTATTGAAATGTTTCCAAGCGGCAACATATCGCAGTCGGGCCAACAGCCCTCGCCGACATACGGATACCACGCTTCGGTCTTTTTGAACATATCGTAAAGCTTATCCCAAACATCCCAAAAGTCGCCCGTCATACGCCACATATTTGCGTTTTTCATAAGGTGGTCGGCAACCTCGACCTGTGCGGGTCCGGGAGAAAGGCTCAACACCATATCCCTGCCGCAGGAGTCGACAGCCCGTCTTATCATTTCAATCTCTTCCCTTGCGGAATACGGCTCATAGGGCTTGAACTCGGTGTTGGCAATGTCGTCAACCTTTACGAAGTCAACGCCCCATTCGGCATAGAGAGCAAACAGAGAATTGTAATATTCCTGCGCCCCCTTCGCCCTTGTGTCAACGCCGTACATATCGGTGTTCCACGGGCAAACGGAGAAGTGGTGCGCTATCTGCCTTGCGGTTTTATCCGTACCGAGAAGTCCCGTATTACGGTGTACCGCCTGACGGGGTATGCCCCTCATTATATGTATGCCGAATTTAAGACCCATTGAATGTATGCGGTCGGCTATACTCTTAAAGCCCACGCCGCCCTTTGCCGACGGGAAGCGGTTCTCGGCAGGAATAAGCCGTGAATACTCATCCATACAAAGCTCGGTAAAATTGTTGTAGTCGTTATTTTTAGCCTTGGGCTCGTACCACTGTATATCGCAGACGATATACTCCCAGCCGTACTTTTTGAGGTTATCCCTCATATATTCGGCATTGCCGATAAGCTGTTCCTCGTTTACCGCCGCACCGTAACAATCCCAACTGTTCCAGCCCATAGGCGGCTTTTTTGCAACATCGTTTTTATTTTTCATAACATTACCCCCGAAAAGGTTCTTTTTTAGAATTTTATCACGAATACGGTTTAATTTCAATTTGTTTCGGCGAATAAAATCCCATTATCGGGACTTTGCTTCAAAAATGCGATGCAAGGTCTTGAAAAATCGGATAATAAGTATATAATATCAAAAAAGTATTTTTCACGGGGATAAACAAATGGGAAAACAGAATTCGATGCTTGTCGGCAACCCTATAAAAAGCATAGTGAAATTTTCGTTGCCGATTATGGCTTCGTCGCTTTTACAATACAACTACACCTTGGTCGATAACATACTTGTCGGACGGTATGTGAGCACGGACGCACTTGCCGCAGTCGGCGGCGTTGACTCGATAAACTCGTTTATTATCGGTGCGGCGCTCGGACTTACAAGCGGCTTTACCATACCCGTGGCACAGGCTTTCGGCGCAAGAAACCAAAAGAAGGTTGACCGATATTCAGGAAGCAGTATTACGGTGTCGTTTTTGTTAGGGCTGCTACTTGTTATAATCGCCCACACGGTTTCGACGCCGCTTTTGAGGCTTATCGGCACACCCGAAGAAATTCTCGGGCTGTCCTCAGCTTATGTGAACATTCTGTACTTTGCAATCCCGTTTCAGATGCTCTCCAACAATTTCACTGCAATATCAAGGGCTGTCGGAGAGAGCAAAAAGCCGCTTTTATATTTTGTGATAAGCATTTTTGTAAACTTCGTACTCGATTTGCTGTTTATAAGAGTATTCCGTTGGAGCGTTGAGGGTGCGGCGCTCGCAACGCTTATCTCGCACATTACGGCGGCAGTCCTTACGGGAAATTATATTTTAAGGCACAATGAAAATGTACATATTTCAAAGAACGACCTAAAGCCCGACTTCAGAACCGCATTCACGCAGCTGAAGCTCGGCATACCCGTTTCACTTCAGTTTACGATAACTTCAATCGGCTCAATGTGCCTGCAAAGCGCGGTAAATTCCTTCGGCACCGCCACCATTGCGGGCTTTACAGCCGCAGGCAGAGTCGAAAACCTTGCCAACATACCGTTGAGCGGACTCAGCGTCGGCACGCAGACCTTTGTCGGTCAGAACTACGGTGCGGGAAATTACGAAAGAATTACAAAATCGGTTAAAAAGATATTTGTGCTTGATGTTCTTGTATCTGTTGTTATGAGCGCCGCACTGCTGACGGTCGGTATGCCGATAGTCCGCCTGTTTATGACCGAACCGGACGAGGCGGTTCTCTTTGCAGCTCACAGATATCTTGTCGCAACGGCGGAGTGCTTCAGCCTTGTTGCGGTACTGTTCGTTTTAAGGAACACTCTTCAGGGTCTCGGTTTTACATATGCCAATGCAGTTGCGGGTGCGGGAGAGCTTATAGGCAGAATATCAATAGCATTTATTTTCACTCCGCTAATAGGCTTCAATGCGGTATGCTACGCCGCCCCTGCCGCCTGGCTGCTTGCGGACATACCGCTTGCAATCATCTATCTTAAAAAGCAAAAGGAATTCAAGGCAATGGCTCTTGAAAAGGGACACAATCAATAAAGCACAGGCACAAAAAATGCGTTGCAGTTAAAGGTACTGCAACGCATTTTTATTAGATGTATTTTAGTCGTTAACGGTCTTTTTGACCTCGTCAAAGGTCTCAGTAATGCTCTTTTCGGGAGCGGGTGTAAGAAGGCTTACAACAACTATAAACACAAGCGCCGTAAGGAATGCGGGGAGAAGCTCATAAATGTCAAGCGCAGTTCCCGCAAACTTTGTTCTGATAACAAACTTCCAGACAAATACCATAACGCCGCCTGAAATCATACCTGCGAGAGCGCCCCACTTGTTTGAACGCTTCCAGAAAAGCGAAAGCAGAATTACGGGACCGAAAGCCGCACCAAAGCCTGCCCATGCGAACGAAACAACTCTGAATATCGAAGCGTTCGGGTCTCTTGCGAGGAAAACGGCAATTACCGAAATTACGATAACCGAAATTCTTGCGATTACAAGGTTCTGCTTTTCGGAAATCTTTGCCTTGAAGGTGTTTACAAGCAAATCCTGTGTTACGCTCGAAGAAACTGCGATAAGCTGTGAATCTGCTGTTGACATCGTGGAAGCGAGTATTCCCGAAAGGAAGATACCGCCCGCAAACGCCGGGATATATCCCCTTGTCGAAAGGAATTTTGAAATATCGACGATTATCGTCTCCGCGTCGGAGTTATTGGCATAGGTTACGCCGAGAACGCCGTTTTTCATAAGCGAATAGCCCGCAACGCCGATAAGGATTGCAATAAACATTGAGATAACAACCCAAACGGTAGCCACACGGCGTGAAAGCTTGAGCTTTTTCGGGTCCTCGATAGCCATAAATCTCAAAAGGATATGAGGCATACCGAAGTAACCGAGACCCCAGGCAAGCGTTGAAACGACCGAAATTACGCCGAATTTGCCCGTTGTGAGCGTTCCGACATCAAAGCCCTCAAACAGGTTGAGATAGCCGTCAAAGTTTCTTACATTGTCAAACACAGCGTCAAAGCCGCCCGTAATACCCTCCGCAATACCGAGAACGATTACAAGAGCAACCGTCATAATAATGCTCTGGATAAGGTCGGTTGTGGAAGCGGCAAGGAAACCGCCGAGAGTACAGTAGAGGATGATAACCGCCGCACAGATTATCATAGCGGTCATATACTGCATACCGAAAAGGCTTGAAAACAGCTTGCCGCAAGCCGAGAAGCCCGATGCCGTATAGGGCACGAAGAAAACTATGATTACGACAGCCGCAATAGCCGAAAGCATATTTTTCTTATCGCCGAATCTCTTTGAAAAATATTCGGGGATTGTAACGGCATTTATGCGCTCGGTATATTTTCTGAGCCTTTTTGATACGATAAGCCAGTTGAGATATGTACCGACGCAAAGTCCGATTGCCGTCCATGTTGCCTCGGCAAGTCCGCACATAAGCGCAAGTCCGGGGATACCCATAAGAAGATAGGCGCTCATATCGGAAGCCTCGGCGCTCATTGCGGTAACGAAAGGACCGAGCTTTCTGCCGCCCAAATAATAATCCTCGCTCGAATTGTTCTTTTTGGTAAAGACAAAACCGATGCCTACCATTGCAAGCATATATACAATAATAGTTACGAGGACAACGATGTTAGAAGTTGTCATATTTATCCTCCTCAAAAATCAATGAGAGTATTTTATCACAATCGTGATTAGAATGGAATAGAGAACAAAGTATAGACTAAATCTAAAAACAGACAAAGCCTCGACTTGCATTTTATATGCAAAATCAAGGCTTTTTAATTAGACCGTAGTACAGACGAAATTTTGTAGTAAAAATAAATTTTCAGTTTTTCTTCAAATATCCGCTCAAAAGCATTTTGAGAACGCCGTTGCTGTAAGTGCTCAGGGAGTATTCGCCGTTGCTTAAGCACCAATCGTACATCAGCGCACGCTCAAACAAGGCGTAGGCTTTTACAATGTCGTTTACCGAGTAGCTGTCGGAAAATTCGCCGCTCTGCTGTGCTTCAAGCACTATCGAGCGAAGCAGCTTATAATAGGTTCTGTTGCGGTCGAGAAGATGCTTTTCGCTCTTTGTGATAAGCTGTGAGGACAAAAGCTGAGCCAAAAGGTCTATGGAAACGCTGTCCTCTATCATCCTGAAAAGCTCCGTGTTGAGATATAGCAGTTTGTCAAAGCAGCTCATATTTCTATCCATGGTTTTAATAAGCTCGTCGTACTTTTCATCAAACAGATACGAAAGAGATGACAAAAGTGCGTCCTTGCCGCTGAAGTAGTGATAAAACGAGCCCTTGGAGGTTCCCGACTCGAAAACAATATCGTCAACGGTGGTGTCGTCGTAGCCCTGCTCATAGAAAAGCTTCCATGCGGCTGAAACTATTTTCTTTTTCGTTGCGGAAGAATTTTTCTTTCCCATAGCACACCTCTTTCAAGCGAATATGTATATTTTATCACACTTTAAGAAAAAATCAACGGCTCAAAAAGAGAACTGCACCAAATTGTGCAGACAGTACAAAAAGAGCCTACTTGATGTAAGAAATTAAATTTTAAGCAGCAAACCGATTTCTTTTTTCAAGCGGAGTCAGTTTTGGGATTGCGGTATATACCTTGTCTTCGTAATTGCTTAAGTGTTGATAATTTCTTGGCATTAAAAATCCCTCCTGATGTATATTCTACATCAAGAGGGTTCTTTTTTCTGTTGAACGTTTTTTACGGACTTGTTCAGTGCAACTAAAGGCTTTTTTATCTTTACGTTATTATGTTGCAACGTTCAGAGCGGTCGGCGTGCAAGCTTGTCCGTTAATGCAGAAAAGCCGAGCGGACAAAGGGCTAAAAAGTTTAAGAACAATTCCAATTTAAACCTTGCAACGCGTTGACCGTCATGGGCAAAGGGAATGAAGTTGACGGATCGGCTGTAGAAGCGGTCGGGTGAAAACAACACTTCACCCAAGCTTGCATATTTAAACAGTGTGACACGCATCAAAAGAAGAAGATAGACGCATACGGAAAGCCAAAACATAGCATGAAACATCTTGACTTTGGACTGTGCCTTCATAAAACACCTCGTAAAATGTAAGTAGTTTCAAAATTCCTCATATTCTGCATCAAGAGGTTTTTTCTATTGCCCATTTTTTACGGACTTGCTCAAAAAGAGCCGCCGTAATAATTTATTTTGTTTTAGTCTTTGCCTTGTCGGCAAGCGGATTTTTGTAATCCTTTCCCGTTACAAGCTTGCTCAAAGCAAACAGCGCAAGAACATTGGGGATTACCATAAGGTTGTTGAACATATCGGTAAGCTCCCATACAAGGTCGTTTGACAGGCACGAACCGAGCACTATAAACGCCATTGAAATTATGAAATAAGGGATAACCGCTTTCTGACCGAAAAGGTACTTGACATTGACCTTTCCGAAGAAGGTCCAGCCGAGTATCGTTGAAAAAGCAAAGAACAGAAGGCAAATCGCAATAAAGGAATTGCCTGCCTTGTCGCCGAGAACGCTTGAGAACGCAAGCTGCGCCATATTGGTCTTGCTGACGCCCTCCGCACTGCCCGAGGCAAGAATACCGTTGTTCGCATAAAGCGTTGAAATAACAACGAGTGCGGTCATTGTAAGTACGATAAAGGTATCTATAAACACGCCTACCATCGCTATTGTGCCCTGCTGATGAGGGGTTTCGGCATTTGCTATTGCGTGAGCGTGGGGTGTGGAGCCCATACCTGCTTCGTTTGAGAAAAGTCCTCGCTTAACGCCCTGGCTGATTGCGGTTTTGAGCGCATAGCCTATCGAGCCGCCGATTATGGCGTTGGGCATAAAGGCATATTTGAAAATAAGTCCGAAGGTCTCGGGGATATATTTAATTCTCGCGATAAGTATTACCAAACCGCCGACAACATATAAAAGAGCCATAACGGGAACTACCTTTTCCGTAACCGCCGCAAGACGCTTTACGCCGCCGATAAACACAATTCCCGAAATTATGCCGACTGCGATACCGACGGCAATTTTCGGCACACCGAAAGCTGTGTTAAAGGTCTCGCCTATCGAGTTTGACTGAACCATAGCGCCCATAAAGCCGAGAGCAAGGATTATCGCAACCGCAAAGAAGCCCGCAAGCACCTTGCCGAACTTACCCTTGAACGCCGTTGTTATGTAATAAACGGGTCCGCCGACAAGCTCGCCGTTTTCATCGTGAGTTCTGGTCTCCTGTGCCAAAACCGCCTCGGCATATATCGTAGCCATACCGAAAAAGGCGATTATCCACATCCAGAAAATAGCGCCGGGGCCGCCGACAAGGATAGCGCCGCACGCACCGACGATATTACCCGTACCGACCTGCGCCGCAATAGCTGTTGCAAGAGCCTGAAACGGGCTCATACCCTTTTGGCTTTCTTTCTGCTTTGAAAAGAGGTTTCTCATACCCTCTCCGAAGCATCTGACCTGAACAAACTTAGTCTTAAACGAATAGAAAACGCCTGCTCCTATGAGCAAAACAATAAGAATATAGTCTGAAAGGTACGAATTGACCTTTTGAACTATCGGTAACAAAAAATCTGAAAAAGAACTCATTCATCTACCTCCGAGCGTAATAGTGAAATTATACTATAACTCATTCCCTGTGTCAATTAAAAAGGCGTGCTTCAAAGTACAAATGCACCTTAAAGCACGCCGCACATTCAATGTTTATTATATATTTGCCGCAACAATGTCGCCCATCTTCGAGCAGGACACCTTTTCAAAGCCGTCCTCGTAGATGTCGCCGGTGCGATAACCGTCGTCAAGAGCCTTGTTGACGGCGTTTTCAATCTCGTCCGCCTCTTTCGCCATATCGAACGAATAACGGAGCATCATCGCCGCCGAGAGGATTGTGCCGAGAGGATTTGCAAGGTCCTTGCCCGCAATGTCGGGAGCCGAACCGTGAATGGGCTCGTACATACCGAGCGTTGTGTCGGAAAGCGAAGCCGAGGGCATCATTCCTATCGAGCCCGTAAGCATTGAAGCCTCGTCGGAGAGAATGTCCCCGAACATATTCTCGGTTACGATAACATCAAACTGCATCGGGTTCCTGATAAGCTGCATTGCGGTGTTATCGACAAGAATATCGTTGTATTCCACCTCCGGGTACTCCTGCGAGAGGCGGTGCATTGTCTTTCTCCAAAGTCTTGAAGTGTCAAGCACATTTGCCTTGTCAACGGAATGGAGCTTCTTTCCCCTCTTCATTGCCGTCTCATACGCAACTCTGCCTATTCTTTCAATCTCGTGCTCGGAATAGGGCATAATGTCGGTTGCAACAAGCTCGCCGTCTACCTCCTCGGTCTTTTTCTCGCCGAAGTAAACGCCGCCCGTAAGCTCACGGACTATGAGAAGGTCTATGCCGTTTTCAACGATTTCCTGCTTTAGCGGAGAAGCGTTTGAAAGCTGGGAAAAAAGCTTTGTCGGACGGAGATTTGCGAAAAGTCCCAATTCCTTACGAACCTTTAACAAGGCCTTTTCGGGTCTTATCGAGGGATCAACGCCGTCCCACTTGGGGCCGCCTACCGCACCGAGCAATACGCTGTCGGAGCTTTTGCACTTTTCGATACCCTCGTCGGTTATCGGCACGCCGTATTTGTCAATCGAGCAGCCGCCTATATCGACATAGGTATAGTTAAAGGTGTGACCGTATTTTTCGGCAATTTTATCCATTACCTTGATAGCCTGAGCAACGATTTCGGGACCTATTCCGTCGCCCGGCAATACTGTTATGTTCTTGTTCATCTGTTATTCTCCCTTGAGCGAAGCCAAAAGTCCGCCCTTTGCGATTATATTCTGAATAAACTCGGGGAACGGCTGAGCCTTATAGGTCTTGCCCGTTGTTTTGTCGGTTATGACGCCCGTGTCGAAGTTTACTTCAACCTCGTCGCCTGCGTTGATTTCCTCCGCAGCTTCGGGACATTCCAAAATCGGCAAGCCGATATTTATGGCGTTGCGGTAGAAAATTCTCGCAAAGCTCTTTGCGATAACACAGCCCGTACCGCAGGTCTTGATAACAAGCGGAGCGTGCTCACGGGAGGAGCCGCAGCCGAAGTTCCAGCCTGCAACCATAATATCGCCCTTGTTTACCTTTTTTACAAATTCCGTGTCAATATCTTCCATACAGTGCAAAGCGAGTTCTTTTGCGTCCGAGGTGTTGAGATAACGAGCCGGAATAATAACATCGGTGTCTACATTGTCGGGATATTTGAAAACTTTACCTTGAGTGTTCATATAAATCACCATAGCCTTTCAGGCAACAAACAGTTTATTAAAAATCACCTAATTTAACCTGCGTTGCCTGAACAGGCGTAATGGTGATTTCTGCCATCTCAAAATTATGCCAAAGGCAAATTTTGAGGGCATTATAATTATGAATAGTGTGATTTTCACACTATTCCCATAGCCTTTCAGGCAACAAACAGTTCGTTAAAAATCACCTTATTAACCTGCGTTGCCTGAACAGGCGTAAATGGTGATTTCAGCCATCTCAAAATTCTGCCAAAGGCAAATTTTGAGGGCAATATAATTATGAATAGTGTGATTTTCACACTATTTACCTCTTAATCCTTCTGCAATTCGGTAATATAGCCTGTGAGAGCGCTTGCCGCCGCAGTGTACGGGCTTGCAAGATAAACCTCACTCTTTACATGACCCATTCTGCCGACAAAGTTACGGTTGGTGGTCGAGATGCAACGCTCGCCCTCTGCGAGGATACCCATATATCCGCCGAGGCACGGACCGCATGTCGGAGTGGAAACCACTGCGCCTGCGTCGATAAATGCCGTAACATAGCCTTTTTCGACACATTCTCTCATTATTTTCATTGTTGCGGGGATAATTATGCAACGAACGCCGTCGGCAACCTTTTTGCCCTTGAGGACCTCGTATGCCGCTTCCATATCCTCCATTCTGCCGTTTGTGCAGCTTCCGATAACAACCTGGTCGATTTTAATATCGTGGAGCTCCGCCGCAGGATGAGTGTTTTCGGGAAGATGCGGACAGCTTACCGTGGGAACGATTGACGAAAGGTCTATTTTTATTGTCTTTTCGTAAACGGCGTCCTCATCCGCCTCAAATATAACGGGCTTGCGCTCGCTTCTGCCGTCAAGATATTTCAGCGTGCACTCGTCAACGGGGAAAATTCCGTTTTTGGCACCTGCCTCGATAGCCATATTGCAAATGCAAAGGCGGTCGTCCATGGAAAGGTTCTTTACGCCCTCTCCCGTGAATTCCATACTCTTATAAAGTGCGCCGTCAACGCCTATCATTCCGATTATTGTAAGGATTACATCCTTGCCGCTGCAATTTTCGGGAAGCTTGCCCGTAAGTTCAAACTTAATGGCCGACGGAACCTTGAACCAAGCCATACCCGTTGCCATACCTGCCGCCATATCAGTCGAACCGACGCCTGTTGAGAAAGCGCCCAAAGCTCCGTAGGTACAGGTGTGGCTGTCTGCGCCGATAATGCAGTCGCCTGCCGTAACAACGCCCTGCTCGGGAAGAAGAGCGTGCTCAATTCCCATTTTGCCGACATCGTAAAAATGGCTTACGCAGTGCTCGCAGGCAAACTCACGGCACTGCTTTGACTGCTCTGCCGCCTTGATGTCCTTGTTGGGTACAAAGTGGTCGAGGACTATTGCGATATGGTCCTTGTCAAACACCTTGTCAAAGCCCGCCTTTTTGAATTCGTTTACGGCAACGGGCGTTGTGATGTCGTTGCCGAGCACGATGTCGAGCTTTGCATTTATAAGCTGTCCCGCTTCAACGCTTTCAAGACCTGCGTGAGAAGCAAGGATTTTCTGAGTCATTGTCATACCCATAATAATCACCATAGCCTTTCAGGCAACAAATAGTTTATTAAAAATCACCTAATTTAAC
>ERZ825137.2046-NODE-2046-length-24377-cov-28.708864_pt1 | contig 24377 bp, 19 predicted proteins | sample MGYA00519873_ERZ825137 | MGnify/ENA primary metagenome ERZ825137 (study PRJEB31778, sample SAMEA3449190) | human gut metagenome | biome: human gut; feature: human-associated habitat; material: faeces | place: United Kingdom | collected 2010/2012 ...
TTGTCTATCCCATAGGGATAGCGACCCGACATGGAGCAAAGCCCGCGACGACGCGCGCATACAAAAGTAGCCCCCCGCCGGGTAGGCGTGCTCCAAAAGCCTTGCACAAGGCCACACCCGCCGCCAGGCGCCCACAAACCCGCCCTTAATTCGCACAACAAATCCCAGTTTCTGTTTCCCAATAAAGCCCACTATTTATACAATTCTCGCCCAATATCTTCCCAAAATGTAAACTTTCCATTAAAAAAAGTGAATTATTAACCTCTCACATGCAAAAAAGGGGCGATTTGCAGGGATTAGTGAAAGGACTTTTTTCACCGGCGAAAATTCCTTTCCTGTCGGCCTCTCTCCCCGAACAATAAATCGAGAGCCTTTTCGCCCCACCGGTCAAACAGGGGCGCCGGTTTGCTTTTCGAAAAGCTCACTCATCTCAGCAGACTTCATCGGGCAATTTGGGGGTCTGCCTTAAGCGAGAACCTGCCTCCCAACAGTACCTTGAAAATTGAATAAAAAATCTCCCCCGTACACTTGGTACGAAGGAGATCCGGAATCTCTGCTATTTGCTGTCACTTATCCGGCTTTTTTGCGCCGGAAGGAGATCACTGCGACACAGGTGCCGATGGCAAAAGCCCCCAGAGCCGCCGCGTAAACCCACCAGCTCACCGGATGGGTTTCATCGGGTGCTGCCTCCACGGTAAAGTGGGTGGTGGCATCTCCCCTTGCCGAGCGGATCACCAGTGTGTGCTCCCCTTCGGCCAACTGCTCCAGGTAGCTTTCCCGCAGCTCTACGATGATGTTGCCTTCCCCATTCCGCTTCTCGTAGCTTTCGGAGGGCAGCACCGCGCCATCTACCAGCACCTCGGCAAAGTCCTCAAACGCCGCATCGGAGCGGAAGGTAAGTGTACTGCTTTCGCCCTTTTTCCACCGGGCGTCGTTGCCCTGTATGATGCTCGGCGGCACCTTTTCGGTTACTGTATTCTCCGCGGTGAGCTCCGTTTTGCCGTTCGCGTCCGCAAAGTACTTATCACAGGCGGTGCAGTGCCAGCATTCCACCCGGCCATTGGCCGCCGCAGTGGCGGCTATCGCCTCCAGCTTTTCCAGGGAGGCGTGGCATGTGGGGTCGGTCTTGCCGTATTTGGCGCCGCACAGGATGCAGCTTGCCCGCTGGGTGCAATTGGGGGCGCCGCCGTAGCACTTCCCGTTTTGCTGGTCGAAGCAGCCGCTGGCCGTGCAGCGGCGGGTATGGGTCCCATCCCCATTGGAGCGCCAGGGGCCCCACTGATGGATGGTACCGGGGTCCGGCTCATCCTTGCTGTCATCCGGCCGGATGATGACAATGACCCGGTTTTCGGTCCACCGGGCGGTGATGGTCATATCCCCGGCCGGCATGGTGGTGGGAATGGTCTTATCCCAGCCGGCAAAGGTGTAGCCTGTTTTGGTAGGGTTGGCCGGGGCGGTAATGGCCGTGCCGTAGTCCTGCTTAATGACGATATCCTGCCCGCCGTTTTCCGGCTTAAAGGTGATGGTGTATTGGTTGACCTGCCACCGGGCGGTGATGGTCATATCCCCGGCCGGCATGGTGGTGGGGCTCTCCCGATCCCACCCTACAAAGGTGTAACCTGTTCTGGTGGGAGCAGCCGGAGGGGTGATGGCCGTGCCGTAATCCTGGGTGATGGAGGGAACCTCGCTGCCGCCGGCGGTATCAAAGGTGATAGTGTACTGGTTGAGCTGCCACTTTGCCGTCAAGGTCAAATCGGTGGCCACGGGGGTCTCAAAGTTCCATTCGCTTTCGCCGTTGTACCAGCCGATGAAGGTATAGCCCTCTTTAGTGGGGTCGGCAGGTTGGTCGGCAGGGGTGTTGGCACGAATCTGGGATGCTACTTCGCTTCCACCCTCCGACTGGAAGGTGACCGTATAGGCCCCGATGACTTCTCCGGTGATTTGGGCGCTGGGTGACTGCGTAAACCGGCCACCCGCCGCGATAAAGACGCCGTTGGCCGTCTTGCCTTCCTCCTGCCCAGCCGTGCAGCCGGTAATGGTCCCGGCGGACATCTCGAACCGGCCGCCAGCTTCCACATGAACACCGCCACCCTCGCGCGCCGTACAACCCACGATATTGCCGCCCCGCATGAGGAGCGTGCCGCCTTTCCTCACATAGATACCGCCGCCGGTGTAGTAGCTGCCGCCGGTGATGGCGCCGCCCTTTATCACGACAATGTTTTCACCCGCGGCATCCTCTGCCGCCAGCTTCCACAGGGCGTTGCTCTTATCGAACTTGTGAACGGCATTGGGATTGCTGTCGATCAGCGTCAGCTCTCCATTTTGGGTGACATGGATCAAGTTGCTGACCCCGCTGGTTGTTTTCAGTAAGTGGCCGTTCAGATCGATGGTCACCGGTCTACTCACCGCCATAAAGGCGGTGATCTCAATATCCCCAGTCAAGCGAATGACCGCGGCATCGGAAGCCAGAGCATCAGACAGGTTTTTTGAATCGGCTACCTCCAAAAAGGTAGTCAGTTGCAAGGTGCTTTCCTTCTGGATATTATAATCTGCTAGAGTGCGGCCGTTCTCCAAAAATCTGCTGCCAAAATACAGGCATTTCCCATCTACCGAAACACCCGTGTTCTGGATCTTCTGCTTGACATTATCGATGCTGTCGCCGCTTTCCACCTCCAGGGTCAGCGGTTCTTGCCAGCCCAGGGCGCTGCCATCCACATAAATTGGAATGGCATGGGCGGTGGTGAACAACATGGCCAGGGCCAGCAGTACGGCTGATATCCTCTTTTTCATTGTTCGGCACCTCCTTACTGTGTCGATGCGGGTTGCTTTCCTCCTCTTTTTAATTATACATCACTCCCGACCGAAATGCCATTGGCAGGTTTGCCCGGAAATGACACGGCTTTATGGGCAATATGGCACAAGGGGCAGAAAAGCCGCCCGTGGGCGGCTTTTGGGGGATGCTTAGGACCCCAGCAGGGTGACTGTGATGGTGAAGGTCTGGCCGCGGCCGGTACGGCTGGCCCGGTACAGGCTTATTTCCACGGTATCGCCGGGCTTGTGCTGTGCCAGGATATCGCTGCAATCGGCACGGCTGGTGATGGCCCAGCCATCAATGGAGGTGATGATATCGCCGACCTCGGCGCCCTGACGGCCTACATCGCTGTCCTCATTGATGGACATGATGCGCAGACCCGCCGGGATGCCGTAATAATTGGCTTCATTGCTGCCTACTTCCACCACGGTGATGCCCAGCTGTGCCCGACCGGTCACCCGGCCGTGCTGCATTAAATCGTCCAGAATGGGCAGGGCGGTATTGATGGGGATGGAGAAGCCGATGCCCTCGTAGCCTTCCTCCACCAGCTTGCTGGAGGTGATGCCCACCACCTGGCCGTAGGTATTGATGAGGGGGCCGCCGCTGTTGCCGGGATTGATGGCGGCATCCGCCTGGATGCAGACCATGGTGTAGCCCAGCTCGGTGGTGATGGTGCGCTGCACCGCCGAAATGTAGCCGACGGTTTGGGTGGAGGCCAGCGCCAGACCGCCGGGATTGCCGATGGCGACCACCATTTCGCCGACCTCCAGCTCATCGCTGTTGCCGAAGGTTGCCGCGACCAGCCCCTCGGGCGGGTTCTGCATTTTAAGCAGAGCCAGGTCGCTCTGGTTATCCGCCCCAATGACGGTGGCATCATAGCTATCGCCATTTTGCAGAACGACCTCGAACTTTTCGCCGCCGCTGACCACATGGGCATTGGTGATGATGTAGCCGTTTTCCGAAAGGATGATGCCGCTGCCCTGCGCGGTGGCGCTGCTGCCGTAGGTGATGATGCCCACCACCGAGGGGGCGCACTTTTTATAGATGCCGGCGGGAGTCAAAAGGCCGTCTTCGGTGGTATCCGGCACATTATCCTCCGGCTTTTTCTGCTGGTCGATCTCCGGCAGGTGCTCCAGCTCATTGCCGATGGACGAATCCTGATCCGGCTGCGGGGCAGGCTTGCTGCCCCAGACGGAGGCCCCGACGCACAGCGCCCCCACCAGCAGGATGACCACCCCCATGGCGATGAGGAAGTATTTCAGGCCGCTGCTTTTCCGGGCGCGGGCGGGGCTTTGGCCGTAGTTGCCCCGGTAATCCTGGTAATCCCAGTGGTAGTTGCTGTCATTGCTGCGGTTTCTCATGCTGTTTCTCCTCCCGGCCGGCAGCGGGGGCCGCCGGCAATGTGGTAAAGCTGGCATCTACCATAGGGGCTTTGCGGTTGACGCCTTTTTTGTAGTGGGCGGGGTCGGCCTTGAGGCCGAATACAAACTCGGTGTATTCCCCGGGCTGGCTGCGGACGAAAATCTCGCCCTCGTGGACATTCATGATGGTGCGGCAGATGGAAAGACCCAGTCCCACGCCGTTTTTATCCAGGCTACGGCTGCGGTCGGTCTTATAGAACCGGTCGAAGAGCCGCGGGATCTCCTCCGGCAGGACGCCGGAGCCGGTATTGCGCACCGCTACCATGATATTCTCGCCCTCGGTATAAAAGTCGAAGGAAAGGGTGCCGCCTTCATTGACGAACTTGACGGCGTTATCGATGAGATTATACACCACCTGCTGGATGAGGTCGGCATCGGCCAGCACCCAGTAGCGGTCGGTATCCAGCCCCTCCACCTCGATGTGCTTTTCCTCCAGCCGCTGCTCGAAGCCCAGCAGGGTATTGGTGACAAGGGAGGTGATCTCCACCTCGGTGGGCTGGATGGTGCGCTCGCCGGCCTCGATCTGGCTGAGGGTGAGCATATTGCGCACCAGGCGGGAAAGGCGCTGGACCTCACTGGAGACAATGCGCAGATAGTGGTTCTGCCGCTCCGGCGGGATGGTGCCATCCAGGATACCATCGACAAAGCCGCCGATGGTGGTCATGGGGGTTTTTAATTCGTGGCTGACATTGGCGGTAAAGCTGCGGCGCACCGATTCGGTGAGGGCCAGCTCGGTGGCCATGTTATTGAAGGCGGAGGCCAGCCGCCCGATCTCATCATCGCCCTCCACTGGCACCCGGACCGAGAAATCGCCCTTGGCGAAGGCACGGGTGGCGGCAGCCATCTGCCGCAGGGGGTTTACCAGGCTGGTGGTGACAAAATAAATGACGATAAAGCTGACCACCAGCACCACGATGGCCGCGATGAGGAACATCTGGAGCATATCGCCGGCCAGGGCACGGTTGGCAGCCCGGGCGGTGGCCATGACGGCACCCACCAGAAGGCCGTTTTCATCCACCACGGGGGTGGCCACGGCGTACTGGGGGTCTTCCCCGGTGCCGGCCATGACCACGGAGCCCTGATAGCTGCCGGTTTTGGAGAGGCTATCCAGGACAGCCTGCGGCACCGACTGGGGGATGGCGCTCTCGGTAGTATGGGCCATAATGAGGATATCGCCCTTGTTATCGGAAAGGTAGATGTCGGCCTCAATGGCGGAGCCCAGCACGGCATACACCGGCTGCAGGGTATCGCTGCTGACATAGCGGTACTCGTGGGCGGCGTAATTTTCCATGGTGAGGCGGGCGGCCTGGGTCACATTTTTCTCCAGCAGGCTGATTTTTTCCTCCCGCAGGTAGTCATTGGCCAGCACCATAAAGATGGAGCCGACCAATACCATACTGAGCAGAATGATGGCGCAGCACACCGAATAGTACTTGCCCATCAGGGTTTTCTGCGAAGTTTTCATTCTTATTCCTTGACCTCGAACTTATAGCCGACGCCCCAAACGGTCTTGAGGCTCCACTGATCGCTGACGCCTTCCAGCTTTTCGCGCAGGCGCTTGATGTGGACATCGACGGTGCGGCTGTCGCCGTAGTACTCGAAGCCCCAGACCTCATCCAGCAGCTGATCGCGGGTGAATACGCGGTTGGGGTGGCTGGCCAGGTGGAACAGGAGCTCCAGCTCCTTGGGCGGGGCATCCACGACCTTGCCATCCACTTTGAGCTCGTAGCGGGTCATATTGACGGTGAGCTTATCGTAGCTGACCTCCTTGACCTCACCTTCGGCGGTGCCGGCGGGGCTGCTGCGGCGCAGCACGGCCTTGATGCGGGCCACGATCTCCTTGGTATCGAAGGGCTTGACAACATAGTCATCGGCGCCCAGCTCCAGGCCCAGCACCTTATCGAAGGTTTCGCCCTTGGCGGTGAGCATGATGATGGGGCAATCGCTCTTTTGGCGGATCTGCCGGCAAACCTGCCAGCCATCCAGCTTGGGCATCATGATATCCAGGAGGATAAGAGAGGGCTTTTCGCTCTCGAACTTGGCCACGGCTTCTTCGCCATCGTGGGCCATTACCACCTCGAAGCCCTCCTTTTCCAGGTACAGGCGCAGCAGCTCGCAGATATTCAGGTCGTCATCGGCTACCAGGATCTTGTCCATCATTGCTATTTCCTCCTTACAGGTTATAGTATTCTAATTTATATTATAGCACCGGCGGAGTCTTTTGCATAGCGCCGAATGTGGCAATTTTGTTAAAAAATTGTGAGGAGGGCGGACGCTGGCAAGGAACAGGCGTCACCGCCCTAAAACTTTCCGTTGCCCGCCTGCGGCGCCCATGGTAAAATGATAGAAAACCTGCCGCAGCGGCAAAAACATACAGGAGAAAACGCCATGAAAAAGATGTCATCACTCGCAATCGCTTTGGCACTTTGCTTTAGCCTTTGCGCCTGCGTCGGCAACGCCCCGCAGGGAAAGTCCGCATTGGACTGGGACGCAATGCAGAAGGAACTGCAGGCCTCCTCGGAGGTTCTGACCGCACAGCTGACCAACTTTGCCTTTTACTCTGGAGATATCCTGGGGAGCTCCGCCTATCCGTTGGAGGACCGGCAGGTCCATCTTTTTATTTTAAGTACGGTAATGTTCATGGAGGAGGAGAAATACCTGTACCATGATTTTGTCACCATGGATGATGAGGGATGTTACCACTTTCCAAAAGAAAAGATACAGCAGATGGCCGAGGAGGTGTTTGATATTCCGGATTATGAGTTTGGTGAAGATACCTATGTTCCCGAAACCGGGGAGTATGTGTTTTGGTCCGGCTTTGGATGGGGGAATACTCCGGTGTGCAGGAACACGGAGGTTCAAATTGATCGGGAAAAATCCGAGGTAAGCGTCAGTTACGAACTGCACGGCAATGTATATTATGAAAATCCCTATAAAATTGGGGACTTCCGGACCCGTTTCTCCGTAATGACACGGCCGGACGGCAGCTTCTTCCTGCATTATCTGGATACCGTTTCCCTCTGATGAGGCAGGTCACACCCCCAGCAGCAAGCGGACCGCAAGGGCACTGACCAGCGCCGCGGTCAGATCCCCGGTGAGGGCAGCGGCCATGGTGTGGCGGGTACGGCGGATCCCCACCGCGCCGTAGTAGACCGCGATAGCGTAGAAGGTGGTCTCTGAGGCGGCGGCCAGCACACTGCCTACCCGCCCGATAAAGCTATCCGGGCCGTATTCCCCCAGCAGCTGGTGCAGCAGGGCGGTACCGCCGCTGCCGGAGACCGGCCGCAGCAGGGCCAATGGCAGTACCTCCGCCGGGAAGCCGATAAGCTGAGTCACGGGGCGAAGGAAGCCGGTGAGGACATCCAGGGCGCCGCTGTGGCAGAACATGGTGACCACCGTAAGCAGGCAGACCAAGGCCGGGGTGATGGAGGCGGCGGTTTTGAGCCCCTCTTTGGCTCCCTGCAAAAAGCAATCGAACACATCCACGCCGGAGCAGAGGCCCCAGCTGAACAGGCCGGTGATGAGCAGCGGGATGAACCAGGCGCTGAATGACATGGAATGCCCTCCTTTTTGATGAAATTCGCGGATGGGGTGAAGGGCGCCCGCACGGGCCTGCCTTTATTCCGGCCGGTGGGACTTCCCGCGCAGCAGACGGTCCAGCAGCAGGACCACGGCCAGGGACGAAAGCCCGGTGAGCCATACCGCCGGCAGGATCTCCATAGGGGCGGCGGAGCCGGCCTGCTGCCGCAGCGCGGCGCAGGTGGTGGGGATGAGCTGGAGGGAGGCGGTATTCATCGCTACAAAGGTGACCATGGCATTGCTGGCGCTGTCCTTATGGGGATTCAACTTTTGCAGCTCCCGCATAGCGGCAAGGCCCAAGGGAGTAGCGGCATTGCCCAGACCCAGCAGATTGGCGGAAAGATTCATGCAGATGGCCTGCATGGCGGGGCTGCCCTGCGGCACTGTGGGGAACAGCCACCGGGTGAGGGGATGCAGCAGCCTGGCCAGCGCTTCCGTAAGGCGGCAGCGGCGGGCAATCTCCATCAGGCCGCTCCACAGGCACAGCATACCGGTGAGGGCAATGGCCAGGCTTACGGCTTCCCCGCAGCCGGAAAGCGCCGCGGCGGAGAGCGCTTCCATCCGGCCGGTGAAGGCCGCGGTGACGACCGAAAAAATAAGCAGGGCGGTAAGGATACCGTTCAGCATGGGCAGGGCTCCTTTCTTCATTTTTTAGGGAGTAGAGATGATTTATCAACATCTTTTTCTCCTTACGGGAGCGTATTGCGCTAATGTTTTCCTTTTTTGATGCTTTTTATCGAATTATGTAAAATAATGGAATCTGTGCGCATTTTATCAATTTTAGCAACAATAACCAAAAAAGCGGCAAATTAGGGGCAAAAATTATCCACAAGATTTGCGAAATTGTGCTAATTACCTCTTGAATTTCATGGAAAATAATAGTACACTTAGTAGCAAGGTAGAGAAAAAGCGAGAATATTAGAAGATATTGTAAACCGCCAGCAAACCACCTAACTTTATTAAGGAGGAACCTGTACCATGAAATCCACCGGCATCGTAAGAAAAGTTGACAACCTCGGCCGTATCGTTCTCCCTGTAGAGCTTCGCCGCACCCTCGGCATCGACATCCACAGTGATGTTGAAATTTATGTAGACGGTGATCAGGTCATTCTTAAGAAGTACCTGCCCTGCTGCATTTTCTGCGGCTCCAAGGAAGAGCTGGCTACCTATGACGACAAGTATGTCTGCCGCAGCTGCCGCACCAAGCTGGGCAAGCTGTAATTCCCAAACCACAAAAGACAAGCAAGGCCCCTGCCGTATGGCGGGGGCTTTCTTTTTTGCGGCGGCCCGGCGGCGAGGGCTTTTCTGTGAAGAAAAGCAGGCAAAAGATATTTAGGCTATGATTGTAGTCGCCTGGCGGCGTCGCATAGTTTTATAAAAGGTTTTAATCTGCACGCCTGCCCGGCGGGGCTGCTTTTTTCGAATGAAAGTGTGTAAAAGAATTTTTGGGCCAAGATTGTAGTCGCCTTCGGCGGCACGGAGCCTTTTGCAAAGGCATAGTCTGTACGCCTACCCGGCGGGGGCCTACTTTTGTGTGTACAAAAGTAGGCAAAACACACTTGGGGCTGTGCCCCAAGGCCCCCTAACGCTTAAGCTGCGGCTGGATACGAACGATGCAAAGCATCGTCCGTACAGCGCCGCAGATACGCTCTCAAGGGGCCTGCGGCGCATTTTATTTTGGATTCAGCAGGAACCGAATTAAAAATCAACCTTATAAGCGTCGTCTCATCCCGCTCCGGGAATGCGTAGCGCTTCCGGGCGGGGTAAATGGGGAGAGGAGGACGCACCGCAGCGGGGAGGGCTGCCCGAAGCAAAGCGCAGGGTCAGCTCGACTCAAGCGGAGGTTGCGTCCGACGAGCGTCGGGTTTTTAGGGCGGAGCCCTAAATGACTTTTGCCTACTTTTCTTCAGAGAAAAGTAGGGCCACGCCGGCGAGGCGTACAGGCTGTTACCCTGTGGTGACAATGCGACGCCGAAGGCGAAAAGAAACTTGGCCATAGTTTGCGCCAACAACCCCTCCGTCAGCCGATCGGCTGAGACCTTCCCTTACACAGGGGAGGCTTTTGGATGGTGCAGTGTCACACTCCTTACACTGGGGAGGCTTTAGGGGAACGCGAAAGGCCCCTTTCCCGGTGGGAAAGGGGCCTTATTGGATGGGGCATTATTCGCCGGCGGGTTTTACCGGGGCGTTCTTGGTGACGGTGAGGGAAACGGTATCCTCCAGCACGGCATCGGCGGGCAGCAGCTTGGCCATGACGACATAGCGGTAGTCATTAGGATAGTGCAGCTTGGTATCATCCGCCAGACGGTAGGTGCAGGTGGAGAGGGTGAGGATCTTATCGTTGCTGGTCACTTCCACATCATAATCGTAGAAGGAAAGATCCTGGGCCTTTTTGATGAGGCTATTGAAGGTGGCATCGGCGGGGTTGGGGTTGATGTAGTCGAACTTGATATCGGTGTAGAATACCGCAAATACCTGCCAGACCATGTCCTCTTCGATGGTGGAGTAGTAGATATAAGGATGGGTCTTGGCAAATTCCTCGTCCTGATACTTCAGTAGCTGAGCGAACTTGGGGCCGTTTGCGTGGTTCTGATAATCGGTCAGCAGGGCATTTTCGGCCCGGCCCAGATTGTGGCCGTAGATGACGGTATTCTTCGAGATGGTGGAGCGATTGCCGCTGGTGCAGCGGAAATCGGCATAGTAGCAGCCGTCGTTATCGTTCTCACCATTGGCATTGCGGCGCAGGTAGTACTTGTTATCATCGTTATAATTGACCTTGACCACCACATCATTGACGGTGGTGCCATCAATATACAGCCAGCCGATGGTATCCTTGTTCTTCTGCTGCATGGCCAGCGTATTTTCCAGCATGGTCTTTTGCAGTTCCTTGAGGATCTCCTCCTTGGAGGGCTCATCGGGATTGGGGTTATCAGGATCGGTGGGGGTAGTGGGATTGCTGGGATCGGTCGGATCGGTGGGGTCGCTGGGGTCTTTGCCGCAGGCGGCAAAGGCAAATACCATGCAGAGTGCCAGCAGCAGGGCCAGCAGGCGTGTTGTCGTTTTCATAATGTTCCTCGTGCCTTTTCTTGTAAATTGGCCCCGGCGGGGGCTTTGTTCCGCATCATTTTACACCATGGCGGCGGCGCTTGTCAATGAACGGGCGGGCAGAACGGGGGACTTTGCAAAAAAGTTCGGATTCTGTTTACAAATAGGGGAAAAATAACTATACTAAGGGAGGGGAGTTTGCCTCCCCCAATTTAACTGCAAGGAGATAATAAATTATGCTGATTACAAAAGATATGGGCATCATGGAGATCGTACAGAAATATCCTGCTACTGTAGAGGTACTGCAGCGCTTCGGCATGGGGTGCATCGGCTGCGCCGCCGCCCACTTTGAGAACATTGAGCAGGGTGCCCTGGCCCACGGCATTGATGTGCCCCGGCTGATGGAGGCCCTAAACGAGGCTGCTGCCAAGGCGTAAGATCTGACTGGAGCTGATGCAGGGGGCGGGTGGGGCCGGCTCCCTGCAGAGGTTCTGCGAAAAGGCACCCCCGCGAAAAACCGGTTCTCCGCTAAAACTGATGACAGAACGAAGGAGGCACCCCATGCAGAAAGAACTGACCAACGCCGGCCCGCTGCTGAACGAACGGGGCGAGCTGTGCGAAGCGGGCTATGCCCGCCGTCTCATCAAGGCATACGACCGCCGGGCGATCAAGGCGGCGGCCCACCGCATCAAGGAATGGGACTACTACCTGATCATGAACGGAAGGTGGGGTGTGGCGCTGACCATAGACGACAACAGCTACATGGGACTGCTGGGCTTCTCGCTGCTGGATTTTAGTCGGCCGTGGGAACACACCTGCAATATCATCTATCCTTTCCCTGGCGGAAAGACCGGTTTCCCTGCCAGCAGCGCCGAGGGAGATGTGGCGGTGAAGCGCAAAAACGCTGATTTCTGCTTTAAGGTGCTGCCGGACGGTACCCGGAAGCTGACGGCCTGGGTGCAGAATTTTATGAATAAAAATCCGATCGCGGCGGAATTTACCCTGACGGAAGAGCCGGAGGATTCCATGGCGATTGTCACCCCCTTTGCGGAGGATAAGAAGGCCTTTTACTACAACCAGAAGATCAACTGCATGAGAGCCGCCGGCCGGGTGGAATTTGACGGGCAGGTGATCGAATTTGACCCCGAGGAAAGCTATGCCACCCTGGACTGGGGCCGCGGCGTATGGACCTACAAAAACACCTGGTACTGGGGCAGCGGCAACGGCACCGTGGCGGGCAAGCCGTTTGGCTTTAATATCGGGTATGGCTTTGGCGATACCAGTGCCGCCAGCGAGAATATGCTGTTCTACGATGGCACGGCGCACAAGCTGGAGCAGCTGTCCTTCCTGATCCCGCAGAAGGACGGCAAGGACGACTTTATGAGCCCGTGGAAATTCACCAGCAGCGATGGGCGGTTTGAGATGGACTTTACCCCGGTGCTGGACCGTGCGAGCTGCACCAATGTAGGTATTATTTGCAGCGACCAGCATCAGGTGTTCGGCTATTTTAACGGCACGGCGACGCTGGATGACGGCAGGGTGCTGAAGATCGAGAATTTGCTGGGCTTTGCGGAAAAGGTATATAATAAGTGGTAACAGAAAAAGGGCGGTCCCGCCTTGCGGCGGGACCGCCCTTTTTGCAATTTACCGGCGGGAAAACGGGTCGCGGGGGCTGGGGCGCGGGCCGCCGGTTGGCCGAGGACGGCCCCGCGGCAGCGGCGCCTGCCATTCCCCTGCGGCGTCTCTCCCCCATTGGGGCGAACAGCACAGTTTTTCCTTGACAGTGAGGGGCTGTTGGCGGTAGTATATATGGGTAAAAATATAGGGTAAACTCCTATGAGATACTACTGAAGATAAAGGAAGATGTATTATGTTCCAATTTGACCATGTACGGACCCGTTTTGCCCCCAGCCCCACAGGCTATATGCATGTGGGCAACCTGCGGACGGCGCTGTTTGCCTATCTAGTAGCAAAGAGCAACAACGGACGCTTTTTGCTGCGGATAGAGGACACCGACCAGGAGCGCCAGGTGGAAGGCGCCGTGGAGATCATCTATAAGACGCTGAAGGAAACCGGTCTGCAGTGGGACGAAGGTCCCGATATCGGCGGCCCGGTGGGCCCCTATATCCAGAGCCAGCGAATGGGTATGTTTAAGAAATACGCCGAGCAGCTGGTGGAAAGCGGCCACGCCTACTACTGCTTCTGTGATAAGGAGCGGCTGGACGAGGTGCGCAAGGTGCAGGAGGCCTCCGGCATGGCACCCCGCTATGACGGTCACTGCCGCAATCTTTCCAAGGAGGAGGTCGCCGAGAAGCTGGCGGCGGGTATCCCCTATGTCATCCGGCAGAAGGTGCCCACTGAGGGGACCGTGACCTTCCATGATGAGGTGTACGGCGATGTGACCGTGGAATGCAGCACGCTGGACGATCAGATCCTCATTAAGGGCGATGGCATGCCAACCTATAACTTTGCCAATGTGGTGGACGACCACACCATGGGCATCACCCATGTGATCCGCGGCAATGAGTATCTTTCCTCCGCGCCCAAGTACAACCTGCTGTACGAGGCGTTCGGCTGGGAGATCCCGAAATACATTCACTGCGCGCCCGTCATGCGGGACGCCACCCACAAGCTCTCCAAGCGGCACGGCGACGCCTCCTACGAGGACCTGGTGCAGATGGGCTTTTTGACCCCGGCCATCCTCAACTACATTGCGCTGCTGGGCTGGAGCCCCAAGGGTGACCAGGAGATCTTCTCGCTGGAGGAGCTGGTAAAGATCTTTGATATCTCCGGCATCACCAAGAGCCCGGCGATCTTTGACATGCAGAAGCTGCGCTACATCAACGGCGAGTATATCCGCAAGCTTTCCCCTGAGGAATTCTACGAGAAGGCGCTGCCCTGGATCCGCAAGACGGTGAAGAGTGAGACCGCCGACCTGCGGGAGCTGTGCACCGTGCTGCAGACCCGCTGCGAGGCGCTGAGTGACATCCCGGAGCAGGTGGACTTCATTGACGCGCTGCCGGACTATGACATTGAGCTGTATACCAGCAAAAAGATGAAGACCACCCCCGAGACCGCCCGGGAAGCGCTGACCGCAGTATTGCCCATCCTGGAGAGCCTGCCGGAGTGGAACGCCGAGGCGATCCATGCCGCCCTCTTTGCGGAGATAGAGAAGCTGGGCGTAAAAAACGGCTGGCTGCTGTATCCGCTGCGCGTGGCCGTTTCCGGCAAGCAGTTTACCCCCGGCGGCGGCATAGAGCTGGCGGTGGTGCTGGGCCGCGAGGAGACGCTGCGCCGCATCCGTACCGCGCTGGAGAAGCTGGGCTAAGATAAGGGCAAAGCTGTGCCAGGCCATGCCCGCACAGGCCCGGGCGTATTCTGAAAAGAGAGCCGCCGTCCCTAAACGGGGCGGCGGTTTTGCCTATTGGCGGCGAGCCTGAAGGAGAAGGAGGAAACGAAATGACGGAACTGGAAAAGCTGCACGCCGGTCTGGAATATGACATGTGGGCACCGGAAATAGACGCCCTGAAGCTGCGGGCAATGACGCTGTGCCGCCGGCTGAACGCGCTGCCCAAGGAGGCCAAAGAGGAGCGGACGGCTGTGATGCGGGAGCTTTTTGGCAGCGTGGGAGAAAACGCCGCCGTGATGCCCTATTTCAGCTGCGATGACGGAAAAAGCATTTTTATTGGAAAGAACTTTTTGGCCAACTATAATGTTTCCATACTGGACCGTGCGCCGGTGCGTATCGGGGACTATGTTATGATTGGTCCGCACACCCTGATCGCCACCGTCAACCATCCCATCTCCCCTATGGGACGGCGGAAACACCTGAGCGTGGCCAAACCGGTGACTATCGGCAATGATGTGTGGATCGGCGGGAATGTGACCATCCTGCCCGGCGTGACCATAGGGAACAATGTGATAGTAGCCGCAGGCGCGGTGGTGACAAAGGATGTGCCGGATAACAGCCTTGTGGGCGGGGTGCCGGCCAAACTGATCCGAACGATAGAAAATGACATCCCCGAAGAAACGGGAGAATGAGAAAAGCGGCATAGCCATGGCTCCTTTTGGGGGCAGGCTGTGCCGCTTGTATGTGTGTTTAGTAGTAGATGCGGCGGCTGCCGGAAATGGTCTCCCGGGTGCAGTAGTCAATCCAGGCGACGGCGCCGGGGATATCCTTATCTCGAATATGGCCGCACAGGCGGCAGCTGGTCTGATACAGAGTATCGATACCATGTAAGGCGCAGAAGCGCTCCCACAGGACCAGCACCGAGGAATAGAACGATCGGAAGATGAGCGGCAGCAGGGTATTGCCGCTGAGCATGGCAAGCTCGTGCTGGAAGGCAAATGCAGCCTCCGCCGCCTGACGGTTATCCCTTGCCTGACGAATGGCTTCCACTTTTTCCAGCAGCAGCATGTTATCCAATTCGGTGACATGAGGGATGATATCAGCGACGGCCAGCTTATCTAGGGCATCCCGCACCTCCAGAATGGAGCGGATCTCTTCGTTACGCAGCCGGCCGCGGTTATAGGTCATAATGGATTTGAGAGTTTCCATCGTGCCGGCCCGGCGGTAATCGGCGACAAAGGTGCCCACCCGGGGACGGACATCCAAAAAGCCGCGGTTTTCCAGCTCCACGATGCCGCTATTGACCACCGCACGGCTGACCCCCATCGACTGAGCCAGCTGGCGCTCCGGGGGGAGCTGCTGTCCCACCGGTAGTTCACCGGAAAGAATCTTGGCTTCGATATTACTGATAAAGAGCTCCTTGAGGGAGGGAGATATGAGTTTTTCAAATTCCATGACAGGTTCCCCTTTTTAAGCAGCGCTGTGGTATGGCCACATACCACAAAGGCGTTTTTCTCTATTTTAGGATAATTTTCTGAATTTTTCAACCATTTTATACGAAATTCTCTTGTTAAATGATTGACATTTATGAATTATCGTGATATATTCGGGGCGGGTAATAAAGTCTGTTCCATCTGGTATGGCCAGATAGGCCAGGCTTTGCGGCCCGTGAGGTTACTATGAGGGTTTCCAAAAAATCAACAGGAGGAATGTAACATGTTATTCCAACTCTACGGCGAGACTGCCGGCTATCAGCTGCTGGGTTTCGTGCTGGTGTTCACCGGCCTGGTGCTGGCCAATGAATTTGCCCGCCGCACCAAGACCGGTGGTATCATCTGCTTCCTGGCGCTGCCTGCTGTGCTGACAGTGTATTTCATCGCCATCTATATCGGCGCAGCCAATGGCGCCGAGTGGGCACTGAACAACCAGACCTACACCAACATGAACAGCTGGTTCCACTATGCCAAGCTGTATGCCGCCACCGCGGGCTGCATCGGCTTTATGATGCTGAAATATAAGTGGAGCATCGGCAAGACCGACTGGTTCAAGGTATTCCCCTTTGCCATTGTTGCCATCAATATTCTCATCGCTGTGGCCAGTGACTTTGAATCCGGCATCCGCGGCGCCAAGGCCATGATGGAATTCGGCGACCGCTGGTGGCTCTCTTCCGAGAATGTGTGGCTGTACGGCGGCTGGTGGAACTGGGTGAACGGCATTGCCGGTATCATTAACATTTTCTGCATGACCGCCTGGTGGGGCATCTACTCTTCCAAGGACAAGAAAGACATGCTGTGGCCTGATATGACTTGGTGCTACATCCTGGCCTATGACCTGTGGAACTTTGAGTACACCTACAACTGCCTGCCCACCCACTCCTGGTACTGCGGTCTGGCGCTGCTGCTGGCCCCCACCTTTGCCAACCACTTCTGGAACAAGGGTGGCTGGATCCAGAACCGTGCTAACACCCTGGCCCTGTGGTGCATGTTTGCCCAGGTATTCCCGCTGTTCCAGGATAATAGCGTATTTACCACCATCACTTCTGTCTACGCCGATGGCTTTATGAACCCCGCAGTTCGTCCCACGGCGGCGAACCCCACTGCGCAGGGCGTTGTGGCTATTATTGCGCTGGTGGTAAATGTGGTCATCCTGGCTTCCATCATCAAGCGGGCAAAGGCCCAGAAGAAGAACCCCTACAAGCAGGAGATCTTCTGCGATCAGAAGGACTTCCAGGAGGCTATGGCGAGAGTGTAAATCCTGCCCCATATGCAATAGGCAAATAGCTGCCGGTCCGGAACACCAAAGCAAGGTGTTCCAGACCGGTTTTCTGTTTATCCCGGATTTTGCGGGAATGCTGACCAGCGGATAAGCGCGCGGGACATCCAGCGCTTATTATGCTGAACCGCGAAACGATTCAGTCCTTTCATTCCATATTGACAAACGGTTTAACATGAAGTAGAATAACGGTACGCTATTCTACAATTAGATAAAAGGAGAAAGAAGATTTATGAAGCGTATGAACAAACTGCTGGCACTGCTGCTGGCAGTCATCATGGCGGCTTCCTTTGCCGCCTGCGGCAATGAGCCCGCACCTACCCCCGATCCCGAGCCTGCTCCCACCCCCGCCATCACCTACCCCCTTACCGTGACGGATATGGCCGGCCGCGAAGTTACCCTGGAGAAAGAGCCCGAGCGCATCGTTTCCGGCTACTACATTTCCTCCTCCGCCTGCATCGCGCTGGGACTTTCCGATAAGATGGTCGGCATCGAGGATAAATCCGCCAAGCGCCCCATTTACAAGCTGGCGGCTCCCGCCCTTATCGACCTGCCCAATGTCGGCTCCGCCAAGGCTTTTGACCTGGAAGCCTGCGTCAATGCCAACCCCGATCTCGTTATCCTGCCCATGAAGCAGAAGGACACCGCCCAGACCCTTTCCGAGATGGGCATTGCCACCCTGCTGGTCCTGCCGGAAAGCCATGAGCAGCTGATGGAGATGTTCACTCTCATCGGCACCGCCACCAACAGCATGGAGAAAGCGACCGCGCTGATCGAGTACTACAACACCAAGCTGGTGGCAGTGGCCGAGCTGACCAAGGACCTGACCGATGAGCAGAAGCCTGTCGTGTATATCGGCAGCACCAGCGATATCCTGCGCACCGCCCCCAAGGAGATGTATCAGGCTTCCCTCATCACCACCGCGGGCGGCAAGAACGCTGGTGATGTGCTGGAGGGTACCTCCTGGACTGATATTGATAACGAGACCTTCCTGACCATGAACCCCGATGTAATTGTGATCCCCACCGATAACTTTGCCGTAAGCAGCCCTGACTACACCGCAGAGGATGTGCTGAACAACGCCACCTTTGCCGATGTGACCGCCGTGAAGAACGGTGCCGTTTATCAGATGCCTGTCGGCTTTGAGGCTTGGGATTCCCCCGTTCCCTCCGGTATCCTGGGTACCCTGTGGATGCTGCATACCCTGCACCCCGAGCTGTACACCGCCGAGCAGTTTGCCGCAGATGCCGATGAGTTCTACTCCACCTTCTACGGCTTCCATGTTGCGTTGGATCAGGCAGCCTGATTCCTCTTTGGAATGACCTACGGGATACTGCTGCGTGCGGTATCCCGTTTTTTCTGCCCGTTGTTTGCTTTTTAACGGCGTATGCGGTACAATAAGCCCACTGTGGAATTAGAGGGAGATAACATGCAGGAAACCATGCTGCAAAACCGAAAACCCGTGATCCGCTCCTACTGGCTGGTAGGGGCGTGCATTGCCGTGGGCTTTATTGCCTCCATCTGCATCGGCAATTACCCCATTTCGATACGGGAGATCATTTCTATCCTGACCGGTGGGGAGGTCGGTGCCATGACCCGCAAGGTCTTTTTCACGCTGCGGTTGCCCCGTACCTGCATGGGTGTGATGGCTGGCGCGGGGCTGGGCGTTGCCGGCTCCGTTTATCAGATGATCTTTCGCAATCCGTTGGCGTCCCCCGATATCATTGGTGTTTCCAGCGGTGCCAATCTGGGCGCCGCCATTGCCATCGTCAGTGTCGGCATCGGCGTGGGCGGCATTGCGTTGGGCGCCTTCGCGGGCGGGCTGCTTGCCGTGGCGTTTGTGATGCTGTTGGTGCGGGCGACCCGTGCCAATACCACCGCCACCTATGTGCTGGCGGGTATCGTTATCTCGGCGGTCGCCAAGTCGGTCATTATGCTACTGAAGTACTATGCCGACAGCGAATCCAACCTGGCCGCCATTGAATATTGGACAATGGGCTCCTTTGCGGGTGTCACAGCCTCCAAGGTGCTTTCTATCCTGCCGTTCTGGCTGATCGGTTTTGTGGGGCTATTTTTGCTGCACCGTCAGGTGGGGCTTCTCTCTTTGAATGAAGAGGAATGCCGAACACTGGGAGTGCGGCTGTATCGAGTAAGGCTGACGGTGCTTACCCTTTCTACCCTGCTGGTCGCCTCAATCGTCAGCATTACGGGGCTGATCTCCTTTATCGGGCTCATCGCCCCGCACATCGCGCGCATGATGATAAAACGGGAAAATACCGATACTATGGTGCTTTCCGCCATGGTGGGCGCTGCCGTAATGCTGGTGGCAGATATTTTTGCCCGCAGCCTGTATGCCGGTGGGCTGCCCATCAGTATTCTTACTACCATTATTGGTGTGCCGGTGCTGGTGTACTTTATGTGTAAGCGCAAGGAGGGCAAGGTATGAGCACATTGCTTTCCCTGCAAAATATCCACACCGGATACGGCAGCAGAGAAATTGTCCGCGGCGCTTCCCTTGCGGTAGAAGGCGGGGAATTCTGCGCGCTGCTGGGGCTGAACGGCTGTGGCAAGACCACTCTGCTGCGCGCCGCCTGCGGTCTGCTGCCGATGAAAGAGGGCCGTTGTATGGTGGGGGAGACCGAAACCACCCATCTGGACGAAAAAAGCCGCGCCCGCCTGATGAGCTATATCCCGCAGCGGGGCAGCCCTATCATGGGTAAAACCGTGCTGGAGGTCGTCCTGATGGGTTTCAACGCCCGACTGCGCCTTTTAGATTCCCCCGGGGAGGCACACCGCCGAATTGCCATGGAGCATCTGACCCATCTGGGACTGGCAGAGCTGGCGGGGCGGGACTATGCCACTTTAAGCGAGGGGCAGAAGCAGCTGGTGATACTGGCGCGCGCCCTTTCGCAGGATACGCCGGTGATGCTGATGGACGAGCCGGACAGTGCATTGGATTTTGTCAACCGGCATATGGTGCTGGGGAAAATAAGAGAGGTGCTGCATGAGCGGCAGCAAGCGGGGCTTATCACCCTGCATGACCCCAACTTTGCCCTAAGCTACTGCGACCGCCTGCTGCTGATGCAAGACGGCGCCATAGTGACCGAAATTGATATGAGAAATACCGACCGTGCGACGATAGAAGCGGCACTTGGTATAATATACGGAGAAATAGCCGTGTTGGAGTATAAAGACCGTTATATCATGACCAGGCGATGAAAACCCAATAGATATTTGAGGCGGGAGGATACCCAATGGGTGTCCTCCTGTTTTGACTTAGGATACAGTATAATGATAGATCATATGACCACAAAATTCTAAAAAAACACCTTGAGGGAAAAGAATCTATCTGTTATAATTTTGTAGTATAGACTGATGAAATCCTATAAATCCAAATGAGGAAATGGCGTAAAAATGGCATAAGCCCAAAAAAGCCGCAAAACCCCATAAAACAAAGATTTTTTAAGGAGATGTAGAGATATATGAAATTAGGTATTGGAGGACCGCTACCTGATTTTATATCTCAATAATCCTCAATAAATACGAATATTACTTGATTTGAAGCGGATTTTGGAACAAACCAACCATATATAACTTCATGTTTTCCTATGCTACTCTATACGAAAATGGCGTAAAAATGGCGTAGAGAAAACTTACACGAGGGATATAGGTACGCCGCTGCTACAAATCAGTTTTCCAACAGGTGTGGGACGCTAACAACTCCCACGCCTGTTTTTTTGTTGTCCTTCGGGGCAAATATCGGGGATATTATCGCTTGTGCGCCGTTTATTTTTCTCTGCCATATTACCACCCTACATTTCACTTATCTGCCCCTTGTGCGTTACAATCTGCAAATACCCGCCTTTATTTAAGCAAGGGGCAAGCCCATAATGAGCTTGCCCCACTGTCATTCGGAAGTTCAGACGGTGAACAATCCGTTCACCGATTTATTCCTCGCTTTCATTATCGCTGGCGGCATTTCTATAATCCTCCTGCACACCCTCGGAGAGGTCAAAACACATCGTTTTTGCGTCTGCGACCCAAAAGCCACGCACACGATAGCGTTTATCGCTTTGCCAAACGCCCTCCATAGCGGCACGAATGGGGTCAACCAGATTCTTGTTGGTGATGCTGACCGTGGCCTTCTGCTCACCCTTCGGCTTGGAGAACTTGTAGCCCCTCTGCTCACTACTCTTACACATACGAACCGCAAAAACCTTGTTTTTTGCGTCAAGCTGGCACAGGACAAAAGCAGGATAGTTCAGGTCATCAAGTACCTTTTTCGTAAAGGTGACACCGTTCTGGTTAATGAAAATGTCGGGGTATGCGTTGGTGTTCGCATCAAGGATCTCAAAGTTCAGTGCGTTAAAATCAAATTTCATAATGGATTTTCCTTTCGGTATTAGAGATTTTTCAGCTCTTTCAGCAGTTCGCGGCGTTCCGAAGCTGTCCAGCGCGGGTCTAAAATGATATACCCTCTGAAATACTTGTCTTTAGAACGTGTGACCGTGAACCGCTTTGGCATAGCGTGTAGCCTTGCCGATTTGCCGGGTAGTGGCTTTTCATCTAAAATCTGTTGCACCTTCTGCCAATCGGATTTTTTTATGATTGCTGTGTGGTGTTCCTCTTTGAAATACTTGTTGAGCATAGTGTTTTTCACTGACTTATGCTCCCGAAAATCAATCGTACAAGTTTTCTGCATGAGTGCGTCCCCGCAGTATTTCTCGTTCCGGAGAATACCGCGAATAGTAGCAGCCCGCCAAAAATCTTTCCCTTTAGGCGATTTGATGCCTTGCTCGGTCAGCGCGGCGGCAATTTCTGCGGGGGTTGCACCTTCCAAACAGCTTTCGTAGATGTACTCAACAATCTTTGCTTCTGTTGGCTCGATCAGCAATCGTCCGAAGTGGTCCCAATAGTAGCCAAGCGTGTTTATCACCGAGAATTGGTAGATACCCTCTGCCATGCGCCAGCGAATACCGTTTTTGATGGCTTCGCTCTTTTGCTGTGATTCCAATTCTGCAAGTGCTGACAAGACCGCTATCAGTAGATTGTTGCTGCCATCCCCGATAGAGGACAGCCCTTCGCTTTCAAATCGCACCGGGACAGGTGGAGTCAAGGCGTTCAGAGTACGCAAATTGTTCAAAATATCAACCGTATTTCTACCAAAGCGATTTATGCCCTTTGTCAAAATTAGGTCAATCTTGCCTGCTTTTGCGTCATCAATCATGTCCTTAAATCCCTGCCGCTTGTTCGTGGAAGTGCCGCTTACGCCGTAATCTTGATAGATTTTTACTAACTCCCAATCGGGATTGCTCTCAATTTTGGATTTGAAATAGACAATTTGCATCTCAAAACTGCCTACTTGCTGTTCTTCCTGTGTGCTGACACGGACATAAGCTGCAACACGCATTTTTCGGGGAGTCTGCCCTTGCGCTTGTACGGCTGGGGGTGGCGGTATTATAATTACACCGCCGCTTTCCCGATTCTTGCGGATTCCGTCATGTATGCGCTCCTTGCGTTCCTCCCGATTATCGGCGCGAGTCTTTTTTCGGCGGGACTGCTCTATCTCTTGAGGGTCAAGTTTCTTTGCCATATAAGCCCTCCCTTGCAGATATACGGATATTCCCGATGTGGTTCATAGGCGGCGCACCTCCTCGCTTACTGTTTTTCATTGGACAATTAACCTCCTTGCTGATTGTTATTTATGACTACCCTGCGGCGCATGAGCCAGGGGGTCACACAAAAGAAAACGAGCAGCAGAATTGCTCCTGCTGCCCGAATCGGCACTGCTTCTTATCGGGGGTAGATTTTATCGCCCCCTGCAAGTGACGGATATATGGTTATTTGATTTACAATGCCTTAACCGTGTCGATAAACTGGCTCATGCTCACCGCACCCGGCAAGAGGTTTTCCTCATTCTCAAACACCATGTAATAGCGGAAATTCTTGCCCGCTGCTGTGCGCCACGCTTGACCGAGTGCGATTTTCTCCCGGCTGTCATCATTTTTCAGATGTTCGCCCTTAGTTTCCGCACAGATGAGCTTGCCGCTCTGGGTCATAATCAGAATATCGGGGTAGTGCTTGATAAAGCCGTTAATTGCAAAGTCTTGACGTGCAATATTTCTGTGCCACCAGCGGACATTCGGCAGGGCGGTCAACTCTACAATCAACTTCTGTTCCAGTTTGTTCATGTCACCGTCCTCTGCTGCATACAGAGAACGGGCATATATGTCGGTATATGTGGCAGGATGGATAGAGGGGCGCAGACGGAAATAGGGCTTGCAGACGATGCGCTCCGTTTCCAGCCACCTTTCAAAGTTTTCTCGATAATGGGATTCCAGTAGCGTTTCAATTTTGGCGCGGATCTTTGCCGCATAGCCCAGCGGGGCTTTCTCCATAGCGGCAAGCTGCGCCTTATCCATATCGCTCACAATGCGGTCTATGTAGGCTTTCAGTTCGGCGGCGTCCACCATGTTCAGCTTGTTAAGCTGATTGAACATCATTTCCTTGCATTGACGTACCCGGCTTTCCGGCGGCAGATTGTTGAACCACTCTTTGAAGTACCGCTGTTCGGCACTCTCCATCTTGAACACCTTTGGCAAACCGCCGTCCTGCTCCCGCACGTCGATTTCGCGGATTTCATCGTCTGCGGCGGCAAAGTCAATATCGTATGCCTTGCCCTTGAGGGTAAAGCCCTCTGCCAGCATTTCCTTGTCCAGCAGTTCAAAAGAACCGTCCGTAAACAAAGATTGCTCAACTTTCAGGAAAAACTGCGGGATTTGCAGCGTTTCAATATCCTCCCGGAACTGCGGGTTTACTTGGAATGATTTCACTTTATCCCGCACCTCCCACGGAAGATTGTCCATCATCGGGTCATTGTCTGTCTGTTGGATAGCGTCTGTATATGCCTTTTCGACCTCTGCGGCAGCGTCCAGCATGGTGTCGGCTTTCGGGGCAGTTTCAGGCGTTTGTGCCTGTTCTCTGCGCCGCTCCAACTCTGCCCCGATAGATTTCCCATCCAGCCCCGAAAAATCGTCCTCGGCGGTTTCCAAAGGGGGTTCCATTTCAGGACACCCTTGTTGATCAGGCAGCGTGATTTGTTCTGCTGGCTGTTCGGGAACCTGCGGTTTTGCGGACTCACCGATCCGATAGTCCTTATCGCTGAATCCTGCGCTGTTCAAGCCCTTGACTATATGCGCCACAGTATTGTTGAAGTCGTTGGAAGAAGTCAGCACATAGGACATATTGAGTGCGCTCTGTGTGTGCTGGCTCGTATGGGGCAGACGGAGAATCCGTCCTAAAATCTGCTCCACGTCAACCTGACTTGTCTTATTGGCAAGAGACGCAAGGATATAGGCAAAGGGGCAATCCCAGCCCTCTTTCAGCGCATTGACCGTGA
>ERZ825137.2048-NODE-2048-length-24364-cov-4.926982_pt1 | contig 24364 bp, 16 predicted proteins | sample MGYA00519873_ERZ825137 | MGnify/ENA primary metagenome ERZ825137 (study PRJEB31778, sample SAMEA3449190) | human gut metagenome | biome: human gut; feature: human-associated habitat; material: faeces | place: United Kingdom | collected 2010/2012 ...
CTCTCTCAGACAGAACCTTTGTGATTGCTGCTGTCAGAGTAGTTTTACCATGGTCAACGTGGCCGATGGTACCGATATTACAATGTGGTTTTGTTCTTTCAAATTTAGCTTTTGCCATTTTGAATATCCTCCTTATTCAATTGCCTTCTCAGGCTTTTTTATTTTTTCATGTTAACTCGGCTAATTTTGATTATATTTCAAAATGCCCAGTTTTTCAAGCCTTTTCCATACTTTTTAAGCACAAAATACGCCTGTTTTATTATTTGCTCTCTTTAAAACATTTCAATGCATCTGCATAAGACATTTCCCAATAGTTTGATCCAGCATTCCAGCCTGCAATCACATTTCCTGATGAATCACGCTGAATATCTGCCACCTGATCATATAAACCATTTGGAACCCTTGATGCCATATTCTGTAAAATCACGCCATTCTTTCCATGGTGTATTTCCTCTCGTTTTTCTTGATATTCTTCCCAGCTCACAGATATACCGTCCCGTTCTGCAAGCAGTGCTGATTCTTCATCCCCCACTTGTTCTGCATGACAGGTCCAGACAATCGGCTGCAGATAATCTCCACTAGATGAAGCCACATCGAATTCTATCATCTTATCTATGACCCCAATCTCCGTATTATCACTCTGTCCATCGCTGCAAAGTATGTACAACCGGCATCCATTTTCTGAAGCTTCTCTAGTGCAAACTAATACATATGGCGTTCCTTCTGCTCCCCATTTGTCCCGGTTCTCATCTGACCTTGTATCAAGTTCTCCACTATAGACCTGTATTGCTTCATTATCTATATATGTATATATATGAAGATCAGCTTTATTCGGATCTGATTCATCCTGTGCAGCAAAGATCAGTTCCGGAGTATCGTCCCCCATGATGTTAATAACAGAGATTGCTCTGGGTTCTTCTGTCATTGTCGGTTCATTCTCCCTAAATTGTGAATTCTTCCAGCTATAATTCTCAATTTCCTGCCTGTATTCTTTTATTATTTCGGTATATGCATCCTGCCAGGTATTCTTATTGTGATTATAGATTGCTACTCCGGCTGCTCCACCTGCTACTGCCACTCCGGCTGCCGCCATCGTGATCTTACCGGCTACTGTCTTTAAAAAGGTCTGTTTTGCCGCTGTAGCTGCCGCAGTCTTTCCTCCTGCCGCTGCACCTGTTCCGACTGCCGATCCTGCAGCCCCGGTCGCTCCGGCACTTCCGGCTGTGACTGTACCACCGGCTGTGGCTGCACTTCCAGCGGCAGATAACGCACCTACTGCTCCACCATGGATCAGTCCGGCACCAACTACACTTCCAACACCTGCCAGCTTGTCGAAGGTTCCTGCTACCAGCATAGTTCCTCGTTCTGCCATGAGCAGGTAAGTAAGAAGTGCCATAGGTGTGTAGCTGTACAGCTTGTATCCCTTCTTCTGAAGTTCCTCTGCCTTTGCCTTGATATTCTTACGTCCATAATTCAATCTGGACTTTACTGTATTCTCTGAACATCCAAGAACGGTCGCAATATCTTTTATGCTGTATCCTTCAATGTGGAACATCAGCACACACATTCTCTGTTCATCAGACAATGATCCGATCAGCTCCTGTACCATTTCCTGTGTTTCTTTTGTTGTACATGCCATCTCCGGCTGGGCTGTCATATTCTCATCTGCGATCGAATATTCAAATGCCTCCCCATCCTGATCTTCTCTCTGCATATCCGAAAAATTCACTGTATGGCGATCTCTCAATGTATTCCTTGCGGTATTTGCAACGATGGTACTGAGCCATCCCGGAAATGAATTTGCATCCTGAAGACTGGAAAGCCGTTCAAATGCTTTCACATAAGAATCATGGAGAACATCCATTGCTTCATCTTCATTCTTCATGTATTTCATCGCAATATACAGTTTATTTCGATATGTCATCTCATACAGATAGGAAAAGCCTTCTTCTTTTCCGGCTTTTGCCTGCTCCACCGCCTCTGTATAATCGACTGCCGCCCCACAAAACGGACAGTTATATTCATTTCCCTGCAGATCATTCCCACATGTTTTGCAAATCATTTGTAGCCTCCCACACGCCTGTTGTTTCTCATTTTTTGTATACTTTTAATAGAAATATGTCAGATCCGTTTTTTCTGTTTAGCCTATTATAGCTTTTACTGTACTAACGTTCAGATTTGTTATCTCGACAATCTGATCCAAAGAATAGCCTTTCTTATGCATATTCAGTACAATCTCTGTTCTTGCCTTCTCTTCACCTTTGGCTTCGCTTTCTTCCTTGATACCCTGACTTAAATTACACATAATACTCACTTCCTTTTCTACATTATTTCCCTTAACAGGAATATCATACTCCGTACTGACCCGTTGCAGTTTTTCTTCTGCAGATAATTTTTCCGACAACAATGTGCCAAGCAAACGATGCAGTTCGTATTTTTCATCCTGCTCTGGAATCTCCTTGCCCAGTCCAATCATAATAATATTAGGAATATCAAGATCACCTTTCCATTGTTTTGCATCAATAAGATCGTCCTGAACCAAATGAATATGACACATACTGTTTTCCTGCATATTCATACATATCCAGATAGAATATACCGGTTCTATATCATCATAATTCATGCCGGTAAACTCCCGTTCCTTCTGTGAAGAAATCATTCGTCCCACATAAAAATAGCACGATTAATAATCCGATATTTATCTGGTTCTTTCCTCTGAGCTTCTACATTAATAATGATCTTTGATCTTCCATTCCTCATCCGTACATAGAAAATTATATCAAAAAATGTAGTGCCTTCATTCATCTCTGCATTTTCTGTATTCATTCCTGTAATACGTGTACTGCCATACTCTATTTTCCGGTTTGTTGCGCCTGGTTCTACAGGTACCTGCCCAATGTACGGTTCTCCTTCGATCAAAAGAACAACTTCATCTGCTGTCATTCCTTTAAACTCATCGATTGTACGGATAAGAATATGTGCCAGTATGACTTTCTCTCCCAACAGGCATTTTGCCGCTGCATCATACTGTGCCTCTTTTTCTGTTTTGGTGAGCGTTTGTCTCAATTCTGTAATCACGTCTAATCATCTCCTTTCATGATTAAACGGATCTACATATTTCTACCACGTCTCACCGTCTCTCCAGCTTTTATTGTAACATAGTTCACAAGGGATAGCAAGATTAAGAAAATAAAGGCAACAAAAAAACTGGCATACAGATCAGGTATCTTTTCTTCCGAAAATATGATGATCCGTATGTCAGTTTTTGTACTTATTTATGTAGGGTTGTATTATTTCACATAAACCTTCTTATCTGTACTCCAGCCAGAGTAATAATAACGTGTTTCATAATTATGATTTACTCTTACATTCCGTGTTTTATAAGCACGTATACGAACATAATAAGTTCCTTTTTTTAATCCATATGCGCTTACATCCCCACTATTACCATAAGAAAATGATTTCTTTCCTTTTTTAAACTTCTTATCTCTTGCAACCTGGATCTGGTAACCCTGCATATCTGAATTTCTTTTAAATGTAGCTGTAATTCTTTTTCCAGTATCCTTTACTTTTTTAATCTTAACAGTTGGCATTACTTTTGAAGAAGTCTTAAAGGAATAAATACCTGTCCCACTCGTTCTCTCAAAAGTAATATAATATGTTCCTTTTGGCAGGAAATATTTATATTTATGAGTACCGGCTGTAATATTATACTCTCCAATAGTTACATCTCCCGCAGTATTTTTTATAGTAATATCCATCTGCTTTATCTTGCTGGATAATGTCAGATTCAGATATGAATTCTTTGATACTTTCACTTTATAGATATCAACCTTATCGCCGCAAGCCAATTGAGCCTTGATTTTATTCCCAATCTTATAAGGAGTTGCCATTCCAAGCTCATTATTCTTTGCCATAGAATGTTCTGACTTTGTTTCTCCTGCTGACTTGAATGATGGCACAAATGAGAACGATGCTCCTGTTCCTGTTCCCCAATGTCCTACTATCTCCAAAGTATAATTTCCAGCTAACAAATCAATCCATACGTTCGTCTTGCCTTCTGAAACTCTGGTAGAACCTACTACCGATCCACTCTCATCCAGGAAATTCATCTCCTCAATCTTTGTCCATGCACATTCACTTACAGAATCCACATTAAATGCAAGCGTTACCCGACCAGACTGTTTCAACGAAAAATTATAACTGTAATATTCCCCTCTGTATGTGATCACTCCGCTATACGCACTGTCCCACGTCAGATTTGATCCCTCTGTTGTTCCTGCTGCAGATGCCTTCTGCACTGGCATCACTAACATTACGAATGCTGCTGCCAGCATTACAATTAACCCTTTCCATAAGCTCTTGTTTTTCATCATTCTTCTTCTCCTTTTCATTTTTTTGATGTTTTTATATTACAACAAATATTTACAGCTGCAAGAGAAATATTTTATTTTCCTGCCTTCTAATAAGTAAGACAGGGCGAAGTTGAAAAAGGTTTTATAATTTTTAAAATTTTTTCAAAAAACGCCGTCTGTGATATTTTTACCACAAACGGCGTCCTTTGCTTTTACTGTTATTTTGTTACTTTGTTACCTTAACCTTGGAAGATAAGCCTTTACTCTTAAACAACTTCTGATAAGAAGAAACCTTCTTCTTTGGTACTTTAATCGTAGTAACCTTTGTGATGCCCTTAAATGCATTCTTGGAAAGCTTCTTTGATGTAATCTTTGAAGATTTGATCGTAATTGTCTTCAGCTTCTTACATCCGCTAAATGCCTGATCACCAATCTTCGTTGTCTTCGCCGGAAGCGTAATACCGGTAAGAACCTTACAGCCCTTAAATGCATATGCTCCGATCTCCGTTACATTCTTGCCAATTGTGATAGTTTTAAGTTTTGCAGCTCCGCTGAAAGCATTCTTGGAAATCTTACTAACATTGCTTCCGATTGTAACCTTTGTTACCTTCTTATTATTCTTGAAAGCACCCTCTGCGATCTGTGTTACTTTGTATTTCGTACCTCTGATCTTCACGGTTGCCGGAATGCTGACAGTCTTAGCCTTTTTATTTACAGGTGCTTTATATGCAACTGTTTTCTTGGATGTGCTTATAACCTGAACCTTTGCAGCTTTACTGTCATCTGTAATCACATCACCATTTTTGACCGGTTTTACTGTCGGTTTTTCCGGTGTCGTTGGGGTCACCGGTGTTGGATTCGTCGGTGCCGGTTCTACCGGTGTCGGCTCCTCAAGTTTTGCAATCGACTCTGTCTTTGTCTTTTTGCAGACGCTGCAGGTATATGTCTTTACACCCTCTGTCTTTGTAGTCGGCTGTGTCGTAACCTGTCCTTCATCCCATTTATGTCCGGTTGCCTTCAGTTCTTCTGTATCCACAATCTCATTACACTCGGTACATCTATATGTGATAGAACCATTTTTCTCACAGGTTGGCTCAACTCGTGTTCCATTATCTTTGATATGTTGCGTATGTGGTGCCTTAACCTTGATTATTACCACATATTCATCAGATGTATATGCTCTTTCTTCTGTATAGGATGTTACTGTAATTGTAGTCTCACCGCATCCCGTTATAGTAACTTTACCGGTCTCATCTACAGCAGCAACCTCCGGATCAGCCGAAACATACCGTAATGCAGAGAGCTTGGATTCAAGCGCTGTATCCTTTAAATCCACATCCAGTGTAAATGCGCTATCGCCAAATACCTTCTCATAAGTCTCCGTACCGGTTAATTCAAGTCTGGTAGTTGGAAGAACCGTTACCGCAATCCTCTTTGTTGTAGCACCCTTACCTGTACTTGCAGTGATAATGGTCGATCCCTTGCCTAACGCAGAAATGGTAATTCCATCACAAGCAGCTATCTCTTCGCCGCCTTCTGCGACCTTATAGTCAATAACATCTGTTGATCCATCGTTAAGTTTGGCATCGATCCAGATCTTTTCGCCCTTATAAAGCGTCACCTTATATTCACCGGCTGATGCATCCCACGCAAAATCATCAGAATCGGAAGTGATCGTAATATTGGTTCCCTTTACATACTTTGTTAATGTAACATTTATGGAATGTGATAATTCAGAATCTGCATAGTAGTTTACTGCACTATCCTTAATTGTTACATTAACAGCGATTTCTGCTGTTCCTGCCTTTGAATAGGATGTATCATAAGCAGTCGTGATAACTCCGTTTGATACATTTGCCACGATATTTGACTGATCGGATATCTTCTTATAAGATACAGTATATTCATCTGCTGCAAGGCCTTCGATCTCGCCAAATTCTATCTGAAGCTCATGCTTCACATCATTCTGAACTGTAAATTCATTTGATCTTACAAGTGCATCTATATTCTTAAGCTTCGCTTTTGCAATTGTAAATGTTTCTTCCTTACTGTTTGTAGTATGAATACCATCACCCTTGATAATAAGTCTACCGGTACCGGCATTCACATTCTCACCATACTCTACCGTATACTGATCGTCCGGAACAACTGCGCCATCGATTGTAACTTCGATATTTTCCTTATCCGGTGTCTGCTGTGTTCCATCATAGGTATATTCGCCATTTACTGCTACTGCTGCCTCTGCAAGATCATAGTATAAGGTTGGCTGTGTGATCACTATTGTATACTGGATCACTACTGTTTTCGCTTTATCTACATATATATCTGCTACATATGTTGCCTCAACCGCATTCTGTCCGACTACTTCACTTGATACAAAATCAATCTGACCAACTGAATTGGTAAATCCCTGTACCTGAAGACGGATCTTATCCTTCAGTGCTGAGATATCACCGACATTCTTATCTAATGCAAACTTAACAACATGCTCCGCATTATCTACATCTGTAGCAACAAATGATTCGCCGCCCGCAGTAAGTGTGGTCTTTCCCTTATTTAAGCCTGCAAAATCAAATACAGTTATTTCATAAGATGCTGTAATATCATCACTGTATCTGTCATCTGCAATATACTGAAGTGTTACCGTCTGTGCAGAAACGCTGTTCATATCATAACCTGTAACCTTCAGCTCTTTATCAATATCAACCGGTGCAGTCTTCTTATTCTTATAAGTCTTTACTACCTTCAGACCATTCAGATCAAACTCTGCCCCTTTGGCAAATGCTGTCTTATTTGGGAAACGTTCGATGCTGATCGATTCTACGGTTGATTTTGCCTTAACCGCAAATTTTATCGTCTCACCACGATATTCAGATACCGATAATACTACATTGTACTCTCCTGTTTCCTGATTCTTTGTAACATAACTGCTGTCATTTATAATGGACTTGCCATCCAACAGGATATCTGTGATCTGGAAACCGTCATGTGCAACAATGTTATTAATTGCATATGTACCGGTAGTAGTATCCTCCAGGCTGGACTCATCGATGATCAACTGGTTCTCTGCAAGATTTCCCTTTGCATTGTAGGTTACACCATCATCAATATCCAGTTCAAGGTATACTGCAATCTCCCCCTCTTCCGGAGTCTGATTTTTTCCCTTTGTGATAACACCATTTCCGGTATATTTACCATTCATAAAGAACTTACCATAAATATTAGCATTTTCTTCCAGATTAAGAGAACCATTCAATACAATGATACCATATTCGGAATCCATCGCCATTGTTCCCTTAACTGTTAAAGTACCATTGATGATCAACTGTGCATCACTGTCAGCTGCCCAGACAAGCACACCCGGAAGTACATCATCATGCTGTGGATCAACTACAAGTTCAACGTCCTTAGGAATGATCAGCTTTGATGATGACGGTAATTCTAATGTTGTTCCTGCTTTAATATGTGTACTCTTGCGAATGGTTGCTGTTCCATAAACCTCATATGTCTTTCCTACGAACAGAACAGAATTAGAAACAGTTCCCAGAACAGGAACATCCTCTGCCTTTGCTCCACAGATATTATCACCGATAATTGTAATATCAGAAGCAGATGAGCCATTCAGTGCTCCTACTGCAATACCATTTTCAGCACTGAGGTTGACTGTTGCATCTGTTAAGACATTTACGTTCTTAACATCTCCTGCATAAGCACCGATTGCCGGACCATTTGCAGCAATAACTATAAGCTTTCCTTTTGTCTCAACGACCTCGCCGATAATATTAATATCCCTTGTCTCTGAATTCAGACCAGCTCCGATACCGGCTCCATTTCCTCTTGCTCTGATACTAATAAAACCTGTATTTGAAATATTGATATTTGTTGCCTCTGATACAGTATCTGTTGCTCCGGAACCAATACCGGCTCCGTTTTCTGTACCATCGACAGTCAGATTTCCTGCATACTCTAAATAAATATTGATATTATCAACGGATGCATTCTTACCGGAACCGATACCGGCTCCGTCTGTTCCTGCTGTTACCGTTACAGCTACATTTCCTGAAATGTAAATATCGGAGGCTGCACCTGCCAGACCGGAACCGATACCGGCTCCATTTGCTCCACCAACTGCTGTTACAGTTCCACCTGATATCATAATATACGATACCTTTGCATTTGCTCCCGAGCCAACACCGGCTGCATCTGTGCCGCCTGTTGCTTTTTTTACAACACCGCCTGTTACCTTAATCTCTGTTGCTTCTACATCAGATCCGGAACCGATACCGGCTCCGCCGTCTCCACCGGTCGCTATTACAGTTCCTCCTGAAATGGTAATACCGGAAGCAAGCTTTGCTTCATCATTTATGTAAGCACCGGAACCAATACCGGCTCCGCCAATATTTTTAGAACCGATCGTTCCACTTCCCGCTGTTGCATTTACGATTCCGCCTGCAATCTCGATATTGGCAGCATCAGCATTTGCACCGGAACCGATACCGGCTGCTCCGTTTGCACCAATTGCTGTTACGTCTGCATTTCCTGAGATCCGGATGCCATCAACCGGCATATTGTACTGAGAACCGATACCGGCTGCTCCATATGCTGCATAGCTTTCATTTGATGGCTGTGATCCCCTTGCTTTTATAATTACATTTCCATTTATCTCAATATTTGAAACAACCTTTAAGGTTTTGTCTGTACCACCACCGATACCGGCTGCTCCATATGTCGCATTGTTACCGGCAGTTGCATTTATAGTACCTTTTGTCGTAGAAGTCAGTACCAGCTTACCGCTTCCATTCTTCTGGATCGCTGCATAAGCTCCCGATGATGTCAGATTGTTTGTTCCGTAAGCAGTGATCGTCACGGTCTTACCCTCTGCCGGATTTACTGTGATCGCTGCCCCCTGAGTATTCCGTGTGATCGTCAGACTACGGATCGCAAGATTCACATCAATATCCCCTGCTGCCTTGATCTGACCCTTCATAACCTTACCGGATTTTGTTCCGAACAGGATCATCTCCTTATCAGATTTGATCGTAAGTCCATCTGCCTCCGAATAAGAATAGTCATCTTTTGTTGCTGTTTCCGCTGTGCTCTTTACTCCAAGCCAGAGTCCATCCTCCAGCTTCGTGTATTTGTCATAGCCATATGGATCAGCGATCGTATTTGTAAATGTACCATATGCTGTCTCCATACCGGATTTTGACACCGCATATTTTGTAGTATTACTTCCTACCTGATACATACCGGTATTATCATATGAGATCGATACACCGGATGTCTTTGACTCTACATATCCTCTATGATATTCACCATCAAAAGTAATCCTTATATCATTCGGAGTCACATAAGGTGCTCTCTTACAATAAAGATAAATATATGCACCTCCGGCATTTTTATTGAGATCTCCATCAATCTTGTTCCAGTTGCTGTCAACATTCTCGACCCTCTCTGCATTCTGGCTTTTAAGACTGCTTCCTGAATTTCCTCCGGCATACTGCAGCTTTTTATCAGTGTCATTCCAGATACCAAGTGATGAGATTGGATCTCCAGCATTCCTGTCCTTTGTTGCATAGATGTAGATATAACCGGATTTTGAACCTACACCATCATTCAGGTCACCCGTCTTTTTCTCAACGCTATATCCGTCAAGACTGCTTGATGTACCTGAATTATTCTGCCATACAGACCATATTCTTGTATATGCCTGTGCCGGATCTGTGGTCGTCTTTACCCAGATATAATCATTGGATCCTTTTCCACATCCCCTGTTTACATTTCCCGCATTTCTATCAATAGACAGTCTTGTATATCCTGCATAATTGGCACTAAATCCCCCGGATTTAATATCACAGATATACAGCGTCTGGCGTGCTGCCGCTTCCGATTTTATATTCGGAAAAAAGTCACCAATGCCTGTAACCATTGCAAACACCATAGTTGCAGCCACTACCACTGACATGAAACGCTTCACAAATTTAATTTTCTGTTTCAATCTTATTTCCTCCTTTTTATTTTTCTATATAAAAGAGCCAAATGCTCTTATATATTAAAGCGTCTGTTTTATAACAGACCAATCTCCCGACCGCGTTCGACTGCCTCCTGACGCGTCGGAACCTGCAGCTTACGAAAGATATTACAGCTATGGAACTTCACAGTTCCCGTCTTTTTGCCCAGTTGTCGTGCAATATCATCATTACTTAAGCCCTGTGCCATCAAACGAAAGACTTTTTCTTCCATCGGAGTCAGAGGTTCATAATATTCATATGGAGATTTTAAATAATCAGGGAAATAAGTACCGACCGAATATGCAAGTTCCTTAATCTCACTTATGAAGGAATCTTCTTCATATTCTTTCTGATAAATTGCCAGCATTTGTACCATACAATTGCCTGTGTCCGCAAGCAGTCTGATATAACCGCACCTTTTTGCAAGCGCAATGGCCTTGGAAAGCTCCTCACACATGCCTTCCATATTCTTCATCTTATAATATATGATAGCTGACAACATATAGCATTCACACAAATCCATATAACGTCTGCCCGGAATCAACAATGCAATAAGCTGGTGTGTCAATACATAGGCAGCCATATATTTGCCTGTCTGTATATAACATCGCACCTTAACCATCCATGCATACATATCCATCATGAAGATGCCCTTATTCTCATCCGGTGCTATATCATCTAACCAACGCTCTACATCCTGTAATCGCCCATCATAACAGGCACCAAGACATTCGATCGCATTCAGACTTGAAGTTAATTCATCCCATCCCGTAATCTGTATCCGTTTCCGAATCTTTTCCACCAAAGGACGTGCAGCTTTTGTCTGTCCATTTACCAAAAGGATCTTCATCTGAAGTGCAAGTGCCACAAACAGACAACGCATATCCTTCTCCTGCTCGATCAACGGAATCGTTCCGGTCACAAGAATCAGTGCCTCAAAACAATTATTGTTCTGATAATACCACTCTGCCAGCATGATCTCATACACTTTCTGTCCAACACTTCCACCATATAATCGGCATGCGGCTTCTGTTATCCCGTCCTTACTTTTTTTCAGATATTTGCCATATCTTGTAAAGTCGCGAAAACCATTCAGTATACTTGGTCTGCATGCTGAAAGCGTAAGACCCATCACAGGCACCAGTTCTTCTTCAATTAGAAAACTTACGATCCGAAAAAACATTGCATCACTTATATATGGCATGACAAGTTCTGTTTTGATACGACAAATGTCCATCATATCATATGTATCCATTTTCACCAGCCGCGGTGTCTTCCCCATAAACTGTACATATGATTTTGCCTGACTCAAGTCCCCATCCATAGCAGATAGCAATGCAAGATGAGTAAACAGAACCGGATGTGCTGACAGCTCTTCTTTTTTCAGCCCGTAGAAATATGCCCGGCACCCCCAAAGTACCGGCATGGAAAATGGTTTCTTCACAAACTCATCAAAAATAATCTCTAGCAGATGGCCTTCTTTTTTTGCTGTCGCTAAAATCAGCAACACTTCTTCTTCCGATCGTGGATAAATTATCTCGTTATTCATTTGTTTCATACATACCCCCATAACCCTGACGCTTATAGATTATATTCTTTATTCCTGTTTTTGTATAGCAAACCTTTCAGACACAAAAACCAAACTTTTACCCAAACCCATGTGGTTTTGATGCCCGGTAATATAAATATTTACATATCTTTATTATACAATAAACGGATCCATCTTATGATGAATCCGCTTATGTATTGTTACACTCTTCAGTTCCCAATTAATAAGGTTTAAGAAGTTTAAAAACTTATAAATTTGAAAACTATTTTAGTAATCCTCTTTCCTTTAATTCATTAAGAGACCGCTCATATCCATCCAGATTCATATCCTGTCCGCATACCCAATCAGCAAATTTCTCAATTCCTTCAGAAAAATCAACTTTAGTTCTAAACCCTAAAAGTTTTTCTGTTTTTGTCATATCTGCATAATTATTACGGATATCGCCAACACGAAACATGCCTGATATATGTACCGGAACGGTCTTTTTATAACACCGCATTAATTCATTTACAACCGTTTCAACTGTTACCATCTTGCCTGTTCCTACATTGAAACTTTCGTGCATATAGCGATCCGATTCAATTCCCGCGATAAGGGCTGCAACTATATCATCAATATAGACAAAATCCCGTGATTCCTGACCATCTTCAAAAATATTGATATCCTTTCCCTGTCGAATTCTTGTTGAAAAGATAGATAAAATACCCGTATATGGATTTGATAAAGATTGTCCCGGACCATATACATTCTGAAAACGATATGCCAATGCCGGTATACCCAGATTTTTACACAATGTAAGAACCAATTCTTCCTGAACCTGCTTTGTAATACCATATACACTTACAGGATGTAAAAGAGCATCTTCTTTTGTGGCCACAACAGAAACGCTTTCTCCACATATCGGACACTTCATTCCAAAATCTTTTGCTTCCAGATCTTCCTCTGTTCTAAATTCCGGATATACAATTCCATGTTTTAGGCAATTATAAGCTCCCTCTCCATAAATGGCTCTGGAAGATGCAACCAACACTTTTTTAATTGAATGCTTTTCATTTGTTAATATATCAATTAACTTGGCAGTTCCACCTATATTCGTATCAGTATAATGATATACTTCATACATAGACTGCCCAGTACCCGTTTCAGCTGCCAGATGAACAACAACATCCATTCCTGATAATGCTTTTCTCCAATCCTCTGTATTTCTTACATCCCCAAGGATGAATTCAACTCTTTCATCTAATTCAGCTGGTATCTTCGCATTTTTTCCATGTACCTGTTCTGATAAGTTATCAAGAACTCTGACTGTATATCCTCTCTTTATCAACTCATTTGCAAGGTGTGAGCCAATAAATCCCGCACCACCTGTTATCAATATCTTTTTCATTTTTATTTTCCTTCTACTATTGTTTTTGTTTTCTGCTAATTAACTTACCAACGCCTTTATTGATGTAATGATCTACATCAAACAGTATCTTGGATAAAATTGCAATTACGACACAGAATCCAAGGAAAATCAAATAACTTTCAACATGTGTAATTGCATATAAATTAAATGTCATCATAACATAATAAATTACAATATGATGTACTAAGAAAATCGCATATGAATATTTGCTAACCCACTGACATATCTCCTGTATTCTCTGGCTTCTTACCCATTGTGAAATATACACTAATACAAGAAATGCAGCGATTCCTACATATGTAGTCTGCAAATCAGTTGGCAGATCCGGTTTAAAAAACTGATTAAATAATAATACTCCTAAGCCGACAATTGCCACAGGCAATTTTACTTTCTTTATATATTTTATAAAATACATCCCAAATAATAACTCCGGTAATCGCACAAGCAGGTTTTTAGAAGATGCAAATTGAATCGGATACCATTTTAGTAATATAACATATACTGCTAACGAAATTACGGCCAAAACCACCGGACATTTATTGATCATCCACCTGAGTAATGGGAAAACAAAATAAAATATGACTATAAATCCCAAAAACCATTCTCCAACCAGATAAAATGTTGGCATAACATCTGCAAGATAACCATCCATTCCGATTACAGAAAGAAGTAATTTTCCCTTTGGAATAGTTGTATATTTCCATGCCCCTTTCCATACATATATAACAAGGAATGCAATAATATATGCAATCCAAAACATTGGGTACAATGTTTTAAATCGTTTCAAATAAAATTTTTTCAGATTACATGCCTGACCATAAACATACATTAATGCTGCACCTGAAATAATTAAAAACAACGATACTCCAAATCCACCAATATATATATTAAAAATAAACGCATGTATCACATAACAATTATTTATCTGCGGATTGGCATATAAAAATATAGCATTATAATGTGTAATTACAATTGAGATAGCTGCCAGAGCCCTCACAAAATCCAAATAAAATAATCTCTCTTTTCCCATTTCCGTATTACTCCCTTAATCCGGATCCTTTAATCCGTGAGGTCCAAAAATTGCTCGTTTTATCTTAATTAAAAATTTATATAACCATTTTGGTAATATCTTTCGCATTTTCGAATCAAATTTCATGCAACTTGGTCCATCCAATGCAATAACCTGTTTTGCTCCCTGCTTCAAACGCTGAAGAACCATGTTAAACAATCCGTATTCCATATAGCCCTTGTCAATCATAACACGATTTAATTCCCGGACATAATATCTCAGGTTTGTTACCTCTATGGCTGCATACTGATCAGACATTAACAATCCAGGATAATATCCTGCCTGTTGAACACAGATTGGATATAGCCGTTCAATCGCATGTAATATGGTTCCATCAAAATTATTAGGTTCCTCCGGAAATTCTTCATACTGCCAGTCATGATCAAATAAAACCTTTAATGCCGTTGGTCTGAACCAGAAAAAAGTACCATAAGGTGCAAGTGCTTCCTTATCCTCTGACATTGGGATTGTAATGCCAAGCTTATCAGCTACTTCTCTTGACTTTTCAAAATTGCATCCCCATTCATTTCCTAATGTCTGATAAAACGGACCATGATTTGGTTCTGGTGGAGATAAAATTCCCAAACGCTCATTATCCTCAAAAGTCTGCAATACATTGCATACAAACTCTTTATTATATAATGTATTATTCCAACATTTGTAGCCAAAAGAATCACCTACAGAGCCTGGTTTCGCCTGAGCAGTCTTCTTATCATGTACAAAACACGCATAATCATAATTCTGAATAACGTCTTTCACGCCGACCAATATACTACTGACATCTCTTCCTCTGTTTACAATTACACGGACCTCCAAATGATTACATGGAAGATTTTTAAATACTTTCAGTATTGCTTCTTTCTTTTCCACCGTGTCCGTTGTAATATATACATCTGTTTCCTTTGGAACATTGGACGCCCACTGGAAAGAGTCTTCCACAAGGTCCGGGAAATATAAGTGCATGACTAATGCAAGCTTTCTCTTCTTTAAAATCTCATCCATTTTATTCTGATCATAAGAAGATGAAGAAAGAATATAGTTTAAATGAAGATTTTTTACAAAATCTGCCTGATGACAGGTTCTTAAAATATTATCCCATATCAGATTTACATCATATAAACCTGTTGATTTCAAATAATCATATAATTCTTTTCCGGGTTGTCCCAGAGTGTTGAAAATTTCGTACTCATATGGCTGAAAAAACATTCTTCGTTTAAAAATAGGACATCTTTTATCACGAATTAATTCCTTCGCATAATTCATTAATGGATAATCTGTTTTATTTGAAATGTCATCTGTTTTAACATAAACATCCCATTTATAACCAAGATCTGCAAAATGCTTTGTGAAAATGGATTCGAAATTACCAATTGAATCCTCGTATCCTTTAATCATTGGCATTTCATCCCAGAAGCTCTGAAAATCTTCAGATTTTACAAGAGACTGTCTGAATACCATAAAATGAGACTGGATATGCTCCGGTAAATATCCATATCGATTATTATGAAATGGATCATATTCATTCTTATAATGTTTGGTCATTCCCCAGAAATCCAAATTCTCTTTTGACATAGCTTCAAAAGTCTCTTTCAATGTATAAACCGGACCCATGATCGTACAATTGACAAAACAGATCTCATCATACTGAACTAATTTTTCCCATCCTAACGATTCCATCGCTGTCTTATATGCCCAAACATCCAGGCCCTTATTCTCACGGACAATAACAGATTTCGTATACTGTTCAAAAAACTTATGCCCTTCTTCATTGAGCTGTCCATTACAGACAACGATCATATCTGTGACCTGTTTCACATAGTCCTTAAAAAAATATCTTACATAAGAATCTACTATTCCTTCTTTTTCATAGAAAAAATATATTCCTAATCTTTTTACCTGCTCATTGTTTATCTTCATTATTTTCCTCTCACTTTATCAATTTTCTGAAGCATTCTTCTTGTTTTAGAGTTCTCGATATCATTACGATATTCTACTAATGCATTTCTTTCATTTGTTAAATAGCCATTTATTTCATATAATTGTTTCTGTTCTTCCTTTAGCTTTTTATTTTCTTCTCTGACCTCTTTAAGACGCTGCTCCTGAAGTGCAATAACAGCTTTTTTATTTATAAGATCATTCTGGTAATCCTGCAACGATAATCGCATATCTGCAAGCTGTCTCTCTTTATACTGAATATTACCAATAATAGAATCCATACCATGTCCCAAATAACCATAGGATATTTCATCAAAACATATTTTTATTGAAGCTACCTCATTCAATGTTCCGTTCAAGTATATTGCTGAATCCGAACCATGTAATATTGAATATTTATCATCCTTATACATAAAATTATCTATAATACTTATACCATCAATTTCACATCTTAATCCATCGAATATTACATACATATCTTCATTAAAAATAAGCTTGATATTCTTTACTTTTCGAGGTACCGGTATGCATATTTGCCCTTTTCCATTATCCAAATACTCTACTGCTACTTTCTTCTGATAAACTGAAGCAAATCCCTGACCATAATCATATGCTGCAATACATGTAAGTTCGTTCTGTAAGCACTCCAGTTTCTTACACATCTGAGGGAAACTCATAGAAGTATTCTGTACAGCCGCATTAATTTCATCATTCATCACATCATTACTATCAATCTGTATACCCGCCAACTGTTTATTATACGATCTTGCTGTATAGTATCCCATTGACTGTGCACACAGGCTCAGAACAGAAGTAAAAACAAAACATGGATCTGTCTGTGCCAATAACCACTTTCTGACATCGACATTCTCTGTCAGATTTTGCAGAACCTGACTTCTACACCAGAAACATCCTGTATATTGTCCTATACTTCCCCTGACTTTTGCTATATTCAAATGTATATCACTGTCCTCTAATATCTGTTGGATCTCGCAGGAAATTAATTCACGTTCTTTATACTGTCTTGAATAATATAAACTTTGACTTGAATTCGGAGGATAAACCAAACCAATTCCTGAATTATCATTTAAACAAGACACTATATTCCCTAACGATACGCCTTTGCCTAAAATACTGTTTTCAATGATCCAGCCTGTATGTCCATTGTCCAGATTTTCAGCAATATAACTTCGATCTTCATTTACCAGAAAACAGATATATTCATACTCCTTAGCAAATGCTCCAACAGCATAATATACTTCTGCAAAATTACCTGTCGTACATTCAAGAAGATGCATTTCCTCCCAATTTTTTTTCTGATGAAAGCTTTCCTCACTTCCCCAATAATATAGATCTGCATGTGTTTCTAAATCATCTATATCCGGTTGATGCTGCAGATAAAAATCTTCATCAATAACAACAGCTATCTTTTCTGCGATTCTTTCACATTCTGAATCAGGAATTACATTTAATCCTAATCCGTCAACAATATCCTGCATTGGAGCAGTACGGATAAGGTTCTTTAAAATCAATGTTTCATCATATGGTGTTTCCTGCTTAATAAATTGATAAAATACTCGGGAAATATAACTACTGGAATCTACTATTTTTTCTTTCATTGGATAAAAGAATAATTTTCTTTTGAAAAATGGGCAATGATAATCCATCACCATCTGAATCGGTGCCATAAAAAGAGGATACGGATTAGCTATCACATTTTCCTCAGGGTTACAATATGCTTTCCACTTAAATCCGCAATTTGAAAAATGTTGTGTAAATATTGCCTCATGAAAAGCTACTGCCTCTTCATAACAGGTTATCATAGGTCTGGTCTTCCAATATGTTTCAAATTCTACACTTGCAAGCATATGTTTACGAACCGCAATAAAATGCGACTGTAAATGATCAGGGAGCTTATGATCAGGAAGTATCCCCCATGGATCAAATGGAACACCATGATATAAAGTAAGGCCCCAAAAATCTACATTCTTCGCATCCATAGTTTTAAACATTCTGTCCAGATCCTGTTCATACACCGGCCCCATCAATGTATAATTAAACATGATCAATTCATCAATATCTTTTATCTCTTCCCATCCGATGTGTTCCATGGCTTCCTTATATGCCCAAACATCAAATCCTTTATTTTCGCGGACAAACACCTGGATCCTGTCAATGGATTCTAATTTTTTCCGTCCTTCTGATGAAAGTATCCCATTGCAGACCACTGTAATCTTATCAAAATACTGGTTCATACTCTGCAGCATATAAACTATATATTCATCTACACATCCCTGTTCATCATATAATAAAAAAATACCCTGTCTCTTCATATAAATAATCCTATCTGTCCCTTATTTTTATTGTCTGATCTGTAATGATCATCCGGCTAAAACTTCCACTGGTGTTCCATCCGGAACATTCCCCGTTCTTCTACATCAGCATATACGTCAAACTGACAAATACGTTCAAATGAATTAATAAGATGTCCCTCTTCCGTATAGAATGAAAAATCAATCATATAATGTCCTAATAAAAGCTGTACTTTTCTTAACTTTAACTGTATTTTCCCTTCTCCTTCAAGAAGTACTGTTCCCTTTTCAGCATCTGTTCTTCTCTCATAACACATCATATAATCTGATCTGAAAACAGTAAATTGAACAGCCACCTTCCGTGGGGATTTTATTTTATAATATAATGTTATATTTATATCATCATCAATACTAAATGCAACTCTCGGCTCCCCGGCATTATTCTTACATTCCACCTTTGTTATCGATAAATCCAGATTTTTAGCTTCTTCCATCAACTGGCGTTCTTTTTCAGATCGTTCTGCTCTGGCCTGCCCCATAAATTCCATATATAATTTATGAACATACTGTGGGGTTCCATCTGAAACAATCTTTCCTTTATCCAGCCATATACATCTGTCACATAATTCCTCAATCTGTCCCATGGAATGCGAAACAATTACTATCGTAATCCCTTCTTTTTTCAGTTCCTGCATTTTATTCGCACATTTCAACTGAAAATTAGAATCTCCAACCGCAAGTATTTCATCTATTAACAAAATATCTGCATTTACATTAATTGCAACCGAAAATGCAAGCCGCATATACATTCCGGAAGAATATGTCCGGACAGGATTATCAATAAATTCTTCCAATTCTGAAAACTCTATGATCTCATCTAATCGTTCATCAATCTCTTTTTTTGTTAATCCAAAAATAGAAGCATTTGTATATATATTTTCCCTTCCGGTCATATCCGGATGAAATCCTGCTCCCAGCTCTAATAAACTGGATACTCTTCCATCAATACTAATTTCTCCTGAATCAGGATAAATAATACGGGTCAATAATTTCAAAGTCGTGCTCTTTCCACATCCATTATGACCTATAAGACCTACTGCTTCACCCTTTTCTATTGTAAAACTCACATCATCCAATACCTGATGAATTTCATATTTATCTTTCTTTGCAAATATGATTTTATCCTTTAATGTTTTACTTTTATCATAACTAATCTTAAAAGATTTAGATATATGCTGTACTTCAATTGCAACATCCTGGTTCATACTACAGTTCCTCCGCAAAGTGCTTATTTAATTTCCTAAACACAACGAGTCCAATTATCAAAACAATTATACTTTCCAGCAATCCCAATATAATATTTGAAAATTCCGGAACCTGTTTATAATAAAAAATATCTCTGTATGCAACGATCACTCTTGTAATCGGATTTATCATATAAAATGGTCTGTATTTTTCAGGAACCAGTTCAAGCGTATATATAATTGGAGATGCATACATTAAAATCAGCGATAATGCTCCCAGTATCTGCTGCATATCTCGAAAATATACGGTGACGGCACTAAAAAACAAGGTCATTCCCAATGCAAGTATATATTCTATGATCACAACTACAGGGAATAACAATAACGCTTTTCCACAAAAACCATATCCTGACACTCCAAGAACAACAAATACAATAATGAATGATAGCAGCATATTAATAAACTGTGCCGAAACAAATGCTATCGGCAACACTTCTCTTGGAAAATATATTTTCTTTATCATATCCTGCTGACCGGCAACACACATACATCCCCCTGTTAAACAGGATGAGATCATCAGCCAAGGTACCAATGCAACAAATAAACAAATATGGAAAAATGGAATATTTGTCGGTAAGATTATTTTAAATAAAAATGTATATACCGCCAGCTGAATCAGCGGATCGATAAACGACCATAAAAAACCAAGAACCGACCTTTTATATCTTCCGATCAGATCCCGCTTTGTCAAACTTACGATCATGGTCCGATAATCATATATCTCTTTAAACATATTATGCTCCAACATTCTCCATTATTTTGCTTATAATAGTATTATCTCCATATTCAATCTTTGAATCATATGGACGTTCAGGAAAGACTCCGTACTGCAGGGATATATCTAACCCTTTTTCCTTTATGAACTGTTCAACCCGATCTCCAAGTGATACCGGCTTTCCGGAACATACATTTATAATTCCTGTATACTTATCCTGTGTACTTGCAGCTACTATCTGTTTTGCAAGTTCATCAACCTGAATAAAATCATATTTTGCTTTTCCTGTAGTAAATGGGAATTCCTTTTTACCGGCTTCAGCAGCAGCCAGTAACTTTGCAAATATAGAATTATTCTTTTTGTCATCGCCAAGAATATAATATGCTCTAAGCCAAAATATATTTACATCTTTATCTTTTGTATAAGTAAGAAGTGCCTGTCGCAATGCGTTTTTTGCAATTCCATACTGGGACAATGGATTGCATGGAGTATTTTCATCAATTTTTCCCTCGTAAAATCCTATTTCATGCATCGTACCCATCACGCTAATATTCTTGCATCCGGCATCAACTAAATTGCGAAGGAACTTATAATGGGAAGAAAGATTGTCCATATGAGCATTAGAATTGTGTACAAATCCATCCTTCCACGCCAGATGAATTACGCTGTCAGGACAGCCCATCTTCTCATATACATCAGGCTCTCCTGAAAAAATATTCACATCACAAATCTTTGCTCTTTCATCAATTCCCTGATGTACAAAATCAATTGCAACAACCTCATGTCCCTGATCTACCAACGTTTTTACAACAAATCTACCAATATATCCTCCCGCTCCTGTTACCGCTACTTTCATAACCTTTACCACACTACTTTAATAATTAGTGCAACTCCTTTCTTCATCTACATTTATTCTTATACATTTAAGTACATTTTTCTACAATATCAGCCACATTTTATCACAATCACTTTTATAAGGCAATAATCACACCCTGCCTAACAACATCAAAAGGCGAATTGTGATCTCTGAGGATATTGCCGGTCTCCAGCGTTTAGGATAAAATGCCTTTTTTAATGACTGCCTGAGTGAATACTTTTCCTGTGTGAACATTGCCAATGTCCGTATATCTTTATCTGACATCATATTTTTAAAGCAACGTTCAAATTCACATGACCGTTTCTTTATCTCTGAAGTTTCGCATAAATTCTTTTTCAACCATTTTAATCTTGTCTTTATATTAAATGTTGTCACATTATCGCCGTGCACCCGGTGCTCTGCTTCTGTCTTAACATCAGAAAATGACTTTCCAAATGCCTGTGCAATCATTGCTGCCCACCAGTCATGATATCCGATCTGGTCACGATCACCCTGCAGCATCATTTCACGCATTTTTCGGTTAATAACCATTGAGAAACCGGAAAAATGGTTTTCAGTAATACTTCTTCGAAAATCATATCCTGCATCAGGAAAATAAAAATGCCCTACCTTTTTTCCCCTTTCTACAAGATCATATGCACTATGATACAAAAGTGGGATCGAATCATATGAATTCTGCTTTTGAAACCACTGTTCTGCTATTTCCAGTTTTGATTCTGACCAAATATCATCCTGATCCGAAAAAGCATATAGATCCGCATCATCAACAGCAGCAAGCAACTCCATAAAGCTTTTTAAAAATCCAATATTTTTCTCCTTTAATAATTTAAAATCATACTTTTTTTGAAGTCCACAAAGTAACTCTACAAATTCTTTCTCTGAGCCATCATCTCTGATATAAAGTGTAAAATCCACATTTTTCTGTTTGCAGATACTGTCAATCTGTTCTTCTATATATTCATATCCATTATATGACGATAATAAAACGGCTATTTTGTTCATCTGTTTCTCCATCATATTTATATTTTTCCAATCAACATTAAGGCTCTCAGTATAAACTCCACACTTAGACTCATATTCCACCTTTTCGGATAAAAAGTCTTTTTTACAGCGGTTTTTAAGCTATATTTTTCATTAATAAATAATGTGCATATTTCTTTTTGACCATCATCCATTTCAGACAAAAAAAGTCGATCAAATTCTCTTGCGTTTCTTGTATAAAAATTATCTCCTCGAAGCAACCGAATCCCATCGGGAATTTTTTTAAAAAAATATAATGGAGACGCATTATTTTCATGCTGCCTGTGAACAGCTTCTATTTCTTCCGAAAATACATATTTTCCAAAAGCAGATACTATGATCGCCGCAAACCAATCATGATATTTTATCTGATCAAAATCTGCACGTATAAGTCGATCATATAATTCCCGGTTAATCACCATGGCAAATCCAAAAAAAATATTAGATGTAAAAGCTTTCTGAAAATTATAATTATAGTTTTCATATTTATAGGGAACTATTTCTGACAGATCACTATTTCCAATTGCAATTTTGCTCTGATATAACAAAGGAATATCGTTTTTCTGTGTTTGCATCCATTTCACTGCATTTGACAACTTATTCGGATACCAGACATCATCCTGATCACAAAATGCCCAATACTCCCCTGAATCTGCCATCTGCATTAATAAATGAAAGCTTTTCGAAAATCCGATATTCTCTCCTGTTGCAACTGTATATTTATCACTAAGTTCATTTTCCCGAATATATCGATTCACTAATTCAACTGTATGATCCGTCGATCCATCATCACGAACGTAAACATGAACATTCGAATATGTCTGACAATCTATACTTTTTAACTGTTCCTCTATATATTTTTCTCCATTATATGTCGATACCAAGACATTAATCCGTTCCATTTTTGTCCCCAATAGTTTCTTTCTTTTCATCCGCTGCCTGCTTCTCGTTAATCGCAATCTGCTGCGTCAGATCCTTGAATTTATTCTCCAGACTGGATAGTTCTATCGTCATCATAAATGTTTTGATCAACAGTATTGCTATAATAAAGAGGTACACCACATTTGCCGGCGACATCATGCCCATCTTTCCGGTGATCCAGTATACAATCTGTGGAAATACAGACATAATGATCATCAGAACTGCCATAATGATCCAAAACAATGCATATTCAATCTGCATCTTGGAATTACGGATTCTCCATATTACATAAAACGAACTGATCACCGACATTGCAATCAGTAATACTCTTAACATTATAGACATAGCTGCTTATACCCCTCTTTTCATAATGATATGCTTACTGTCTCTTTTACGAAAGCTCTGGATCAGCAGGATTGATATCAGCATACGGAACATATACATTGCTGATCTGGAAAAATTCAGATAACTTTTTCCGGCAGTTCTTTCATCCATTTCCACCTGCACCTCTGCGATGCTCGCTCCCTGCTTTAACAGATAAGAGATCGTATCCGGTTCCGGTCCGTAATTCATGTTGACTGCAAATTCCTTTACCATTGCTTTATTAAACATACGCATCCCGGAGGTTGGATCTGATATCCGTTTTCCGGTGGTCAGGCGAATCGCTGATGTAAGCAGCCGTGAACCAAGCATTCGCATACTTTTTTCTTTCTTTTTTGTCACAAAACGCGAACCAATTACAATATCATATCCCTGTTCCATTTTTTCAAGCATAGCCTTAATATATTCAGGCTTGTGCTGTCCATCCGCATCAAACTGCAATACACAGTCATAATTTTTATAATATGCATATTTCAGTCCCGTCTGGAAAGCTCCGGCAAGTCCCAG
>ERZ825137.2053-NODE-2053-length-24323-cov-9.296481_pt1 | contig 24323 bp, 23 predicted proteins | sample MGYA00519873_ERZ825137 | MGnify/ENA primary metagenome ERZ825137 (study PRJEB31778, sample SAMEA3449190) | human gut metagenome | biome: human gut; feature: human-associated habitat; material: faeces | place: United Kingdom | collected 2010/2012 ...
TAATGTTCCCGTCGGAGCCTATTGTGTATTCAAAGTTTCCGTCGGGGCTTTTGTAGATTGTCGCCGCACTTGCACATACTGCGCAGATAACACCCAGAGTAACGGCTGTTACCGCTACAGTGAGGCATTTTACAAATTTCATCTGTATTTCCTTCTTTCACGCATAGTTGTATGGTTTATATACAAAAAGGCATAGTTCCCCGCAGAACTATGCCGATATTACAAAAATATACAATTTTAAGCTTAATGCGAAAATATCTGTCGTTTTCATATTGTTCCCCTGACAAAAGCTTTCGTTATTAAACTTTTCTTTCCAAAGGAAGTATAGCATAAATGCGGATATTTGTCAATAAGCAGGCAAAGCCGTGTAAGCCTTACTGGTCAAGCCTGAAATGCACGGGTATGCCGTTTCGGTAATCTATCTTCGGCTCGCCCTGTATAAGAGGCAGGAAGTAATTCAGTGCGTCTATCGTAACGTTGTTTCCCTCGGGGGTTATCCATTCCTTCGGGAAATATTTGGCCTTGTTTGCGCATTCTCTTACGTCAAGCGGAGCAATCCCTACACGGTAAGGATTGTTGCTGATCCGTCTGAATCCCATCATTATGCCGCTGCCGCCGTATTTGAGTGCCTCGTTCACAGCCGCCGCACCTATTCTCCACGCTTCGTCAAGGTCGGTGAGAGAGGCTATATGCGAGCCGCATCTCTGCATTACGTTAAGCTCTATCGAACGCACCTTGCAGCCCATATGGTCACGGGTAAGCTCTTCAAGATATTTTTTGATAAGGCGGTATTGCAGCCAGTTTTGGCAGGGCTGACCTGTTTCGCCGTAGGTAACAAGTTCATAGGGGTAAAGCGCAATCTCGAAATCAAGGTTGTTGTCAATCATGACCTGAAAAGCCTTGCCTTCAATGCATTTGCCCTTGTATTCATCGATGGGTTTGCCGTAAATCCTTCCCTCGGGACGATAGCGATAGGCATAGATTCTGCCGCGGGTTTTGAGTTCTTCCATGAATTCGGGCGCAAGCGTTTCATGGAGTTCCTCGGGAACATAGCGCAGTGCGTTGCGCAGCGCAAGCTCAGCCTGTGCGGGAGTGAGGCGGAAACCTCTGTCCGGTGCGCGGCGATAGCCCTCTTCCATTTTCGGATACTCCGGAAGAGTGTTGTCAAGTTTGATTGTCATTGCTTTTGCAACAAGTTCGTTTTTCATACTGATATTCCCTCCTTCGTTAGGATTGAATTTTTTACCGGTTTTTCGGTATTTTTAATTTAGCTGTCGTCAGTGCTGTCGGTTGTCGGTTTTTGATAACCGGCGCAAATCATTCAAGGGTTCCGCAAACGCTCTCGGCCGCGCGGACGATCTCTTCCGCCTTTACCATTGCATCGAACTTGTTCATCTGTTCGTACATCACGATATCGTCGTGAATGGGTGCAACGCTTTCGCGGATTTTGTTGTAAACAGCCTTTGTTGCGGGAGCGAGCTTATCATCGCCGCGCAGGTAAAGAGCCTGGCTTGCGGCAAACAGCTCAATGCCGATAACCTTCTGTGCATTGTCAAGGATCATGCGCGCCTTGCGTGCGGCAATGGTGCCCATGCTTACATGATCCTCCTGATTTGCAGAGGAAGGAATGGAGTCAACGCTTGCAGGGTGCGCCCAAACCTTGTTTTCGGAAACCATGCTTGCGGCTGAATACTGAGTAATCATAAATCCGGAGTTAAGGCCGCCGTTCTCACTGAGGAATGCGGGCAGACCGGCGCTGAGCTGCGGATTGACAAGGCGTTCAATGCGGCGCTCGGAAATGTTTGCATATTCCGCAAGCGCAATGCCGAGGAAGTCGAATGCAAGAGCCATCGGCTGGCCGTGGAAATTGCCGCCGGAAATTGCTTCGTCGTCATCGGGGAAAATAATGGGATTGTCCGTCACGGCGTTAATCTCGCGGCTGACGGCATTGTAAACGTATTCGATCGCATCGCGGCTTGCACCGTGAACCTGCGGGGTGCAGCGCAGTGCATATGCATCCTGAACCTTTCCGGGAATGGTATCAAACGCAAGCTTGCTGCCTTCAAGCAGAGTGAGCAGGTTCTTTGCGCTGTTGATCTGTCCCTTGTGGCCGCGAACAGCATGAACCTTGGGATCATAGGCCTTCTTGATGCCGAAAAGTGCTTCCGCAGTCATTGCGCAGGCGATATCCGCAGTCTTTGTGAGCTGAACGGCGTCATATACCGCAAGACAGCCGACGGCAGTCATTATCTGAGTTCCGTTAATGAGTGCAAGTCCTTCCTTGGCCGCAAGTTCGACAGTGGGAATACCGGCAGCCGCCATTGCTTCCCTGCCGCTCATGATCTCGCCCTTGTATTCCGCGCGGCCTTCACCGAGCATAACAAGAACCATGTGGGAAAGGGGTGCAAGGTCTCCGCTTGCGCCGAGAGAGCCTTTTTCGGGAACTATGGGGTGAACACCCGCGTTCAGCATTGAAAGCAGGGTTTCGATTGTGGAAAGACGAATTCCCGAATTGCCGCGGCAAAGTGCGTTGCAGCGCAGCAGCATTGCGGCGCGAACAACTTCCGTCGGCAGAGGATTGCCCATGCCGCAGGAATGGGAAATGATGAGGTTGCGCTGCAAGGCGGCAGTGTCCTCAAGGGGAATGTATTTGTCCGAAAACTTGCCGAAACCGGTTGTTAAGCCATATACAACAGCCTTTTCATCAAGTTTCTTTTCAACATAGGCGCGCGCTTTGTTAACCGCAGCCTTCGCCTCGTCCGAAATCGCAACCTGTTCGCCCGTTCTGGCAACAGCAGCAACCTGTTCAACCGTCAAACTCGTGCCGTTGATAATTATCATTTGATAAATCTCCTTTTAGAAGCCGCAGCGCGGTAAATTATTGCAAAGCATTTTGCGGGCGGCAGAAAGTCGTTCAAAAGCTCTCGCTTTCTCACACGCATACCAACCCAACAATAATTATATAGTTGCAGGCGAAAATAGTCAAGAGTTAAGGGAGAGTATATCAGATTTGGGTATGCGTGTTCCGACCGAGCCCCGAAATGCATTTGAAGCATTTCATTCGTGCGGGTTTTTTGATTGTTCCACCAAAGTTGTGCATAAAAGACATGACCGTTCAAACACGGGACGAATCGGTAAACGGATTTATGGTCGGCACTTATTTTTCCTGCGAAGTTTGTGCGGGGAAAAGTGCCGTTGACCGCATAGTTTTCAGTTCGACCGAACTTGATGAAAACAACATTGAAAACTTTGAAACGGTCGAGTTCTCGTTTCATATTTTCAAAACGGCTGACCGGAACACAATTGACGACAGCAAGCCCGTCGTGTTGAATTTCAACTGATAGTCTCGGCATATCGACAAAAAAACAGGACTGCCGCAAACATTAAATTCCGTCTGCGGCAGTCCCGTTTGTTCTGTCATCGTCTTGTTTCTTACTGTGCGTTTTCTTCCCCGGGAACAAGATCAATCACTGCAATTTCCGGCAGGTTGTTCACCCGCGGTATTATGCCGTGCCCCGCCATTCCGGCGGTGATGATCATCTGCATATTGTCGCCCAATCGGAAGCTTCCGCTGTCGTATTTCGGGAGCCATCCCTGCATCGGCGCATACAGCCCGCCGACAAACGGCATTCGAATAAGACCGCCGTGAGTGTGTCCGCTCAGAACAAGGTCGATATTCCACATGCTGTACGCACCGTTGAAAATAAAAGTGTCCGGCATATGTGCAAGGCAGACTTTCGGCAAGTCGGTATTTTCAAATTCTTTCAAGAATTTGTATTCCGGCGATGCGGCAAACTCCTCTTCCGTGCGGCCGAACGCAAACCCATGCCCCATTGTGCCGCCGATGCGCAGCGGCTGACCCGCAAGAATAACATCCGCATAACTGTCATTGAACACCGCCGCACCGGATTTCTCAATGCGATCAAGAATCAGCTCATCTGACGCCATATATTCGAGTTCGTGATTGCCCGGTGAAAAGAATACCGGCGCGATTTTACGCAATGCTTTAACAAAATCAAGAAACTTTTGCACGTCTTCGGCATCCGCATTCCTGTCGATCATATCACCCGCAAGACAAATTGCATCCGGCGACTGCGCTTCAACCTTTGCAAGCAGACGCGCGTTGTCCTTCCCGAATGACTTGCAATGCAGGTCGGAAAGCAGAACCAACCGCACCTTTGATTGAAGTCCGCGCAGCTCAATTTCGTAGTGCTGCACATGAAGACAAACGGCCGAGAGCAAAACGGAAAGAGTAAGAGCGAGGATAAAGCATATTATGCATCCAATTAACACTTGCTTAAATTTTACCTGTCGACAAGTATGCATCTATATACCGCGTTATCTGTTTCAAATACGGGGTCGTGAAATCACTGTTGTATGTACCGTTTATCCCGTAGAGTTTGCCTATCATGTTTATCGCTTCATCAACACTTTCGCAAAAACTTATATAAGGCAAATTTCGGAGCCATTTATAGGTTTCACGAACTTTGTGGTTATAATTGCTCAACGCAATGCATGGTGTCCCGCTGATCGCACTGAAAACCATGCCGTGCAGACGATCCGTCACAACAAGAGATGCCCGCTTGAACTGTTCAACTTTTCGTTTAAATACTTCCTCCCTTTTTTTAAGCGAAACAAATCTTTCTTCGGAATACATATCAGTATGCATAACATTGCCTGTTAAAGCGTTGCATATTCTCTCAATGGTCTGTATCTCGTCTTTTGAAATGTTTTTTTCCCAATCTGATCTGAAACAAAGGAGTATTCCGTCCCGCTTTTTTATTTCATCTGAACAATCTATAGACATAACTATATCCGGTGTCAAAATTACTCTTGTTTTCGAAAATGTATCCCGCATGTCCAGATATGACTTTTCTTCACGTGCAACAAGCAGAAGATTTCTGTTTCCAGCATAAACCTTAGATGCAGTTTTCTTTTCTCTTTTTCCTTTTTTCGTGTCTGGAAAACACATGGTTTGCGGCATGGAAACAATCAAATTTTCCGAATATTTACGAATTATTTCTTCACGATGTTTCTCATGTTGAACTGTATTCCCGATGCTTCCTCCGCCCCGAAGTATGATTACATCACCGGGCCGAATTTGCTCGGCAATTTCACGCCTGTAGCGGGTATAAACCGCTTCGTATATATAGTGTTTCGGAATATTTGAATAATACTTTTCAAAAAAACGTCTCTCCGCAATTCCTATTGCAATATCGCCTATATTGTTATGACCTTGTTCCAGCAAGAACCAAAAATTGACCCCCTGCAACCTTTGCAGCCCTCGCAAACAATATTCCGGATCATTTAGGCGGTAGTCTTGTTCGTCTGCCAGACGTTGTCGGCGTTTCTCGCAATGGGCGGAATAGGGTTCGTATATTATTCTGTGAAGAATCTTTTTTTTCAAACACATTCTTTTAATGTATTGCTTAAACATTCTTTATCTCCAAATCGGGCAGTTGCAAATATCCCCAATACGTTTTATTCCAAGCAAGCTTCGTCCCACCATCCTTTTGAATAATCAGAAATGATGCTGCATCAACAATTACATCCAAATGTTGTTCTGCGCCGTATTCGTTAATAAGGTATACAGCAGGTTTCAGTTTGTATTTTCCCGGAGCAAGACCAATCAGCGACATTTTTATTCTTATAGTATTTTTAGCAGTTGAAAACGGAGTTACTGTCGTTGCCATGGCAACAGGCGTATCATCAGCAGCATTTATAACTAATCTCAACATTAAATCATCACGTATTTGAAACGTTTCCATGTGTAGGATAATTTCCATATTTTCACCCGAAGTATATGTTGCATATTCTTTGTTGAATTGTAACATAACCATTTCAACAACAGGTTTTGTTGGGACTCCTGTGTGTTTTTTGTTCTTTAAATTGACCGTTTTTTGAAGTTCTTGAACGGCAGCTTGCGCATAAATGTCTATCGCCTTTTCCACGTCTCCGTCAAAGATCAGCTTTCCGTGATCAAGCACGATGCATCTTGTACAAAGCTGGCGAATCGTGTTCATATTATGGCTGACATAGAGCACGGTACGGCCTTCCGAATTTGCTGCATCGCCCATTTTGCCGAGGCACTTCTGCTGGAACTTCATATCGCCGACGGCGAGAACCTCGTCCATAACCATGATTTCGCTGTCCAGATGCGCGGCAACGGCAAACGCAAGTTTAACATACATGCCGCTTGAATAGCGTTTCACGGGAGTATCTATGAACTTTTCCATCTCGGCAAACTCGACTATCTGATCGAATTTCCTGTCTATTTCTGCCTTCGTCATGCCGAGAATTGCGCCGTTCATATAGACATTTTCCCGCCCTGTCAGCTCGGGATGAAACCCCGTGCCGACTTCAAGCATGGAAGCGATCCTGCCGTTATAACTTATTGTACCCTTTGTCGGCGCGGTTACGCGTGAAAGCAGCTTCAGCAGCGTGGACTTGCCTGCGCCGTTATGCCCGATTATGCCGAGGGCTTCACCCTTTTTCACCTCAAAAGACACATCATCCAGCGCAAGGAATCTTTCGCCCATGCGTTTTGATGAGTCGGAGCCGATCTTGCTGTTCGGGTCCTCCCGACCTTTTATACGCGCCATTAAGCTTTGCAGATCGCCGCGCAGTGTGCCGCCGCCGATTGCACCGAGGCGGTATTCCTTTGAAACATGTTCTATTCTGATTGCAATTTCGTCCATTTTTCTTTCCTCAGACGGTATCCATAAAAGTCTTTTCCACCCTGCTGAACAGCACAATGCCGATGAAGAGCAGGGCAAGAGTTATCCCCCAGCCGATGAAATAGTACTTCCATTCCATTGCGCCCGTTCCGAGATATGCATAGCGGAACAGATTTACAATCGGCGAGATCGGGTTGCACATATACAGCGCATGCCACTTCCCGCCGGGGGCAAAAGCGGTAAAACGGAACATGTCGTATGCAATCGGGGAAGCGTACATCCAAAGCTGCGTGCCGAACCCGACAAGCATCGCAAGGTCGCGGTACTTTGTTGTGAGCGCGGAGATAATGATACCGCAGCCGAGGCTGAGTATTGCCAATTGCAGCACGATAAGCGGAGTCATCAGCATCCACAGGTTAGGCTGCACCCCTTGTTTTGCTGCTGCATAATAAACGAGAAAGATAATCAAAAACACATATTGAATCGCAAGGCTGATAAGCTCCGAAAAGACCGTTGAAATCGGCATTACAAGCCGGGGAAAATACACCTTTCCCATTGTTGCACTGTTGGCAACAAAGGTATTCGCCGTTTGTGTGAGGCAGTTTGAAAAATACGTCCACAGTACCGTTCCCGACAGATAGAATACGAACGACGGCACACCGTCGGGCGCCAACCCCGCAATATTTCCGAACACAAGCGTGAAAACAACCGTTGTCAAAAGCGGCTGAATTATCGCCCATGCAGGCCCGAGAACGGTCTGCTTGTATTTGGACATAAAATTACGCTTGACAAAGAGGAAAATCAAGTCGCGATACGCGAACACCTCTTTTAAGTGCAGGTCAAACCAGCCGCTTTTGGGCTTTATGACCGTGGTGAAATGTTGTTCGTTCATCAGTGCTCCTTTGAATTAAAACAATGAATAAAGCTGTTTCAAAATTGCGGAATTATCGCGTTCGAAATCGTGGTTCTGCAATTCCGCATGTATGCTCTCTCTCAATTTTGGCGAGTTGTAAAGCCGCATTATCGCTGCAGCAATTGAATCCGCATCTGATTCGCAAAGCAAACCGGTTTTTTCATTGTCAATCTGCTCCGCCGCAGCGTTTCGCGTCGCAATTATCGGCACAGCCAAAAGCCGCGTTTCCAATACCGTGACGCAATGTCCTTCAAACCGGCTGGGCTGCACATAAAGGTCTGCGCAGCGGATATACGGGTAGGGATTCGACTGCATTCCGAGCAGGGAAACACAGTCTTCCAATCCGAGCCGCATTATCTGCTCCCTGAGGGCGGACTCTTCCGGCCCTCCGCCGACTATGTACCAGTGAAATCCCGTGAACCCGTCAGCAACAAGTTTTGCGCAGGCATCAACAGCAATATCCATGCCCTTGGCATGCGACAGCCTCCCGCAGGAAACGATATTGAAGCAATCCGCAGAAAATTTCACTGTCGGGATGTCAAGTCCCTTCTCCCGCACGCCGTCGATATCGATTATGTTGTTGACCGAAATAATCTTATCAGCATATTTCGAACGATATGCGCGCAGTTTTTCCGCCAATGCAGGCGAAACCGCAATTACCTTGTCTGCCTTTCTGTATCCGTATGCATCGTGATACTCCCGCCGCATTGCGCCGTGATGATAAAACATCAGAAACCTATCCGCCGAGACGGCACGGACAGCCGTTTCGGCAGCGCGATCGCTGTATATGACCGCCGTATCAAAATGTTCGCCTTTGAGCTGCTCTTTCACGTACGAGGCATAGCATCTTGCCTCCGCGGCGCGAAAAACGACGCGAAGCGCGGACCATATGAAACGGCGGAATTTCGCTGCATTCTGCGGTTCCTCCATGATATTGTACAAACGCTTGCAGCCGTACCCCTTTGGGAACGTCACTTTGTGTTGTCTGTCGGAAACTATCAGGCGGCACTGCGGCGTTATTCTGTCCGCAACGTCCAAGCTGTCCCTCAAAACAAGACAGGTCACGTCAAATCTGTTGTAATCAAGGCGATTAAGCAAATTCACCAATGCCGTTTCAATCCCGCCGATCCACAGGGCTTCGGTTATAAAAATCAGCTTCTTTTTCACTTTTCAAACCCGCTCTTGCTCGGCAAAATGCTCTCGAATGCCTTGCGCAGCCGCAAAGCCAAGCTGTCGAAATCCACGGCCTTTTCGGGATCGTTTACGCAAAGCATATCATGACTTTGTTCGCAAATTATTCTGCACAGGTTGTCAACTGTGCTTTCATCGGTGCAGGAAACAAAATTATCCGTGTTGAACGGCGCGAAATTCCCGCTTGCTATCTGCCACCACAGACAGACCCATTGGTTCACATCATCGGCGCAGCGGAAACGGTGAAGAGTCGTGCGTTTCAGCAATTCCGGTTCGGCATTCCAAACGGCCTCAAAAGTACTTTTGGTGTATGCGGCGGGAGCGTGAAGGTTTTTAAACCCTGTAAAATAATCCGGGAACAGTTTTTCAACAGCTTTGGTACGAATGTTGTCCTGCCAACGATAAACGCGGTTCACGTACTTTTTCCCGAATTTTTTCACCTGCATACGCTTGTTGAAATGCGCATTTACAACACCGAGATCGTTAACCGCCGCATGCTGCCAGATTCCGATTTCACCAATGAGTCCTATCGGATGCTCTTCCCCGCAGGTGCAGGGTTGTCCGCCGCGGAAAAAAGCCGTTTCGGGCATCGGACGAATAGGAAACATATCGTCATTAAAATAAACAAAATGCTCCGCAAGCCCCGGAATCCGATGAATATTCATTTCAATTGCATGGGAGCTGAATGTCGGCAAAGCAGCCTGCGGGAGGAAATCCGAATGCGAGACATGACTCAATTTCGGATGATCCAAATTCAGGAATTCGGGAACATGCCCGCAGGTAACAAAATGAATTTTGTGCACCCACGGCGTAAATTTCTCAACGGCGCGGAACCAATAGGGCATAAGCCCCCAATCCCGAAAACGATTGACGGAGTTGCTGTCGTCCGTCACCGCTCCCTGATATTTAGCCTTTTCCGCCCGCCACTCCGGGTCGTTCCCGTCCACCCAGAGAACAACAAAATCAATGTCCATGTTCACACCTCATGTGATCTTTTTTCCCACAAACGGGATCTTTCGGATAAGCCAAGTCAATGCAAGGCTGAGTGCATAAAGGCAGGCCACCCTCAACAATGATGTTATGAACGGAAGTGACTTTATAACCGGAGTCGGAACAAATTCATTCAATATCGCATGAATGCAGTACACACCGAATCCGCATTCAGTAAACACGGCAAAAACCTTGCGCGTTCTTTCGCTGTAATGTATCTTTGATATTTTCATAACAAAAAATGCATAAATCGCCGCTGAATACAGTATAACATTCGGCTTCATGTATTGTTTTACGAAGTCTGTTTTTCGCAGTTCTTCGCTTATAAAGCACTCCGCTGCAATTGTTGCAATCAGCATCAGTATGCCGATAACATATATTGCAGTCTCTGTTTTTTTGCTCATATTGTCTTTTTTGCTGTATAAAAAGTACCCCAGCATAAAGTATCCCATATACCCGGTTACAGCTCTTAATCCCGTTCTCTCAATAAAATCCGAAATCATCCCGCCGATTTTCGGAACATAGATAAGATACTGCGTCACAACGTTCACGGCAGCAAACATAATCAGAAAGTACGCAAGTGTCTTTCCGTCCGCTGCTGCCTTTCTCAGAATCGGGGTCAATAAGTATAAGCCTGCCAACGAATAGAGAAACCAGAGATGATACGGACCGTGGATAAACTCTGCAATAACACCGAAAGTGCTCAAATGGCTGTAGCTCCCGGAGATTAACCCGTATGCCGTATATACGCCTGACCAAACAAGGAAGGGAACAATAATATGCGGAAGGTACACAGTGAGTATTTTTTTTGCGCTTACATCCCTTTCGGGATCAAGGAAAAACCTTCCGGAAATCATGAAAAAAACAGGAACACACCATACAATGGCGGCATGCATTCCCCTGTACATATATTTTATCATTAAATTATCTGTCAGTGGATTCAAACCGCCGTGGATCATTATCACCGCCAACGTTGCCAGCAACCGCAGGATATCCAATTCAGTTTGACGTTTGTTTTCAGACATTTGATTTTTCCTTTCTTTTCTTCCCTACAAGCATTGGGCAAAATCGGTTAATCGCAAAAATCAGAACGGCTTCAACGGCGGCAATCAAAAGAAAACTTCCGACGGATCTCCCCCGCCATTTTTCGCCGTCCGTAAGCATTCCCGACAGAATGAAGAATGCCGGCATATGAAACGAATCCAAAAACTGCTGCACCAAAACATACGGTACAATATCGTATTTCGGGTTTGCGTAATTCAGAATATGCACCAAAACAACCAAAGCAATTAAAATCGCACGAGTGTTGTCAATATAGGAAATTCTTTTAGTCATGTTTTAATATTCGCCTAAACACTTTCAACGGATCCAGCAGCTGACACCTAATGTCAATTACCTCAAACCGCTCTGTTGCCACATATGTATGCAATCCGTCTATCTTCCAGTTCTTAACGCATAGATCTTTTGCTATCAACCGGCCTACTTCCTTTTCGTCATAAGTTGTATCCGAAAAAATGCATTCCATGAACCTAATGCCCTCGCCGTAACTTTCCATCCGATTAATTTGCGCAGGACGAATATACCGATCCCCCTCGGCAAGCATTCTTCCAGCTCCACGCACCTGAAGCGGTTCAAAGTTTGGCCATGGAATCTTTGTCAGTTTAATATCGCCGCTCCAATCCAGCCAAAATGCTTTGGGGAACACGCGCTCACTTCCTGCCTGCGGCAGAAAAGTCAGCAGCAGGAGCTTGCCATTCACGCTCTGTACAGTCGAATCAACTGCATTTTCTTTCAGCAAAGTCGTTACATATTCCCAGTCTGTCGGAAAATGCGTTGCTTTTAATAATTGAACTTCATGAATTGCGCAGGATTCCGGAATCATGTACCACTCGCCACCGTGTTTGAATACAAAGGGATAAGACAGATGGTATTCCCGTTCTAATGCAACCGCCGGCTGCGATGTGGTTCCGTTGTCGTAGAGTTCTACAACCTCGATTCGCCCCTTGCCATGGTGCGCAGCCTCATAAAATATATATGTCTTTCCGTTATCCTCTGCCAGCATTGGGTCTGCCACCCAATGGTCACGGGTCGCCGGCATCACATAATCCGGCTGAAAGTGCTTACGCTCCCATATCGGCGCTTCATGTGCATCTCTTTTTCGGATTGCGATTGTAAAATAGTTCGGCGTCCAGAACAGGCGCTCAAACAACGTTCTCTTCTTCATCCTTATCCACCCAGATAACATTTTACAAGGCGATAAACGCGGCTTCCAATACTGCGCAGTGCACGATAACGCATGAAAAGCCGTATTTTCCCATAAGAATTGTTCATCATCCAGCCGTATAACCGCTGGTCGGCAACAGATAGCTTTTCTATGCTTTGCACTTCTTTATGGAGGTTTTTGCTTTGCTGCACAGCCGTACAAAGCCGCTTCATATCGTTATTATTCGCTGTTTTCAATTTGAAATAAGAAGCTTCCAAATAGAGACGAAGAATGATTTCACTTAACCCCTCAATTGGCAAGCAGCCAGCTCCACAAAGATGCCCGTTAAGAGTGTAGAAGGGTGCAACTATTTTATCTGTGTACGCAATAACATCGCAGATTCTTTGAATCCTATCTACCGTGCGATCATGGCCAAACTCGTTGACATAGCAGTAATAAGGTTCTGGTAAGGCCAAGATGGTTTTGCAGCAGTCCGCCAATATGAGTGAAAAGTGCAAATCCTCATAATTGGTTAGGGTTGGGTCAAAATAGATTTGATTCTCCGTGAGTATGCTTTTTCGGATGAGTTTGTTCCATATTGCTGTAAAGTAATTCTTCTCAAACAGAGCACGGAAATGGGAACCCAGATTTCGCTGTGTCAGTTCCACAGGGTTCCCGCATGACATGGTCTCTCGCATAATGACTTTTCCGTGATGCACGTACCGAAACCGCATCCCGAACATAATGCAATCGACACCATCCTGGATTGCTTTCAAAATCGACTCCATGTTCAGCGGTGACACTATGTCATCCGCATCCACGAACCAGAGATACTCTCCCTGTGCCTCGTTAATGCCACGATTGCGTGCGGTGGAAACGCCTGCATTTTCCTGATGGACACACCGAAGTTCCGGATATCGGACACACAGCGTATCGCACAGTTCCGCCGTGCCGTCGTTCGAGCCGTCATCAATGAGCAGGATCTCATAATCCGATAATCCGCAGACCCGAATGCTGTTCACCGTGGCTTCCAGCGTTTTAACGCAGTTATAGCAAGGGATAATAACGCTGAATATCATCGTTTTACCTCCCAGCAAAAACGATAGTTCAGATAATTATCAACCTCATTTTGAATTGTTGCATTCAGGTTCGTAACGAAGTAATATGCACCTGCCAAAAGCACAACACATAAAAGTGCGGCAGCCCGCTGCTGCCCCGAGAGGGTCAGCCGTCGGATTTTGCCCAATTCCGTATCCTTTTCCGGATAGAACATCATCGGCAGATACAGGATCAGAAGCTGAAAATAATAATCCGTAAGGCGCGTAAAGACATTATCAAACCCGGAAAACATCTGCAAAACGGCTGCAGCTATCATGAGATTGAGCAGCTTTGTAAAATTCTTTCCGGAGAAACCGCGCAGCACGATTCCGGCAATAACGAGTGCCGCAATTACCAAAAAGCGGCCGCCCACTCGGGTATTAACCATAAAGTCCGTTTCATCGTAATAGAAATTACTGATAAACATGACTATTTGATTTCTGAATACGAATATCAAAGCCGCACAAATCGCATAAAGTATGAGTTTTTTTGTATTCAGTCGGCTTTTGGCAATCCAGTACGCCGGAAGAAATATCAACGCCGGAACATGGACACAGCCGGCCAATGCGTTCCAAAGAAGGAATTTCTTCGGATTCTCCTCCATAATGCCGATAAAAGCAAACATTAATAAGCCCATTGCCAATGCTTGTTTAATTGCACTGAATCCGAACACATAAAAGCCAAAACAATTCCAAAGCAGATAGCTGAGCCAAGGTGCAGGCGAATAACGAAATACAATGACTGCAACCGCGGCCTCCGTCACAATTGCGATAAAGATAAGAAATACCTGAAAATCGCCGTCGGATACTGTCGAAAACAGTTTTTGGAGCCAGAAAAATCCGAAATTCCTGCCTCCGTTGAAAACTTCGGCGCTGAACCAACCCGGTTCAATTATGTTATAATACCCCCATGCATATTTGCGCAAATCGCCTGTAAGGTACATATACCGCCAGCCGCAGATGAATGTATGCAGAATCGCCATAAGTGCGATATAGATTTTTTTCTTATTGCCGTGCTGCGGAATCAAAAAGCCGAAACCCAGTACCGCCGCAACAACATAGTAATAGACTTTTACGCCCATTTACTCTCCCCGTTTCTTTCGCAGTTCCGCTTCAAAAAAAGCTTCCGTCTCCCCTGCCAATCTCTCGCATCTAAAGTCTTTCCCGCGCAGCTTAGCCTGCCCCGTGTAATACTCCAGCAGTCCCGGTTCGGTCAGCATTCGTTTGACGCCTTCATAAAATGCTTCGTCATCGTTTGCGGTAATTAAGCCGTATTCGCTGTCGCCGAGGATCTCACGCATGCCGGAAACATCAGTGGTGACGATGGGTTTTCCTAAGATCAAACCTTCCGTGACGAAGGTGCTGAAGCCTTCAAATATAGACGAGCACACCAGAAGGTCGGCGGCATGCATCAAGTTATATGGATTCTCACGGAAACCCAGCAGTTTTGCCGATGTTTCCAGATGATTCTCGCGGATATACGCTTCCAGCTTTGGACGTTCTTCCCCTTCGCCGATAATCCAAAGCTCATGATCAATCCCTTCATCCAGAAGTTGTTTATGCATGCTCAACGCACGAACAAAATGCTTTGGAGCAGACAGCCTGCCGACAGCTGCAACAGTAAACTTTTGCTTTTTTACACCGATCGGCAACTCTGCCAATGCCTTGACGGCTATTTCCGAATCATCAATTGTGTTATATATGGTTTCGGTCGAAACTGTGTCCTGATAAAGCTCAACAAAGCTCCTGCGTACATTTTCTGAAACACATACTGCAATATCGTACCTTTTATAGTACCTTTTTGTTGTCGCTGCAAATTCTTCCGGCGATACCCAGCTTTTCAAATCCGAATGAACCCATGCCAATTTCAATGCTTTTTTATTTGTTGAGCCCGCCATGATTTTTGTTGAACCGCATTCAAGATAAGCAGCCTCAATATCATAATCGCCCTTGATATGCAGCGGGTAAGTCAAACCGAGTGCCGCTTCTGTCCGCATCAGCAAATCCGTCATGCGATTCTTTGCCGGATAGCAGTATTTATATTTAATACCCGGTGCGAGTTTTTCCTTCACGGCCTCGGGATAGAGCGTCTGAACGGTTATCGAAAACCGCTCCTTGTCCATTGCGTTTACAAGGTTGCAAAGAACTTTTTCGGCCCCGCCGCCGGAAAGGGATTCGATGAAGAAGAGGATGTTAATCACGAGTTCAAGACCCTCTTAACTTTATTAATTACTCGCTTACACAATGGTGCAACATCACTTATTCTCAACAGGGTGATCCGCATCCAATTGGGCATTTTGTGTAATGTCTTATCACCCCGTCCAATCAATCTATCCAATTTGACTACTTCATTGCGGTAAAAAGAAAGTTGAGTACGATAGTTACTGAAATGAATTAATTTAACTGAATAGTCGTATCCCGTAGGTGAATGAAACACCGCACGCGGAACAGAGATGTCTGCTTCTAATCTTTTTCTTGATGGTGCGAAAACTAATTCGCCAGGCATATCAACCGGTTCAAACTTGCATACTGCCATACCAAGAGCAAGCAACGGTTCATCTGCCGGATCGGCAAATCCGTTAAAGCTGTAGTCATGATAGTTTTTTTCACAATTGATTGCAATTTCAAAAACATGCCTACAAGCATCTGTATTACGCATATAATAGACGCCACCATTAAAATCAGGAATAAAAGAAATATCAGTTCCATACTGTTTCATTCCAGATGGAATAAACCATCCTCTTCCGCAATTCAAATCACGCCATGCATATCCAAACAGTGAAAAATCACCTGCGTCACAAAAAATATCCCACCATGTATTTAAATCGCCATAGGCCAGACTGTCTGCATCAATAAAAATCGTCTCTTCAAAAGGCAGTTCTCGGAAAAGTTTTAATTTATCGTTATAGCTGTTGGATGCATCGCTAATCACGATTACCTTATCAAACTCCGAAGTATACTCGTTCTCTCTATCGCTTATTATTGCAAACGGAAACGGGTCCTTAGCAAACAATCGATATGAATGCAGAAGATTTCTTGCTAATTTGTAGTAGCGCTCCTGACCCGTGGCAATTGTGACAAAACCTTTTCTTTGTTGTTTTTTCATATAGTAATCTGTTATTTGTTTATTGATTCAGTATATAAGTCGCACAGTCGTTTCGCAAATACCCGAGAATCAAAGCCGAACTTCTCAACAGCATTCACAACTGCAGACTTGTCTGCACGATTCATGCTTACCGCTTTCTTAATTGCATCAACCCATTCCGCCGCACTCTGGTCTAATTTAAGCCATTGAACATATCCTATTCCGAAATCGACTTCATTGGAATATGTATCCGCTGTCACGCATGGCAATCCTGCTGCCTGCGCCTCGATCATTACCAACGGCATTCCCTCATAAAGCGACGGCAAAAGAAACGTTGACGACTTACGAATAAGTACATCGATATCGCTGCGTACACCAAGCAGGAGCATGTATTTGTCTACATTACGTTTTTTTATTTCGTTTTTAACACGCTGTTCATATGCATTTCCGTTGTTGCCCACACAGAGAATGCGTATTTTTTCCCCACGCTTTTTCAGTTCTTGAGCTATTTCTGCCGTAAACAGTTGATTTTTAATCGGGGAAAAACGGCCAATCTGAATTATGTTTATCCAATCGTCCTCACAAAATTCTCCTGATTCTTTTTTGTCGTAATAATCAATAAACTTTTTTGTGTCAACTGAATTAAATATCAGATGATAGTTCGCTTCATGTGTTTTTTTGTCACCGTAAAGAAATCGCCCCGCCGGAGTAGAACAAGCACAGAACTCAGTTCCGTAATGCAATATCCACCTGCGCATAACAGCATTATACAATATGCGAACTACGCTCCGTTTTCCACTGCCGTCATCATCTGACCAGTTATGCGCATGAACGAAACGGTGCTTAACGCCTGCCATTTTCGCTGCGAACAACACCATGCCGCTGTGAAATAATTCATGTGAATGAACAATATCATATTGGCCTTCTTTCATGATTTTATAGAGTGCTTTGCATTGGCGAATGAAATGCCGACCCTCCGTTGCCGGAATGCGGATGCATTTTCCGCCCAATGCCTCAATCTCATCTTGATAGAAGGGGTGGCTCATAGTTGTGGTAAAATCGATTTGGAACTTACCTCTGTCCGCATTGCGTATAAGATGCATCAACTGGTTCTCTATCCCGCCGACATCCATAGTGCCGGCTATAATCAATATTTTGGTTTGACTCATAAGCGCGCACTCCTCCGCTTCGACTTACAGCATATCAACAAATCTATCATTCGACTCCATCTCATCCGCACCGGCAAGGCAATACACCAACACTTCCAACCGACAGGCTTGATTTTTTCCGCGCGGTACAACTTGCAGATCTTCCGTATCTCTCGCCGCCGCTGTTTGGCCGAGCAGTTAAACTTCAGTAACTCCTTGCAGCAGGAATAGGCACTTCGGTAGGTAATCCATGCAAGTCCCGCCTCATAATAATGCGCCGACTCCGGCGAATGCTCCGTTGCCTGATAAGCTGCATACATCCGTCGGTTGACCTCCATCAGTTGCCCCGTCAGATAGTGGCGACCCTTGCGGGAAAGGGAATTCTCATTGCTTACATCAACATTATACAGCAAAGCATCTATCGATGAAATCGACCGTATGTGCATGGCATAGGAAAAAATAAACAGCTGATCCTCTCCTATGGAAAGATCCGTTCTGAAACGCAACCCATTATTTTCAATTATCTTCCTTTTGAACACCTTGCTCCAGAGAGAACTGAATAGGTACTGCCGCATAGAAAAAGAAATTCGTTTTGCAGCACCAACTTCGTCATCTTCATAAAACTCGCCCGTACCCCGTTCTGCGGATATGCTGCCAACGTTGCGATATCCAAACATCAGCAAATCGGGATTGCGCTGAGCCAGTGCTTGATTAATCACATCAAAGTAATCTTCCGACACATAATCATCGCTGTCCACGAACAAAACATATTCACCTTTCGCTTGTTCGAGCCCCAAATTTCGCGCTGAAGATACACCGCCGTTTTCTTTCGATAAATAGCAAATTTTTGAATTCACATCAGCATATTCGCGGCAAATTGCATCGCTGTTGTCCGTTGAGCCGTCATTGATGAGAAGAATCTCATAATCAGAGAAGCGCTGATTTGTAAAGCTGTCCAAGCAGCGGCGTATGGTCGTTTCTGCGTTATAAACCGGTATAATTATCGAAAAAATCAAATCAGTCATCAAAATTAAGCAGTCTGCAAACGGTTTCCGTTATTATGCTTATATCATATTTTAATACGGCTTTCATGTTGATTGCACCGATTTTACGGCACAGCACATCATCAGCAGCATATTGATCCATTCGTTCCGCGAAGCCGCTGACATCATTGGTGGCACAGCTGAACCCAGTCACACCGTCTACAACATAATCCGATACTCCGCGAATGTTCGATGTCAACAAAGGCAGTCCGCATGCCATTGCCTCCAACGCTGCAAGTCCAAGTCCGTCACGCATGGAGGGAAAAGCAAACAAATCGGCCGTATTAAGGATCTCCGGAATATCGTTACGATAACCAAAAAAACAAATTTGCTTCGAAACATCCAAATCATTTGAAAGTCGAATTAACCTGTTCAAAAGTTCACCCTTACCGCAGATTCCGTAAAAGATATGTGGATTCGCTGTTTTTGCTAATGCGCGTATCATAATTTCGTGATTTTTGTGTTTCTTCAACTCGCCTACCGACACAACAAAAAAGGCATCTTTCGGAACCCCCAATTCCCTTCGCTTTTCTGCTCTGTCAACCGAACATGTTGCAAATTTCACTGTGTCGAGCCCGATTCCATCAATCTTCTCCGTTCTTTTCGCATGAAAACCTTTCGCGCGCTGATAATCCTCTTCATTGATAGTAATGATCATGTCGCACAGGCGGGAGCAATACTTTTCAACAGGATAATAGAGCAGCCAATTTGTGAGCGGCGCACCTTTATAAAAATGGAATCCGTGCACCATATAAACGACTTTTGTGCCTTTTTTGCGCACAGGTTTTGCTGCAACGCGAGTCATAACGCCCATAACGGGCTCGTTTGTCCAGATCACGTCCCAACTGCGGCCGTTAATGATCTTCTTCAGGTCGCTTAAGCCTTTTCGATTGCGGAGCGAAAACGGATTCCGAACCAAGCGCACAGTATGGACAGGAGCAATGCCCGAAAGCACAGTTCGGAGTTCCTGTAAACGTCCGCCGACTTCGGAACATGCGAGTTCAACGGAAAATCCGTGTTCGGAAAGGTATTTCACATGCGGCACGAGAAACTGAATCGCCATCAGATCCGTGCAGGTCAACAGCAGCCGCTTCATCCGATTGCCTCCGAAATGCGCTTTGCGATGCCGTTTGCATCCAATCCGAATTGCATCCGCAGATATTTTTGACTTCCCACAACCGAACAGTAAGTATCATCCAGGCCGATACGCAACAATCTTGCATGCGCAGGCAGCTCAGAAAGAACTTCCGCAACCGCACTGCCGAATCCGCCTAAAATATTGTGTTCTTCAACGACTGCGATAATTTCAAAATCCTTTGCACAGCGCATTATGGTTTCACGGTCAATAGGTTTAACCGTCGGGAACGAACAAAGCTCCGGGTTAATTCCCTTCTTTGCAAGAATATCCGCCGCACCGACAACCTCATCCAGAATTGCGCCGGTTGAAAAGACGGCGATGCGTTCACCTTTGTGTATTCGAATGGCCTGTCCGATTTTGAAATTTTCAATATCCTTGTGGATACGTTTTTCCCCGCCGCGCCCAAGCCGCAGGTAACATGTTCCCGGGTATTCCGCAATTGCCTTCGTTGCCGCTTCCGCCTCCGCAGGATCTCCCGGACACAGTACCGCAACATTCGGCAGCGCACGCATCACGGCAATGTCCTCGGTTGCCTGATGACTCATGCCCAATGAACCGTAAACAAACCCACCGCCGACGCAAACGATTTTTACATTTGCATCATGGTAAGCGCAATCATTCCGTATCTGCTCAAGACAGCGCAATGTCGGAAAATTTCCTATTGAATATGTGAAGACAATTTTTCCCTCCGCGGCTGCTCCTGCCGCGGCAGCGGTCATGTTCTGTTCCGCAATTCCGGCGTTGACGAATTGATCCGGCAGCTGCTCCCAGAAGGGCTTCAGCACGCCGAACCCCAAATCCCCGGTGAAAAGCTCAATATTCGGATTATTTTTTGCAAGTGTAATTAATGTGCGAACAAAGGTATCTCTCATATCCAACCCTCCCTCGCAATATATGTCGGATGCCATCCGGCAGAAGTTGTGTGATCGATTCCTATATCCGCGCCCGGTTCCGGACGAGCGGGTTTTGCAATGCCGTTCGGCGTGTACGGATCTTTCACACCGCCGGGCTTAACCGCATACAGTTCGGAAACGGCACAATCATACTCCCAACCGTCATGCGGAAAGCGGTAGTGCCAAAGAACATCGTTTTCCATGAAAGAAACACCCTTTCCTTTTACGGTATTTGCAATCACCGCCGTAGGTTTGTGCGCCGAATTATGCGTATCTCCGAGTGCAGTTTGAAGTGCATCATGATCATGTCCGTCGAGTTCGATAACATTCCACCCAAATGCGCGCCACTTTGCTCCGAGATCCTCAAGTTCCAATGTTTTTTCGCAAGTATCAAGGCTCTGCATGTGATTATGATCAACGATTGCGGTCAGGTTCTCGAGTCTGTAATGGTTGGCAAACAATGCAGCCTCCCATACGGAGCCTTCATCGCATTCCCCGTCTCCCAATACTGCAAAAACTCGGTGAAGCTTGCCATCCTGTTTTGCAGCCAGTGCCATACCCGCCGCAACGGACAACCCATGCCCAAGTGAACCGGTTGAAAACTCCACTCCCGGCAAATGGTGGGACACATGCCCGGACAGCCTGCTTCCGTCTACATAATGTGTTTTTAGTTCTGCCGTGTCAAAAAAACCGCATTCCGCAAGTGCTGCATACACAGCTGCCCCTGCATGACCTTTGCTCATTATAAAGCGGTCGCGTCCGTCCCATTTGGGATCCTCGGACTTGTACCGCATAATATCCGCATACAACACAGCAATTATATCCGCTGCGGACAGCACCGAACCAATGTGACTCCCTCCGGATAAATGAGTCATTTCAATGCCGTGGCGACGAATCAGCCAGGCAAGACACTCGCTCTTTTTACTCATTTTGACACCTCGTTCAATTCCCGCAGCTCATCCGAATTCAGCGTCCAGCCTACAGCTTCCGCATTTGAAATAATCTGAGCCGGTCTTTTTATGCCTGCAATCACGACAGAGCCGGGCATTGAATCAAGAATCCAGCGTATGGCGCAGGCTGAAATCGATTTTCCGCGTTCTGTGGCAATCTTTCTCAAAACCTCAACTGTTTGCATGTTTCGATCCAATTTTTCGCCGTGAAAATTTATATAAATATCACGACTCCGACGGTCATCCGCGCCGAAATCTATGTTTTCTTTTGTATATTTACCCGTAAGAATTCCCTGACCGAGACTGCCCCATGTCATCGGCGTTGTTTTAAGTATATCCTGCGCCGCCAGCAAATCCTGTTCATTCTTTCGACAGGCGAGAGAAAGTTCGTCCTGACAACAGGCAAATCTGCCTGCATAAGGCCGCAGCTCGTTCATTCCGTTTGCATGAATATTGGACAACCCAAAAAAGCGGATTTTTCCTGCTTCTTTCAGCTTATCCAACTCGCCCAATACATCTTCAATCGGTGTCTTCCCGTCCCGATAATGAATTGTGTAAACATCCACATAGTCCGTATTCAGTCGGCGAAGACTGCCTTCCAATGCTTTGCGGATGTATTCAGGCGAATTATCGTAGAAAGTTTGTCCGTTCCCTGCGCGAACGCCAAACTTCGTTTCAATAACAGCAGCCTTGCGGTGCGTGCCAAGCCCTTTGGCAAGAGTACGCTCTGACTGTCCCAAGCCATATGTATCCGCAGTATCAAAAAAATTCACGCCGACATCCAACGCGGCATGTATTGCAGCAAGGAGCTCATCCTCCCGCACACTACCCCAGCCGTATCCGCCCATCGGACAACCGCCCATGCATAAGCGTGATACTTTCAATGTCGTATTTTCAAGAACTAAATAGTCCATATCTATTTCTCTCTATTGCTCTTTCCGACGACACGCATAGTTTTTTTTAAAACAGCAGTCACGGTCTTAAAGAAAAGACTCACATCCGTGCCGAACGAAACTTCCTTTGCATATCGTATTCTTAATTTGTTTTTCTTCTCAAGTACATATTTTTCGTACATTTCATCCGCATTTTCCGCACCGACAATTTCATCAAGGCTGATGAACTCAATGGAGCTGAAGTCCGTAATACCCGGCCGCACTTCAAGAATAATTTTTTCCTCACCCTTATAGGCCTCCGTATAGCGCAAAAGTTCTGGCCGCGGACCGATGAAACTCATCGACCCCAAAAGGACATTATACACCTGCGGCAGCTCATCAAGTTTCAGCTTGCGGAGAGCTCTCCCCATTCTTGTTATGCGCGGATCGTTCAGCGCCGTTGTGCCGCCCATTTTGTCAGCACCCTTGTACATTGTGCGTAATTTAAAAATTCGGAATGCTTTGCCTTGGTACCCGCCGCGCAGCGGGGTGTAGAAAACCGGAAAACCGTCCTCAATCGCAATGAAAATACCTATAATAAAAACGATCGGTGTAACAGCGACTGCAGCAACAAGAGAAAGAATAAAATCAATGATGCGCTTAATGATTCTGTTGTATAATCCGCAATATCCCGCTCGCGGTCTTTTTTCTTTTAGTTCGGTCGCTCTCTGCTCTTTATGATTCATTTATTTTCTGTCCGTTTTTAATCATCTGAAATGTAATGGATTATCCTCACTTTTCAAGACAAGTGCTGAACACCCTCAGAAATATCCCAAACAGGTGTTCATTTAAGTGCTCCCCCGTTTCATGCCCCTGTTTTTCAATTGCTGCCTCCATATCGGTTTTCGGGTATGCCTCCGGCACCCACAGCCTCAAGACTGCAGTTGTGTAATTTTCTATGTCATCGAAAACGTTCATCTCGCGTGCAATGGCGCGTCGAGATATGTCTCCGCTTCTTTGCCCAAAATATGCCCGGCATTCAAACCGTTGTTCTTTTCAAGGAATACTCCATCGTTTACATTTAAGCGAACTTTACTCGGCCGGTGTATTATTAATGTCCCGAATCAGCAATCAAATCCGCATTCGAGTTTTACGCAAAAGGACCTGCACACATGTTCCTTCCCGTAAGCAGACTCCGCATCGGCATTTGCTTATTTGCCCGCTCAGTATCCGAGTTTTATACAAAGAAACTTAACTCGTTACCTTTTCCGCAAAGAACGTCGGCACTTATTTGACTCCGATTCTCTCCCTGCCCCACGAACATTGGCTTGGCATGTACGTTCCGCAAAGCCGACTCAGTCAAACTTAAGCATGCCGAATCTGCATCCTTGTCAAATTGCGCCAATCAAAGCTTTTTTACGTCTTATTGTATCACGATTGAAGAAGAAAATCAAGAGTTTGAAGGAATAGATGAATTGGCAGAGTGCAGTTAATCATTGATGTCAAAATATCGTGTTGCTCAGCGCACAAAATCATCCGTTGACGAAAATGTGCATCTGCAGTATTCTTCATGCAGGGAACCTCCTCTGTGAATGTTTTTGACATTATAACTATATCATGTTTGTTTCATTCAAATTAATTATACATTAAAGCAGCAAACCGGGCAACCCTTCTTGAGCTGCCCGGTTTTGTTTTTTGGTCTGATGCAGCAATCCTTGACTTTCGGGGCTGAAGCAGCAGTTTCACGCTGTCTTTCGGCTCCGAACGACCTTGCTTGCAGATACGGTTATGCTGCGCCTATGCTCCTGCGAAGCACAAGAAGCGCATCAAGTGAGTCAACGCATCCGTTTCCGTCAAAGTCCATAATAAGCTCATTGCCATCGGTTTCCACACCGAGTGCATATCTCATAATCAGCAAAGCATCATATGTTGTGATTTCACCATCGTGGTTCACATCACCTATCATCCAATAGCACGCCGTAATGGTTCGGTCTTCCGTAACATTGGTGGAATCGCCGTCCCAGCGGTCAAAGATATAGCCGGCGTGTTCGGGCGCATCGGGAAGCACCGCATCCCGTCCATGTTCGACATAAAGAACAGCAATGGGATCTCCGTTAAAGCCG
>ERZ825137.2055-NODE-2055-length-24309-cov-3.432836_pt1 | contig 24309 bp, 18 predicted proteins | sample MGYA00519873_ERZ825137 | MGnify/ENA primary metagenome ERZ825137 (study PRJEB31778, sample SAMEA3449190) | human gut metagenome | biome: human gut; feature: human-associated habitat; material: faeces | place: United Kingdom | collected 2010/2012 ...
TGGCCAGGTTCTGACGAGCGTTGCCATCAAGATATAATTCATCATTGATAATCTGGAATGCGACATCATCACGCATTTCGTGCAGCGGAAAACGTTTTGATTCTGCGATAGTGGAAATAGACTTCGCACCAAAACGTGAATCGAGTAGTTCCGACCTTAAATCCGTTACTTGCTTCTTATCCATTTTAAACTCCTTAAAATGATTGGATCGCATTAAAAAAGTAGGATTTATCGATAAAGTAAGCAAGTGCAAAGGACTCGGTTTTAAATAACAAAATCCTAATGTTATTTATCGCGAGATATTGCGTGAATAATGTATTTTTATTAAAAAACAACATAATAGAGAATTCTGTGTGGAGGTAAGGTGTTTTATGTTGTTATTTTATGTGTTTTCTATCGTCTCCTGAATTATCACGTAAAAATCAGACCTTATAATATCATTATTAGTACACGGTTATTTACTTTGAACACATTTATAAAATTTTTACATAAAAATAGCGAATATTGATAAAATCCCCGCCAACGATGTGTTGACGGGGCTGTGATTATTTTGGCAATAATACTCCGGTATAGGTATTCACCGGATGAGAAAGATATTGTTTAACAGCAGTGTTAACATTCTCTACCGTCATTTGTTTCAACAATTGCTCCTGCTCAGTCCATGCTGCAGGATCGTCATATTGAATAAGACTATTTACAATGGTATTCGCTAATTGTTGAACGCTACGCTGTTGGATATCGAGGCTGCGCTGAACGTTTTGCTGGTATTCGTTCAGTTCTTGCTCACTAATCCCTTTGGCCAGACGCTTAACCATCACTTCATTCGCTAACGTTAACAGTTCATCATGTCGTTCTGGTTGACAAGTAAAAGCCAGCAAATGACTGATATCTTTGGCCTGAGGATCAACCGAGAGGCGAGAAGAAACGCTGTATGCCCCAGATGCCTGTTCACGAATATTAATGCGTAGATCTTTTGCCAGTGCGACGTTAAAAGCATCGAGCGCCATACGCGTCGCCAGATTAACAGGAGTCCGGGAATTATAACGCTTCCACTGTGAAACCTGTACCACTGGTTCATTTTGTTCTTTTACAGTAACCGATGCGTTGTCCGTCGCGCGAGTTAATGGTTTACCTGCGGCTAATGGCGAATTAGAGTGTTTGATAGATCCTAAGTAACGCATAATTAACGCCACGAGTTTGTCTTCTGCGACATTACCGACAATGACAAACGTGATATCCGCTGGAGATGAAAACAACTGGCGATCGGCAGCCAGTGCATCTGCGGCAGTAAACTGTGCAATCTGATTTTCTTGCGGTAATTTCGTGCGGTCATCAGCATAGCGCGTCTCATACATCTGCTGGGCGAATTTCTCCGCTGGACGCTGGTCGAGCGTTTTCAACGCCTGAATTTGAGCATTTTGCAGCGATGCCCAAATATTGTCGTTAATCGTGCTGTGGGTGATTCGCTGGTTAATCAACTGGAAACCAGGTTCAGGGTTATTAGTCCGCGCGCTAACGGAGAGCAACGTATTCATGCCACTGACTTTACTGCTCATGGTTACCGAGTTTTCCGCACTCCAGCGTTTCAGGCTGGAAGAGGAGAGTTCACCAACGCCGCTTCCGCTTACTGCTTTATTAGCCAGCGCGATAAGTGATTTTTGCTGCGCAGGGAAACTTAAATCGCCTTTATTAGATACGGCAATAATTTGTAGCTTTTGCTCTTCACCCGCGGATTTTGCCAGAATAACCCTGGCACCATTGGAAAGTGTTAATGATGTCAGATTCTCAGCCAGCGTTTCTTTGCTGCTAATTTCCGCCTGTGGGTCAGCGTCTACTGTTAACGATAAATTTCTGCCTGGGAAGATGTAAGCCGCCAGCTTTTTGTTGGCGTACTCTTTTTCCAGCGCCAGGATAGCCGCAGGAGACAATGCTTTTTTGGCGGCAACTTCATTGTTTACCATTTGCTCCCAAAATGCGTCCTGGTTCTTTCTTAACTGCTGCCATTTTTCCGCCAGACTTTGCACGGTAATTTGCTGCCACAGACGTTTCGAAAGTTGATATGTCTCTTCCGGCGACAAGAACGGCGTATTATTTAATGAGCTGGATGCCAGGCGACTGGTCAGCATACGTAAATCACGCTCAGCTTGCTGATCAACCGCATTTTTCAGCCAGGTAAGGCGGGTAGATTTAACATCATCGAGTTCTTCAGCAGAAAAACCATGCTGATCAATGGTTGCCAACTCTGCCATTAATGCATTCGCAGCATCCTGCATATTATCGTCTCGTGCATTTACACGGAAAAATAGCGACTGATAATCGGGTGCAATTTTGACGCTGCGCGCAGTGCCGCCAGAAATAGTCTTCAACTCGCCCGACTGTATGCGTTCCTGCAGACGTTGGTTGAACAGCTGAACCAACATGCTCCATTCAGCTTGTTCGATAAAGCTTTGCTCATCGTTCACTTGTACCATTGGCAGGCGATAATAGAGTGCGATGCCGTTCACCCGGTTTTCTTTATCATTGATGATATTAAAGCGCAGGTGGTTTTCGGCTTTTGTCGGCCAGACGCGATTTTCAGCTGCTTTGTTAGCCGGAAGCTTACTTAAATTATCCTTTATCAGCGCCAGCGCTTCTTTACTGTCGATATCGCCGACCACAATAAAGGTCATATTATTTGGTTGATACCAGCGTTGATAAAATTGGCGCAATTGTGCCGGTGTGACCGTGGCGACGGTATCCATCAGGCCGATAGGTTCACGGTCTAAATTACGGGTATTTGCCAGCAGGAAAGGGCGGCGCGCCTGAGAGGTGCGCCATTTCGCATCCTGATGGGCACGCCATTCCTCAGTAATTACGCCGCGTTCAGCGTCTACTTCGAGTTTTTCAAAGGTTGCGGCATTACTCCATTCACTGAAGATTGCCATCACTTGTTGCAGATTTTGTTTCTGCGTAGTCGGCAAACTCACCTGATACACTGTTTCGTCATAGCTGGTATAGGCATTAACATCGCGACCAAAACGCAGGCCCATTGACTCAAATGTTTCGATGACTTTATTACCCGGCCATGTTTTTGTGCCGTTAAACATCATATGTTCTACAAAATGAGCCACGCCGCGCTCATTGTCTTCTTCCTGCAATGAACCGGTATGAATTTGCAGCCATAAATTTACCTGATCCTTTGGTTGAGCATGCGGATAAATCATATATCGCAAGCCATTGTCCAGTTGCCCGGTAATTAACTTTTCATCCTGCGGTAAGGCGGCGGCAATCAGTCGCCCGGGGAGCAACAGAGTTGCCACTAACGTCAGTAAGAAACAGAGGTTTCTCATAATTATCTCCATGCGAAAACCGGGCGAATTTACCCGGTAAAGTAAAATCCGAACTATTAAAATTTCATGCTGACATCAAGCCAGAAAGTACGGCCACTGGCGTAGGTCGCCACGCCAGTATTCGTTGTATCAACAGCGGTTTTGCTATCCAGTACATTGAGAATATCGGCACTGATCGTCAGGTTTTGTTGTTTCAGAAATTGTGGCGTCCAGGACAAGCGGGTGTCCCAGGTCAGGCTGCTATCCAGTTTCTCGTCAACATACTGCTTGTAATCTGAATATTCGCTGATGTATTGCGCATTCGTCTTACCCAGGATAATGCGAGCTTTACGCGCTTCTTGCCAGGTCAGCGTATTCGCCCACACCAACCCGCTCGGTTGATGCGTGAAATCCATGTTTAAGGAGATCTTTAATGGATTATTAAAATCCGCCACTGGAACGCTATCGTAAGAGACCAGATTACCGTTATAAACCACCCGGTTATCACCGGTATTGCTCTCCTCATAACCATTGTTTAACGACAAGTTGCCCTTGCTCTTGATATAGCTAAAGACAATTTGCGGGTTAATATCTACCTGGCTGATATGCAGGGGTTCGGCCAGTTCAAAACTGAGGTTAAACGAATGTGTTTTGGTTTTGCCATCGTTGTTATATTCAGTAATGGTGGTTTTAGTCGCGCTGTCGGTACGACTGCTTTTGCTGATTTGATCATGCGCTTCACGGTAAACATAGTTTGCACGCGCAATAACGTTCTTACCGATTTTCTGCTGCAATCCCATTGCCAGTTCATCGTTATAAGGCGTTTTCAAATCCTGATAACGCGTCAGGGTTTTATTGCCTGATACCGATTCCGTCCAGCTATTGCGGATATCACGTAATCCCATATCAAGAATATTCCCGCCATAGTAACGGTTATAACCTGCAGTAATCATTGAGGTTTGATCAGCAAAAATATCCCATTCCGTCATAAAGCGCGGGGAGATATTGTGGTTTGACAGATAGTTATCATAGTCATACCGCACGCCGGGCATTAACGACACATTACGCCAGCTAATGCGATCCGCCATATACAGCGTGTAATTGTCAATTCCCAGACTACCTTTACCTTTATGGTAAATTGTATGGTTAGTTTTCTTTCCGGCAGCATTAATCACATAGGATTCAGACTGGTTATGGCGTTCAGTCCATGCATCGGAATAGATGTATTCCGCGCCGAAGTAGGGTTGATGCGAAACATTACCCACGGCGAATTTTTGCCAGTCCAGGCGTGTTTTGAAGGTGTAATTATCTACAGCCTGGGAAATGTGTCCTAATCCGCCACGGGTGCAACGCCCTGAAATATCACCATATGTACATGAAAGTTCGGTGTACCAGATGTCATGATCGTGACGGGTATAATCACTAATATGATCCCAACCAACGGTGGTACGCAGTTTGGCCCATGCGAGCTGGGTATCCATATCCCATGCCAGACCATAGGATTTATTACCCATTTCGCGATCAGACTCCGGGAAGGTGCTGGTATTATAATCACGGCTGGAGCCGGTATATTTTAAGGTTAAATCGTGGGTAAAGCGGTCGCTGGCAAACCAGGTAAATTTGCTCAATGCAGTATCGATAACGTTTTTATACTGTGCCCTGCCGGCGACAATGCCGTCATTCGAAACATAATCCGCGCGGGTGATATCAGACTGGCGGCGCGATAAACCAGCGGTAACGCCAAAGTTATCAGCGAGTTCCTGATTAAACGACAAGGTATAAAAGTTCTTTTTAAAATCTGGAGAGTAATAAGTACTTCCTGAAGAACCTTGATTAAATGCGCTCTTGTTATTCTCATCGATATGCGATGTTAACCAGTCCGAACGCGTAGTGCGATAACCCAGTTTCACGCTGCTATCATCAGCGTTGAAGCGTTTGATCTTTGCATCAATTACCCCGCCATTGAAGCGACCGAATTCAACTGGCACAAAACTGTCATAAAGCGTCACATTGTCCAGTAAGCTGACATCAAGATAATACCCCTGTGACATCCCGCTAATATTGGTTGCACTACTGGCATCGGACTCATTCGCTGGGTTCAGGTTATTCGTTGCACTAATACCGTCAATCAAATAGGCATTCTGGTAGGGCGACGCACCGTGAATAGAGATTTTCTCCGGGCGAATATCTCCCTGGTTCAATGAGGTACTTTGCGTTGAATCCATGCGTACCGCAGGGTTGGTTCTCAGCAGATCGCTGATATTGCCATTCCCGGTCGGTAAACGCTCGATGCTTTCACTGGTGTAATGCGTGTTGCCGTTTACGGGTACAGGGACAGGAGCATAGACCGTCATCTCTTCAAAAACATGCATGTACATATTTTTGTCATCGACGGCCTGCGCCACATCAGCGCCACATAAAATGACGCCAGGAATAAGAACTCGCTTCATTTATTTATATCTCCGTACAGCAGGGCTTTTATTGTTTTTATATAACCGCGCTAATGTCACAAATATCATCGACCAGGTTCCAGACACCGGGTTGATGTGTAACCATAATGACGCCGCTTGTGGGGAGTTTTTCTCGCACTAAACGCAGTAAGCGGATTGCCTCTTGTTCCTCAAGATGAGAGGTAGTTTCGTCAAGAAATATCCATTTCGGACGTCGTAAAATTAATCGAGCCAGGGCGATACGTTGTTTTTCGCCGCTGGAAAGAATATCTCCCCAGCGATCGTGATCATGAATACGCGCAGCCAATTTCCCCAGACCAACCTGATGCAGTACTTCGCTCAACGATTTATCGTCTACGGACAGGGGAAGTGCTTTACAAATAATCTCTTTCAGTAAGCCGGTTTTGATTAACGGTGTTTGTGACACATACCAACTGTCAGCAGGAGAAGAAATATCACCTTTAAACCACGGCCAGCAGTGGGATAATGTTTTAAGCAGTGTGGTTTTTCCCGCACCAGAGTAACCTTTCAGCAATAGCCATTTGCCTGGCGAAACATGAAAGTTCAGGTTCTCTAATATGATCTTATTATCAGGAGTACGAATACTCGCGTCAGCCACTTGTACCGCATGTTGACAATTTTTAGGCTTATTCGTAGGGCGCTGTTCGGTGAGTTGATGGAACTCATACAAGCGATCGATAACCGCAGCCAGTTCAGCAAGTTCATCATATTTATAAATAAACCAGCTTAAATTGTTCGATACCAGCATAAATGCCTGGCGCGATTTCATCAGTCCGCCCAGATTGATCTGCCCGCTAATAAACTGCGGCAATAACAGAAAGTAGGGAAGAACGCTAAGCGAGCGCGAATAAATATTCTGCCAGTAATCAAGCCACCGCTGACGATTCATTAAACGATGCCAGTTCTCTTTAATGGTATGAAAATTTTCGCTCAACTCCTGGCGTTGTAGAGACTCAGCATTGCTTAGCGCAATCAGTTCTGCCTGCTTATTATGCTGCACAAGATTAGTTCGAAATGTCGCTTCGCTACGTTGTTTTTCCACATTAAGTGGACGAATACGTTTACCAACCTTATGGGTAAATAAAGTTCCACCGATCACAATGAGCACGACGGTATAGACCATATACCCCTGGATACTCCATTCAGTTCCACCAACAGTGAATGAGAGCGTACCCGCGCTTTGCCAAAGAATAACGGTAAAGGTGATCAGCATGCTAAGTGACTGGATGAAGCCAAATGAAAGGCTGAGCGTTTTGCTGATCAGTAAGAGAATGTCTTCAGCGATACGTTGGTCAGGGTTATCTGTATTTTTATGCTCGCCGTAGATCTGCGTGAAGTAGTAGTTTTTATCTGCAAACCAGCGATTAAGGTAGTAATCTGTTAACCATTCGCGCCAGCGAATAGTCAGTAGTTTAATTAACCATGTTTTGTTTACGGATATTAATACAAAGATCCCCAGCAGGGCAGGGAACCAAAGGACAAGCTGCCAAAGCTTATCAGTTTCTTTCTGGCTTAGCGCATTGAAAAAATCATTATTCCAGTCGTTTAACCAGACCTGAATTTTAACCACGCCAAGGATCATGGCGAGGATAATAATGATTAACAACACTGAAGTTTTATTATTCTTACGCAGCCAAAAGGGCTTCAGCAGACAGAGATACTTTGCTATCAACATACAAAACGTAATGGGAATGGTTATCATTAGCGAAAATTGATTGTGCCACCCAATGATTATCTATGGCAATGATATACTGATGAAATTTATTTAAGTATCATTTAACAATATGAAATATAAAGAAATATTTAATTTTCAGTGGTTATGGTTATACTATTGATAATCAAGGGTATTGCTAATGCCCTGACGCATACCTCGTAAGCCAGGATTTTCGCAAAGGAAGATGATGAAGACGAAACACCCGACAGGAATTTATGTCGGGTGCCTTGTTAAGGTCATAAGAAGGAGGCTAAGAATGGAGCTAAGGGGGAGCGTTATTAATTATTCTCCATTTGTTTTGCAACATCCATAATGTGGTAAAGCGGTACTCTGTTCTTAGCTAACTCTACCATGGCGTTCATATAAGGTACCATGGTTGAAAAAAGGATTTTATAACCTTCGCAAAAATAGGAAACAGTCTCATTGTTTACTTTAGTAATACGATGCTTAGGACAACCGCCATTGCAGATAGGTTTATATACACATTGCTGACATTTCGCTGAAATCCGTTTTTTTTGCGCTGTCAGTTGTACACTGTTCATCGTTTTGAGTTCCGATTTATTAATGTTTCCAATTTTGTACTGTGGATAGACAAAATGGTCGCATTCGTAAATGTCTCCATTGCTTTCAACAACCAGATTATCCTTGCAGGACTCCTGGAAAATACAACTGGTATGCCCATTCCCCAAAAAACGGCTGACAAAGCTTTCAAACTGACGGATGAAAATTTCACCCACATCGTTTTTAACCCATTGCATAAAAATGGTTGACATAAACTTGCCATAAGCCGTGGGAGGCACAGAAAAATCAATGATACGGAATGTGTTCTCACTATGACCACTGAAATCAATATTCGGCGTCCCGGTTTCGAGCAATTCGATAAATTGCATATGTTTACTGCCGATAGATTTTAAAAAATGATAAACCTCAAGAGGGTAATGGACATTAATGTTATTAATGACGGTTAACGTATTAAACTCTATTTGATATGATTTCAGACGCTCGATGGCTGCTATCACTTTTGCAAAAGTACCGTTACCTGAATTACTGCGTCTGTAGCGGTCATGTAGCTCTTGGGGTCCATCGATCGAGATACCAACCAGAAACTCATGTTCTTTGAGAAAGGCACACCATTCATTATTCAATAAAATGCCATTTGTTTGTAATGCATTAAAAATTCGTTTTTGGCCTGCATAGCGTTGTTGATAGTGAATAACTTTACGGAAAAAATCCAGGCCCGCCAGAGTGGGTTCACCGCCTTGCCAGGTAAAATAGACCTGATTGCCAGACGCTGCGATATATTGTTTGATGAACTCTTTCATAGTGCTGTCATCCATCCATTTTTCATGAGTAAACTGCGACTCTTTTTCAAGGTAAAAACAGTAATCACATTTGAGATTACATTGAAAGCTGGAGGGCTTGGCTGTAACGTGCATCGCTATCTCGCTCAATAAGGCGGCGGAAAAATCCGCCGCATGAAGGTTTAGTTATTTCGCTTCGCTTAATGCTTTCTTGATATTGTTAAACTTCTCCTGATTTACCTCGCTAAGCGGTGGCTGGCTGTTATCGATAAACTCTCTTACCACGCCTTGCATCTCTTTAACGACCTGCGGATTGGCGGCGGCAAGGTTATCTTTTTGCTGTAGATCCGTCAGTTTGTATAGACCTAACTGATTATTTTCTACTGTATAGACAAGCGAATAATCGTTATTTCTCACCGTATAAGAGAATTGGCTTAAGTCCTCGGTGTTGGGGTTATGCGGGTAATCGTCTGACTGATGGCGGACAAATTTGTGGTAATTATCCCAGAATGGAATATTTTCCTCATCAAACCAGTGAGAATAAGATGTTATCCAGGTCAGATTTTTATGTGGCTCGCCTTGTTTCTTATTTTGCAACCAGGGCAGCAAGGAAACGCCATCCAGCTTAAGGTCTTTTGGAATGCTGATATCGGCTGCATCAAGAGCTGTCGGGTAGAAATCCATTGCGGAAATCAGCTTGTCATAATTACCGGGTTGAAGTTTTCCTTTCCACCACATAAACATTGGGGTGTGAGTACCGCCAGGATAGGTCTGACTCTTATAGCCTTTTTGCGCCCCGTTCAGCGGCAGAGGACCATCGATAACTGCACCATTATCGGAGGTAAAGAGAATAATTGTATTGTCGTACTGTCCGTTTTTCTTCAGTTGTTCGAGAATGCGTTTTACACCCTGATCAACAGAATAAACGGAAGCGTAGTAATTATCTGCTGTTTGACTACCGGTATTAAATTGCTTCTGATATTGCTCTGGAGCAGGATTATCATTTGGCAGGTGCGGAGCATTATAAGCCAGGTAAAGCATAAAAGGCTGGTCAAGTGTTTTGGCACGATCAACAACGCCAATTGCCTCATCGGTTAACTGATCGCTGATATAACCTTTTGCGGGGACGCGTTCACGGTTTTTGAACAGTGAAGGGGAGTTGTAATATGCCGTTCCTGCAGCATGGAATCCCATAAAGTAATCAAAGCCACGGTTTTGCGGTTGCCATTCTTCCGCAGAAAAGGTAGTGAAGTTGTCATGATAGTCACGCGTTTGTTTATCTTCCGGCACTGGCACATTACTGATTTTTGACAAGTGCCATTTACCTACTGCTGCAGTGTAATAACCATGATTCTGGAATAATTCAGGCAAGAAAGTTTCTGTTAGCGGAATACCATCCTGAGCATCAGTATTGGAATAGACACCAAAGCGGGCGGGCGCTCGACCGGTCATTATTGCGGCGCGGGAGGGGCCGGAAACACCGTGCGCCACATAGCCGTTAGTAAAACGTACGCCTTCATCCATTAATGAAAGGAGCGTCGGCGTTGATTTTTGCGCAGCTTCAATGGCTTTATCTATCCCTATTTTGTAGGTATCGACAACTTCACGATTTTCCATTGTTTTTGGGTCAAAAGATCCCTTATCAAAAGGAAGTTGTCCATAACCAAGATCATCCATGGTCAGTACGATAATATTTGGCTTTCCTTTGGTACTGTATTCAGTCGGCGTAAAGTCTGAGAAAGCAACGTTTGTTTTGGTTGCTTTCAGCTTTACATCATCTGCCGCATGAGCAGCAAATGCAGCCATACCAGATGCCAGTATCAAAGATATCGAGGTACTTACGACACTTTTCTTTAATGCAGACTTCATAAATGTTCCTCTTCTTATTGTACTTAATTCCAAAGTAATTTTACGAAGAGAAATAAGTGAATGTAAGTGAAGTTAGTCACATAAAGAGATAGCAGATTTAGCTAAAAAAAGGGAAATAACAGTCCATAACGCGTTGACATTACTTTCTGTTCTACTAAGTAATTTCTCGCCGATAAACAACTAATCTATTGATATTTAATAAATTATTGTATTTTACTGACAAAATTCCGAGCTGAGATCATAAATAATCATGCAACAGGTTATGCAAATGCATAAATATGTGATGACTGTCACTTATTTATTTCAAGAAATATATCGCCTAAAAACAACGCGGGGCAGGGAATGGCTGCCCCATTTAATTCTTACGCAGCGTGTGTGGTTGACTACTCGTTAGCAAATAATCAAATAGCTAAAGCATTCATCGTGTTGTCCGTGTTCATACCCGTGTGCCTTTGACAACGGTACTCCTTAGAAACTCTCTTTGGACTGTTGCCGAAATGTTTGCGGAACGCATAAATAAAATAAGATGTACTCGCATAACCACATTGTTCGGCAATTTTATTGACTGAACCTTCTACGCGTATCAAATTTTTTGCGTGCTGCATTCTGGCATCTAAAAGAATCTGTGAGAATGTCGTTTGCTCTTGCTTTAGTTTTTTCTTCAACAGGCTTTCACTGATGTACAGGCAGTCACAAATATCTTTCAGCTTCCATGGGTGCGCCAGCTTCATGTTGACAATATTTCTCACTTTCCCGGAAACGGATAGCACACCGTTAGTTAATAGTGTAATGAAACCTTTGCATGCGGCAAAAATAGACAGGCAAGAAAAAAGCAAAAGTTCTGAAAAATTATGATGATTGCGTTCTTCCGAGTTGAGATAAGCAATCATTTCATTAAGCAATCCAGTCGGTACATTTGAAGCACGTAAAAACTTCGCAGGAACAGGCACCGTCACTGTCTGGATGTTAGTGCATTGTAGATATTTTTTAATGGTATTTTCATTAAATCCGATTTCTTTAAAATGCCGCTCATAAGGTTCAAAATGCGTACGAACAGCGTTATCTACCATCAGGATCTCGCCGTCAGAGAAGGCGTAATCTTTATCTAAAATGTTAGCGTTGAAGGCATGATGAATAAATATAACAGAACAAACGAGCGACATTTTATCTCCTTAAAACAATAAAGTTTTTATCGATACTTTTTTAACATTTCATATTTATAATTTGCTGTTTATTTTTCAGTCTTGCAAACTATTGATAATGAAATGTGTAAGATCCCTTGCAATGCGACCCATTTCTGAAATACCCAGCTGATCAATTGCCGAAAAAATGGCTATCAATGTAAGGGTCAGTAATAAGACAACCACAATTACAGACATGATCCCTTTATAGTTGTCTCTTTGCGTGATTTTATTTTTCACTATGGTCGCATGCATTTCAAATGTGTTTATTAAACGAATGACGTTAAGCATCGTTAATCAGTATGCTTAATATAACAGGCTGGAGAATAGAGGAAATAGGACGGGTACTTCAGTACTGAGCGGAGTTTCTTACAGCTGTAGGCAGAAGTTTATATCTTATAGTGTGTGGTTTAATTTAATCCATGTGAGAAAATTGCGCGATAATAGTCAATGAGGAATTCTTCTGCTGTGCGGATGACAGCAGAAGAAATGAGGAGGCGAATTAATTTGATGGTTCTAATTCAACCGGAATACTTTTATAGCTAGGAATGCCACTTAATGGATCGTGGTTATCAAGTGTTAGCATGTGATTCGATTCTGGAAAATAGGTCACCAGTGAGCGGTCAGCCATAGGGTAAATGACCACTTTTAATCTATCCATGCGGCGTGAGCTACGTTTACCGTCTGGCGTGAGTGCAATAAGATTAACTCTTTCGCCGTTTTTTACACGGCAAATTTTAGCTTGTTTAGCACTCATAAAGACCACATCTCGTTGACCGAATACCCCTCGATAGCGATCATCCATACCATAAATCGTCGTGTTGTACTGATCGTGACTGCGTACTGTCGCCATGACCAGCTTACTGTTAAACGCTGAAGAGGGATCTTCTAACAGCCCTTTACTGGTAATGAAATTAGCCTTACCTGACGACGTCATCCAGCGCCTTTCAGCTGCTGCGTTTATCAGGTGAAAACCACCAGGATGACGGATGCGCTGGTTATAGTCGGCAAACTCTGGCAGCACAGCTTCAATGTCATTGCGAATGCGATCATAATCTTCCACCAGATACTCCCAGGCTACCACGCTCTGGGGTAGTGCTGCTTGCGCGATTCCCGCGACCACTGCACACTCTGATTTCAGCATTACACCGGCGGGTTTTAACACACCACGCGAGGCATGAATCATCGACATTGAATCTTCAACGGTTACCGCCTGCGCACCGCTTTTTTGCATGTCAATCTCGCTACGTCCCAGAACCGGCAGAATATAGCTATGCCGTGCGGTCAGCAGATGAGAGCGGTTAAGCTTAGTGGCTACGTGTACCGCCAGATCTAATTGCGTTAACGGTACAGCGCTCGCTTCCCGATCTGGCATTGCCAGTGCAAAGTTGCCCCCCATGCAGATCAATGCTCGAGCTTGCCCCGTACATATAGCTTGCATGCTGGCGATTGCAGCATGTCCAGGTGCATGAGGTGGGGTGAAGCCATAGCGCTCACACAGGCGATCCAGAAACTCTGCAGACGGTTTCTCGGTGATACCGACGGTTCGGTCGCCCTGTACATTAGAGTGACCTCGTAGTGGGCAGATACCCGCACCAGGCTTGCCAATGTTACCTTTCATCAACAGCAGATTGACCAGTTGCTGTACGTTCTGGGTACCATGTTCGTGCTGAGTGATCCCCATTCCGTAACAGATAATGGTTCGTTCGGCAGCGGCATATGCATCAGCAAGTTCGGCGATTTGTGTCTGACTTAGTCCAGAAATACGTTCGATATCTTTCCACTCGGAATTGAGCACGTCACGGCGTAGCTCGTCAAAGCCGACGGTATGCGTTTGAATAAATTCGTCATCCAGCAATGAGGGCCGACCTGCGGCGCTTGCAGCATCATCGCGCTCAATTAACAGGCGCATCATCCCCTTGAGCAATGCCATATCGCCACCAATGCGCACGTTATAGTAGGCACTGGCCAACTGAGTCTCAGAGTTCGTCAGCATTTCAAACGGGTTTTGCGGTGCGGTAAATCGCTCCAGGCCACGTTCCTGTAGAGGATTGATGGCGATCATTTTCGCTCCCCGTTTCACTAAAGCGCGCAACGAAGTCAGCATGCGAGGGTGGTTTGTACCAGGGTTATGCCCAATGCAAATGACTAAATCGCATTTCTCAAAGTCTTCCAGCAACACGGTCCCTTTACCCACACCGATACTCGCTGCCAATCCCACACTGGTCGGTTCATGGCACATGTTGGAGCAGTCGGGAAAGTTATTGCTCCCGTATTCACGGGCAAAAAGCTGATAAAGAAAGGCAGCTTCATTGGAAGTGCGCCCCGAAGTATAGAATTCAACCTGATTGGGATCACTATAGCTTTGAAGGCGAGCGCCAATTTCGTCGAAAGCTTGTTGCCAGCTTAATGGCTTGTAACAGTCGCTGACGTCATCATATTTCAAAGGCTGAGTGAGACGTCCCGCAGCCTCAAGCTCGTGATCTCCCCAGGTAAGTAATGATTGAACCGTATTCTCAGCAAAGAAAGAGGCATTTACCTGCTTATCCGTGACTTCCCAGGCGATTGCTTTTGCGCCGTTTTCACAAATGTCGAATGACGCACTGTGCTTAGGATCTGGCCATGCACATCCCGGACAGTCAAAGCCCTCTGGCTTATTCATGTCAAACATGGCAATAACATCCTGGCGTATATCCATCTGCTTACGTACTGCATTCGCTACGGATTTAACAGCACCCCAACCACCGGCAGCTCCCTGGTAGGATTCAATTTTTTTCTTCATCTGCTTATCCTGTGTGGAAATGAATTATTAGGATTTGTAATAGCGATGATGCAAAGTATATACAAAGGATTTATCGTCAACATGAATATATAAGAGTAGGGGACTACTCTCTTACTATTTTTACTCTATTATCGTTAAATAATAGAGTAGTATAAATACGATAAGTTAAGCATCATCTCTCATAGGGTTTAAATTAACATGATTCTCAATATAAAAAATAAGACTCTGGCTTCAATTGTGCGCGGATTTTCTTACAAGTGTAGGATAATAGCCTTCACAAAATAATTATCCGCGCAATTTTCGTGAATGGAGCGCATAGACTAATGTCAAAATCACAATTATTCATAGATAAAAGTGACACCAATGACTGACTGGACGGCTCCGGCTGCAACCTTGTTTCCTGTTTGTCCATAGGTTGCGCTTAAACCCAGAGGTACTTTGCTTTTATTTACTGTCCCCAGGGAGACATTTTCTCCTGTTGCCAGTATTTTTCCATTACGTATCAGAGAGACACCCACGCCCGATGCTTTTGTTGCATCTGGTGCTGCGTTAGCAAACACTTGTCGGGCACTGTCAGTGGTGGCACCCGAAAGATAAAATGAGAGCTTTTGTTCGCTAGAGCAATATACACCAAGGGGTATTTCTGCGCTTCCAGGAAAGTCCGGGAGATTCACGGTGACATTACGACTATCAACGGTGCAACCGCCTGTTGGCATAACAACACTGTTATTTGAAATAATATTCCACGTAAAATTACGCGGATTTCCGCTTCCTAACGTGGCAATTTTATACATATGAATACGGGCAATAACTTCCCCTGCTTTTATGACAACTCCACCGGCCGCTCCGACTGGGGTAATATAGAGTTTTAACGGTAATGGCATCGGTGTCTTATCACCAATATCCAATACGTTGGTATTTGTCGTCAACGGGAAAGGGTAGGTCACATTATTCCAGTACAGTGATCCTTTATATGACTGTAGGGAGCCTGCGAAAGCTGATCCTTGTACCAGGTTTATATGATCAGTGTCGTACCAGCCGCCGTAATCATTCCAACAACTTATATGCTGAGACAAGTCTACAACCAGATTCTGGCCCGGTTGTATTACAGGATCGAGATTAACATAAACAGAGGTTGTACCTGCTCCAATACTTGACCCGCCATCGACATTACAACTGAAGGCAAAAACTTTGCCTGCCATTAATAGAAGATAAATACCGAACAGGACCTTTATACTGAATGTTTTACCCATGATATATCCTAAGGTTAAAAAATTGATTTAAAAAGGAGGAAAATAAAATCAAATTGATGTTATTGCCAGGTATAGATCACATTGATTAGCGCCTCGATCGTACCCTGGCTTGCGTTTCCATTCACCGTGATAGCTCTTGCCTTAAGTGGAAACTGTGCATTACGAGTGATCTCATCAACAATAACCGTTTTGCTATCGCCATTTTTTAACGTCGCATCCTGGTCATCCCTTAGCTCTATCTGAATATTTTCGGCAGTACCTTCATTTTTGTAATAACCCGTATTGTCAGTTGAACCTGTCACGATTGCCGTCACTGCACTTGTTTCAATCGGACAATCGGTTAATGACAAAGTAATATTGTGCCAGCCAGATGCAGAACCAGGTTGTTGCAGATTGCGTGTATAAAGATCCCCGAGATTAACGTTAGCTTCTTTGGTTTGAATAGTGCATGGTTTAGCGACTACCCGACCATTAACAGTGATAGTGACATCGGCGGCCTGGAGAGTTGCTGTGAATAATGTGCAAAACGTAGCTAACAGGAACCTCTTGTGAAGTCTTTTCATATCTGACTCTGATTATTGAAATTCAAGGGTAAAGGTTGCCGAAGCGCTCACCAGTCCTGGATTGACGGACTTCTGAGTTGACTTCAAACGAGCGGAGTAAGGCAAAATATTGTTCTGTTCTGGTACCAATGGGATCCACTGCATCCCAGCATGAAGGTCATTCAATTTCACCGGACGCATATTTCCGTCCAGTATTTCTATACCCAAACCGGAGGCCGTATTGCTTCCTTCATCTAGTTTCAACAGAGTATTATTTTCTGCATCCTCAATACCGTTAAATGCAACCCGAACTCCCGTTGTCCCTTTGCTGCATTCACTTAATGTAATCTGAAAAGGGACGGCTGGACTTGTGCTACCGGTCGTTGGAAATTGTCTGGCACTGTTTTTTTGGAGATCTACGGTAAAATTAAGCGAATCCGATGAGACTGTGCAGCCATAATCGAGAACGCGCCCGCTAATTTTAATAACGCTATCTGCGGATAAAGCAGAATAGGTGGTTAACCCCAGACATAAACCGAGGAAAATAACGTTATTGTATTTCATAATCTATTGTTCCTTAGCGACAGATTGCTGTCTGCTGGTTCAGCAAGGTTCCAGGAGAGACTGCAGGAAGCTTGTAATCGACAATACAGTTTGAGTTTTTATCATTGCCCCATGAAACCTGTAATTTCCCTGACTGTGGAAGTCCAGTCAGATAAACCTGACCATTTTCCGCGACAATGCTGCCATTTTTATTCTCTCCGTGAGTGACAATTGCACCGAATGGAACGCTTTTATTACCGTACTTTAACGTCATTAATACTTTCCCGCCGATTTGTGCATTAAATGTTGCTCTGGCAATAGCACCGTGAGTTGGGATGACAGTGACCACGGTTTCATCCAGTTCAACATTATCTGCAAGGGAATTCGCGTTAAGAGCGACACGATTTTCTCTATATTCTGTCGCAAATGGTAATATGGCATAGCCACGCCAGTCGGTATGAATACCGGTCTGGTTCTCTATTTTGACATTATCAGCGCCAGGAGCCTTAACCAGAACTATTGTGTCGCCCAGCGGCTGTCCAAAGGTGATGCCATCAGCATGAGCAATAATGCCACCACTCATTCCGTAATAAATCTGGCTGCTGTCACCACTCCGACTGTAACCGACATTCGTATTACCGTAAGCTCCACGATAATTAAGAGAACTGTAACCACTGGTGCCAGACGATGTATTACCCCCGTGGGTGTTACCGACCTGAACACTATAATTCAGGTTATTATCCGGTAGCAGAGTGCCATAAACCCCTGATAGGTTGGTCATGCCGCCTTTCAAATCGTTTGACATACTGTAACTGGCGTTTGAATTATGAAATGCCGACTGACTGTCTGTACGCATCCAATGACTAAAGGGAACATTAAGCGTAAAAGCGAGTAAATGATCCCGATCGTTTTGCCATATATTATTGGAATAGCTGTAATTCAGCGAAGTCGTAATATCACCAAACGGCACATTTAATCCAAATGATATTTGCTGGTCGCTGCGTGACGTGTTCCAGTAACTTTGGCGACTGGCACTGAAAAATGTCGTACCGTAATTTCCAAGCTGCTGAGAGATGCTTATTTGTTCCTGACCACGCTTACTGTAGAACAGATTAAAATAATCAATAAATAGTGTCTGCTCACTGGTGTCTCCGGTAGGAGGCTTGACGGTGTAACCACTCATTCGACTGTATGCACTGTCGGATAAGTTATAAAAACCTTGCGTAGAATAGCGATATCCTGCGACCTGGATATTGGTTCCCGTCTGGTAGAAGGATTTGCTGTAGACGGATTTAACCGATTGTCCGCTGTGACGGGTGTCATCTGCAAGCGTCGTATTGGCCTGCGTGATATCGAAAGAAAAGGCACCAAAAAGTCCTAAATCTTTACCAATACCAAGGTTGAAGGCCTGATAATCTTCTGCAATTTGCATTCCGCCATAAGGTGTCCAGTTTCCTTTCAGACCATGCATCAAGCTTGCTTGTACGAACTTGGGGGAGCTTTGCAGGTTATTTCCACTACGATATTCCCCCATGGCAAGCGCATAACGCGTATATCCAGCACGTTGGAGAACCGGAACAGACGAATAAGGAACATATAATGTCTGAATACTGCCGTCTGCCTCTTTTATGGTTACTTGCAGATCACCACCATTGGCCGCAGAGTTGATATCATCAATAGTAAAAGGGCCGGGTGGGACAGTAGTCTGATAAACATCGTATCCATTCTGTTTTACACTCACTTGTGCGGTGCCACGAGCAATACCATGAATCACCGGAGCGAAACCATGTTGGCTATCGGGCAACATCGCTTCTGTTGAATTTATTTTGAGGCCACGAAAGTTCACACTATCAAAAATATCGCCATCGGTATAACTATCACCTACCGTTAAGCGTGAGCGTAAGGGAATAATGTCACGTTCAGCCGACGTATTGATATGCTGCCATTTATTGCTGTCAGATGAATTGCTACTCCCACTGTTATAACTCCACGTTGAGTTATCGCGCAGTCGCCAACTACCAATGTTGATGCCACTCTGTAAATTCAAATATGCATAGTTGGATTTTCCTGCATTATGGTTACTACGATTATTAATAGAATTACTATTAAAACTATAGTTTAGTAGCCCAGCATTTATTCCTTCTTCCCACAGATCCGGAGAAACATAGCCGCGAGCCATTCTGCCAACATAAATTTGCGGAACGGAGAGTGATAGATGTTGCTGACCAACATTAAACTCAGATGATGCGTCAGCCAAACGATCCTGAAGTGGTGTGCATGCGCTGTTGTCCGGCACATGTTTTTCTGCCGAATGTTCCTTGTTGTCTAATAATGCTGATTTTTTTATGCCAAGACTGACAAGAAGGTCTGTACTCAGGCATGGGATGAGATCTGCGTTATTATCATCTGCAATAAAAGTATTTGTGTCCAGCTGACGCAGTTTTTCCGTCATTTTCTTTTTGACTTCTTTTTGCGGGAATATGTACTCGTCAACCGATATATTAAACATCGTCACGAGCTGAATGAACAGCTCCAGACTTGGATATTGCCCCTCATTTTCGATTGCCTGCAAATGTCGAGGGTCGTAATCAACGATGCTGGCAAGCTGCTCTCTGGTCATACCCTGAGATGTTCTCGCTTTCTTAATTGCCTGTCCTATCGGCGTAAAATCGAAGTCAAAGTCGTTGTTTCTTGCGTCCATAAGCTCACCACCTATCCTCTGAAAATCTTACTCTTATATTTTACAGAGATGAGGCTTCTGATTGAACGCTGTGAAATCTCTTGAAATAGGGTATATAATCTCTTATAACAAGAGATTAAAGCACGCTTAGCATACTTGAAACTAATTTTTTATTCGGATACACTATAGATAAGTTTACAAAAGCGGACATAAAAAGCGAGGAAAATATGCTCGTATTCTTGTATGCTTATATATGAGGAGGTAAGTAAATGGAATGGTTGAAAAGACTTGGAGCAGCCATTGATTACATAGAGGAAAACTTAGATAGGGAAATATCCTATGATGAAGTAGCTCGTATAGCTTGTTGTTCAACATATTATTTTCAACGGATTTTTTCTTATGTATCAGGAGTGTCACTATCAGAGTACATACGCCGCCGTAAAATGACACAAGCTGCATTTGAGTTACAAAGAACAGACAATAAGGTTATTGATGTTGCTCATAAATATGGGTATTCATCCCCAACATCCTTTAACCGTGCTTTTCAAAGCGTACACGGGATAGCACCTATAGCGGCAAAAAGTATGGGATGTACCTTGTGTGCATATCCATCAATCCAATTTTCTATAAAAGTTTTGGGAGGCAGTGCAATGGCATATCACATTGAAGAAAAGAAAAATATTCGCATCGTAGGAATTAGAGTACCTCTTGTTGAAGATGCAGAGGAAAATATGCGGAATGTTCCTGCGTTCTGGGAAAAGTCAGTATTGGATGGCAGTATCTCAAAATTAGCAGAGCTATCAAACAAAAATCCAGACGGCATTTTAGGAGTCAGCGTTTATAATAATCCAAAGGATATATATTATTATATTGCTGTTTCGAGCAACACCCCCGTACCAGAAGGAATGGTAGAATACATTATACCAGAGGGTATGTGGGTTGTTTTTGAAAACGATGGAGTATTTAAGGAAGATGTGCAGAGTGTTTTTCGCAGATTTTTGACAGAATTTCTACCGTTTTCTGGTTATGAATATGCAGGACTTCCAGATGTTGAAATATATCCAGTCTGCAAAGGACAGCCATCCAAAGGACATTCCGAGGTATGGATTGCAATTAAAAAAGCAAAGGAGATTTAAGTATGTATCATTTAAGATTAAAAGGCGACCATTATCAGATGGGCGTAAAAAGAGGAAACATATTTCAAAAAGCTCATATTTCCTTTCCACTCCAGTTGGATAATTTTCAATTGGAACACGGGAAACAAAGCGAAGAAATTTTAAGAAAGTTTTTCCCAGAGATATGTGAGGAAGTAAGAGGTGTAAGTGACACCATTGGAACAGATTATCTACACTTCATTTCTTGGATGTTGTGTATGGGCTGCTGTATGTATAACTTGGAGAACAACATCCCCGTTGAGGTTAGGGGCTGTACTGCTTTTGCATATTCAAGCAATGGCAGAACAATATACGGTAGAAATAATGATTTACCGCCTTATCTGCGTGGAGGAAGCAAAAGTGAAATCTATGCACCGAAAAATGGAAACAGGTTTAATATCACTACTTCCTCTTTCATTAATGGCGAAGAGGGAGTGAATGAACACGGACTTGCTGTAGCAATGACTTTTGTTATGACCGACCTTGAAAAGATAAAAGCAGGTTTCAATTCTTGCTTTATTGTAAGATATTTGCTTGAAAAGGCAGGTAATACCGAACAGGCGGTTTCCCTTCTTATGGGCTTGCCAGTAGCTTCCAATTGCAATATTTTACTTGCGGATAAAAAAGGCAATATGGTGGTGGTTGAATGTACACCAATTCTCAAAAAAGTTCGGGCAGCAGAAGCTTTTGTGAATGGCAGTATTGTTTGTACTGTAAATAGTTTTACATCTAATGAGATGAAACCATATGATGATGCAAACGGGAATGATTATGACTCACACAAGCGTTACAGGACAGTAATAGACAGCTTTTCTTCGGAACGCATAAAAGATGAATACATTGAAACTACCCAACATCTCTTAAAAGGTGATTATGGATTTATGTGCCAATATGATAATGAGCCAGATTTTGAAACAGTTTGGAGTTCAATATTTGATTTGGACAGCTTAGTAATCTATCGTGCAGAGGGCGATCCCAGAAAAAATAAATTTGTTACAGATAGTCGGTTGTATAACCTTATAAGGCGAGGATAATATGCTGAGTATAAATTCCCAATGGATTTTATGTCCTGTTTGTGGCAATAAAACTCGTAACAGAATAAGAGAGGATACAATTTTAAAAAACTATCCACTCTACTGTCCGAAATGCAAGCAGGAAACCTTGATTGAAGCAAAGAATTTGCAGATAACAGTCATTAAAGAGCCAGACGCAAAGACGCAGAGCCGATGAACTTGTGAGGTAACTCACAGCTCATCGGCTCTTTATAAATTCGACTATGCGTTTTTATTGCAGCTTTCAAGCAAACGATTTGTTCCTGTTATTTCCGCATCTACTAAGTCAATCATTCGTTTAACATTTGCGGAATGAGTAGCAGAAACCTCATTTTCCCATAATGGATTAACTTGCTTTTCAATTCCTGTACGGTATTTTTGCAGAACTGTAAGGCGTTCCTGCAAAAGCTTCTGCTGTTCCTCTGGCGTAAATGTATTCAAGAAAAATGCGGCAATAGAAAAGATATTTGTATCATAATTAAATTGTAGAATAGATGCCTTTAATGTAGATATAAACTCGTCTTTCCCTTTTTCAGAAAGATTATAAACGGTACGGTCTGGCATATTTCCGACTTTCTCGGCTGTGCCTATTATGTATTCCTTTTTTTCAAGGGTTTTCAGCGTAGAATATACGGTTGAATCAGCGATATTAAACCACCATTTTACATTCATGTAGTTTAAGTGTTTTATTATCTCATATGCGTTAAGTGGCTTTTCATAAATAAGACCTAAAAGCATAGTGGCAGGCTTTGATAACATGCGGTTTCCTCCTTGACATTTCTTTGTATTTGTAGTACTTTATATATAAAGTAGTTTTAATAAGCACTACTATCATACCACATTCAACCTGAAAATGGAATACTTGAAAAGGAGGTTTTTATGCCACAGCTTAATAAAGGAGGTAAATTTGTATTTGGGCTTTCTGTTATACGCCCAGATTTAACAATTCATATTCCACCACAAGCATTGTTGGAGTATGGTGCAACACGAGATGGGAAAGTTATTATCTTTACAGGAAGCAAAATAACAGGAGGTTTTTGTGTTACTACATATTCGTTGCTGTCAAACTCAAAATTAAAGCATATTTTAGAGGATTGTCCTGCATTAAGGGATTGTTTGCTTTCAGCGGGAGAGTTTATTCAATATAAAGGGCGTAAATATGCTTGGCTCGATATTGATAAAAATGGTGTGATTAAATTGCCGCACAGTACCTTGGCGGTCTTAGACCTACAATCTGGAATGGAATTGTTAGCCATTCGCAGTAGTGATATTGCATTTACGATGGGTGCAAAAGGACCGCTTCTTCAAAAAGCCCATAACTTTCAAGGTAGTATAGAGCAATATTAGGAGAACAATGAAATGAGAAACATAGCAGGCAATCGGGTTTTTAATATGATTTTGTTATTCACAATTATAGGGGAGTTTATTGTTCCGTGGATACTGGAACGATTTTATTCTGAATATAACGGCAAGATAATGGTTATGAGTGTTTTAGGTAGTCCGCAAAGTCCTGTCCGACTTGTTTATAATATATGGCTTATCTGGCTTGGCGGTTTCTTAGCATATACAGCATGTGTATACTTTTTGTCATTAAGAGCAAAGTTTCCTGTTCTGGCGGTTTTCATGCTTCTTTCGATTGGAATTTTTGCTGTTGGTGCAGGACTTATTTCTGGATTTTTTAGTGTGAACGAGAGCAAAGACATAGTTACTACAGCCTCAAAGATACATGGGATAGGTGCTGCAATCGGGTTTATGGCTTTACTGCTTTTCCCGTTACTAAATGGAATTGTAGCTTTTAAGCAAAACGGCATGGTTGAGGGCATAATTAGTATAAGTTCATTTGTTTTATCGCTTATTTTCTTTGCCTGTTTTGTTATGGGAGATAAGCCTAATTACAAAAATACAGTTTTAGCCTTTGAAGGCTTATGGCAACGGTTATCATTACTGTTTATGTATTTACCTTTGGGATGTTTAATATTACTGGAAAAATAAATTGTTAGGAGTGAAATCTATGATAGGACTTAAAAACGAGATATAAAAAAGCGTTAAAGTTTGAAATCAAATGAAGTAATCAACGGAATAAACAAAGAAAATATAGGGAGATGCACAGTTATTTGTGCTATCTCCCTTTGTCGTTTTATCATCATATCAAGGCTCATTCAATCGTGGTAAATCTGTGGTAAAATGAGTATTTCCTATACCTCAAAATGTTTAAAAGTGTAGTGTTTATGCGGATAATCTGAAATTAAATATAAAATTTCAATTAAAATACATTCCTTCTTATCATCGGGTTTATCTTCATAGGAAAAGAATTTGGAGCAAAGACAGTGTACACATCTATGCTTCTCCCTGTATATCTTTGGATTTTCGAGCATTTCATACCACTTGACAAATCGATTACCAATGAACAGGTAATCGATCTCGTAATTTATGTTCTGCTGATTGCTCTTGGTCAGGCA
>ERZ825137.2061-NODE-2061-length-24253-cov-5.384619_pt1 | contig 24253 bp, 15 predicted proteins | sample MGYA00519873_ERZ825137 | MGnify/ENA primary metagenome ERZ825137 (study PRJEB31778, sample SAMEA3449190) | human gut metagenome | biome: human gut; feature: human-associated habitat; material: faeces | place: United Kingdom | collected 2010/2012 ...
TATCGGTTGTTTCCTTGGAAATCAGTTTCTTCTGGTCATCGGTCAGCTTGCTGTACGCATCTCTTGCAGCATCGACTGCTTCCTGATGTTCCAGAGTCACATTTTCGGCTGTCGGAAGGGCATCAATCTGAGCAATCACAGCATCCGCTGCTTCTTTGTCTGCCTTTTCTTTCTTAAGGGCTGCCAGTTGTTCCTCTGCTTTTAAGAGCACATCGTAATTGCTTACATATCTCTTCTCCTCACGGGTCAGGGAATCATAAGCCTTACGTGCTGTGGTAATCTTTTCTTCACACTCATCTGTAAGCTCAATGGTTTCATCAATCTTCTTGATCTGATTTTCGACTTTTTCACCACGTTCTCTTGCACCAGGTGTTTCATCCAACGCTTCTAACCATTTATTCCAGGTAGATGCATTGCCACTTGATGCAAATCCGGACTCGTCTTTCATATCAGACTGTTCTACTTTGTAGTCATCGATGTAATGCCATACAATTTCATCACCTGTGGTTACATACCATTCATTTAAGCCTCTGTCCGGGTGTACTCCGTTTACGGTATACATCCAGCCGGAGTTTTTACCGTTGTCCATTTCCTTTAATTCATAACCACCATAAATTTCCGGTGCGGTAATGGAACTAATGTAGTTGTTTTCAATTCCTACATAAGAAAGTCCAGCTTCCTCTAATGCAGTCTTAAACACTTCACCCACGGTTACTTCTGACTGGTCAAAACTATAAGTACCTGTTGCAATCCATGTCGTATAAGCATGAACGGCTTCGTTGTCACTTCCCTCTTCTCCGTGTTTGGTATCACCAATCAGACGGAATGTAACAACTGTCTTGTTCGGGTCTGCGGATGGGTCACTTACTTTATTTACAGTAATGGAACTCATCACTGCAGTCAAGAGATTGTGACCGGCTTCATCTTTCTTGACAGCCGTAAAACGATGCGTTCCTAAAGAAAGGGTATTGGTTTCTACCTGAAGCTGTCCATTTTCATCGGTTGTTCCAATCAGTTTACTTCCTTCATAAATCTCTGCATCGGCAATTGCTTCTGCCTTTGCATCATTTTCAGAAACACCTGCTCCTGCTAATGTCAAGGTCAGGGTTTCTCCACGATTGACACTCTTTGTTTCCGGTGTCAGATGTGCATCTTTCATGCCATCCCATCCAGAACTATAGAAGAATTCAACCTTATCTCCATCAGATGCTAATGTATTGGCCGGATCATCACATACCACACCATTTACCTTGCAGATCCAGCTGGCTTTCTTTCCGTTACTTTCTGCAATGGAATCACCGGTAAGTACAAACTTACCTCTGTAACATTCAAAACCTGCTCTGCTTGCATCTGCTGCATCTAACAATGCATGAAGTACCGTGTAACCGCCATGGTTATATAAGACATAACGATTTGCTGCCAGGTCTTTTGCTTCCTGTGAAATGGCTATATCCGTTGTCGGACAGAATACCGTACTCTGTCCTGCAAGCTGTACCGATACGGTTCCAGACTGAGCCGGAACTGCCTCTAAGCTTTCTATACGGATAACCGGATTACTTTCTTCATCTGTTACTTTGAAACTGTCTGTCTTGGTCAGGAATCCACTCTTAGATACATAGTAAGTATAAGTTCCATTTTCAAGCGTGTAAGTTCCATCCTCGTTAGCTTTCATGGTCTTATTCCCCTGCATTACAAGTACGGATGCACCTTCTGGAACTTCAAAGGTTGTCTGTTTTGAAGGAGAACGACGAGTCACGTCGATGGTGTAGGTACTGTCTTTTCCCATTCCTTTAGCTGCCTTACATGTCACTGTCAATTTGTTGACACCAACTTCCAGTGGAATCGCTTTGTCAGATTGATATTCTGTTCCATTCAGGGAAATGGTATAGCTTTTTAATACATTTTTCCTATTAAGCACAGCACTTTCTACATCTAATAGAATTTTATCTGTTTCATTTGGCACAGATGTAGTAAAATGTTCTTCTGTTCCAATAAATCCATAACCCAAATCCTGTGTAACCGTATTACCTTTGGAATCTTTATATTCAATATCATCTGCTTCCAATACTCCATCCCAGCGACCAAGTTCTCCACTTCCCTCGGCTGCTGAAATTTTCATATTTATCGGAATTAAAACCCCAAGGCGCTGTCTTCCACCTTTATACATATGTCTGGCATAAGTCATTGGACTTCCATTCCCAGGTATTATAATCACTTCCACTTGCACATCCATTGATTCCACACTATCAATATCCAAGTCGTCACATGAAATTAATGGATTTCCTACTATATATCCTACGGTTCCACCCATCATACTTGTCTCTCGATAGGATTCAGAAAAATTCATTTCCTTTACAACTGCATTGTTTCTATCGGTTCCTCGCCAGTATCTAACTAACAATTTTGCATCTTCATCTTTTTGAAGTAATTCAGCTCCTACTTTAACAAACCAATCACTATCCATTGATAGTCCACCATTTGCACTCTGTGGAACATTTTTAGAATTTGTTGCAAACCAGGCTCCTGCATCTTGTACCGTTGGACTTCCAATTGGACCTGTACTTACAGCTAAAACTTTTAATAACCCAGCCATTCGATTTGTCGTTTCTTCTGAATCATCGTTAGAAGCAACATTAAAAGAAATTTCTGGAATATATGCCATCTTTCCATAATCAATATTCGGGTTATCTCCACCATTCCAATATTTGCCCATAGAATTTCTTGTCATTTTGCGATGTGCGCCATCTACTGTTCCCCAGGCACTTGTACTTAATGCACCTTCCGTAATTCGGTAGGTTCCTGTGTCTTCCTCTTGAAGTTTTACTATAAAACTACTGCCTACCATGTACTGTCCAAATGAGGTTGTATAATCCGCTCCATTTGCTTTGCACGTAAACTGTACACCACTTGGGTTATAGATTGCAGCCATTTTAAACATTGGAGGAATCATATTTTCCATCGTTATCTTTGCAGTATCTCCAACCTCCAGAGCTTTTCCTGAACGATACACATTATCAATTGTAACATCTAATCCTCTGGCAAGAATCACATGATAGGTGGTTGCATCTCCTGCTTTTATCTCTACGATATTTCGTCCTTCAGACAATTGAATTGTATAACTCTGTTTACCATCTTCTGTTGTTTTGGCTTGATAAGTTTTCCAAGAACTGTCTTTTAACCAATCTGTCGGATTTTCACTGAGTTTTCCATCCGTCACAGTAATCGGTTTATGAACACGTACAGATTTAATCTTTTCTGAACTATCTCCTGTTGTTGCTGTTGGCGTAAACGTATACTCTGCAGAATCTCCCATCTCATACGTAACTCCATCTGCTCCTGTTTGATTCTTAATATAGTAAACCGTACGTCCTTCTATCATATCAATGTTAGACGTAATCTGCGTTTGTGGACTATCCCCTCCAACATGTACAACTGCAATTCCTGTCAATTCTGGCAATAGTGCGCTATAAATATAGCTTCCAGTGCTACTCTTAATAGAAGAAGTTTCTACAGCATCATAGTAAAAAGCGACTAAAACTGTGCCTTCCCCATTTGCATGAATTCGACCAAACTGTCCGATTTTATCATCTTCCGTTACCTCAACAGAAGCAATACTTTCATCTCCACCAATCACCATATAATGCCAGTCAGGGTCTTCATGATCATTTCCTACACCATTTTCTATTGCCTGCCATGCACGCAATGGTACGATATCAAAATATTCTCCTACACTTAAATCAATTTCACTGTTCTCTGGTAGATTTGTAAGCATACTAGCATAAATTCCATCTTTTTGCTGTTCACGATGAATTTGTGTTGGATTATCCTCAAGCGGAGCAACTGTGACCTCAGTGTGGTCATCATTCCATTCACCACTTAAAGTTTTACTATATCGAGTCACTTTTCCTTCCTGCCGCATCATATAAGTAAAACCTTCTGGAATCTTATAATAATTATATCCGTCTTCTGTCTTAAAAGGAGTGTAGGATTTCCAGTTTCTGGCAGTATAAAATTTTAATTCCCAAGTCGTATAAACTTCCATATCTACTGGAGCTTTGACTGTGATATAACTTTTTTTCAAATATGGAATTTTTCCACTATCTGAAAGATTTAATGGACTAAAACCTGTCTGACCATAAACGTAAAAATGCCCTTCAATAGGAAGGTAGTCCTTATCGAAGGGAATAAAATTGAAATTATAATAGCTATCACCACCACAATTTGGCACAATATAATTATATACATTATCTGTGGCATGCCAATATTCCTTCTCCTGCTTTTCATCATAAAGAGTTAATATGCCAAGTTCATCAAGGTAACACCATTTGTTTTTTTCATTTATCCAAGCAGTTGGAGATGCATTAGTAAAATAAACACTTGCGAGATTTAATTCTGTCATGTCTTCTGTCACTGTGAAATAACCACCAGCGCCATTTAACGAATTATTTGCATCTCCTGCATATTCATAACAGTATTCTCCAGGGGATACAGCAAAACTCTCATCTTTTACTTCAATCTCCTGTTTTTTATCAGCTGTATATATTTTTACACTACTGATACCTGTCAGATTAATTACCCTATTAGTGTTTTCTGCTGCATAAACATTTACCCTCAATATTCCCAACAAACACATTGTAAGCAGTAGATAGCGGAATATTTTTTTCATTTTTACACCTTCCATCTATCTATTGATATTTCAGTCAAATGGTTGAGGCGGAGGAACACCGCCTCAACCACTAACCTCAAAAATTATATTACTTATTTTAATGTTTTAAAATATGCATTTGCCTGATCCATTGTACCAAATGCCCAATATACACTGTCATTTTTTTCTACTTCCAGAACAGACGCACTTAAAATATTTCCTTCTGCTACTTTTTCACCATCACGAACCACACAGTAGTTCCATCCATAATAAGTCCAGTCTTTAGTTGTATATTCTTCAAGAGTATTCTCATATTTATCTGTTACTGACTGTACATATCCACCCTTCTGTTCAAAACTCATCTGATTAGCTTCTGCCAGACTGTATAATGCATCACCTGCAGTCGGATAGGTTTGTGCAGCACCCTCTGAACCATTAAATGGATTATCCGAATTTACTTTTGCAGCCTCTACCTTCACATTTTCAACTTTTTCATTGATAATTTGATCGGTTGTTAAATCAACAGCCTGTACTTTTGCAACGTTTACTGCATCTTCTGTCTTTGATGACTCAACATACACAGTCATATCGATGCCAGCGCTTGTATTATTTTTATTTACGATATGTAAACTTGCAGGACCATACTTACCAGCTGCACCAGTAATTGTTACCGTACCAGCCCAAGCACCATCATCTGTCTGTTTAGCACCATACGTATACGCTCCAGTAATTTTATCCCCACCAACATTAATACTATCAACTTTCAGGCCGCTTTTTGCAGCTGCTTCTGAATCAAAGCCAGTTCTCTGATAATAAGCGTTTGCTGGCATCAGTCCAAGTGTTACACTAGAATTAGCTTCAATTGGTGTAGAATACTTAGTATCCAGTGTTACTACCAAATTCGGGTCACCATTTGCTGCTAATACTGGCATAGCCATAGACAGTGTTGTCACTCCTGCTAATACTACAGAAGTAGTTTTCTTGAATAAATTCATCATTTATTCCTCCTTTTCTTTTTCTCCCTCTTATTAAGTCATCACAGCGTGGGGAGTATTTTATTTTCCACTGTGCGACTGTAAGGTTTCATTATCACGACTTTTTCACTTTCCTTCCTTTTGCTGTCCTGTCATGACAATAAAAAAAGCCCGTACAACCGAAAGGTCATACGAACTGATTTCTCATCCTCGAACTACAGGTATTCCACATCTATTTAATCAGATAATAAAGGGTACTGTTTATTCTTATGCTTCAGTCAATTCGTTCCTGGCCTCCGAATTTTCTTAAATATCGGGAATGTTTTATTACGCTCCGTCTTCTGGCTCAGGACCAATTAACCTACTCGATGTGTCTTACCAAATCTGATTCATTCAGTGACCTTTTACATCTTTCGTTGTCCTTACAGCAGGGAAAGGATCTGCTCCGGATTCTAACCGGATTCCGTTCTAAGTATTCTCAATACTTATAAGCGTACACATTTTCCAACATTTCTGTATTAAATTCTATCAATCCTGTCATAATACTAATAGGATTGTTGCACGGTAATCTTAGATTCTTTCCATCTAAGATGCCTTTACATGTCTTATAATAACTGTAATTCATGTTTTTGTCAATGTTTTCTGACATTTTTCTTAAATTCTTAAGTCATTTGCAAAGTTTTCTTATGCACTTTTAACGATATTTTAACATTCTCACTTCTAATCACCGTCAGAAAGCTTGTCAAATTTTCACAACTAAGGAGGTTTCCTATGAGAACAGGTCAAAACATCTATAAACGAAAAGATGGACGTTGGGAAGCACGAGTCTTTCTTGGAAAAAAGTCTAATGGCCGTCCACATTTCAAGTATCTGTATGCATCGACTTACAGAAAAGTTCTTCTTCTGAAAAACAATTATGAAAAAATGCTTACTTTGTCAAATGAAACAACGATTTCTACTGCTTTATTTTCGGATTCCGCTTATAAATGGCTAGCAGATTCTTCTAAGCGCTGGAAACCCGCCACCTATATCAAGTACAAAAATTTTCTGGAGAAGTATATTCTTCCTGAATGGAACACGCTCTATGTACGTGAAATTCATCAGGATACTTATGATAACCTAGTGGAACATCTGGCTCAAAGTCTTTCTGGAAGTTCTCTGCATACCATCAATACGATTATTAATGGAAGCTTGAAGCATACAAAAAATAGTCTGCCGATTTTATGTAAAAATCCGATTTCTAATCAGGAGAAGCATCCTCTCGATGTTCTTTCTGACAGTGAGTCTTATGATTTTCTCTTATATCTAAAATCTAAGGATTCCTTAACCACTGTTGGAATTCAGCTTGCATTGTTCAGTGGGATTCGTCTTGGTGAGCTGTGTGCTCTTACTTGGGAGGACATTGATTTGAAAGAACAGGTACTTCATATCCGTCACACTCTTCAGCGAATTCAGAACAAAGAACAATATTTCGGAGAACCTAAGACAGTATTATATCTCGGTTCACCCAAAAACAAGCGGGAACGGACTATTCCTCTGCATCCTCAGATAATTCCGATTTTAGAAAAACTTGAAAAAAGTTGTTATCCATCAGACTATCTTTTATCCGGAAATTCGTCTCCCATAGAGCCTCGGACAATGACCAGCCGTTTTAAAAAGGTTTTAAAAAGTTGTGGCATCCGGGATTTTCATTTTCATACACTGCGTCACACGTTCGCAACTCGCTGTGTGGAATCGGGGATGCAGATTAAGGCTTTAAGTGAGATGCTTGGACATTCTTCTGTCAAAATCACAATGGACCGCTATGTTCATCTGTCCATGAGTTTCAAGCAAAGCCAAATCACTATCCTGCGGTTTCCGGATTCGGAAATTATAAATCGTCAGGAAACTAGTCAAAATTATCCGAAACGACAGGAAAATATGGTAGAAACAGGGGTAACTTCTTGGATGGAAAGAATCTAAGATGTCTCTTTTTATTAATATATGCAACAGGTCGAATTTTAGAACCAAAAAATACTATTTTTGTCTTTTTTTAGGAGAAAATAAAAATAACGGAGTTTTCTGTTGTTAAGTCAAAAAGCTCCGTCACACTCAGTTATTTTTATACACGGCATCATCTTAAAAAAACCAGATAAAAAACTCTTCTCGTTTTTTATCTGGTTCTACAATAATCTATATTTGCTAAACCAAAGAATTATTGGTGGGTGTGCCCCTTCCCACATTTCTTTTGACCTATAAGGTGCGTAGCAGCACTATCTCTACTTCAATAATTCTTTGGGTAAAGCCTTCAACTATATCTCATTTTATTTTCTTAATATCCTTCATTATGGAGCAGTTCATGTGTCTTTCCATTCAAGAATTCTGCATACAATTTCTCCATATCCGCATTATCATCGGATACTTTAATCGCAGATTCGGTATCTACTTCATACAGTCCTTCGGTTCTCACAGATTTTACACATTCTCCTGCTTTTACAGGCTGTCCGCCACCCATAACGCATCCGCCTTTACAAGCCATTACTTCAATTAAATGATAATTTGCTTCTCCTGCTTTCATACGGCGGAATACTTCGTGTGCATTTGCAAGTCCACTTACAACACAAATATTGATATCTGTTCCTTCATATTGAATTGTAAATTCTTTGATTGCTTCTTCTCCACGCATACCAAATTCGGAAATTGCTTTTAAGGTTTCGGTATCGTGTGCCGGTACAAGGTGACGAAGCACCGCTTCTGTTACACCACCGGTAACACCAAAGATTTTACCACCGCCGGAAGCCATTCCAAACGGAATATCCGGTTCTTCGCATTCCATATTTGCAAAGTCGATTCCAGCGCTCTTGATCATACGAACGAGTTCGGTTGTAGTCAGCACATGATCCGTATCCTGTTCTCCTTTTGTAAAGCTGTTCGGACGTTTGATCTCCATCTTCTTTGCGGTACAAGGCATGAAAGATACCATCACAGTACGTTTGCCTTCTGCTCTTTCCGGATCACGGTACCATTCTTTTGCAACTGCGGATAACATTCCCTGTGGGGAACGGCAGGTAGAAATATTGTCTTTATAATCCGGATACTGGTCTACCACAAATTTTACCCATGCCGGACAGCAGGATGTCATAAGTGGAAGTTTTCCACCGTTTTTCACACGGTTTAAGAACTCTGCGGATTCTTCCATAACCGTTAAGTCAGCAGAAAATCCGGTATCGTAAACTTCGTCAAATCCCATCTGGTGAAGTGCACTTACCACTTTACCCATGGAACTCTTTCCTTTTGGAAGTCCAAATGCGTCTCCTGCTGCCACACGAACTGCCGGTGCAATCTGTGCAATCACTCTGGTATCCGGGTCTTCGAGTGCATCCCATACTGCATCGATATCGGAACGGATGGTAATTGCGCCTGTCGGACAGACTACTCTACACTGTCCACAGCCTACGCACATTGTTTCTCCAAGCCCTTTGTTAAATGCCGGCATAACCGTTGCTTCTGTTCCACGGAATGCGATTCCAAGTGCTTCCACACCCTGAAGTTCACGGCAGGCACGTACACAGTTTCCACATAATACGCACTTGTTCGGGTCACGGATAATGGAGTAAGAACTGCAGTCTAACGGCTGTTCTTCTTTTGTATTTTCATAGCGTACTTCTTTTACGCCAAGGCGGTAAGCCAAATCCTGAAGCACACAGTTTCCACTCTTGTCACATAACGTACAGTCTCTGCAGTGTGCTCCGAGCAGAAGCTCTACAATCATTTTTCTATATTTTTTTAATCTCTTGGTATTGGTATAAATTACCATACCATCTCTTGGTATTTCTGAACAGGAGGCAAATAATTTACCTCTCTCATCTTCTACTGTACACAAACGGCACGCTCCATAAATGGAAAGCTCTGGCTGATAGCATAAAGTAGGAACATTGATTCCAGCTTTTCGAATGACAGAAAGGACATTTTTCTCGTCGGTAAACTCAACTTTTCTGCCGTCGATTGTCATAATTCCCATATAGCTCGTCCTCCTATCTGATTTCGATTGCGTCGAAGCTACAGTTATCTTTACAGCTTCCGCACTTGATACATTTTGCATTGTCGATTACATGTGGTGCTTTCTTTTCTCCCGAAATTGCAGATACCGGACAATTTCTTGCACACTTGGTACAGCCTTTACATTTATCCGGATTAATATAGTAGTTCTGCATTGCCTTACAGGTATGGGAAACACATTTCTTATCTACGATATGTTCTACATATTCATCACGGAACATACGAATAGTACTCAGTACCGGAAGTGGTGCACTCTTTCCAAGACCACAAAGAGACATATTTTTTACCATCTCTGCAAGTTCTTCGAGGCGCTCTAAGTCTTCCATTTCCCCTTTTCCTGCTACAATCTTTTCAAGGATTTCCAACATTCTCTTTGTACCTTCACGACAAGGTGTACATTTACCACAGGATTCACGCTGTGTAAAACTCATAAAGAAACGGGCTACTTCTACCATACAGGTATCGACGTTCATAACAACCAGACCACCGGAACCTACGATAGCACCGAATTTTTTAACGGAGTCAAAGTCAAGTGGTTCGTCTAAGTGTTTCTCAGTCAGACATCCACCGGATGGTCCACCAATCTGTACCGCTTTAAATTCAGAACCGTTCTTTAATCCACCACCGATATCATAAATGATTTCACGAAGGGTGGTTCCCATCGGAACTTCAATCAGACCGGTATTTTCGATTGAACCGGTTAAGGAGAAGGTTTTTGTTCCAGGGCTTCCCTCTGTACCGATCGTGCGGAACCATTCATGTCCCTCTAAGATAATCTTCGGTACGTTTGCATAAGTTTCTACATTATTTAATACGGTTGGTTTTGCCCACAGACCTTTATCTACGGTTCTTGGTGGTTTCGTTCTTGGCATACCACGATTTCCCTCGATGGAAGCAGTCAAGGCACTACCTTCACCACAAACGAATGCACCAGCTCCACGGTTGATATGCATGTGGAAGCTGAAGTCTGTGCCTAAGATATGTTCTCCTAACAGATTTTTCTCTTCCATAACATCGATTGCATGATGCAGTCTTGCTACAGAGTTCGGATATTCTGCACGTACATAAATATATCCATCGCTTGAACCAACTGCGTAAGCCGCAATCATCATACCTTCGATTAACTTAAACGGGTCACCTTCCATTACGGAACCATCCATAAATGCTCCAGGGTCACCCTCGTCACCATTACATACGACATAGCGTTCTTTTACTTTCTGATTTGCTACCTGTTTCCATTTTTTACCGGCAGGGAAACCACCGCCTCCACGACCTCTAAGACCGGATAAATCGACTTCTTCCACGACCTGTTCCGGCGTCATTTCAAACAATGCTTTTTCGAGAGCACTGAAACCGCCGGCTGCCATATATTCATCTAAAGATTCTGCATCAAATTTTCCACAGTTTTCCAAGACGATTCTGGTCTGTTTTGCAATAAACGGAATTTCATCCGGCTGCACATAAGACTGACCTTCTTTTGCATAAAGCAGACGTTCAATCACTTCATCTCCAACAACGGATTTTTCAAAGATTTCTTCACAGTCATCTTCTTTTACTTTTATGTACTGAATGACATGGTCACCTTTCTGGATTCTTACCAGAGGACCAAATTCACAGAAGCCCTGACATCCGGTTCTTTTTACGCCCACATGTTCTTTCTCATCATGTGGTCCGAATTCAATGGTAACACCCGGTGCGCCTTCTGCGATTCCCAGCATTTTTTTATAAATTTTTTCGGAACCGGTTGCAATACAGCCGGTGCCTGAACAGACTAAAATACGGCAGTCATAAGCATTTAACTGCTTTTCTGCTGATTCTCTGCATTTATCAAGTTCCGCTCTATTCGTAATTGTCATGCGCCTTCACCTCTCAATTCTTCCAACAGCTCAATCACTTTTTCAGGTGACATTTTTGGATGAACATCTTCGTTTACCATCAAAGTAGGAGCAAGTCCACAAGCTCCAAGACAGGAAACGGTTTCAACTGTAAACATCATATCTTCGGTGGTGTGTTTCTTTTTGCCTAATCCTAACTGCTTATACAGTTCTTCCAGAATTGGCATGGATTTACGCACATGACAGGCGGTTCCGTCACAGACTTTAATCACATATTTTCCTTTTGGTTCAAAAGAGAAGTTCTCATAGAAAGTTGCAACACTGTAAGCTTTTGCTTCGGTTACTCCAATCTGTTTTGCGGTATAAGTAAGAAGTTCTCCCGGCAGATAGCGGTACTCTGCCTGAATGTCCTGCATAACAGGAATGAGTGATGACGGTTTTTTACCATATTTTTCAATGATTCTGTCCGCCACTTCGTAGTATGACTGGTCTAACATACAATACCTCCTTGTTTTTTATATTTTAAATTACTTTTTCCACCTCTTCTGTGTTACAATGATTATATTATACACCATTTTCACATTTTGCACAATTATTTTCTTAAAATTTATCAATTTGTATTTATTTTCACAATATCATTTACTTTTTCACCAGTTTTGTGTTATACTACTTCTGACATTATTACTGATTGTTAAGGTTTTTCCTGCGCAAGAAGGCATCAATGTGTATAATTCTGTATCATTGACTCGTCTGTCTGCGCTTTTGCGCAGATTTTTTTTTGTTCTTTTATTGTCAAAGAAAGGAGGATTTTTTAACATGCAGGACACCAGAATTGCTTTACTTGGAATTATTCTTACTTCTCATGATTCTGTTGAAAAACTCAATCATCTGCTCAGCCAGTATAGTTCTTATATCATTGGACGAATGGGAGTCCCTTACCGGGAAAAAAATATTTCCATTATCAGTGTCGCCCTTGATGCTCCAAATGATATCATTAGTTCTCTTTCCGGAAAAATCGGAATGTTGCCCGGCGTCAGTAGTAAAACAATCTACACCAAAAGTTAATCACTATCATTTTATATGGAGGAATTAAAAATGTATACTTACAATCCGGCATCCACAATTGCGGATGAATTTATTAACCATGAGGAAATTTTAGAAACTCTTGCTTATGCAGACGAGAATAAAAATAATGAAGCATTAATCGACTCGATTCTTGAAAAAGCGAAACTAAGAAAAGGTCTGACTCACCGTGAAGCTTCTGTTTTACTTGCCTGTCAATCTGAGGAAAAAAACCAGGAAATCTATCACCTGGCAGAGCAAATCAAAAAAGATTTCTATGGAAACCGTATTGTTATGTTTGCTCCGCTTTATCTTTCCAACTATTGTATCAATGGATGTACTTACTGTCCTTATCATGCAAAGAATAAACATATTCCGAGAAAGAAACTGACTCAGGATGAAATCCGAAAAGAAGTTATCGCTTTACAGGATTTGGGTCACAAACGTCTTGCCCTTGAAGCCGGTGAAGACCCAAAAAATAACCCGATTGAATATATTCTGGAATGTATCAAAACCATTTACAGCATCAAGCATAAAAACGGGGCCATCCGCCGTGTCAATGTCAACATTGCCGCTACAACCGTAGAAAATTATCGTAAATTAAAAGAAGCCGGTATCGGAACTTATATTTTATTCCAGGAAACCTACCACAAAGAAAGTTATCTGGAACTTCATCCAACCGGACCAAAACATGACTACAACTATCATACGGAAGCGATGGATCGTGCAATGGAAGGTGGAATTGACGATGTCGGTCTTGGTGTCTTATTCGGTCTTGATAAATACCGTTATGAATTTGCCGGACTGTTAATGCATGCTGAACATCTTGAAGCAAGATTCGGTGTCGGTCCTCATACCATCAGTGTGCCTCGTCTGCGTAATGCGGATGATATCGACGCTTCTTCTTTTACAAATGGAATCAGTGATGATACTTTCGCAAAAATTGTAGCTTGTATTCGTATCGCAGTCCCTTATACCGGAATGATTGTCTCCACAAGAGAAAGCCAGAAATGCAGAGAGCGTGTGCTTCACCTTGGTATCTCTCAGATCAGTGGCGGTTCCCGTACCAGTGTCGGTGGTTACGCAGAGGAAGAACCAGAGGATGAAAGCTCCGCACAGTTTGATGTCAGCGATACCAGAAGTCTTGATGAAGTTGTCAAATGGCTAATGGATATGGAATATATTCCAAGTTTCTGTACTGCCTGTTATAGAGAAGGCCGTACCGGAGACCGTTTTATGTCGCTTTGTAAGAATCAGCAGATTCAAAACTGCTGTCATCCAAATGCTTTAATGACCTTAAAAGAATATCTGGTAGACTACGCTTCTCCAGAAACCAAAGCAGTTGGTGATGCCTTAATTGAAAAAGAACTGGTCAATATTCCAAAAGAAAAAATCCGCAATCTCGTAGTGGAACACTTAAAGGATATTGAAAATGGAACAGGAAATGATTTCCGATTCTAACGTAGTAGATGGAGAATCAGACACGTCTACAAAGGAGATTTTATGACAACTAATTTAAATCAAACCCCTTCGGCAAATCGTACTCATATCGGCATTTTCGGGAAACGAAATGCAGGAAAATCAAGCCTGATCAATGCCATTACCGGACAAAATTATGCGATTGTATCCGATGTACTTGGCACAACTACCGACCCTGTTTTAAAATCAATGGAGCTGCTTCCTTTAGGTCCGGTCGTTATCATTGATACTCCAGGACTTGACGATGAAGGAACACTCGGGGCACTGCGTATTCAAAAGGCATATCAGATTTTAAACAAAACGGATATTGCCGTACTTGTAATTGATGCCTCCTTTGGTGTCACAAAAGAAGATTCTGAGATTCTAAAAAGAATCCATGAAAAAGAAATTCCTTGCGTGATTGTAGTAAATAAATCCGATATCTGTCCAAACTGTAACTTAGAAGATTTACCGCTTCCAGATTCAGATTCTGCCATTTTAGTCAGTTCCAAAACCGGGGAGCACATTCATGAATTAAAAGAACTGCTTGCACAACAAGCGTCACAAGATACCATTCAAAAATCTATCGTCGCAGACTTATTAAACCCTCTGGATTTTGTTGTACTTGTTGTTCCGATTGATTCTGCCGCACCAAAAGGTCGGTTAATTCTTCCTCAGCAGCAGACCATTCGTGATATCTTAGAAGCAAAGGCAAGTGCAATCGTTGTACAGGAAACCGAGCTGGCAGAGACATTAAACTCACTTGGAAAGAAGCCTAAAATGGTGATTACAGACAGTCAGGTCTTTAAAAAGGTATCTGCAGTTACACCGGATGATATTTTGCTGACTTCGTTTTCTATTTTATTTGCGCGCTATAAGGGAAATTTAAAGACTTTAGTTGATGGAGCTTCTGCACTGGATTCTTTAAAGAACGGAGACCGCATTTTGATCTCAGAAGGCTGTACCCATCACCGCCAGTGCGATGATATCGGAACAGTAAAACTTCCGAACTGGATTCGCAGTTATACGAAAAAAGAAATCGAATTTGAATTTACCAGCGGAACCGAATTTCCTCTGGATTTATCTTCCTATAAAATGATTGTTCACTGTGGAGGATGCATGTTAAATGAACGGGAAATGAAATACCGCTTAAAATGCGCCGAAGATGCCAAAATTCCAATTACCAATTATGGAACTTGCATTGCTTATATCAATGGAATCTTAAATCGAAGTCTTGAGCCTGTGAAAGATTTCCTTTAAAATTTTTTTATCTCAAAATAAAAAGCCGGATGCTCTCTTATTGAGAAAACATCCGGCTTTTTCCTTTACAGAGGTTATTTTATTTGGAGTAGAACAACCTTGTATTTTTAACCGTGTTCTTTTTTACTTTTCTTCTTCATCCTTTCTTGATTTTTTTCTTGCTTTCCAGGAAAATCCGCCAACTCCCATAGAAGTTACTGCAAGACTAATCCATCCCCAGATACTTGTCGGGTCACCAGTCTTTGCATTGCTGCTTGTAGAAGTAGTTCCGGTAGATTTACTTCCTGTTGTTCCTGTGCTTGTTGTACCTTTGTTTGTTGTAGCAGTTGTACCTGTAGTTCCTTTATTTGTTGTGGATGTTCCTGTTGTAGTACCTTTATTGGTTGTATTGGTATTTGTGGTGTTATTGTTTTTATTGTTATTGTTTTTATTGTTATTATCTTTGTTGTCGTCACCTTTATTAGAATTATCTACTTTTTTCAGTCCATCAATCGCTGTCTGTAAGTCTTTTGTGGCATTGTCAACTGCTTCCTGAGATTCTTTCTTTTCCAGTGCACTTTCTGCTGTTTCCAGTGCTGTTTTTAATGCACTCCAGGTTTCACTTGTGTAATCTGCTTCTTTTAATGCTTTTGCAGATGCAATTACTTTTTCAAGCTCTGTTGTGTTAACTTCTGCCGGTGTTTCTGCTTTTACAAGTGCTTCAATTGCTGCATTTAAGTGACTGGTTGCTTCGTCAACAGTTGCCTGGCTGTGTTTTGCTGCCAGTTCCTCTTTTGCTTCCTGTAATTCTGTCTGCATGGATGCCCAGGATTCACTTGTATAATCACTCTCGTTTAATGCCTCTGCTTTTGCGATTGCTGCCTCTAATTCCGTTGTTGAGATTTCGCCTGTTTCCGGTTTTACGATATTTTCTTCCGTCGCCTGGAATTTATAAGTATAATCTTCATATCCCATTGAATATACGGTTAACTCCCAGTATCCGGTTCCGTCTGTTCCTGCCGGTAACTGACAACGTAAGGAGTCCGTTAAGCCAAGCTGAATTCCCATTGATTTATGCATCCAGTTATCTGCTGCAAATTTGGTTCCATAGCTTGCAAGAGCGGTTGTATAAGTACTGTCGTTTCCATAGTAAGTCCAACGGGTTGCATACATTCCGGAGCCCAGTCCGCCATAGTTTCCATTTAAGTCTACTCTCAAGAATTCACCATAAGAACCATTTGCTGCTTTTACTTCCGGTTCAATTCCTTCTGCTACTTTCAGGGCATTGCCTTTTAATCCGGAGTCACTTCCGGTTGCTCTTGCTCCAAAGCTGAAGCTTCCGTCTTCATTCTTAGTTGCTTCTTTTAAACCGTTTGTTTTTTCTGTTACTTCTGCTGTTTCTGTATAAGCCTGCAAATTCTTTTCAGTAAAACCACCTGCTAATGTTCCGGCATTTTCTACGACCTGATACTTTTTGCAAAATTCATCGTAGTCTGCTGTCTTTACTTTTACCGGTACATACTTGATTCCTTTGACTTCATAGTCTTTCATGGTTGCAGTCTTTTCTGTACCGTTTTCATTATAGGTGATGGTTCCTTTGTTGAATGTAATCACACTTCCATCCGTTAAAACTGCCTCGGAAGAACTATTCCAGTAAGATACCGGATATTCTTTTCCGGCTGTATCATAGATAACGGCTGTGCACTGATAACTTCCTCTATGTAAACCATGATTTGTGGTTGCTCTTGATACGGTATCAAATGCACCTTTATCTAATTCCCCTTTTTTGTCTGCTACATCAGATGAAGAAGCAAGGTTACTTCCTTCTGCAAGGTAGACTCCTTCAGCTGCCCAGTACTCTGCCCAGCTTAATCCTGCGTAGACATATTTGTATTCCTCTTTAGAAGCTGCTACTGTATAAGTAAACTCTAAATCTTTGTATCCCGTTGCACTTACTACAATCTGATAGTCTCCTGCGCCGTTTGCAAATGGTGCAGCATCTGTCTTAATGCTTCCATCTTCATTTATAATAACAGTTGCACCACGTCCGCTTGCTGTATAACTCGTTCCATTTACAGATACACTTGTAATACTCTTTACATATTCCTGTAAGTCTTCTGCCTTAAATCCTTCTGCTGTTACAAGCGCTGTCTTTTCTGCATCATAAGTTGCAGGCATGTCTTCTGTCTGAAGCATAAAGTCCGCACTCATATCTGCATATTTACCTTTTTTATCTTTTACAACTAAGGTATATTTTCCTTTTGTTGCATTGTTGAATTTCAGCACTCCATTTTCAACTTTGGCATCCAGTCCTTCTACACTGTATTCTGCATCAAAATCAGACGGCAGATTTTCAAAGTTAACTTTTGTTTCTCCACTCTTTACAAAAGCATTATCTACAGATAAAGTGGCAGATGTTTTTACCGGAACATAAATGTCATCTAAATCCATTTCATAGATACCATTTGTGGTATAATAAGTTACTTTATCGATGGTTTCTCCCATCATCTGTGCATAGTGTTCAGACGAGGTCGGGCAGCCATGTACACTTGTAGTAAATCCGGTGCACCATGCAATCTCATTTCCTCTCCATACATTTTCCAGATGACGCATACCATAGTCATGACCTTCTTTTGTACTAAATACAACTGCACTGATTTTAGATGTGTCAAATGTAATTCCATCTAAGTTCAGCTGATAATCGCCATAACTGCTCTTTGTCTTAAATTCTCCTGTTACACCACTTACTTTATTTACGGTTCCCTGTACTTTTCCAAAGCTTACATTTCCGCTTGCATCTACTGTTGCTTCTTTGTAGTAAGATGGTGCTTCGGAAAGTACATAATAAGAATAGCTTGCATTTTCAAATAAGGCATCTTTTCCTGTATAAGTTGTTTCTTTTGTCTGTCCACGGTTTGTTACGGAAATGGTTACAGAATCAGAATCTGTTACCTGTTTAAATTTAGATAAATCCATTCCTTCCGGAACTTTAACCGGGAATACAATACCTGTAATATCTTCTCCGCCCTGGCTTACATGATAAGAACCGCCTACCAGACTGCTTGTTCTTGTCTTGTTTAAGGTTGCGGAAGAAACGGAGTCAACTGCTACACTGTTATTTAATTCGGATGCATAGAAATCAGCATACGGAATGTTCATTAAAACATATTCTACTTTTTCTGTTGGAGTAACCGGTGCTGCTTCCAATCCTGAAATTGCTGTCTCTAATTCACTTGCTGCTTTTGTCACTGCATCCTGCGATTCCTTCTTTGTCAGTGCATCTTTTGCTGCTGTTAACTTAGTCTGCATTGCATTCCAGGAAGCCTCTGTATAGCTGTCTTTTTGTAATGCCTCTGCTTTTGCAATTGCACTTTCCAGTGCTGTTGTATCAATCTTTACTTCCGCATCTGCTACCGGTGCACTCTTAATTGCTGCAAGTGCTGCTTCTTTGATTGCCCTTGAAGTATAAGTCGCTCCTGATACGGTATCCCAGCTGTTAATTGTGCTTTCTGTTGCACTCTGATTTAACAACTTTGTGCGAATTCCTACTCGTTTAGAATTATTTGCATTTACCGCCCACTCAAGATAAGTTTTGCTTTCCCCACTATCATAAGTTCTTGACGGAGTTACAGTAATTTCTTTAAATTTTCCGTTCTCTACCGTAAGGCTTACCTCAACATCATACTCTGACCATCCATCACCATCACCATCTTTTGCATGTGTTGTCTGAGTATAAGTGCCATCCTTTGCTACTTGTTCTCCACTTGCTGCATAAACAGATGCCGGTGCCATTCCTGTTACCATAGATGCTGTCATCACAGCTGCCAGTGCTTTAGTTTGAAATTCATTCTTTTTGCTCATAGGTTCCTCCTTTTAATGTTATAGCATCTATCAAAAGTTAGCATTTTCTAACTTTTAATCAAAAAAAATTAGTGATTAATGGGAACTATTTTTCCTGCTATTTTCAAGCACTCCCAGATTTTTGCTGCCGTAATTCCAATTAAAGTGCCGGTGACAGCCCCGCCAATTAATAGTGCCGGTAAATAATAAATCAAATGAACGTTGCTCACTACAAGCATTGCCGCTGCAAGCTGTGCGATATTGTGAGCCACACCTCCGGCAACACTGATTCCTAAAATGGAAAATCCACCGGCTTTTTTCAAAATCAGCATCACTGCCAGACTAAACATTCCACCGGCAATACTGTAAATCAAAGACATTCCATTTCCAAATAAGATTCCCACAAGAAGGATTCTTAAAACAGAAACTAAGAATACTTCGTGTGGTTTCAAAAAACATAAACCGACTACAATTACCAGATTCGCAATTCCAAGTTTGATTCCGGGAATTCCAAAATTAAATGGAATTAATACTTCCACATAACTAAAAATCATAGCCAGTGCAATTAACATGGCGCAAAGTGAAATTTTTTTACTCACAAATTTTCTCCTGACATCTATCGGTTAAATTCCAAGCCACATGAAAAGGCAAAGTAAAAGAACTGCCTTAAATACAGTAAATCCAATTTCATTTCCTTTTAATATGCCAACACCACAGGTTACATTTCCTTTCGGACAGCCATCAATACATTTCTGGCACTGGAAACATTCACCCTGTACGATACTTGTTTTTGCTTCTCTTAACTCAATCTTTGCAGGACAGCTTCTTGTACATTTACTGCATCCTTTTATACAACTTTCTCTTTTTCTCTCAAGAGAAAAGAACGGTAAAATCGGAAGCAAAGAAAAAATTGCTCCCATCGGACAAAAGAAACGACAGAAGAAGCGTTCTATGAATACCATTCCAATCATAAGAAGAATCAGCACCGCAATTCCGATTTTATAAGCCGAAAGCCGGAAGTTTCCTGCATGAATCATGGAAAATACATCCCATGGACTTGTTCCTCTTGCATTTCCATAGACGCCAAAGAAGCACGCAAGCACAATCCCTGCCAGTAGTACATATTTTAGTAAAATCAGCCATTGCTCCCATTCTTTTTTCAGGGAAACCGGTTTTTTCTTAAGTTTTTTGCAGATTTTTAAATATATCGCATGCAGTGCGTCTCCCAAACTTCCAAATGCACAGGCAAATCCACAAAAGAAACGCCCAAATACAATTGTATACGCACATAAGACAAGTAAAACTGCCACAAAGGAAGTCAACTCAATCTTTGCTTCCACTCCAATCTGCGTAAACATATATTTTACGCCACCAAACGCTGCAGTAAAGGCTGATGGTAAAAACAGGAAATATAACAACTGAATCACTGCCCGAAGCCAGGTATTTAATTGTTTTTTTTGTTTTTTTGAAAGGTTTTTTACATCTATCTTTTTCATTCTACCTACACCGCCTCTTCTAATGCTGCTTCCACCGCATTGATGATTCCGGTAGAACTAAATGTTGCTCCGCTTATCGTATCGACATCGGCTGACTGAGCCTCGATTAAATTTGGAATCACATCCATTGCCATTGTCAGATAAGCTCCATCTTCTTTTTCCGCAGATACCACTTCAATATCCGTAATTTCACCATTTTCCACAGTTACTTTTACTTGAATCGGTCCGCCAAATCCATCCGCTTCTCCTTCATAAGTACCGTCTTTATAAGCACCTTCGCTTTCCTCTGAAGCATCTGCATCCGCCTGTGTATCTTTTGATTTTCCCTGCGCAACCTGTTCTTCTGCATTTTTTCTTGCAAGTTTTTCACTTTCTAACTGCGCATCTAATTTTGCAATTTCATCGGTTTTCTCTCTGTTCGTTAAAATCCCGTTATAACCGACAATTGCTATGGCAATTACTGCCACATTGATAAATCTGACTAAAAGTGATTTCATGGTGTTTCGTCTCCTGCATTTTCTTCTGTATTCTGATTGGAATCATCCTGACCCGAATCCTCTCCAGTATCTTCACCGGACTGTACTTTCTTTGCTGTCTCTAACGCAAGGTTACAGCCCTCTAAAATGGAGTTAGAAGAACAGGTTGCTCTTGAAACTGTATCAATCTCTTCCAGTGTTCCTTTTTCAAGGATCTGTGTTACTACTCCAGGAAGTTTGGAAGTTCCCTGTACTGCCCGTTTTATGTAAGCGTCGTTGTCTGAACTTCCATCGCCTTTAATTTCGGAAATATCTGTAATCTTATCTTTTGAAATCGTAACTTTCATTGTAAGACTATATGCTTCAAAATCTCCATCTTCATTTGGAAGGCACGGTACAATTACGGTGTACTCTCCATCGGCATAAATATATTTCGTTTCATCTGGATTTTCATTATCTCCATTATTTCCGCCATTGTTATCATTGCCGTTATTATCGTTTCCGTTATTGTTGTTATTACCGTTATTGTTACTGTTGTTTCCGTTATTATTATTGCTGTTGTTATTATTATTATTGTTATTGCTGTTATCATTCTCGCCTTTTGTTGCTTTTTCGGCTTCTTTTAATGCTTCTTTTACCGCACCAATAATTCCTTTTGAACTATAAGTTGCTCCTGATACAACATCCACATCTACCGTCTGTTTTTTCACCATATTTTCTGCAACTGTTCTTGCACGCTTAAAGAAGGTCTCATCGTCATTTTCTTCTACAATCACAACTGCTTTTAAGGTCTTATCCTGAATGACAATTGCTACCTTAATATCATCGAGATACCCTTCCGCTGTTCCATAATAAACGCCCTCTTTATATGGGAATTTTCCGGTTACTGCTGTCGTATTATCACTGCTGTTATTATTACTGTTCTGTCCATTTCCGTTTGAAGAGGAATTGGTATTCTGTGAATTTGAATTTCCATCAGAAGAAATTGCTGCCTGACTTAACGCATTTCTGACCGCTTCAATGATTCCCACCGAACTGTAGGTTGCTCCTGATACGGTATCTACATTTGTACTTTGAGTTGCAATAATATTGGAAATCAATCCCGAAGCGCTCTGAATATAACTATCTCCATCGGAAGTATCAATAATCTGTATGGAAGAAATCTTTCCTCCGCTTATCACTACTTCTACCGTAAGTGCTCCGGAAAATCCGGTTCCTGTTCCATAATACGTTCCATCTGCGTAGGCAGATGCATCCTGTACCGTTGAGACAGAAGAAGAACCACCTGCCGGTGAAGAACTTCCACCTGAAGCACCTGCTGATGTTGACGCCGGTGTTCCGCTGTCTGCTGCCCCCGTCAGGGCATTTTTTACTGCACTGATAATTCCATTTGAACTGTAAGTTGCACCGGATACGACATCTACCTCTAACGTCTGTCCGGAGATAATCTTATCAATGACTCCTTTTGCACGACTGAAGAACGCATCATCATCGGCTTCATTTTCAACGATTTCAATTGCTGTAATCTGCTTATCTTTTACGGTAACCGCAACCTTGATTTTTCCCGCAAATCCGGTTCCTGTTCCGTAATACGTCCCATCTGATACATCAAAAGAACCCTTTGCTGTACTTTTCTGTTCTTCTTTTTTGTCCTCGTCTTTTTTCTTATCCTCTTTTTTCTCTTTTTCAGCTGTGTCTGCATTCTCCTGTTCAGACGTATCTTCATCTGTCTGATTTTTCGTTGTTTCCGGAATATCAACTGCATAAACCGGTGTGGAATATCCATGAAGAGAAACGCCGATACAGGCAGCTACAACAACTGCTGACAATGCCGGTGCCAGACTTTTTAGTTTCTTCAGTATGCTCATAAACTTTTGTTACTCCTTCTTTACTACCTCTGTATCAAAGTCAGAAGTAAAATCTTCTGCAATGCCCTCTGATACATAAACCTTATTTTCTTTATCATATAAAATCATATCAAATTCATCACTGTGTGCTCTCCAATACTCAATTGCCTTGTCTTTTCCCATAATAAACAGACGGATTAGCCTGCTTGTTCGCTTATGGACGCCGAGTCTGAGTGCGAGCAAATCACATTTGAAGCATAACGCTCCGAGATCAGCAGCAGCCGTCTGTAGCTCTGTGCTTGCCTCTGTTTCATCAGTATAAACATCTGTAAAAACAATTCGCGTCTTAGGAGAATTTGTTTTTATACTTTCAGCTAAGCAAAGTGACTGTTCGTTCAAATCTGAAAAAACAAAATAGTTTGAAAAAGGATGTGTATAAAGCACCAAATATGAAAAAGTGTTTTCAAAAAAAGATAAAATGACGCCACCTGTCAAAAGCGGCCCCAATATGTACGAAATCTCTGCGGTAAGAAAAAACAGCGTAGCGTAACTTCCAGCATATTGATCTGCGAAGGTTTTTATTGGCTCCAGTTCACCGTCGAGTACAAACATCCTCAATGTGTGGTGAAAAGCAGAGATGAATCCATTCAGTCCCGAAAGCTGTTCACCGGAATATTCCGTAAGATACATCGGTATGTGCAGAAAAAGGCCCATTATGAAGACACCTGCAAGCGCAAGCCGCACTTTATGTTTGCTGCTGAATTTTTTTATTACATGGGCCGGTAACAGTAGAAGCATTACCGTAGCCGCCAAAGTTGCGGATGTCAGCCAAAAAGAAGCTTCAATCATGTATAGTAATATCTCCTTTTTTATCCCAGTTTAGATAAACCCATATCATAGCACATTGCTGTGAATGTTATCATTTATCTCCGGTTAACCAGGCCTCTTTATCACTATTTTGACCGTTCATTTTTTCCTCAGCAGCCTTTATCAACTTATCTATATCAGAATCCACTTCTTCTCCGGACAGGCAGATACTCCGTTTAGAGCAGTCAAGTATTGTCTGTCGTCCTACGCTTGTAATAATTTCTTGCAGCCCTCGTACTTTTCTCCCAGCAAAAGTATTATTGGATGAAAACAAAGCGTCGAACGGACACCACCGAAAAAAGCTCAATTTCTTTGCCTGCTCACCCGAAATATCCCAGCAGTACTCTACACTCAATTCTGTCGCCGAGTTAATTGTATTAACAAATTCTGCGAAATCTTGCTTTTGGGGATGTTTGGGCGTTGCAACAATAACGTAAGCGTCAAACCTACCCGCGTATAGAAAGGCCGCCATCTCG
>ERZ825137.2070-NODE-2070-length-24180-cov-18.084974_pt1 | contig 24180 bp, 24 predicted proteins | sample MGYA00519873_ERZ825137 | MGnify/ENA primary metagenome ERZ825137 (study PRJEB31778, sample SAMEA3449190) | human gut metagenome | biome: human gut; feature: human-associated habitat; material: faeces | place: United Kingdom | collected 2010/2012 ...
ACGCAGGTTAAATCGGTGATTTTTAATAAACTATTTGTTGCCTGAAAGGCTATGGTGATTATTATGGGAATTTATGAAGAACTTCAACAGAGAGGACTTATCGCTCAGGTAACTGACGAACCCGAAATCAGGGAGCTTGTCAACAACGGTAAGGCTGTTTTCTATATCGGTTTTGACCCGACTGCAGACAGCTTGCATGTAGGTCATTTTATGGCACTCTGCCTTATGAAAAGATTGCAGATGGCAGGCAACAGACCCGTTGTTTTGATAGGCGGCGGTACGGGCTATGTAGGCGACCCCTCGGGCAGAACGGATATGCGTTCTATGATGACGCCCGAAACCATTCAGCACAACTGCGACTGCTTTAAGAAGCAGATGGAAAGATTTATCGAGTTCGGCGAGGACAAGGCTATAATGGTAAACAATGCCGATTGGCTTCTCAAACTCAATTACATCGACCTTTTGCGTGATGTCGGCGCTTGCTTCTCCGTAAACAATATGCTTCGTGCGGAGTGCTATAAGCAGAGAATGGAAAAGGGTCTTTCGTTCCTCGAATTCAACTATATGATAATGCAGAGCTACGATTTCTATCATCTTTTCCAACATTACGGCTGCAATATGCAGTTCGGCGGCGACGACCAGTGGAGCAATATGCTCGGCGGTACGGAGCTTATAAGAAAGAAGCTCGGCAAGGACGCATATGCCATGACAATTACTCTTTTGCTCAACAGCGAGGGTAAGAAAATGGGCAAGACCGCAAACGGCGCAGTTTGGCTTGACCCGAATAAGACAAGCCCGTTTGAGTTCTATCAGTATTGGAGAAATGTAAGCGACGACGATGTACTCAAATGCATCCGTATGCTCACTTTCCTGCCGCTTGAAGAAATTGACAAAATGGACTCATGGCAGGGCAGTCAGCTCAACACCGCAAAGGAAATCCTTGCTTTCGAGCTCACAAAGCTTGTACACGGCGAGGAAGAGGCTAAAAAGGCGCAGGAGGGCGCAAGAGCATTGTTCTCGGGTGCAGGCAACACCGACAATATGCCCACATTCGCTCTTACCGATGACGATTTCAACGGCGATGAAATACTTGTCAGCGAAATTATGATTAAGGCGGGTCTTATTTCCTCAAAGGGCGAGGGCAGACGCCTTATAGAGCAGGGCGGCGTTTCGGTTGACGATGTCAAGGTAGCTTCTCCCTTTGCTACCGTTAAAAAATCCGATTTCAAAGACGGTCAAATTATAATCAAAAAGGGTAAAAAGGTATTTTATAAAATTACTTATTAAGTAAGCAAAACACGGTTAATAATTATGGGCAGGTCACAAGGCGGTTATGAACACTCAGCTTTGGCTTGCCCGTTTTTTGTGTTGTAATATTACCGACTCGTAAACATATAATTTATCGGAGGGTGGTTTTATGAATTGCTGCGTTATAGATTTGTGCGAGAAAGAGGTAATAAACCTTAAAGACGGCGCACGGCTCGGGTGCGTCAATGATGTGGAGATTGACACCTGCTCGGGCAGAGTGATTGCGATAATCGTAAAATGCCGTTCAAAGATGCTCGGCTTCGGCAATAAGCAGGACGATATAAAGGTTTGTTGGGAGCAGATTGAGGTCATAGGGGACGAGACGATACTTGTAAACATAGACTGTGTGCCCGAGTGCTGTAAGCCGAAAAAATCGGGCGGATTTATGAACAATCTTTTCCGTGAGGGATAAAAATAGCGGTACAGTGGACTGTACCGCTTAAATTCTGTATGCTTAAATTTATTGTACGCTCTGTGTTTGCTTACGCCGTTCGGCAAGCTCTGTTTCGACAATCCTGCGCTTTTCGGGCGTGTAATTGATGAACAGCAACGGGATAATGTACAAAAAGCTTGCAAGTGCGGGTGTGAGAATAACAAGCGGCCATATCCATTTGTCAAAAGCCGCCGTCTGCGTGCCTATAAACACCGCCGCATTGTCGGGAACAGCGACATATTTGAGCAGATGAAGAGCGAGCGTTGCGAGACCCGCCGTAATTCCCGAGGAAATCTTTGTAAACGAGGTCTGCATGGAAAATGTGATGCCCTCGGTACGCTTGCCCGTTTTCCATTCCATATAATCGATGCTGTCGCAGAAAATCGAGGTTTGCGCTATCGACTGTGCGCCCATCGGAATGCAGCCGAGACCGATAAGTGCGAGCGACACCCAAAGATTCTTGCCGTCGTAACCGACAAAGTATGCGATAATACGCACAACGACATTGCACGCCTGCATAAAGATAAGTGTGTTAACATAGCCCTTGAAAAGCTTTTTAAGCTTGTCGGCAAAGACCATACCGATAAATCCGGGCAAGCCCGTTATCATGGCAAATATTGTGGTAAGACCCAATGCGCCTATAAGTCCGCTTCCGATAGGCGGTATTTCATACTTGAAGAAATATGTAACAAGGTTGCTTCCGAAGCCGAGAGCGCCGAGCAGATTTGCGAGCGTTACGAGCAAAAGCATCTTGTTTTTGAAAAGCAGGGAAAAGCTTTCCCAAAGTGTTTCCTGCTGTTTTTCACGCACGACAAGAACTCTTTCCTGCGCCTGATATGCACGGCGGCTTATCATAGCTCCGCCGAGACCCAGGATAATTGCGAACACAAGCGTCATAAACGCCATGGAGTTTCCCGAGGACTTGACTATCATTTCAAGCACCATCGGAACGCCCATACTGAACGCACCGTAGAAGCACGAGCCTACCGTTCTTGCCCACTTTACAAAATTGTCTCTTTCGTCGGTGTCGGGAGAAACGCTTGATGTAATGCCCCATATCGCAACATCCTGCATTGTGTATATAAGGTCCCAGCATATATACATTATTACAAAGTAAGCGATACGAAGCCACAAAAGGCTTTCCTTGGTTGAGAACACAACGAAGATAAGCACCGTGAAAATTCCCACGGGCAACGGTGTGTAGCGCAGGAACGGACGGAGCTTTTCGCCGTTCTTGAAGGTGTGCTTGTCAATCATCGAGCCGACAATAGGGTCGTTTATTCCGTCCCATACCTTCATCACAATTAAAAGGACGGAAACGACAATAGCCGGAAACATTGCAATATCCGTCATAAAGTATGTGAAGAATGAACCGCCTATGAGCGAATAGACGAGGTTCTGACCCGCAAGGCCGGTGTAGTAACTGACCTTTTCCTTTTTACTGATGTACTTCATATTTAACCCCCTTAAAAAATACTCTGTAAGCACATTGTACCACATAATCAACAAAATTTTAATATTTTTATTTTCAAGATTGATATTGATTTAACAAAAATCCTATTATATAATATAAGTTGGTGATTTTTAATGGGGAAGACAACTATTTTGGCGGTTGCCGGAAAGGGAGGAGTCGGAAAGACTTCGATTTCTGCGACTATTGTCAGATGCCTTGTTGAAAGGTATCCCGACAAGCGCATACTCGCAATCGACGCCGACCCTGCCGTAGGGCTTGCCACGGCGTTGGGTATTGATGTCGGAATTACGATAGACGACATAAGAAAAGAAATCGTTAATTCCGTTGACGCGGGCGACACAAGGACTGCTATCGAGCTTTTGGGCGAGGCGAAGTACAGAATATTCGACGCCTTGGTTGAAACCGACGGCTTTTCGTTCATAGCAATCGGCAGACCCGAGAGCGCAGGCTGTTACTGTAAGATAAATTCTTATCTCAAAGAGGTTATTTCGCTTGTCTCAAACGAGTTTGACTTTGTTGTTATCGACGGCGAGGCAGGCATTGAACAGATTAACCGCAGGGTTATGGAAAAGGTAACGCATCTGCTTTTGATTACCGACCCGAGTAAAAAGGGCTGTCAGGTAATCAACACCATAAAGAGTGTTGCGGACTCGCTTGTTATGTATGAAAAAACGGGAGCGATTGTAAACCGTATAACCGACGAGTCGCTTCTTAAATATATCGACACGAACGGTATTGAGGTTTTAAGCTTTATCGGCGACGACAAAAACCTGACCGAGTTCGACATAAAAGGGGAGAATGTTTTCAATCTTCCCGAAAATTCAAATGTAGTTACGGGCGTTAAAAGGGCGCTTGAGAAACTGGAGGTATTAGGGTGAAGGACTTAAAGCATTTAATTTACTTTGAGAACCTGTTGCAGGAGGCTAAAAACGAGCTTGTTGACGAGGCTATCAAAGACGGTAACAGGGCGGTTGCGTACACCTGTTATCACATTCCCGAGGTGCTGCTCAATGTCGGCAACTGCTTTTCGGTGCGTTTGAGAGCGCCGAGGACGGGTTCTCTTGATATTGCCACATATTATATGAGCTCATATCTTTGCGGATACTCGAAGGCTCTTTTGGAGAGAGGCATTGAGGGCGGCTACAACTTCCTGTCGGCGCTCATAGGCTCTGAATCCTGCTCTGAAATGAACAGAACATACGAGCATTTCGAGCTTCTCAACCTTGTGGCAAACGACAAGTTCTTTGTTTCAATTTCGGACATTCCGTTCAAGATTGAACCGCACACGGTAAAGCATTATGTCAACCAGATGCAGACAAAGGTGCTTGACAGACTTCACGAGGTATATGATGTCGATATAAGCGAGGAATCGCTTAGAAAGGCTGTTGCGGAGCACAACGAGGTTTGCCGTCTTATTACGGAAATCGGCGAATACAGGAAAGAGGAAAACCCGAGAATTACGGGATATGAATTCCATGTTATAAACCTTGTTACATATTGTTGCCCCAAGTATCTTATAATCGACAAGCTGCGTGAGACCGCAGAGGAATTAAAGACAAGGGTTCCCGATGAAAAGAAAAATTACAGGGCAAAGGTAGTTGTGGTAGGCTCCGAAATGGACAACCCCGACTTTACAAAGCTTATCGAGGAATCGGGCGCACTTGTTGTTGCGGACAGATATTGCTTCGGCTCGCTTCCGGGCCGTGAGGAAATTATGCTCACGGACGACCACAATGTCCTCGAACAGATAGTTCTTCACTATATGCGTACCTGTCAGTGCCCGAGATATATGAGTCAGGACAAGGTCAGAGGCAGAAAAGAATATGTCAGAGACCTTGTAAACAAATATCATGCCGACGGCGTTATTTACGAGCAGATAAAGTTCTGCGAGTATTGGGGATATGAGAGAGCGCTCGCTTCTCACATAATGACAAACGAGTTCGGTATTCCGTCGGTTACTGTTGACCGTCAGTACACCGCAAGCGCTTCGGGTCAGTTGAGAACAAGAGTTCAGGCTTTTGTGGAAAGCCTTGAAATTAAGAAGATACAGAAAGACAAGGGGGCGAAATAATGGGATTTTGGGTAAATGAGCCGAAAAATCTCGGCAAACTTCACAAGGATAAGACAGGCATACTCAAGCACCGTGAGTGGAGAGGTCTGCGTGATACAATGTATGATTATTACCGTTGGCTTATCACTTGGAAAAGTATAATCGTTATGGCGCTCAAGGCTCCCGTGTCCACCGTAAAGGGTATATGGAACTACCGCTGGATGGCTTCGTACCTTTCCGCTCCCGCATGGGTTGACAGGCATACAGAGGGCTTGAGAGGCACGCATTTGCGTATCGCTCATCTCCATTTCTACGGTATGGTAAAGCCCGTAACGGATATGATTCGTTATTCGCTCACAAACGACAAGCATTTCCACAAGCACTCAAAGATGAGCGATAAGACAATACTTGTCGATGAGATTTTCTCTTCGGAGTTTACGGCAGGCTTCCCGGGAATTCACGACATTCATGTTTCGACGCTCCCGATTTTCCTCACATCAATGGTTGACCAGCAGATAACTCCGCATTACCTTGACATTACGGAAAGCTACGGCGTCCCCGCAGATGTTTGCCCCTTGCCGTCGGCAGAGGCGGGCGTTGCGATTAACGACGACTATCCCATGCTCGGCAAATGTGCGCTTACCTGTAATATGCCGTGCGACGGTTCGGTAATCAATTCGAGCTTTATCGACAGAAGATTTAATGTTCCGACTCATCCGATTAACGTACCGCTCCGCTACAACGGCGAGGATGTTCAGCAGTATGCGGTTGACGAGGTTAAGTCGGCTATCAAGTTCGTTGAGGAGCAGATGGGCGTCAAGTTCGATTGGGACGCTTTCTTTGCCGCAATGAAGAGATATAACAAACAGCTTGAATACGAAATGATGAAATGGGATATAAACAAGACCGATTATCCGCAGATGACGGGCGCTACATTCTGGCTTTACAGACTGTTCTATTTCCACATTTCGGGCGGTATGAACTCGCTTTATACCAAGATTGACAAAAAGGTCAACAAGCTTATGATGAAGGGCTACGAGAAGCACGAGATGGTTTCAAAGGCAATGCGCCACAGAGCTATCGTTTGGTCGTGTCCCGCAAACTATTACACGAGCCTTGCAAACTGGCTTGAAAACTGCTGGGGCGTAAATGTCGTAATGGATATGGAAACCATGATTTCCTATATTATGTACGACACCTCCGACAAGGAAAAAGCGCTTCAGACTTACGCAAAAACACTTCAGCGCACCACAATGAGAAAGCATACCAAGGGCGGCTATCAGAATGTTGTCGATGAGCTTTGGAGAATTGTCGAAGAGTTCAACGCCGATATGGTTATTATGTACGACCAGATTTCCTGTAAGGGCATGGACGGACTTGTCGGTATTTTCGACGACCAGGCAAGGGAGAGAAACATCAGCTTTATCTGGGTTCCGCAGGACCTTATGGACCCGAGAACCATCTCAAGAAGAGATATGCGTGAGAACATAAACAAGTATATGACAACGGTTTTGGGCGAGGAGCCCGTTGACCCGACTCTTGTCGATTTCGACGATACAATGGCTTGGTAAAGGAGTAAATGAATATGAAATATTTCGGCGGATGCGATGTAGGAAGCACCTACGCAAAATGTGTAATTCTTGATGAAAACGGCAAAATGGTTGCGGATGCAACCGTAAGAAGCAAAATCAACCCCGTGCAGAGTGCGGAGCTTGCGCTCGGCGAGGCTATCTCAAAGGTTGACGGCTTGAATTCGGCAGACGAGTTGGCTTACCTTATCGGTACCGGCTACGGCAGAAACAAGGTTCCGTTTGCCGATGAAAACATATCGGAGATAAGCTGCCATGCAATGGGCGTACATGTTACAAATCCCGATGTCAAGGCGATTATCGACATCGGCGGTCAGGATGTCAAGGGCATTGCAATCGATAAGGACGGCACTGTTAAGAACTTTGCCATGAACGATAAATGCGCCGCAGGTACGGGCAGATTTTTCGAGGCTATGGCAAACGCTTTTGAAATGAGCCTTCCCGATTTCTGCAAGCTTTCGCTTGAAGCGAAGAACACCATCCCGATTACCGCTCAGTGCACCGTTTTTGCGGAGAGCGAGGTTATTTCGCTTGTCGGCGAAGGTAAACCTATGGACGAGATTGCGGCAGGTATTCAGCTTGCTGTTGCAAAGCGCTGCTTCGTAATGGCTAAAAAGGCGGGCGCTACCGACTCGATTACTCTTACAGGCGGCTGCGCTAAAAACGAAGGACTTAAAAGAGCGATTGAAAAGGTGCTCAAAATCAAGGTAGTTGACCTTTCAATCGACCCGCAGCTTATGGGTGCTCTCGGCGCTGCCGAGTATGCAAGACAGAAAGGATTGGCAAAGAATGATTAAAGCATTGATAATTATTGCGATTGTCCTTGTCTGCCTGTTTGTTCTTACATTTACGGTTTATTTCTTTAACCTTGATATGAAGCTTGTGCGCGTCATTTACGACAAGCTTGACAAGCACTATGACAATCTTGAAAAGGACAAGAAGCTTTAATGAAATTGTATGACGGTTATATCGCCCGTATTAAAGAGCTTTGCGGCGGCTTTCCCGATGTAAAAACGCCTTGCGGTAAGCCAAAGCTTAAATGCGCCGACAAAAACGATGTGCTTTTTCTTAAAGACACGGCGTATGAGCTCGGCGGCTCTCAGCAAAAATGCGTGAGTACGCTCGCTGTTACGGACGGTATGAAATTTGACAATGTTACCCGACTTATCGGCAGGGATATTGCGGACATTTCTTCCGATTGTCCGTTTGCGAAAATCGTCCTGCTTGAAATCGGAAATATTGACGACGACAACGCTTTTGACGCCATAAAAAGCCTTGAACACCTGCGTTACCGTGTGTGTCCCGAGGGCTTTATGGCAAGGGCGTCGGCGCTGAATATGCGTGAGCAGATAAGGGTTTCAAAAAAGACCGTTAAGAAAAAAATTTCCTTTGCGGATTTCGGAAACGCTCTTATTACGGAATACCTTAAAATGCCAAATGTCAAAAGCGTTGAGATAATACTTATAACCGACCCGTCGTTTGACTACGGCGCTCTCGGCGAGGTTGCGGAGAAAATCAAGGAGACCACCTCCGCATTAAACCACATTTTCGACAACATTCTCTTTGACTGTAAAAACTGCAATCTTAAAGAGATTTGCGACGAAGTCGAGGGAATGAAAGAGCTGCATATGAAACAGGCGGCTAAATAACTTATCTCACAAGGGTGAAAAAATGAACAGGGAAACGAAGTCTGATATCAGCAAAAAGACTATTATTTCAGTCGCCGTTCCTGAATTCAGTCATAAAGGATATAAAGAAGCGTCCTTAAACAGAATCTGTAAAAACGGCAATATTTCAAAAGGCAGGCTGTATCATCATTTTAAGGATAAGGATGAGCTGTATTTAGCCTGCGTCGAACACGGCTATAAAAAGCTTACGGAACATCTCAACGAGTTTGAAATCAAGTACAGTAATAATATCGAAGATGTTTTTATGGACTTGTACAGATGGTGGCAGATGTTCTGGCACAGGCATCCGAGCTGTGCGGGGATATTTATCGATTCAAGGCGTAATCCGCCGTATCATTTGCGTGAGGCGACAGTTGCGCTGCGCCGTGAAACATTTATAAAACCGCTTAAAATGATATTGAGGGATATTGTTGTATATTATTATCCCAACGATACCAAAAGGCAGGCGGCTTTAACGGGAATATTCATAACCTTGATTGATTATACCGCAACGGTCGGATTGTCTAAAATCGATATATTCGATTCGAGCGCGGGCTTTTTTCAGTCGCAGGAAACCTTGTTTAACCGTATGCTTTTAACTATGCTTTACGGAATTGACAGTGAAAAGGTAGTAGCGCTTTATTGACAAAATTCAATATTCTTTTATAGGAGTCGATTTTTATCGGCTCTTATTTTTTTGAAAACAGACCGACGAATTCATTTTTATTGTTATGTTTGCTAATTGAAAGTTTTTTTCTTTCAGATATACTGTAACTGTAAGGATTTTTTACATTGTTAAGGAGGAATCGGAATGTATAAAAAGGTGTTGAGCGTGTTCCTTGCAACGCTTTTGGTTCTTACAAGTCTTTCTGCCGGATTAACGGCATTTGCCGCCGACTCGGTGAGCAAAAAGGCAGAAAAAATTCTCTCCGAGCTTTCGGACGGAATTGACGGTAAAAGTAATGAAGTGAGTGAGGACGCTCAAAACGAGGCGTCGTCTTTCGCACAGCTTGAAAGCGAATATGAGCTTCTTGTTAAAAACGAGGGTAAGCTCAGTGCGGGACAGAAGGCAAAGCTAAATGAGATTACCGCTCAGATTAACGCTTTCGGCGAAAATCTTGCACAGGGATTGACCTCGGAAGAAACGGATGAAAAAATTTCGGAGCTGCTCGGCAGTATGGCTGAAATTAACATAAATAAGTTCTTTTCGAGCAAGACCGGTGCGGTTGCCGCTTTTGAAGAGCAGGCGCTCGCATTTACGGGCAAGTTAAATACAAATACGCCGACAGAGCAGGACCTTGCCGATTACAATGCGCTTTTGGAAGCGTACGGCAAACTCACTGCCGACCAAAAGGAAGAAATCGATATTGTTATCTTTGAATATTTCTTCCATCAGATTATTGTCCGTGAAACACAGCTCGCCAAAATAGCGGGTCAGACAACGGCAAACGCAAATAAAACGGCACAGAAAAAGCTTGAAGAGTTCTTGGGTACAGAGGGTCACGGTAAGGAAATTATCCCCGCAAAAGAGCTCGGAGCAAAGCTTGAAAACACAAAGCTTTCGGCTGACGAAAAGCTTGAAGCGTTTGCGGCGGCAGACGAACACACAAGGGTTCTTGCAAGCTGCTACAACAAATCCTACAATTCATTAAGTAACAGCATTTACAATTCGTCAAATGCAGGTAAATCGTTTGTAACGGTTGTAAAGGCATATGAGACCGAGGGGCTCAAAGCGGACCCCTTTACCGAAAAGGCTCCCGCAAGGGTTTCTGCTCCAAAACCCGCAAACTACGAATTGGGCGAGCAGGATCCCGAATATATCAAGGCTTACGCTTTATATGTTCAGTACACAAAGGACAGTGCCGAATACAACGCAAGAAAAGACAATCACACAGCGGCTATCGACAATGCGGCAATGGAAAAAATAGCTCAGGCAGTTCCCGAGTATCAGACCCTTGTCGATTACATTAAGGCGATGGTTGCCGCATACGACGAGTTCAACGAAACTAAGAACACAAAGCCCGCAAAGGAGGTAATGACTCGGTTTGATAAGCTTTCGCTTTACTTCCAAGCTTATGTTCTTAAAAACACATCGCTGAAATACAGAACCGACTGTGTTGAAAACACCGCAAATATGCAGTGGAAAACAGTTGCTCTTACGGCTCAGGAACTGTACAATCAGTGTCAGGCGGATGCCGATTACGAAAAGGTAACCGCATTTATCGATTTGATTGACAGCATTGAGCAGCCGTATAACAACAACCATATCGCTCTTGTAAAAGAAAAATATGAGGAGCTTTCTTCAAAACAGAAAGCAATGCTTCCCGAAGCTATAAATCAGAAATACAAGGACATTCTCGCCTCGGTAACTCCAGATATTCCGTCGGTAGAGCAGCCCGATTTAAGCGTGTTCAAAAAGACCGAGGTTTCATATCCTGCGGGAATAACTCACGACAAGCTTTCAAAGGCTCTTCCCAAGACAGAAAAATTTATTACGGACTCTGTATTGCCTGCGGTCGGCGTTGAGGGCGGACTTGAACAGACAATCAGACAGGGCGTTTATACTAACGCCACCGTTGTTAAGCTCTGTCAGCTCCTGTTCCCGATGCTTGCGGGACTTTCGGACGGAGAAGGCTTCCCGGCAATCGCCAAGAACCTTGTAAAGGTACTTCCCACAAAGCTTGCAACGGAGCTTGAAAAGACAAAGGCGATTGACTATAACAAGTACGAAAAAGCCATTGCGGCTCTCAAAGCGGCAGAGGTACAGGGAAAGGCAGATTATCAGGCTTATCTTGTTCACGGCGGCGAGGCTTCGGCAAAGGCTGAATATTCAAGCTATTGGAACGCTCTTGAAGCATCAAACGGTATGTTCGGCTTTGAGGACGGCGACAAGGAAGGCTTTATGGATGCTGTTGCGGCAATGTTCAGAGCAATTTCCGTTGCCACGCTTCTCATATCCTTTGAAAATGTTTCAAGCCCCTCGACAGGCACATACACCTACAACGCATATGAGGACCTTGTTCCGATTTTTGAACTGCTTGACCTCCGCGGCGTGATGTCATCGCCCGAATACACGGAATATGTAAATGAGCAGAAAGAAATCAACTCCGCACTTGCAATGGATGCAAGAATAAGACCCATACTTGTTCCGATTTGCAATCTTATTGACGATTTTGCGTCAAATCCGCTCCTCACAGCGCTTGATGTACTGCCGAAATTGGGCTACGGAATGAAATCGGGTATTCTTGAAAATCAGCTGTGGACTTTGCTCGGCAAGGTTAAAATGATTGATGTTTCGGGTCTTAATCTTCATCTTACACCCGAGGGAATTTACAACCTTGTCGCACCGCTGCTTTCAAACCTCACAATAGGCGAGGGAGACAGCGCAGTAACGCTCAATATCAACCTTGATAAGAATAAATTCTTAAACTATATTGATGAAATCGGCGGTTGTGCCGATGCGGCGTCCAAGGACAGCAAGGCAAGGGGCACGGCATTCAGATTGGGACTCAATTCCGACAGAGAGGACGCATTTGTCGTAACCTTCCGCTATCTCTACGGCGAGCTTACAACATCACAGAATATTGACCAATTCAAGTCGGTTGTCGATAATTCTTCACTCGCACTTCCCGCAAAGCTTGCGGTAAAGGGTGTGTTGGGAATTCTCGGAAGAACGAGTGCCGACACAGCAATGTCAACGCTTATAAACCTTGTTGAGCCGAGTATACCGAAGCTTTCAGATATTATCCCCGGACTTAATCCCGGCAACGGCGATAACGGAAACGGCGGCGACAATTCGGGCAATAACGGCAATAACGGCTCAAACGGCAACTCAAACAGCGGTTCAAACGGCAGTAACTCGGGTTCTGGAAGCTCCGATAAAAACAATACCGTAACGGAATCTCCGTCGGTTCCCAAAACAGGCGGAAAAGCAACGGCTTTGGTATCGCTCCTGCTGTTGAGTGCTTGCTCGGTAGGCGCTTGCACATACTTTGCTAAAAAACGGGAAGAATAATTCATTTTTTCTCCTGAAATAAGAAACAAAAAAATCCGTGGTAAAGGCTGAGAGTTAATAAGGCAGTTTTGCTTCAAAATAACATCTTTTTGCACAATAATGCGTTAAACCCCACAGATATGCGCCGGCATTATCTGCGGGGTTTGCCTTTTCCTGTATCAAAAATATATCATTTTGAAGTGCGTTGCAGTTTCGTAGCTATAAAAATTCTTTTATGCAAAAGTAGGGAAACGAAGCAAGGCTGCCGCCTTGCGAGGCTTTCCGACAAAGGTATAATAAATTTTATGCGAGAAACCAATACTTCCTTATGAACTCTCAGCCAACTGCGGATTTTTTTTGCATTCGTCGGCAAAATATGCTATACTGTTATCCGAAATCGGAAAGGATGATTAAAATGTCAAAATGGGACAGAGATTATCTTGATCTTTGCAGAAAAATACTTTCACAGGGAACAGAGGTTGAGAACAGAACGGGCACCAACTCCGTTAAGGTTCCGTCTCATCATTTCAGCTTTGATTTGTCCGAGGAATTTCCCGTGCTTACCACAAAACAGCTTTTTATCAGGCAGGCGGTGCTTGAAATGCTCTGGATTTATCAGGCACAGTCAAACGATGTGCGTTGGCTTCGGGAGCGTAAAGTAAACATTTGGAATGAGTGGGAAATCGACGAAAACGGCTTTTGGAACGCTACGCAGCTGCTTCCCGATAAGGACGGCAAGCTCGTTAAAACCGAGGTTCACAAAAATTTCGGCAGGGAATATGCACATACCATCGGTACGGCTTACGGCTATATAGTCAACAAGTTCCGAATGACCCAAACCCTTATTGACAAGATAAAAAATCATCCCGAGGACAGGCGTATGATAATGACCCTTTGGCAAAACGATTATCTTGACACGGCGGTTCTTCCGTCCTGTGTATGGTCGAGCGAATGGGATGTTACAGACGGCAAATTAAACGCCTGGGTTCATCAGCGTTCGTGCGATGTTCCGCTCGGGCTTCCGTTCAATGTCACGCAGTACGCCACGCTTTTGTGTATGCTCGCACAGGTTTGCGGCTTGAAGCCGGGTACGCTTGATTGGAGTATCAAGGACGCTCATATTTATGTCAATCAGATTGACGGAATTAAGGAGCAGATACGCCGACAGGACGAAAACGGCGACCTGCCCGCACCCAAGCTTTGGCTCAATCCCGAGGTTGACGATTTCTTCAAATTCGACAACTCGGCAGAATGTAAAGATGTAAAACTTATTGATTATCAGCATATGGGAAAAATATCCTTCCCCATTTCGCAGTAAAGAGGTATGTATGGCAATTTCGATTATAGCCGCAATAGGTAAAAATAACGAGCTCGGCAAAAACAATGAGCTTATCTGGCATTTCAAAGAGGATATGAAGTTCTTCCGTGAGACCACGACGGGAAACACCGTGCTTATGGGCAGAAAGACCTTTGAGTCGCTGCCGCACGCTCTTCCCAACAGGAGGAATGTTGTCATATCGTCCGATAAAAGCTACACAGCCGAAGGCGCCGAGGTCTTTCACAGCGTTGACGAGGCTTTGAAAGCGACCGAAAACGACAATGTTTTTGTTATCGGCGGCGGTATGATATATAAGGAGCTTTTACCGCTTTGCGACAAGCTTTATCTCACCGAGATTGACTCGGAATGTTCCGATGCCGATGTTTATTTTCCGCAATTCGACAAAAGCGGATATTCCGCCGAAAAGCTGACTGATTTTACGGTTGACGGCATACATTTTTCGCATATTGTTTACAGTAAATGATACAATAAAATAAAAAGGAGAATAGTGTGAAAAATCACACTATTCAACTTGTATTGCCCTCAAAATTTGCCTTTGGCAAAATTTTGAGCCGGCAGAAATCACCATTACGCCTGTTCAGGCAACGCAGGTTAAACGGGTGATTTTTAATAAAATATTTGTTGCCTGAAAGGCTATGGTGATTAATATGAAAATTGTTAAAGTAGATGTCAATAACTTCGCTTCCGAAGTTACAAAGAGCGATATGCCCGTGCTTTTGGATATTTATGCCGATTGGTGCGGACCGTGCAAAATGCTCGCACCCGAGCTTGAAGCGTTTGCGAGTGAGACGGACGATGTCAAGGTGTGCAAGCTCAATGCCGACGAAAGCGACGACCTTGCCATGATTTACGGCGTAATGTCGGTTCCCACGCTTTTGCTCTTCAAGGACGGCAAGGAAATCGCCCGTCATGTAGGCGGTTGCGAAAAGCAGGATATCGCTGATTTCTGCAACGAAAATCTTTAATACCGTGTATTATTAAAAGCAAAGACAAGGCTTTCCTTTTTGTGAGCTTTGTCTTTGCTTTTTTACAAAATACTTGCGAATTGAATGTGAATTTGATATACTGTACACATAATAGAATTTGTTCCGAACATATTTTAGAGGAGATTTACATATGCGTACCAGGTACGACAACACGGAGACCAAAAAACGAATACTTTCAACCTGCGTAAGGCTCTTTATCGAGCAGGGCTTCGGCAAAACGCCGCCGAAACAGATTTTTGAAGAGGCTGATGTCAGCGCGGGTACTTTTTATCATATTTATCATTCAAAAACAGATGTCCTCAAGGACCTTACCGACTTTATGTTTGAATTTCAGTTCGGCGTGGCTTCGCAGATAATAGGCGAGGGTGCTTCGCCTGCGCTTTTGTATGCGGTTGAGACATCTATTCAGCTTGCTTTGGCGGAGCTTAATAAGAATATCGGCGAGATATATGTTCAGGTTTACACCCAGCCTGAAATTCTCGAACCGCTTATGAGAAAAATATCGTTTGAAACGCAGAAAATTTTCTCTGCATATATGCCCGAGTGTACTCCGAGCGACTTTTATGAAATGGAAATCGGAACTTCCGGAATAATGAGGGCGTATATGGCAAAGGACTGTGATATATACTTTACTCTCAACAAAAAAATTGAGCGTTTTGTCAGAATGACGCTCGGTGTTTACGGCGTGCCCAAGGAGCAGATATATTCCATTCTTTCCGTAATTTCAAAGCTCGATATTGAGTCCATTGCGGACAGAGTTTTACAAAAGCTGTTTGCGATGCTTGAGATGAGATTTGATTTCAAGCTGGGCGATAATGTAAAAGCATAAGTCAAATAATATAAATCAAGCGGCGATTTCGCCGCTTTTTTACTGCCCTGAAGTCCGAAAATCGGTAATTTTCGCCTGGAATTTGTTCGTAAAGTCCGTGAGCGACAAAATGTTGAAAATTACGAGTGATTTTGCACAACAGATTGTATTCTTTATTGTGTATAAATACCATTGTTTGTAAATGTGAAAATATGTTAAACTATTTTAGATTGTATTTGATTTTGATGTTATAATTTTGGCTTGTATTTTGCGGAGAACTTAATATGTCGGAAAAATTAACGGTTGAAAACAAACTTGATATTATTGACGAGCTGAAAAGCCGTGCAAGTCTTTGCGGGAAAGAGTGGGAAATGCTGTTATCATTTTCCTGTGATGAAAACCAAGAAATTCGTTTGGCAGTCAGTGAGGTATTAGCCCTGTTTCCGACGGAGGAAAGCGAAAAGATATTCTTAATGATTCCGATTTTCTTGTCCGTGCTTCTGCCTGCGATTCGCTATATTTCAGCATTGCACAGGAAACATTGCAGGCACTCAAACAGTCGGCACAGGATAACAGATATTTAGTCAGGGGATATGCAATATTAAGCGTCGGAGATGTTCAGCGGAATATTAAAGTTAATAATAAGCCTACCATTGACTTCCTGAAAGATATAGAAAAGAAAGAAAAAAGTCGATGGGTTAAAACAGCGGTGTATCGTTCTATGTTGCTGATATTTAAGCGGATAATGGATTCAAATGACGAAGAAGAATTTCTTTCGTTTGATAGAGCTCTTGAAAGCAATTATGTTCCTATTACATTTCCAAAAGCATGGACAATATTTTTTGCTGTGGTTACAATTTTATTTTTTATATTTATGGTTTGGGCATTCAAAAGGGGCGATAATATTGTTGGTTCGATTATCGTAATGTTGATTACTTTAGGTATGACATTTATAACGGTATATCTTATTTTCTGGAAAATTGATTGCTATAAAAGCGAAGAGTATTTTGTTTACAGAAGCATAACACGAGGTAAAAAGAAAATATATTATTCGGAGTGTGTAAACTTCAGGTGGGACAAAACAAAGGATTTCTTTTATATTAACACAGTTAATAATAAAAAATACTTTGTTTCGGCATCCGGAATTAATTATAATATATTTAGGGTAAGATTAATAAATATGAAAGTTAAAGAAACACGAGCGCCGATTAAAAAACGAAAACCCAAAGATCCGAATAAAAAATACGATTTGAAAACTATGATAATAAATATTGTAAACATTTGGAAAAAGAAATAAAAATTTGCCGTGGAAATGCGGTGCAGAAAAATACGAAAAATAAATTTTTAACGGGGTTTATTATGAACCTAAATAATATAGAAATTCCCGATTGCGACGGCAAGGCGCTTGATGTTGTACGGGACAAAGATTCGGAAAATTACCGCACGGCAGTCATGTTCAATATGACGATTTCTTTACCAAATTAAATAATGAGTATGGTTTGGTAATTTGCAAAAAGTGCGTTTAGTCGGACGGCTTAGAGCAGGAGAATGAAGAATGACCGATATTACAGAAATTTTGGATATGCTTGATTGGCATATGCCTGATGAAATTCAAGCAAAAGGAATTGTATTGGCAAAAGAGTCAGACGAAATTATTCCGTTTATACAACCGTTAACATCGAAGCACAACAAAAATGTTTGGGAAAATTGCGCAGTCATAATATCTGAAAAGAGCGATGAAAAGTTAAAGCCGTATTTGGTTGAACTGTTGGAATGGTTGCAGGATATGAATTGGCCCGGGGCGTTTTGTATATTGGGAAGATTACAAAAATATTCTGATAACAATACACTTTGCCAAGCTATAAATGTTTGTGTTGAAAAAGCAAAAGCCGATGATAATGATGTTTGGAATAGTAACTTGCGTTTGCTTATAAATAACTTCGGAGAATGTATTGACACGGATAAGAGATAATGGCAATTTACATATGAAGGGTTAAGGACATTATGTCAAAGGGTAAATATTATATAAAAATGATTGCATTGGGATTGGCTGTCGGCGTGGTTTTGGTGTTGGCATGTACTTTCGGCGGTCAACTGTATCATAAAACAATGGCGGCAAAGTGCATTGACCGATATAACGAAACGCACGATATATCCGTACTTGCCGACGGATTTTATCATGTTTCTTTTTGCAACGATAAAAATCAAACAGCACAGCAGCAATTTTTGTTTTACACAAAAGAGCTTGCGGACTGCGGAGAATGGAATTCATATTATCCGAACAGTAAGTATGGGCAGAAAAACGGCGACGCTGCAAACCCTGAAATGTCAATGAAGCTGGCACATTTACATTTGGCGCTTCTATACGGAAATTACGATGAATACATTGAAGCTTTTACAAAGTATTTTCCCGATTTTGATGAATCGGCAAAAATAGCCTTTATTTCCTTGCTTTGCGACGACGATTTTCTAAAGAACAGCGAATAGCAGGAAATATACACGGCAGTCGTTAACGGTTATGTTTCATTAGCGGAGAAAGCCGATAATCCTATTGATAAATCAAAAATTTATACGGACCTTGCCGTGCTTTGCGAGTCGGTCGGAAATGAAAATGACGCCGAAACTTACAGAAATGAGTCAAATGAAATAAAGCAGGAAGCATTCAATCAAAATGCTGATTGACCAAAAGGATAACAACATTTAATACATATGGAGGAATTGCAGTGAGAATAGACGCTTCAATGCAGATATAATCAACTCCGAAGCTGTATACATTCACGATGATGTTCTTGAAAATTTAACCTTTAACCGTGAAAGAAAGGAACTTTGCTTGTATATTACCCGTGATTAAAGCGAAAGAAAATATTTTATTCTTTACAGCGGCGTAATAGGGTTTAATATGACTTCCTGTGATTTTTGGGGCTCATCTCCGAGAATACTTGATTTTGAAAAGACAGGGCGTGAGGAAAGCACAATTATATCCAAGCTGTTTTCAATAAAGAATGATACTGGATTTACAGGTAGCCTTTTAGAAAGTGAAGAAAGCTATATTGAAACTGTAATTACCTTTGTTTCCGGAGATAAGCTTACAGTGGCTTGTAAATGCATTGATATAGATTAAATAAATTTCTGTTGTGATACGACAAAATAACGCATAAAAATCCCGCAAGCTGTTAACTGCTTACGGGATTTTATAACGGCATTACGCCGTAATATACAAAGTAGAGATAGGAAATCAGTGCGATTTGGATAACCATTATAACGGGAATGCCAATCATAAATTTTTTGTGCTTGGTTTTGTGGCGTATCTTTTTCATTGTTATGTACATTGAAAGCGAGCCGCCGAGAGCCGATAACAGTATAAGCGTTGACTCCCTTATTCTTCTTTTGCCGCTCATTGCCGCCTTTTTATCGTAAACGGTTACGATTACGGAAACAAGCGAAATCGCCGCAAAGTAAATAATATAATAAATCATTTCATCACCGAATATATTATAGTGTTCCGAATATTTCATGTCAAGAAGGTGATGAAATGCGAAAATGTGCCGCTCTTTTGGCAGCGCTTGTTTTTTTGCTTACTTCCTGTACAAGCACGGGAGGCGTTCAGCCGCAAAAAGCCGAAAACAACAATCGGCAGGAGACGGCGGGAATTAACGCCGTATGGATAAATTATAACGAGCTCGCTATGAAGTCGGAGAGCGATAAAAGCGAAGCCGCATTCAGAAAAAAGGTTGAAGAGATAATGAAAAACTGCTCGGAGTTCGGCTTTGACAGGGTTATTGTGCAGGTTCGTCCGTTCTGCGACGCCTTTTACGAGTCGGATTTGTTTCCTGCAAGCGAGTACCTCAGCGGAAGTCAGGGTGTTTACATAGGATATGACGCATTGCGGATAATGTGCGAATATGCACGCAAATATTCTCTTAAAATCGACGCATGGCTCAATCCGTACAGGGTGTCGTATAAATCCGACATAAACGCTTTGAGCGAGGATAATATCGCGAGGAAATGGTATTGTTCAGAAGATAACAACAGAAATGTAATTGTGCTTGCGAACGGAATATATTTTAATCCCGCAAAAGACGCGGTACATAAGCTGATTGTCGACGGCGTTCGTGAAATCGTGAATAATTATGATGTTGACGGGGTGCATATTGACGACTATTTTTACCCGACAACGGATTTAAGCTTTGATGAACCCGAGTATTCCGCCTATACTTCCTCGGGCGGCAAAATGACCGTGGACGAGTGGCGACGTGAAAATGTAAACTCCTTGGTAAGCGATATACATACGGCCGTAAAGGCAAAGGAGGAAAATCTGATTTTCAGCATAAGCCCGTCGGGAGATATTGAAAAGAATGTTACGAATTACTATGCCGATATTCCCGAATGGTGCAAAACGGGTGGGTATGTCGATTGGATAATTCCGCAGCTTTATTACGGCTTTAATAACGAAAATAAGCCTTTTGATGAGGTTTGTTCAAAGTGGCTTTCGCTTGAAAGAAGCGAAAAGGTAAAATTGAGTTTCGGTCTTGCCGTTTACAAATACGGCAGAGAGGACAGGTATGCGGGAGCGGGAATAGCGGAATGGCAGGAGAATACGGACATCATTTCCCGTCAGATTTCGTATGTAAAGGGGCAAAATACGGAGGTTGGTTTTGTTTTGTATTCATATTCGTATGTTTTTGCGGAAAATTTTGTAAAAAATTATAATAAAGAGTTACAAACGATAAAAAATATGATACAATAGCAAGGAATTAAAATATCACGGAGTACGGGAATGAAAAAACAGGTAATTAAAATTATACAGATTACAGTTTTGGCTGTTGCGACAATAGCGGTTTGTCTTGTCGGTATTCACTACTCGAAAAATGCGGAAATTAAGCCGACGGTTGATGAACCCACGACCTTGGTGCAGGCTGTCGAAGAGGTTGCGGCGCAGGAAGCTACGCTTGTCATCACTTCGCCGACCGAGTCGGAAATTACCGTAAGTGAACCGACTGTTACTTTTGCAGGAGTTTGCAGACCCGATTTACCGCTTACCGTAAACGGCGTAGGCGTTGAAAAAGCGGAGGACGGCAGCTTTTCGTATTCTTTGCCGCTCAATGCGGGCGAAAACGCAGTGACCGTAACAAACGGCATTGAAACATATGAATATAAGGTTACATATAAATTTGCAATAATAAATGCGGTTTCCCCGAAAGGCAAGGTATCTGTCGAGGGCGGAACGGAAATAACGCTTAATGCGGAGGCGCTTAAGAATTCCGAGGTTTATGCGACAATCGGCAAGGATAAAATCCCGATGTCGGTTGTGGCTTCGGGCGATGTGTTCGACACATATCAGGCTGTTTTCACGGCCCCTGCGGCGGCGACAAAGTCGGTAAAGCTCGGTAAGATAACCTTTTATGCAACTCTTGACGGTATGCAGGACAGTATGACGGGCGGCTCAGTTACGGTTAAGCCCGTGTCCTCGGCAAATGTCAATATCGAAACAGGCAGGGGAGATGTTGTGCATCCGAGCATCGGCGAGAACGGCGTTGTAAATGTGCTTTCTCCGTATGAGGACCACCAAAAGGGCAATGCTATGATGTGCGTTGTCACTGCCGACTATGCGGAGACCGTTCCGGGTAACACTGCGGACGATAAGTCAGACCCCGAGTGCACGCCTTTGATAAAGGGTACGGTAGATTACATAAAGAGCGAGGCTGTTTACGACAACACCGAGTATTATATCCTGCTTTCGGGTACGAAGATTGAAAAGAAAAATGTAACCGCTTTCAGCGGATATGTTATGCCGACCAATACCGTGTCCGCATCTTCAAGTGAACAGAGCACGGCGGTAATCACTATGAACTGGAAGGTTCCGTTCTATTCGGTGCTTCGAAATCAGTCATACTACACGGGATATTCGGGCAGAAAATTCAATGTTTCTTCCTTTACCTCGAAGTACATTGATTTCATTTTCAAATACACTAACGCCGCAGAGGGAGACATCAAGTTTTCCAACAGCTCCGTTGTGAGCTCCGCAGAGTGGGTAAATGTCGGAAACGACGGCACGGCAACCCTCAGGGTCTACCTCAAAAATCCGGGTAAGTTCTACGGCTACAAGGCTTACTATTCCTCGGACAACCGTCTTGTATTGAAATTCAATGAGAAACCGCCCGTAAACGGTGCAACGGTTGTTCTCGACCCGGGTCACGGCGGAAATGACTGCGGTGCTATTGCCGTAAACGGTACATATGAGGCACGGCTTAATTTGTCGCTTGCGCTTAAAGTCAAGGCCGATCTTGAAAGCAGAGGATACAGAGTTAAAATTCTCCGCACAGGAGACACCGCAAAATCACTCGACGAGCGTCAGGCTCTTGCAAGAAGTCAGGGCGGAGATATATTTGTTTCGATACATCACAATTCTTCGGCAAGCTCTTCGTTAAGCGGCACGGAGGTCTACTATTACAGAGCTTATTCAAAGCAGCTCGCATCAAGTATTCACGCAAGGCTTGCAAACGAGTGGCGAGGCGTTTATTCGGGAAATCCCGATATGTACAACAAGGTTGTTGCGGCTGACGGCGGAGTAAGATTTTATCCGTTCAGGGTTACGAGAATTGAGGAATGTCCCGCAGTTCTTGTCGAGTGCGGCTATCTTTCAAATCCGACCGAGTGTGCTTATGCTTGCGACGACGGAATAAACACCCGTATGGCAGGGGCGATAGCGCAGGGCATTGCGGATTATTTTGCCAATGCATAAGGCAGATGTTTAATGTTGAAAAAACAGGATAAATATGATATTATGTAAAAAAGCGTGAAAGGATGTTTTGATGAAAGCAAAAAAAATTCTGTCAACTTTTATTATAACAGCGGTGCTTGCGGTATTGTTTGCAATCTCTGCATTTGCAAAGACTACGGGTGTTACAAGCGGACAGGTTAATGTCCGTTCGGGTCCGGGCACAAAATCGTATGGCATTGTTTATCAGGATTTGCCTGCGGGTGTAACGGTAAATATTCTTGCTACCGAAGACTGTAACGACGGTTCGACTTCAAAGCCTTGGTACAAGGTTTCGTTTACATACGGCGGAAAGGATTATACGGGCTACATAAGCACGGGATATGTTTCAAATGTTACATATTCCGATGACGACGACAAGGGCACTTACACCACGGAAGTTCCTGCAGAATACGCTTCGTATATTTCGGCGCTCAAAGCAAAGCATCCGAATTGGACTTTCAAGTTCTATAACACGGGTCTTGAGTGGAGCGATGTTGTAATCGGCGAGACAGCACCCGGTAAAAATGCGATTTCGGGAACAAAGCCCATATCATACCGCTCGACTTCTTACAACTTCAGCGATGGTGTAACGGGTTATGTTTACGGATATTATATTAAAATAAACGGTTCCAAGGCTACCGTTATCAACACGGACGGCAACCTCAATGTAAGAAACGGAATAGGAACCTCGAACACAACAATTATCTGCTCTATTCCCGCAGGAACGGTTGTCGATTATCTCGGCTTTGCGGGTACCGACGAAAAGGGCAGAGATTGGTATCAGATTAAATACGATAACGGCTACACCTTTACCCCGATTGAGGGCTCAAGCTGGTATCAGGCACACGGACAGGTTGTGCAGTATTATCTTGACCCGAGGAATTTCCTTGACGAGCAGTCGGTATTTATGTTTGAAAATCTCGGCTTTGACTCTTCGGTACATACCGTAGCAGGCGTTCAGAACATCCTTGCCAAGGCAGAATGGGCAAAGGGTACGGTTGAAACGACCGACGGCAGGACAATTTCTTATGCAGAAGCTTTCTATGAGGCGGGTCAGAAGTACGGTGTATCGCCGTATCATCTTGCTTCAAGAGCAGTGCAGGAGGTAGGCGCAAGCGGCTCAAATGCGGCTTGGGGCAACAACGCAACTTATCCCGGAATATATAATTTTTACAGCATCGGCGCAAATACGGGTATGCTTGACGGACTTAACTGGGCAAGTCAGAGCGGCAGCTACGGCAGACCGTGGGACACTGCATACAAGTCAATCGTCGGCGGTGCGGAGTTTATTGCCAAAGGCTACATAAGTGTAGGTCAGTCAAGTCTTTACTTGCAGAAATTCGACTTGATTCCGACAGGCGGACTTTACAACCATCAGTATATGTCCAATGTTTCCGCTCCTGCGAGTGAAAGCATTGGTGTTTATAACGGATATAAGAATGTCGGCGGCTTGGAGTCGAGCTTTGAATTTGTAATTCCCGTTTTCAAAAATATGCCGATTCTTGCATGTAAATTACCCGCATCATCGGATTCTCCGAATATGGCAAAGGATACCGATGTCGCATATATTTTCCCCGATGTAGCAAGCGGAGAATGGTATTATAACGCAGTTAAATTCAATGTTGAAAAAGGCTATTTCCACGGCTATGCTAACGGCTACTTCGGACCGAGCAACAATATTCAACGGCAGGACTTTGTAGTTGTTCTTTCAAAAATTGCAGGCGCTGACCTTTCTGCATACGCAGGACAGAACGGCGGTTTTGCGGATGTTC
>ERZ825137.2074-NODE-2074-length-24145-cov-5.399917_pt1 | contig 24145 bp, 27 predicted proteins | sample MGYA00519873_ERZ825137 | MGnify/ENA primary metagenome ERZ825137 (study PRJEB31778, sample SAMEA3449190) | human gut metagenome | biome: human gut; feature: human-associated habitat; material: faeces | place: United Kingdom | collected 2010/2012 ...
ACTGAAATAATTGAATATGCCTACTCTCATAATACTTTCGGATGTGAACGTAGGAGATATAAATCCAAACAGAAATAGCCAATAAAAGAGAAAGAGACTGAAATATACAATGTTCGGTCTCCCTTATTTTTTTATATAGATAAAATTATACTCCCAATACAATATTTGCATCAATATTCAACTTCCGACTTATTTCTCTCGCAACTTTCAAGGTTGGTTCACACTTCCCGGAAATATAATCACTGAGACGTGAAGGGCTGACACCTACTAATTTTGCAAGTGATTTCTGATTCAACCCCATTTCATACATACGAAGCTTAAGAACATCAACAAGTGAAGGTTCTCCTAAAGAAAAATGTTCTTCGGAATAATCGGCAACTAAATTAGACAGAAGTTCTAATTCTATGCTGTTCGGGTCATTCAAAGGAGTATCATCTTTCACCAATGGAAGAAGTTCCTCTACTCTTTTCACCGCCCATTCATACTGGGTTTGATTTTCTATCTTTGTCATACTACTAAATATTAGAGCAATCTATTTTATTATATTCTTTATGAGTACCAATAAAGCGAATATACACAAACTGAATGGTGAATTTGATCACTACTACCAAACGATAGTTGTTGCCTTTGATGTTGAAAACATAGTGTTGATTGCCTACATTATCAACGCTATTAAACGTTTTCTTAATATCGGCAAAGCAAGTCCACTTACTTCTTTTCACAATAGTAGTCCATTCTTGCAAGGCAACCCTTGAATCAGGATGGTTCTCTGCATATTCTTTTAATGCTTGTTCGGTAAATATTCTCATTGGTAACTCAATTATCCAAGGACAAAGATATATAATATAATTCTATAATTCAAAATAAAATTCTAATATTTATAATTTGAAGCGCGAAAAAATAGCGGAAACTCCGAAAAATCACCGCTAATTATTCTATTTCTCTTGTTACAAAGTTATAAGCCTCATAATCTTTTTAGCTAAGAAGCTGATTACAAAAAAGGAGACAGAACTTCATTATCCAGCCTCCTTATTCTATTATTAATCGTAATACCTGAATCAACTCTTTTCTATTCTGACACTCACCAATTTCTGTATTCCTATTATGATCCATACAGATACGACAAAAGGGGCGGTCAGAGTAGTAATCTCCAAGTTCATCCCTATAATCTGCAAGAGAGTGGAAAGCAAGACTGAACATGAGTCCCATACAAGACTTTTCAGGGTTCTGTCCCCTAAAGTAATGGCACACAATACACCGTTATATCCCATCAATCCCATATTCAACGTTTCAGCATCTATCCCCAGCAAGATAGCCAAAGGAATAGGGAAAAGTGCTCCAATTACAGTATAGAAAGCAGCAGTTTGTGAATTTATAAGAATACCAACTAAAAACAATAAACCAGTCCAGATATTCCCTTGAAACATTACCTGACCGATACCAAAACTGAAGGTCTGAAAGTAATTGATTCCTTGTGTAGCATCAGTTACCGTATCAGAAACCAACAAAATATCAGGCATAATCCAGGAACAGAACCCTAATAACATCCATACGGAAAGGATGAAAGGTGCTGTAAATCCGGGAAGTGAACGTTGCAAATTGAAAAGTCGTGATATCCAGGTTGAAATACATGCAGCCACAACCATCAGCAATAAGGAACCTAAAGACAGCTTCATGAAGACTCCGACTGCTATTCCCACCAATGTACCGTTAAAACCATACAGACCATCCTTTATATCATCACGTCCATAACCTGAGAAATAAGCTGTCAATGTACTTATTATATTACCACTTACAGCCAATATTCCCATCTGCCATGAATTCAGGAATATTCCAATCAGCATCAACAGACCAGACAACGCATTGTTCTGGAACATCACTTGCCCTATTCCACGACCTAAGATCAGTAATGAGCTGTATAATGAAGCCATTTTATGAATTTATCGCATTTAATCTAATGTGAAATCTCTGGACGGTTTGAAATGGGGAATATCATGGGCCGGAACAATCATGGTAGTATTATTGGTAATATTACGGGCCACCTTCTCAGCACGGTGTTTCAAGATAAAGCTGCCAAATCCTCTCAGATACACATTCTCACCGTCAGTCAATGCCTTTTTAACACTCTCCATGAATCCTTCCACGATCTGAAGTGCTTCTTTTCTGTCTGTTCCCGTTTTCAAGGAGATCTCATTTACAATTTCTGCTTTTGTCATAATCTTATCTGTTTTAGAGTTGCAAAGATATCCAAAGTTTATTAAAGAGAAGAGGACCGGAATAAAATTTGTTCAACGACACGTTTTGTCGCTTGCCTTCAATATCTTTGCCCATAATAAAATCAAATTCATAATTATATGGGGAAAAAGTTGGAAAGATTACAGCGTATGCTGGTTATCATCAATAAACTGAAAGGACTTCAACGGTATGTCCCCCGTGAAGAACTGGAAAATTATGTGACACATCGCATGGAAGAACGTGGTGGGATACCTGTAGACCTCAGAACATTGCAACGGGACTTTAATGCGATAGAAGAGATGTTCGGTATTCGCATCTGTTTCGACAAGAAACGGAATGGATATTATATCAATGAAGAGGATGACACGAAAAAAGAACAATATGAAAGGCTCCTTCTCAACTTTGATATACTAAATGCTTTGGATACCTCTTCAGGCCTTCATACTTATGTAGTTGCAGAACATCATCGTCCAGTAAACAACGAATATCTACCACTTCTAATCAAGGCTATTAAATTCTCACATCCCATAATCTTTAAATATATGTATGTCCGGGAGAATGGAAAGGTGCGTGAAAAAGAAGTGCTGCCACACTATTTGAAAGAAGACCAATACCGGTGGTATCTTCTTGCTTATGAAGAAAACGTATTGAAAACTTTCAGTGTGGACTGTATTATTGACCCTCAAATATTGTATGGAAAAACATTCAAGCGTAATATGGACATAGACATAAACAGCCTTTTTAAAGATTGTTATGGCATTTGGAACCAGACAAATATTCCTATAGAAGAGATCGAATTGAGTTATAGCCCTTTGGATGGCAATTTCCTAAAATCTGTTCCATTGCATCATTCCCAAGAGATCATTGTAGATGATGAGAAAGAATTCCGAATTAAACTACATCTCCGTATTACCAATGATTTTGTGATGGCCTTGCTTTCAAGAAGCCACTCGCTGACAGTCATCAAACCTCTACATCTGAGGGAGCAGGTGAAGGCAATCTATGAAGAGGCTCTGAAAAGAAACAGATAACAACAATTCGTTCCCTGAACACACCCCTCTAATAACCAAAAAATATGAACAATAACTCTTACTGGAACAAAAGTAATCTTCTGAAAGGCATAGGTACTCTTTGTATCTTTATCATCTTTGGATATTACGCTTATCAAGATGCCATAAACAGAAACATGCTGGAAAGAAGTCTGAATGAAAACGCTGCCCCACCGCAACGTGACTTTGCTCACAAATCTTCTCGATTACAACGTTCGTCTGCCATACATGGAAATACGATTTATAAGGATGTGGCTGGAAAAACTCAGAATGTAGAATCTAGGGAATTGAACGATTACGACACTTTCAACGAACATCTGGATGAATATCTTGAAGATCCGGAAGATGAAGTCGCTTATCTGCCTGAAATCTATGATGCACTGATAGACGACACAGAAGAGTTGATGACAGAATAAATTGATTAATACAAAATATAATATAATAATGAATCATTTCAGAACATCCCGTACAAAAGAAGCATTTTTATTTAAAGATGCGATCATTCTTACCTCATTTACTATTATTTGTCCTATATTGGGGATTCTTCTCTTATGGCTACTGCAAAGACGCAGCAATTGGTATTATCCATTCTTCCTGATTGGCATTCTATTGTTCATTTGTTGGGCTACTTTTATAGAACGGCATTTTGATATTGTATATATACCATAGTTTTACCAGAAGTGAATAACAATGTCCCCTTTGAGTTTGATAATCAATAAACTTTTTGTAGTTTTGCAAAGTCCCAACATGACTGGTTAGGATACATTACATAGTTTATTGATGAAAGTGTAGCTTTTATCCTTGTGTTGGAGATCTGGTAAATTTCACGAAATGCAATAGGAAAGCAATCACGCTCATCACTTGTTTGTATATACTTACTCAAGCTATATACATCACAAGTGTGGGGATATTGTTTATCTTGCATTTAGGTTTACCAGAACCTCCAACACGATAGATGATGTGACTCCACACTTTCTTTTATAATTATTAAACCGGAATACCCAAACCATTATGGCAATATTTGAAAAAGGATTAAGTTACAACTTCATGGTAGAGAGAATTGCCGAAGCAAAAGGTAATTACTACTATGTAATAGTAATTGATAATAAAGAATGTTGGATAAAAATGCTCCCTTTTGAAATATATCAAAACACAAAGAAAAATATCATAAGATGTGAGTATAGAGGTGTTGATTCATATGGTTCTCATATATTTATAGAAGACAAGCTTTCTATTTTGTATGAATTGTACAAGGAAAAAGAAGAATATGATTTTAACTATGTAAAGGAAGGTATAGATATGGAAGGAACTCATTTTTCTGTATTAAAAGATAAGTATGGACTAGTCCATCGTCTATATGAAAAACTTTCATCTAATCAGAAAAATAAAGAAACTCCAATAAGATGCAAGATAAATTATATTGATAAAACACAAAAGGCACTTATATTACAAGTAATAGAAAATATCAATGGCAACTGTGTGGAAACTAATATTCAAAATACTAATAATGTAACAACTATTGCATGGATAGACGAAACATCTCTGTTTAAATATGCCAATAAGGAAGAACTTATAGATGATTTTTTTTACAATATAATTCACTTTTCTGAGGATATACATTTAAAAAATGCAACAAACTTATACCAAAGTAAAAACAACAAATGGATTGTGCACTATATTAATTATCTTGATAAAACACACAAATACATATTAATTCAGAAAGGGAATTTATATGAATTAGCAGAATTTGCAGATCTAATGATTTGTTTAATCAACTGGACACGTACATTTAAAATCAGTAAGATAAAAAAAATTCCCCGATTAAAAAAATACGAAGGGCTACAAAAAGCAATTAAAATTCTTCAGACAAATTCACTGAGTAGCTATAAAGAGACCCTTATTGGCACTGAAAATACTATTTCTGAAATGTCAACTCTATTTGGCTTATTTGAAATTGATCCTTGCTTTTTTAGCGAAAACTTCTCTTTCTATAGAGAAGTCTGTAAAATGCTATATAATATTTTAACAATTAGCTCACCAACTGAAGCACTTCAAGTAAAAAAAGAAAAGTGTCTAAAAGCATTCCAAGGAATATTATCTTACAGAATAAAAATAGAACGAAAGCAAATTGTAAACAAGATTATACAGATATATGATCTTTCGCTTGGAACAGAAGAAACAACAAGCAGCAACATCTTTAGTCTTCTATATTCTTTACTAAAGAATCCTGAATGCGTAAATAGTAAAAACATACATTCATACATTGACATGCAACCACAAACATTAAGTGCAATTGCTTGCATCATTTATGGCTACAAACTACTTGAGAAAAAGGAAGAGTTCAAAAGATTGCTAAGTGACATCAATAAAATGTTTTATTTTTCAGAAAAATATGAAAAGGGTAGAGTTGAAGATAAACATTTTGAAATTGAAGATATAGAAGAGACGGAAAAGAATATCTATTCATCCGAATCTATTTCCAATCAAATCGAAACAAGATCAAACGAAAATATTTTCTTTCTAAACTTATATAAAGATGGCACGTATATTATTGCAAACAAACAACTTTCTGAAAACAATATTATTAAAAGTATTTCCATAAATCCCAATACAGACAAATTCATACTACAATGCTATGCACATGGAAGTGTCAATAAGATACCTATCAGAATATTGCAAGAAAAAAAAAGGGAAAGAAAATACCTCAATGGATGCTATTCACAAGACTGCTTGAAAGATATATATGTTATTAGTGAAGAAACATACATTGCAGCTCTCTCATCATATAATAATGATATATTTATAAAATTATATTCTACAGAATATATCTCAGAACATTTGTCGTTAGGCTTGAAAGGAAACCAAGTCGTAGGTACTAATGTTGATTCTACAGAATATTTTTTGATATCCTCCGAGCACAGTAACCAGCTACCTAAACGATTGGTATACAACTCGCCTACTCCACTCGGGAAAAATATCAAGAATCCATATTATGAAAATGACATTTTGACTTTAAAAGAATTAGGAATACTAAAAGAAACTATTTAAACAAATATCAAAACCATGAAAAATTCATTCAAACTTTTTGATCCCATGAGAGATTACAGCTCTATTCTTCCTGATATTCCTGGAAATTACTTGGTTGTTCTACGGACTTCTTCGCTACTTCCTCAAATAGAGGTGCTTCCCGAATTCCACTATATGGATTATAATAACAACCATTACCCAATAATATACACTGGAATTAGTGCTGTAAGTATTAGAAAACGTGACTATCAGCAGCATTTCATAGGCAATAATGCTGGAAAATCCACTCTTCGTAAATCTCTTGGCAGTTTAATGGGATTTCCTAAAATTCCAAGAGATAAGAACAATCCTGATAATGGGAAAACTAAATTCAATGAAAACGATGAAGAAAGATTGTCACAATGGATGAGAGAAAATCTATTATTATTTTATAGTGTAGAAAACAGAGAACAAGAACAAATCGAAAATCTTGAAAAGAAACTTATCAACGACTATAATCCACCATTAAATATATTAGGAAACAATAATCCAATTAATAAAGAATATAGAGCACTATTAAAAAGGTTGCGAAATAGAACCAGTCTTAACAGTTAATTTATACGTAATCTAATCATTTTATAGAGTTAGTAACACATCTTGTAACCAGTTTATTTTCTAAAAAGCAAGAGATATGACTTGGAAAGAATTGAAAAAAACAATTATAGCAGAGTATGACAGTCGAAATTTAAAATCAAGAGTACGCTACAATGCCATTGAACGAATTGAAATCTTCATTGAGCAGCACCATGTTCAAGCCATAAAAGAAGTAAAAAAATTGATGGTTGTAAACAAACAATGCCTGAAAAAACAATATGCCGAACAAAAAGGGAAAAGTATCAGTGGAGCAGAAAGTAGTGTAATTGATGAAATTTATAATCAACTTTCTAACCTGTAATACTTTATTTCAACCTTTACAAAACTGAAACCTCCATAATGTATTGATCAATAAATTAATATCTATTTTATGATAACACCAGAAGAACTAATACAAGATTTAATAGATTTTTATGGATATGAAGTTGATTTATCTTATGCTATCAACTACATAGATATAGTGGGGCAATATGCAGAAGTTGACAGTTTTCATCTATGGCTGCTAGATTTATCAATAACATAGGTCCAGAATAATCATAGAGCTTGTTTAATCTCTGTTTGAAGACAGACAACTCATTACGTTACATTCACACTTCACAAAAAGGAGAGACTGAACTTAATTGCTCAGCCTCCTTTACTCTTTTTATTACAAATCATGAATTAAGTCTTCCTTAATAGATTCACACAATGTATTGTAAAGAATCCGCTTATTTTCGGGAATATCTTCTGCTGAAATACTGAATAATAACAGATAGGATTCTGGAATTTCCAAAGCTTTACATATTCTGATAATTGTATTTTTTTCAGGAAATGATTCTCCTTGTTCTATACTACATAAAGCATTTGCTGATATATCACATAATTTTGCCAGCTCCTTTTGGGAAATTCGCTTATTTTTCCTAAGTATTTTTACAGCATTTCCTATGTTCATAATTCTAAGTATAAAAATTATTTCAACGAGAAATAGTCCAATATTTTAGGGCTTATTTCTATCAGTTTATATACTATCAGTAAAATGGTATTTACATCAATTGTACCGTATTGTTTGATGATCTGGATTGCTTCCTCTTTACATTCTTCTGATAGATTACTGTTTTTTATTTCAAAAATTATATTTTCTTTATTCATTTTCTACAGTTTTATCCTGCTATTGGTAGTGGATATGAACTGATTCCAATAGCATTCGGTTGATAAATAAAAGGATAATCACTCTTAATTACAGTACTATTGGAATCTTCATCTGATCCTGTAGAATAGATATGGTATCTTGCTGAGATATAAATATTCCTTATTTGGAAATCTATATGCCATTGGGGTTTACTATATGTGGACTTTGCTACATAATAATAACTATGTACAATATTGTCTAAAAGTTCATCTGTTCTTTGTATGCTCAGTTCTTGGATGATATATTCATAAGAAACAGTGAAGCATGATGCTGAATTATCTATATAAGAAGAGCAATTATCTTTTTTTTGCTTTCTCACTACAACACGAGCAAGCAAATCAAGATAAGATGAACAAGTCGATTGGGAGGATGTTTTTCTTCTTACTTTATCAATGAAAGTTTCTCGTAAATGTTCTACGTCTATATCAGACCATTTCAAAGATTCTCCCTGTAAATCTGTTTTTTTAAAGAATTCAACAAACTGATGAAAATTATTTAGTTCATTTTGAGTCAATCTACTAATATTACGAAGAGAACTAAAAAAATAACTCCGGATCTTGCGAATATAGGCTTCCGCAAAAATCTCAAGCCCTTTTTCATCTATACAAAAGCTTGCAGTATCATCAACATCATCATATCCATTAGCCCTTAACAGAGAGGTTAATGCACACATCGGCACATTCATAATCTCTTGTATAATCTCTAAAGAAGTTTTGAATGTAACAGTCCTATCCTCAAATGATATTGGTGTAAAATTCCTTATTTCTAAATGTTCAACCATTAAATTTAGTTTTTACGTGGCAAATATATGATAAAGGTTTATGAAATCAAAATAGAAAGCAATAAAATACAATAATAACTTGTATTTTGAATCGAATTAAAGGTGGGGATACTATTTATGAATAGATTCATATATTCTCATTTAAAAAAGCCGCTATACATTTTCCAGTACAACGACTTTAATAAAATATGAATTATCCATCATTTCCGATTATTTATCCGTTCAATTTAGCCAATCCACCATTGTCTGCCCCTTATATCCCTTTTCCCAGACAAACCAGACATAGGCGATTGCATTTCCATTAGTTTGAATACTTGTAAAATCTCCACTTTTGGCTACAACAGCACGGAAAGAAAAGACGTGGATTTTTATCGGTGGATTGGCTTGGAAAAATGATTTACGTCTTTTACCTTTCAGAAATGTAAGTTTCAGAAACGTCGCTATCTTGGTTCCTTCATCCGATATATCCAAGGCTTTCTCTATAAATCAATTCTTGAGTATTTTATAACGGTATATGAATGATGATTGTTTCTACAGAGTTGCCCGGAATTATACTGGGTGCTTGAAGGTAGAAAACGGTTAATCGTTCAATCCGGTTTTATTGAATCTTCTTTATGCCAGAAACAATTGGAGGAATATCGTTATGGCAGTGGAGTACGGAAAAAGGTGAATCTAATCCTGCCTGATGGATTTAAGTTATAAAAAGAAAAGAGGAGACTGAACATATCATCATTCAGTCTCCCTATTCTTTACTTTAAAGTTAATATGGATTATCGAAGCCGTCTATTATCATTAACCTCCTTACTTCATAATTAATTTCAAAAATAACAAGCATTATTTTTATAGAATTTTACATAACTTATTTTGCTCATATCTAAAATTCAATGTAGGTATTCCTTTAGCTTGAGCAATCTGTATCATAGAGATCTTCTATCCCAATATCAACTTTATCCCTTTGCTACTGTAATCTATTTGAATACATCACACGATTTCAGGTCATTAAAAAATGTCTTTTGCTTTTCTGATAACATTTCTTCCGAAATTATGGTTTTTACAATAGAGACATCTCCATGTTTCTCACCAAAACAGTATCCTCCTGCTGTTACTGACACAAAATTTATCACCTCATCATTATAATGTCCTTCAAAACATTGGTAGGTTGCTTCCAAATCCTTATCAATATCAACGCACGTTAGTCCCCTACAATTTTGGAAATATTCTTTGATTATCTCAGATATTGGTAAATTATCATCTTTAAGAATACGTTCTTGATATCTCTTGAAAAAATGGGGAGCATATATTGTTATTTTTGATGTAAAAGGTTGATAAACAGCGGCGTACATTCCTTCCTTACGTTCATATATACAGTATATACCTACGATAGGATTATCATGCTGCCCTCTTTTATTAGCAACAAAAGTTATGACAAATAAATTTCTTCTCTTGAGACTTTTACAGTCATATGATTCTTGTACTGGAAATTTATAAGACCTCAAAACTTTCGATCTAAAGTCTTTACGGAATCGTTCTATTGGTTTGTCCAGATCCGCTAAATCTTTAAACAGCTCTTCCCGGATTTCTTTCTCCGTCATTGATGGTACAATCATAACATTCACAATTAGTATTAGCAATAATCGTCAATTCCATCAGGGCCATCCCACTCCAATCCTTTGGCTATTGTGAGAGCCTTTTGTGCTCCACGTTCTTCAAAATATGTACGCCCTTCATGGATATATTTACCATCCTCAAAAGTTATAGAAACAGAGGTGTATTTCTTTATATCCTCTGACAGGCTATGACATATTACCATTATTAGATTTTCATTACATAGAGCAAAATCATCTATAATTTGAGTAGTATATTGATTTCTCGTTATAACTTTCCCAACACAAAGGTTATCAATATATGAAGCAAGTGGAGTCTCACTGATTTGAATAGGGCAAAGTGGGAATTCAGTGGGTGTTTTCCATTCACGTTGCAAGGCAGTATCAGGTGAAAGAGCGGGGAACAGAACTTGCCTATATGTATCTTGAATTATCGGAGAATCAGGTTGGGCAAATATCCATTCTCCCATATTACCTGCACTGGAATACGGCTTGCTCGGTTCTTCAGCCCATTTCATAACCCGTTCATAAGCTGCTTTGGCCTCTTCCCGTGTAACCGTTCTCATCCACATTACATTTTGGTTTGTACCTGTGAGATCTCTCAAGCAACTTGGATTATCGATGAATTTCTGAATATCACCGTCACATAAGTATTCTATTTTTTTTCGTGTAGCGGGGTTGTTCAATGCATTCTCCAACCTTGTGAGCCATCTCAAATTTTCAGGTCGGTTGTTACATCTGTTAGTATCAATATGGTCTACTATGTCTCTTTTTGAATCATGACTACCATGGAACGCTGTTGCAACAATTATGTGGACTCGATGCCCTCCTATAGTCATATATCCTGTTTTTTCATTCTTAGTACCAAAGAGCCATTGTTCATCCAGTTTCCTTGGCTTGTGTCCATCTTTGGCGTGACGAAAGACTGCTCCATTATCACGAACAGAATAGTGCTCATCTTTATAGGTACAATCTTTGACCTCTGTGTATATATCAATATCTACTTTCATAACGGTTCTAACTTTATTTTCTAAATGAATTATAGACTTCAAGAGCAAATTTTAAAGTATCATACCATTTATCTTCTGATTTATAATCTAACTTTATGTTTATGATACGGGAGCCATGCAGATGATTTGTCGAGATCTCAATTGCAATGCCTTCCTTGTTTTGGAGACTTTCAATAGAGACGAGTCTTGGATGATAGAAATCTTTTGCACGTTCTTGAAAGGTCTCTCCAATTGTAAAAGAGATAGCATAATCGGGAAGCATAAAGTCTGGAACAGGACTACCTTCGTATTCTCCATTCTCACTGACACTAAATACGATGATGGGAGAGGCGTTCAATTTTCGTAATACTCCTGGGACTTTTTCCATAAACTGAGAGACGGCTCTTCTGTTTTGAATATCTTCTTCTGATTCATCCGTCTCATTGACAAGGTCTAAGTCTTCTGCTAATTCCTTGAAAAAATTACATCCTAATACTTTGGATATTAATGCAAGTTGTTGAATATCCATATTATTACGAGTGAATAAATTATACACGTTATTCCTTTTACAGCAAATTCTATCTGCAAATTCAACAATTGAAAGCTGTTGCCTACGAACTTCCTTTTCGATGAGTTCTCCAATAGTTCTTTTTTCTGTCATATTTATATTTTTTTTGTTATGCTGCAAAATTACACCGACATAGATAAACTTCATAGAAAACGGTGTATCCTGTTATTGTGCATTCTTCTATAATGTCATGTGTCAGCATACATAGTATTTACATTATATACAAAGTTAGTCAAAATCTCTTAATTCTGTTCGCTAGTTGTGATACTTTTATTAGTCGTTTGTGCCGTTCCCGTTAATGAGACGAACAACATAAGCGAAATTAGAGTTTTTCTATTCATGATTTCCTTTTTGAAATAAAAAAATGGATTTTAGAGATACCAGTTGTCTAGGATTCTTTTTAGCAAGATTTGTGCATAATCTATGGCTTCTTTTTCAGAAATTTCATTTCTTCCATTATAACCCCAATCATTGACAAACTCCATACTTACAACAAGCTCTACTTCTTCTTTTTTTTAATATTTAGTCCATTTGTTGAATTCCATAGAATCTTCAGCCTCAAGGTTATGAACGATGTCGGTTATGTAATCTACTAACCATTGATTCAGTTCTTTTTTGATATTAATTAATTTCATTGTTATATGTTTTTGTATATTGATAATTGTAAATACAAATGTTCATTAATCTCATTTATTAACTCTCATATTCTGATTTCCAGAAAGATATTTTTCCAAGTGACAAGGATTGTAAAACGTATGATATTTTCATGTTGTTTTTTTGCAGACTTCCAACCAAGTATTTGGAAAAATATATAAAGATTACGTCTCTTAATGTATCTTGTTTGAAAACCACGGTAAGAACATTCTTCAATACTGTCTGTCTGGGATACTGTAAAAAGAGAATCGTTGATATTGGACGAAATAAACTTCATACATGCAACCATTTCTCCTGGGAACAGAAGGAAACAGACAATAATATTTTCATGATGCCCTTTCTCATAAGCCTCTTGATCCATGAAAACTTCCCTTAAAGATAGAGATATTATCCGAAATTTGAATAGCATTTAATTTCTATTTCTCGATACCCTGCTTTAAAACAGTTCTTTTCTTGGCAAGCTAAGATATAATCAGGAGTTTGGCAGAGCCAGAAGTATGAAACGTAGTGAAATGTAATACATAACTGTAAGACAAAGTGGAATAAAAAATGTTACAAATGATGTACAAAAGCTTAAAGAGTAAGCATTTATGTAGATAAATTATTCCATCCTACGGTTATGTATCATACTCATTACTTCATCTGTACCTCTGTCTCCGACTAACCCTTGGATATAAGATCGTTTGTCAGACCTATCTGTAAAATAATAGAGATACTGAATTATAACCTACTTCCTTAAAATCTTCTCCATACTTTCCTTTAGTCAATTCATCAACCAGTTTATCCAAGTATCTGATTTTTTGCATCAATGGGTCTTCAATATTTTCTACCCGGCAACCACAGACCACTCCTTTTATCAATCCACAATTAGGATTCATTTGTGGTGCTTCATTAAAGAAAGTGGTAAAATCGGCTTCCTTATCCAGTTGTTCTTGTAGTCCTTCCCTATCATATCTGGTCAGCCAGCAAATAATCTCGTCCACTTCCTGCCTTGTCCGGTTCTTCTTTTCCACCTTTGCGACTAATAATGGGTAAACCTTGGAGACTTTCATCGTAAACACCTTATTCTTTTCCATCACAAATCAATGTTTATGATTCTTTTTCAGAGACAATATATTAAAACCTCCCCCCTCTTCAATATTCACTCAATCAAAAATATAAAAGTGTATCAAACATGGAACAGTATTAATGCTGTTAATTTTAATGCTTGTTTGTTATGATTCCCTTTCTAGTGCCGTTTTCATTCTTATATATGCCTTATTAGGAATATTGAATAAACAGTTAGGAGTATTTGGAATTTGTTGGAATTTGTAGCCGACATGATACATTGCAAGAATCAATGTACCATTGCTTACATAGTTAATTCTTCCTTTCGTTATTTTGTGAAGTAGCTGTTCGACAAGATGCTTCAATCCATAAGAAGAATATCTTTCGTTGAATTTGTAACATTTGCCAGATGGTGAATAAAAATAGCACCTTATAATATCCGTAGCACACATTAACTCTTCCAAATTGAAATCATTAAGATTTAGACGATATTTAGAGCTAGTTAATCCGCGAGGGGTTAATCCTTTAAGCTTATCCTCCTTTTCAAGATATGCAAAATCTTTTAACCAGTCCTCTTTATTGTTATTCCAAAAGTAATAGAGGTAATCTTTTTCTTCTTCCATAATTAAAAATATATTGTTCACTAATTATTTTTTTGAAGCTATAAAAATAAGGTATAATGATAGTATATTCATTTATCCATCAATTGCCTTTTTCTATAACAACTCATTTCACAAAAGTAGCAAAAAAAGAAAACCGAAACCTTTTATCAGTCTCAATTTCCTTTTTTAATTTATGATAATCAATACTTATCATATTTTTTATGCTGCTATTTTCCCACCCCATTGATCAGCCATTGCATCTGCTATCCCGGGAAAGGTCTTGCTTCTCAGTTTCCTTCTTTCTTCAGGCGATACACCTGAGAAGAATATATCAGTGAACCACTTAGGGGATTTGTTTCCACTCTTTGCAGTATAGATCTCACCTTTCCCAACTATATTTGTAAGTATCAGGAGAGGTAAGTTTTTCAACCACAGACAGGTCTTTTTACTAGCTTCATGACCAAACATCCAAGGTTCTATGATTTGATTAGGCTTTCTCCATCGGCTGCTCATGATACCTACCGGATTCTCGATGGCCAGTTTATCCACCCCAATCTTTGAAACATCCATAAAGAACCGAACAGCATCTTCACAGTCTTTTGCTCTGTCAGGGAATTTCGGATGTGGTCTTCTCTGTTCTGTCGGAAGGTTTTTATCGTCGGGATGATAATACCACCTTGCACCACTTACAGCCAAGAATGTACAAGGAGGATGGGCTATGATTAAGTCCCAGTTACTATCAAGGAAGTATTTAGTACCATTCTCTAAAGTTCCACCACGATTGGCTATTACATCAAACATATCCCCCTTGAAATGATACTCGGGAAATCCACCGCTACATTCCTGAAGGTCGCAACTGAAAGCATTATGGCCCAGTTTTCTGAAAGCCAGACAAACGGCCTGACTTTCTTCACATGCTACCAATACATTCATAAGGATTAAAAGATTATCTGCATTAAGATACGGTCCGAATAACATCTCAGGCCTATATGCTCCACTGTCTGCCCCGTCTCTTCAAACAGCTGGAATTTATAGAACCTGATGAAGCTTGTGATGCCAGTATAGAAATTCTTCCCGGCAAAACTCAAGGGATAAATCATCGGGTATCCTCCGACTTGTTGTGGCTGGAATGCTCCTATTCCCACTCCACTTATTAAGGCCATGTCAGCGTCAAAAATGATCGGTTTGTTTGGATCATAGTCGAAGTCCCTGACAAAGAACATCCTGACCTCCTTCTCGCTGATTTCCTTTATTCTGAATTGCGCCATTCCGGAAGTGTTCTCGTCTAATGATTCCTGTACTCGTGATTCCATTTCTTTAATGCTCATATTTGTATTGAGCACTTCTCCGTTTGCTATAAAATAGTTCTTCATAATGATTTAGATTTAGTTTTTTGTGATGTGATTGATAATGTAATGTCTAATTCCCTTTTCAAATAAGATTGCAACCCTCTGTAGGAATCGGTACGTCTTCTTTCTCTCGGCATGATTGATAATGCTTCTTGTAGAGTTAGATTAATACAGAATCCGGTTTTAAAGGCATACCCATATTTGCTTCGGAGTGATGCTACGTCTTTTTTGTATTTCTCAGGGATAGGTCTGTTGCTGTCTTTTGTCACGATAACACTTGGCACAGCATCATTTTCCAAGCGATTAGAAACCGAAGGTCTTCGTTCGGCACCTAATATTCTGTTTATAAAATCAGTGAACATAAAAATAAGTTTGGTTTTAATTCAGATATTAGGTTCTGGCTGGCTGTGAATAGCGTTTTAGCGATTTGGGAATAAGGACAAAAAATAACGCACCAAGATTTATGTCCTAGTGCGTTAACTTAAAACTATTATCTTAATTATTGCTTATTAATTAGTGTTTCTCTTCCTTGAATATAAGCTTCATGGGTGTTATCTATCATAGTAACTTTTGTCATTTTTTTTAAAGAGCGACTAACATTACGGGGTAGTATTTGCTGCTGCTTAGGTGCATTATTTTTAGCTTTATACCAAGGGGTTTTAATGACAACTGGAGCATGTAACGGAATATTATTACTATCTGTAATACGATAGGGAATATGTGTTGAAGTTCTTGTTTTACGATTAATGGCATCGTATGCCACAAATTGTTCATAGTCGTATTGCCAACTTTCACCATAAGCCAATTTATGAATGCGATAATAAATGGCTTCTCGTGAAGGTGCATTGAAACCACCTGTATTATAACGCATGATACTATTTTCCGTTGGACGATAAACACCTTTTCCAAAAGTAGAAGCTCCTTCAAATACATTCAGCCCATCATAAGCATAACGTGGGTCATTGAGGAATTTACTCCATTTCACAGTCATTGGATTATAAGTGAAGTCTATATTTTTCCACCAGCCATTTGAAGCCAATCGTTGACGCTCATTTATAAAGTCTTCTGTTGGGGTATTAATTTCTTGAACAATGGTATATTCATCATCGAGTTTTGCGAACCCATGTCCTCCTGCTTCGTGATGTAGGACTTCTTCAAGTGCCGTTTCATCTGTTCCAACGGGAAAATAAGCAATAGATGTACCATTACTATAATCACCACCTGACGGGTGATACATATAACAAGTTCCAGCATATTGCGTACTGTTCATCATCACAATAACCAATGCTTCATCCATGCGGTTTATAGGAAGAGCCTTTTGGGCATATTCCAATACACGAGCATCGTTGCCTCCTACCAATGTTCCACTTCCCAAGAAAGAAGAAAATGCAGTCTCTTTCCCAATACTGAAGCCCTCATTTTTAGATACCGCAGTTACAGAATAAATATTAAAATTATTGCGGAATGACTTGTAAGGTTCTTCGGAGAAGAATTTATCCATAGCCAATCGCATTGTATTGTTATAAGTACCATCAGCAATCAACCTGTCTGAATATCCATCTCCCATAAATACAATATCAATTCCATTTCCTTGTGTTGCCCGTTGCAGTGTTGTAACTACACCATCTTGTGCATAATCGACAGATTCATAAAAATCATTACCATCCTTATAGACGAATTGAGTGCTCTCATCTATCTGATAATCAAAACTTTGTTCAGGAATTATATAAATGCAAGACAGGTTCGGATTTCCCTGAGTTGCTAACCACTCTAAATGAGGGTTATTGCTGATATCAAGCATAGATAAATTCATGGAATATGCCCATAGTTGAGTTAAAGCGGTCTGATTGCTTACATCTATTGAAGATATAGGATTATGAGAACATTCTAAATTATCCAAAAGTGGATTATTACTGACATCCAGATCTGTCAATCTCATTCCATAACAACTAAATGTCTCTAATAATGGATTTTTACTAACATCAATAGTAGTAAGATGATTGCCAACATTTGTCATATAATTCCCACACAAGAATGATTTCAGTTTGGGAAGCATTGTTACATCCAAAGAAGATAGTTGGTTTTGATGACACCATAACGTTTCCAGTTCTATATTGCGGCTTACATCTAATGATGACAGCTCATTGAAATGACAGTAGAAGGTAGATAATTTTGTATTATTACTTATATCAATGTTAGTTATTTGATTACCACAACAACCTAATGATACCAATTCTCTATTTTTACTTATGTCAATAGCTGACAGTTGATTGTTATCACAATGCAAATTATTCATACTAGGGCAATTGCTCACATCAAGAGATTTTATTTGGTTATTGAAGCATGACAACTCTTTTAATTGGTTGTTATTATGAACATCCAATTCTGTCAATAGATTGTCATTACATCCTAAATGTTTCAAAGATAATAAATTACTTACATCTATAGTACTTATTGAATTAACACCACACTCTAGGTATTCCAATTTCGGGCTATTACCAATATTAAGCAAACTTAACTGATTGAAATTGCACCATAAAGTTTCTAATTTAGGACTATTATTAATATCCAATTTTTCAATTTTATTATTACTACAATGCAAGTGTTCCAATTCAGGCTTATTACTTACATCCAAAACTGCTATTTGGTTTCCTGAACATATCAAATAGTCTAAACGATTATTTTTACTAATATTCAAGGTTGTCAGCCAATTATTTTCGCATGTTACGGTACGTATTTTGGGGGTATAACTTAAATCAATTTCTGTCAATCTATTATTTGAAACCCATAAGGCTTCTAATTGGCTTAAATTGGCAAGTTCAGATACCAGTATTTTTCCTTTAAGATTATTATCGTTTAAAACAATAGATTGAACAAGCCCTTCAGTTGCTGTGATCCCATGCCATTGGGAAACCGGCTTGTCACTACACCAGTTTTCATTATTGCTCCAATTATCCCCATCTGTGGCATTATAGAAGGCAATCAATGCATCCCGTTCTTTTTTTCTGATTGTTTCGTTGTCATTCTCATTTAGATATAAAGTATATACATTACCAGCTCTAAAACCTCCCGACGGGGCATTTTTGATTATTAAATATTCTTTTTCTCCATCATCATTCCAAGTCTGTATTTTGATCTCTGCATTTTCTGTTTGAGGAAGTATGGCTATATAACATGTAATTTCTTGCTTACCTTCCAGTTCTTCATCTGAAGGAACAAAGTAGTATATGTCATTAAAAAAATCATCAGCAGTGAATTCTTCTTTCTCTAAGTTAAAATAGAGTATATCTTCATTACTATGGCAAGCTATTTTTTCCGAGGATCTGACAACAAATGCAGTATGATTATCTCCTCTTCTTGGAATCAGTTCTAAAGGAATAGTTATTTTAAGAAATGCGAACAAATGCTTGAACTGCAAGGATAATATATTGTTATCTACTGTTCCTATAGCATATATAAAATCCCGTTCTGAGGCGTTCCTTTTATAGTGTTGAAAAGCCAAACTTGGTAATTTTACTTGCTGAAGATTTTCTGTACCTATAGAATAAGGATAATAAGCATACACCTTTTCTCCTTCTGTAGCTGTTATTTTTTCTCCTAAAGCACCAAACTTTGTTTCATCACCATCATTCAAGGCTGTATATTGAAGGTTATTCTGTTCCTTCGTAAATAATCCGATAGCATCTCCCGTATTCCAAGTAACATGTGTTACTCCATCATCCTCTACAAAAGTGGTACGTGTTTTTGCAAATCCTGCTGTAACTTCTATATCGCCTTTACTTTTGAATATCTCTTCATCGGTACAGCCCAATAAAGTTATAGCGACCAATATCTGAATTATATATTTCATCTTGTCCATAATCTCTTTTCATTTATAAAGTTTACCATGGTTGAGTAGGCATATCGTCAATACCACCACTTGTATTATCTTTTCCTGCTTGTCTTATAACAATAATCTTAGTTATGTCACCACCAGTCAAAGTTACACTTCCTGTTCTTTGGCTTTCACTGTCATTTGCTAAAATTGTAAACCGTAAAATTCCGGTTGATAAAGCACGGGTAGTAATCTGTTCAATCCAATTCTCAGAAGTGGTAACTGTATATTCTACATTTGCATCTACCTTGATTTCTATAGTTCCTCCTTCACATCCGAGAGTATATTCATCTTGCCCTATAAAAATAGCATCCAGTTGCTTTTGGATCACTTTTACCGTTTCAGCCAATCCGCTTTCTCCGTCAATGAAGGTTATCTCAGCTGAACGTTCATCATATCCTTCATTAGCTGCGATGGTAAAGACATGAGTATTGGTAACAGTTGCTTTTGTAGTAACTTCCGTAATCCAGTCTACCTCCGGCATTTGGATGGAGTATTTTCCGGTGGCTGTCACTTCCACTCGTATCTGTTCACCAGCAGCAGAGACGGTATATTCCTTCTGTTTTATACTGAATATATTTTTCCCTTTTTGTATCACTTTGATATGCTGCTCCAACTTGTCATTGGAAATTGTAATCACAGTTTCACGGTTCTCATCACTTGTATTTTCTTTCACGACAAATTTCAATCGCTTGTCAATCAATCCACGGGTGGAGATCTGTTCAATCCAGTCTGCGGATACGGAAACCTTAAACTCGACATTGGCACTTACCGTAAAATCCAGTTCTCCTCCTTTAGCTTCCATTATATATTCATCCTGTGCCAATACTATAGCATCTTTCTGCAATTGGTAAATGGTTACAGTATCAGCCACATTCTTATCTTTAGGATCATAGAATACAATCTTTACTTCCCTAGAATCATAGGTATCATTAGGAGATACAGTATAATGGTGTGTATGGGTAGAAACTGCACGGCTTTGAACCTCTGTAATCCAATCTACTACATCGGGGAGCATTTTAACCTCATAACCGAGTGTACTTTTTATTTCAATATCCACACTTCCGCCTTCTTCGGGAATAGTGAAGTCTTTTTGTGTCAGGGTTATAAAATTCTCGAATCCCTGATAAACCTTGACTGTTTCTGACAGTTCTCCACTCTTGATTATAATTTCACCTTCTCGCTTATCTCCGGTTTCATTAGGTTCTATGGTGAAATTCAGATTACTTGCAGTCAGGGCACGTGTCTTTTCGGTTTGCTGTTTAATCCAATCAGCTTTAATCTCTACTTCAAAATTGATATTGGCTTTCACCTCTACACTGATATTTCCTCCCTTACTATCTACTTCATATTTGGAAGAAGTTACGGTTAAAGCATCTTTCTGCTTCTGGGTTACGACAATGTTTTTAGAAGCCGAACCACATTTCAATACGACTGTTGCATTGCGTTCATCGTATGTCTCATTAGTTGTTGCAGTTATAGTTATTTCATTCTTACCTTTCGTACCAGAATTAGGAGTAACAGTAATCCAACCTTCAGCACGTGTATTAATTAAACTTGCAGTCCAATCAGCAGTAGTAGTGAATGAAACACTTACCGTTCCACCTTCTTGATTTAAAACAGGACGTAAATTCTCCGAACTTGGTATTGTGATTTCTGGAGAAGGTTCGGGTGGTGTAGGATCGTTATTATCATCCTTACAAGAGCATACTACAAAAAGCAGTAGTGTAAACAATGGAAATAAATAAAGTTTTTTTGTTCTCATATTAAACATATTTCAATCAAATTATTCACTTCTTATTTTTGCAAATTCAAACAATTAGGGGATTGGATATATAGAGAGATTTAAGCATTTGGCAATCTCGATTAAAGATTCTTTTTGGCTATTTGAATCAAGATGAAGATTTGGTGTTACTGATTGAATCCATTTATATAGTTTCTCATGCCACTTCTTTTCTCTTCTCTTTTCTTTTTGAAGTAGAGTAAACCAATCAAAGGGAGCAAATTTTTCACATTGACTATATAAATCAAGTCCCCAAGATTTATTCAGGTTAGACTGCTCATTGTTGATACCATCATACAAGAGTTGGAAATCCAAATTATCCACAATCATACTGAGTTTATCATTTGGATTTTTTAGAACTAGAAGATTGTCAATCGCACCTTTTTTAGATTTGAGAAAATCTTCAGTCTGAATCTTCCATTTTTCGAACCAAAGATCTTTCCATTCCCAATCAGTATTACATTGTGATTTGGAGTTTTCAATATCTTCTTTCATTATCTTCTGAAAAAAATAGAAAAGAAGACATTTTTGGTTAAGTGGCATTTGTGGTCTGGGAAAGATAGGCTTCATAGTTTAATCTCCTATTACTACAAGCCTCCGAGTAGTAGTTTATTTATAAAATGAAAGCGTGAGGCTTGTCTATGTTCATCAAAACTGAGGTATCGCCAAACACCCACCATAAAATGAACGAAGAAACAATACTCCTCACGCTGAATGATATGTAAGGAGTATAGCATAAAACTACACGCATACATATACAAACAGAAATGAGCGTCAATATTGTCTTCTATCCCTTATGGTAAAAATTTGGCGAATTTTCAGTTTTGGGATGAAGCAAAAAACGCTTTCCATATAAATCCAACCATTCCTCCGATTGGACTCTGCAAATATACGTTTTTGTTTTAATATTGACGCTCTTGTTTTGAGTATTATTTCTTCAAATATAAGGAAAACAATACTTTCAGAAACGGTAAAATTAGGAAAATATCATTGAACGGCTGGTTTGTTATATGATAGAATTGTAACATTTAAGTTGGTATTACATTACAGCCAAATCGTAAAAAAACAGTTGCTCATATTATCGAAGACAAAATAAATACAAAAAACATAGCATAATGATAGTTCTCTTTTTCTTTATTTATATTCCTTGTATGTCTGCTATCTCAAAGTAAAAATCGGTTAGTCAGAGACAGAAGCCTATACGAAGTAATGAGTATGACATAACCGTAGGATGTTATAAAAAAACTACAAAAACGTTATTCTTTAAGCATTTGTACCTTATTTGCAGACTTTTTTATAACACTATGTCTTTCAGTTATGTATTACATTTCACTCCGTTCCATACTTCCGCCTCCAGCAAACTCCATAACCTATAATTCTAAGATTTTTCAGAAGACAATCATAGTAACCTTTTTTCTTTCTCTATATATAGGATGCTAGAAGTTTTTGGTTGTAAGAAGGAGAGAAAAAAATAAAAAGAGAGACCTGTTTGGGCCAAGTCTCCCCTCTTGTTCATTGTGTCAGAATCCATAAACTGTCTCCTGCAAACGTTCAACCGCCATCCGGTTACAGTCAAGAAGCCTGAATCCGTAACCATCCTCCAGAGTCATCAGATACTTCTCAAAATCATCATACTTCTCCGAGTCGCGTTTCTGCTTCTCCGACAGTTTGATCCTTATGGTCTATCCGGTACTGTAATCCAGAAGAATAAGATAGTTGTACTTCATAATTTCAATTCTCTTTTAAGTTATACCTTTTAATCAGTTTATATACCGTTGATTTTGTGAAAGGACAGCCCTTGGAAGAAACAAATCCTTCCTGATTCAGGATATTTGCCATTTCATTATAGCTATGGCTCTCTTTCACTAAAATCCGTAATATAGCAACAGCCCTTTTATTGTTCGGGTTGTTGTCTGCTTTATCTTTACAGGTCTTTATGCTGTTTTGGATGGCCTGCTCATGTTTCTTCATCAGGTGTTCAGGATTTCCAAGTTTGAATCCTCTGCTTTTCTTAGCCTGTAATGATGCTTTCGTCCTGGCTGCTATCAATTCTGCTTCGTATTGGGATATAGCCGAAATAATATGCAGTACCATTTTATTAGCCTGTGGAAAATCGCAAAAGACTATCTCCACATCAGATTCCAATAAACTGGACAAGAATGAAACAGATCTTGCCAGTCTATCCAGTTTTGCTACTATTAAAATAGCACCATCTTTTCTACATAGGTTCAACGCTTCCTTAAGTTTGGGTCTCTCTTTTTTCCGTCCCGATTCAATTTCAATATATTCAGCAACCGGAATTTTATCACAGAGGTGTTTTTGTATTATCTCCCTCTGTGCCTCAAGTCCCAATCCTGAATATCCTTGTTTCTGAGTGCTTACCCGGAGATAAGCCACATATTGGTTCTCATTCTTCATTATCATTCGTTTTTTAACAATAGTTCCACTGACAAGATGGTCGTCTAATCTATGGAACCATTTACATTAATACATAAAAAAAGGCTTTCCATGAGATTGCGGGTTCTTATAAAATCTACTCTCTCACAGAAAGCCTGTTATCACATTTTCCGATTTTTCAGAGAACCGCTAATATCTTATAATATTATATGTATCAGAAACTCTCTTTTCATAATCATCGGTTCTCTCCACAAGTTCATCCACCACAGAAACAAGCATATCAAAGTAGATATCCTCTCTTTTATCCCTGATTTCTCCATCTTCACCAAGCAGACAGACTTCAAACAGGTCAGCACCCTCATTCAATACAATCTGAACTTTTCCG